>Ga0209638_1000716_pt1 | contig 21814 bp, 20 predicted proteins | sample BarGraNGADG00211_FD_184490 | JGI IMG/M metagenome (GOLD analysis project Ga0209638, IMG submission 184490) | Arctic peat soil microbial communities from Barrow, Alaska - Barrow Graham LP Ref core NGADG0002-211 (SPAdes) (version 2) | ecosystem: Environmental > Terrestrial > Soil > Wetlands > Peat...
CCCGGTGAGCGCGTCGTGATCAGCGAGATGCGCCAGCTCGACGCGCGCCGCGTTGCGCTCGGTGACGTCTTCGCAGATGCCGTAGACCAGTCGCGCGCCGGCGACCTCGCCCATGGAGAGGTGGATGACGAGATCGCAGATCCCGCCGTCCCGCGCCCTGCGTCGCACCTCGATATGGCGACGGCCCTCGGCCTCGGCGAGGCCCAACTCCGCTCTCGCGTCCTGTTCGAATCCTAGTGCGTCGAACGTGGCCGACATGAGGCCGGCGGGCGTGCCCCCGAACAGCGCGACCCCCGAGGCGTTGACGTCGACCAGCCGGAGGGTCTCACGATCGAACACGATGATCGGCATGTCGTTGCCCTTGAACAGCCGCTCGTAGCGCATCCGCAGGAAGGCCAGCTCGTCGTCCCGGACCTGCTGCCGGCGCATCGCACGCACGAGCGACCTGACGCCCAGCGCCGCCCCGAGGGCCAGCAGGAACGTGGCGAGGACGAGCACGATCTCGTCCAGAGCGTGAAGGTGCCGATTCCCGACGTCCAAGAAGATCACGATGCTCATCACGAGGAAGGCCCCCGCGGGGAAGAACATGGCGTTCCACTGCGTGCGCGAGCGGATCGCGCGGCGCGCCAGGAGCATCTGGACCACCGCGGCACCCGAGAACGCGACCGCCAGACCGAGAACGGACAGAACAAGGACGTGCATCCCGTTCATCCCCTTTGCCGACCTGGTCGCCGGACGCCTAGCTCTTGATACCCGCTTCGCGGACGATGCGCGGAACGGCCGAGTCGAGCCCGAGCGGCATGATGTGGATCCCGTCGGCCAACTCGCGCAGGGCGCGCGCCTGTTCCGTGGCGAGCAGCACCCCTTCTTCCGCGGCATCGTCCGCGCCCTCGATGCGCGCGGCGATGGTCTCGGGGACCATGAGCCCGGCCAGCCGCTCGTTGATGAACCGGACGGCGCGAGCGCTGCGCAGCACGAGGACACCGCCGATGACCTTCGCTCCCGCAGCGTGGACGACATCCGCCGCGCGCGCGAACTTGTCGAGGTCGAAGACGGCCTGCGTCTGGAAGAAGCGGACCCCGGCGGCGATCTTCTCCTCGATGCGGGCCTGCTGCATGTCCCAGGGCTCGGCCTCCGGGAACATGGCCGCGCCGATGAAGAAGTCCGTGGCGCCCCTCAACTCGCGCCCCTTCATGTCGTGTCCCTCGTTGAAGCCGCGCGCCACCTGGACGAGCTGCGTCGAGTCCAGGTCGAAGACACCCTTCGCTTCGGGGTGGTCGCCGCTGCGGGGGTCGTCACCCGTGACGGCGAGCAGGTTCGTCAGCCCCAGCGTCCAGGCGGCGAGCAGGTCGGACTGCAGCGCAAGCCGGTTCCGGTCCCGGCATGTCTGCTGGAAGATCGGCTCCACGCCCATCTCGAGGACGACGCGCGAGGCCGCGAGGCTCGAGAGGTGCAGCGAGGCACCCTGGTTGTCGGTGACGTTGATGGCGTCGCACACCGGCGCGAGCAGGTCGACCGCCGCGCGCATCGCCGTCAGGTCCGTCCCGAGCGGCGGAGCGATCTCGCCGGTCACGACGAACGAACCGGCCTCCACCAGCTCGCGGAAGCGGCTCACGACGCATCACCGGCCGTGCGGCCGCGGTACTTCGGCCGGATGTCGACCTTGCCGGGCTTGAGCTTCTTGCTGTAGTCCTTCGGCGGCAAGGGCTCGACCTTGGCTGCTCTCCCCTGCTCGGCGAGGCGTCGGCGGATCAGCACGTGAGTGCACTCGAGGTCCGCGACCACCTCGCACATCCCGTTCCACATGCCGCCGCACGGGCCGTTCAACAGCCCCTTCGGGCAGGTGGTCACCGGACAGATGCCGGCGGTGCGGTCGAGCACGCAGTCACCGCACATCTGGCAGCGTTCCTCGAACACGCCCTGGCGCACCACGTTTCCGAGGAACACGGACTCGAGCCCCGGCGTGACCGGCTTGGTGATGGTGTCGGCGACCGTCTGCACACCGGCGCCGCACGCCAGCACGAGGACCGCGTCCGCGGACTCGATCTCACCCGCATGCTTTCGCGCTTCGAGACGCTGGCCGCCGGCGTTGCACGTCACGTCCCCCACCGACCATCCGGTGACCACGAGGCCCGCGTCCTCCAACCGCTGCTTCGCCGCGAGGACCTCGGGTTCGCCTCCCGTCTGCGCGATGGTCGCGCACTCGCCGCAACCCGTGATGAACACCCGGGTCGCGCCGAGGTCGGCGAGCTGTGCGCGGACGCGCTCCCAGTCGCGCGGGCGGGTGATGATCATCGCGCAGTCCTCTCGATGAGGGTCCGCACTGACTCGACACATCCAGGCGCGTCGGCGGCGTATCCGTCAGCACCGATCTCCGTCGCCCAGGCCTGAGTGACGACTGCGCCACCCACGAGAACAGGGCGTGCGGGGTCCTCAGCCTTGAGCGCCGCGACCGTGCGTCGCATCGCCGGCAGGGTGGTCGTCATCAACGCCGACAGGCACACGGCGTCGGCCCCCTCCGCGGCGCTCTCCACTCGGGCGGACCCCACATCCACACCCAGATCGTCGACGACGAAGCCCTGCGACTCCAGCAGCGAGACGCAGATGTCCTTGCCGATCGAGTGGACGTCGCCCTTCACCGTCGCGAACACGACGCGGCCGGCCGAGCCGTCCTCGCCCTCGGGCAAGTGCGACTTCACCTGAGTCACGGCGGCCTTCATCGCGTCAGCGGCGACCATCATCTGTGGCAGGAACACCTCGCCGCGACCGTAGGCCTCCCCCAGGCGCCGGATCGCAGGGGTCAGGACCGCGGCGATCACGTCGCGGGGGTCGACCCCCGTGGCGAGCAGCTCGTCGACGAGCCGCGGAGCTCCGTCGGCGTCGCCGCGCTCGACCGCAGCCGCGAGCGCGGCGTTCGCGTCCGGAGCCGCGTCGGGTGTGGCCGCGGGTGCGGCGATGGCCGCGCCCGTGTGCGCGATCCAGCGCGCGGCCTGCGGATCGCGCCCCAGAAGCACGTCCTCGGCCTCGTCACTGGGCACAGGGCGAGCGGCGCCCGGGTCGTAGATCGCCGCGTCGAGCCCGGCGCTCTCCGCGAGCGCGAGCATCGTGGCGTTGAGTTCTGCGCGGCCCGGCAGCCCGTGGCTCACGTTGCTGACGCCGAGAACGGTCGCGAGACCCGAGGCCTTCACCGCGCGCAGCGCGTCGAGCGTCACGGAAGCGGCGCGAGGATCCGTCGCCGCTGTCATCACGAGGCAGTCGACCATGAGGTCCGCGTCGCTCAGGCCGTGAGCGTGTGCTGCGGCGCGGACGCGCTCGACGATCTCCACGCGGCCGTCGACCGTTGCGGGGATCCCGGCGTCGTCATCGAGCGCGAGGACCACGACCGTAGCGCCGTAGCGGGCCGCAAGCGGCAGCACGGACGTCATCGATGCGGACCCGCCGTTGACCGAGTTGACAAGCGCGCGCCCCGGGTAGGCGCGCAGGGCGGCTTCGAGAGCGACCGGATCGGTGGTGTCGATCACCAGCGGCAGATCGGTCAGCCCGGCGAGCGCGATCACCGCTTGGGGCAGCACGGCGAGCGCGTCCACGCCCGCGGCCCCGACGTTGACGTCGAGGAGCGATGCGCCGGCCTGCTCCTGCTGCACCGCCAGCGACCGCACGAGCTCCATGGACCCGGCTCGCAGGGAGTCGGCGAGCGCCTTCTTGCCGGTCGGGTTGATGCGCTCTCCGATGATGACGAGCGGCCGCCCGGCGCCGAGCCTGACGGTGCGACGGGCGCTCGCTAGGGCGACTCCCTCGGGCCGGACGCGCGTCATGGGCAGCGCCACGGCCTTGGCCTCGTCGAGGATCGCCCCCGTGAACGATGGGGACGACCCGCAGCACGAGCCGACGAGCCCTGCGCCCAGAGCGGCGAACCTTGCCGCATGCAGTCCCATCTGCTCGGGCGTTCCGGGGAAGTGCGTGCGGCCGTCGACCAGGGTCGGCAGGCCCGCGTTCGGCTGCACCACGAGCGGGAGCGTAGTGGCCGCGGCCATCTGCTCGACGAGCGGGAGCATCTGCTCGGGGCCCAGGCCGCAGTTCATGCCGACGACCGAGGCTCCGCACGCCTCGAGCACGACCGCGACGGTCTCGGGGTCGCTGGCCGACAGCTCGGTGCGGCCCGTGCGGCCGAAGGTCATCGATGCGATCAAGGGCAGGTCGGTGACCGACCGCGCGGCGAGAAGCCCGCATCGGATCTCGGCCAGGTCGGTGAAGGTCTCGAAGGCGATGGCGTCGGGGTCCTCGGCGGCGAGCGCGGTGATCTGCTCGACGAACACCGCGAACACCTCGTCGAACGTCGCCGTGCCGAGCGGCTGCATGACGAGCCCGGTCGGCCCCACGTCGGCCAGGATGTGCTGCGCGCCGGATGCGCGGGCGAGGCGGACCGCCGCACGGTTGAGCTCCTCGACCCGGTCCTCGAGCCCGTACTCGGCGAGCTTGGGACGCGACCCGCCGAAGCTGTTCGTGGAGATGCACTCGGCGCCCACCGTGACGTAGGCGCGATGGACGTCGAGGACCATCTCGGGATTCGTGACGTTGAGCTCCTCGGGGCACTGCCCCGACGGCATCCCCGCGCGCTGCAGCATGGTCCCCATCGCCCCATCGACGACGAGCACTTCGCGACCGAGCCTGCGCAGGATGTCCGTCACTCGCGTTCCCTTCGCGCCGCCAGACAGCGGCAACCCGTGCGCGCGCGGATGCGCGCATCAACAGGGATTATAGGGGGAGCAGCGGGCGAAGCGGTGCGAAGAAGGGCGGCTCCCCTAGCGCGAGGCGATCGAGGCCTCGGCGTCGCACGCAAGGCGCTCGTGGTCGAAGGCCAGCGGAGGAAGCTCGGCGACCGGGTGCCAGGCCGCCTCGGCAGCGTCATCGCCGCCCACGACGGCGTCCGGCTCGCCCGCGCCCATGGCCACAGCGAAGAGGACGGTGACCGTCCAGCCGCGCGGGTCGCGCCCGGGGTCGCCGTACGCCCCGACGTGCACGAACTCGCCCGCGGGAGACAACCCTGTCTCCTCCGCGAGCTCGCGGCGCGCGCAGCGCTCGAGCGGCTCGTCCGGGTCGAGGAACCCGCCCGGCAGCGCCCACATCCCGGCGTAGGGATCGACGCCACGACGCACCAGCAGCAGCTCGCGGGCGTGCGAAGGCCCGCGGAACACGGCGGTGTCCACGGTGACGGCCGGACGCGGATAGTCGTAGGTCGGCATACGCAGCAGTATCGCATCCATGCGAGTCTCTGTGCGCGGGCGATGAGCGGTACTATCTCCCACACCGCCCATGCGAACGGAGACACGGCCCCGTGAGACTGCCCCGACTGACCATGCGGACGAAGACGATCGTGAACTTCGCCCTGGTGTACGTCGTCTGGGGCTCCACCTACCTCGGCATCAAAGTGGGACTCAACGCGGGGCTCTGGCACACGCCGGCGCTGTTCGGAGCGATGCGGCTGCTGCTGGCCGGGGTGCTGCTGCTCGGGTTCGCCCGGGCGCGCGGCACGGGTCTGGCCATCTCCCGCAGGGACCTCAGCACCTCGGCGATCGTCGGGTTGTGCCTCCTGTGCGGCGGGATGTTCTCCACCCTGCTGTCGGAGCAGCTCATCAACTCGTCCCTCGCGGCCCTGGTCGTGGCGGCCGCACCGCTGTGGATGGCCCTCGTCGAGACGATGCTGCCGGGGATGGACCGGCCGTCACGGCGCGGCATCGTCGGCCTCGTCATCGGCCTCGCGGGTCTTCTGCTGCTGGTGGCGCCGATGATGGGCGGCGTCTCCGGCACGCCGGGGCAACTGGCAGGCATCGGCATCCAAGTCGCCGGCAGCTGGCTGTGGGTCGCGGGCTCGGTCGTGAGCAAGAGGCGACCGCTCACCACCGACGGCACCGTCGCCACGGGGTACGAGATGCTCATCGCCGGAGCGGTGCTCGCGGTCCTCGCCGCCGCCCTCGGCGAATACGGGCGTTTCGCCCTGAGCGACACGGGGGCTGCGGTCGGAGCGATCCTCTACCTCGCGGTCTTCGGCTCGGCGATCGCATTCACCGCGTTCATGTGGCTGATACGCAACGTCCCCGCCTCGAAGGTGATGACCTACGCCTACGTGAACCCGGTCGTCGCGGTGGCGCTCGGCTACGTGGCGGGCCTCGTGCACCTCATCCCGAAGCCCGAGACCCTGGACGCGTGGGGGGTCGCCGGCACCGTGGTCATCGTCGCGGGGGTCGCGATCGCCACGAGCGCTCCGACCCGTCCCGGACACCGCGAGCCGATCGCCCCGGAGCCGGACGAGCTCGCGGAGACCCCCGGAAGCTAGACCGCCTCTGGGCCCCTCAAGCGCGATCTGGGGGCGCTCAGCCCTTGCCTGGCGCTCCGACCAGCCCCCTCCCGCGCATCGCGCACCGCCACGGGGCTTCCCGACCGGTGCGAATGTCGCGGCTCCTGCAGTCGGAGACGGCTGTCATCTGCCACTCCACGGCATCTCCACATCCCGGACACGCCGCCACCACCGGCGTCCGCCATTCTGTGGTTGCGGCCAACGACCGCACGGCATTGACAGAGTCACCGCACCGAATGCAGCACCCTCACAAAGCCATCTCATTTCCATTCCTCCCCTCCCTGCAGGTCCCCCGGGATGCCCCTCCCAGGTGGGACCAGAAAGCGGCGGGACCTGCCCCGGGTCCCGCCGCTTCTCTTTGTCCTGAGTCCTCCTCGCTAACGATCCTCGCGACGCCCCCGAGACCCCTCTCCGGACGCGTCCGCGAACCGATCATCGCCTCCCGGTCGCGATCCGCTCCCGCGCCCTCCCATTTCAGGCCTCCTTCGGGCTCCCGAGTGCCCTCTCACGCCCTCCAGAACCACTTGAAGGTTCGCACAAGCCCCCTGCCTGCGGTTTATTCCCCAACACTCGACTGAAGATTGATGTTGTGTTTTATATGTTCAGTCATATACTTGTTTTGTCCTATATCAACTGTGAAGACGGTACATGACCCTCGAACATGCCATTCTGGGGTTCCTCGACCGGGGTTCGATGACCGGCTACGACCTCAAGACCCGGTGCTTCGACGAGGCCGTGGGGCACCTGTGGACCGCGGACCAGGCGCAGGTCTACCGCACCCTGGGGCGCCTGTCGGACCAAGGACTCGTGCGGTCGCGGATCGTCGCTCAGCGGGGCAAGCCCGACCGTCGGGTCTTCACCATCACGACGAGGGGACGGGCCGAGCTCACCGCCTGGCTGCACCGCCCGGTCGACCTCTCCCCCGTACGCGATCCGCTGCTCGTGCAGCTGTCGCTCGCCGCCCGACTCGATGACCCCGAGATCCTGGCGCTTCTCGAGCGCGCGCGTGTCGGCTACCAGAGCCGCCTCGATACCCTTCGGGCCGCGCAGGCGGACCGTCCCTCCCTCGGACATGCCCCTGACGCGCGTTCAGAGGCCCTCTACGACATGACCCTTGTCGCGGCGATGTCGGCTGCGCGCACGGCGATCGACTGGGTGGACGACTGCATGGAGAAGGTCGGACGCGGGCTGCCGCCGGCAGCTCCGCGGGCAACGAGCGAGGGAGTCGCATGAGAGTGGTCGCCATCGACGCGTCCCCGGTGGGCGGGGGCCCCGTCACGCATGCGCTGGCGTGCGCGGTGCAGGAGCTCGCGGGAGCCGACGTCACCCGAGTGCGCCTCTACGACCTCTTCAACCGCACGTGCGCCACCTGCACCGACTGCAACCGCACCGGACGCTGCACACGGCACCACGCGGCGCTGGACGAGGCGATCGTCCTCCTCGCCGAGGCCGACACGCTGATCGTGGGCACCACGGGCCACCTCCATGCGCACGACCCGCGCGGGACCGCGCTGCTCCAGCGGCTGGTGGGGGCGTTCGGACACCTGCAGACGGCGCGGGGGCTGGAGACGCGGGGCGGCGGAGGGCCTGCCGGTCACAAGCGCGCGGCGCTGATCTGCAGCGCCCCGCTGCTTCTCGGCCCGCTGGCGATGCTGGGTATGCTGCCCGCCGGCGTCGCCGGGGTATGGAAGACGCTCGACCGCTCAGGCACGGTCGTGGTCGGCTGCGCCTCGGTCGGGACGCGCTGGTCGGGGCCGGCGTCCCGCGACCGCGCGACCGCGTGCGCGCGTCGCCTCGGCAAGGCGCTCGCCCCGCAGGTGCGCGCTCAGCGCGTGCCGGCGCCCGGCATGCCTGCGCGGCGGCCGGCGGTGGCCCCGTCGCCGACGTTCACCGCGGCGCCGATCTCCTAGAGCCTCCGGTCGAGCAGCAGGTCCATGACCCCGCGGCCGGGGTCGACCAGAAGGCCTGTGGAGGCCGCCTGCGTCTCGTCGAAGGCCGCCGCACCGTTGTGCGCGACGCCGCTCCCCCAGATCACGAACGGGACCGGATCGGCGGTGTGCGTCTTGAGGACCACGGGCGTGGGATGGTCGGGCATGCATAGCACGCGCAGCTCGCCGCCGAGAGCCAGGACGCGCCCGACGACCTCCCTGTCGATGGCCTCGATGCCCGCGATCTTGCCGGCGGCGTCGCCCGCGTGCCCCTCCTCGTCCGGCGTCTCGACGTGGATCACGACGAGCCCGTGTTCGTCCAGCGCGGCGAGCGCGCCCTCGGCCTGCGCCGCGTAGTCGTTGTCCGACCCGTCCGTGACGCCGGCGATCTCGAGCCGGTCGATGCCGGTCAATGTCGCCAGCCCGCCGAGAAGGTCCACGCCCGAGGTGAGCGCCGCCCGCACGCCCCGGAGACTCTCGAACGGCACCAGCGAGCGCGGGGCGACCCCCGGCCAGAACGGCCAGACGTCGGTGGCGACGGTCAGACCCGCGTCGCGGCGCCGAAGGTTGGCGGGATGCGTCTCGAGGAACACATGCGCGCGGTCCATGAGGTCGGTCAGCAGTGCGGCTCCCTCGCCTGAGGGGACGCGCCCCTCCACGGACTGTCCGGAGATGTCGTGCGGCGCGGTATAGGTCAGCCCGAGCAGCTCGGGATGGCCCGTCACCACGAGGATGTGCCGGTAGCTGACGCCCGGATAGAAGCGGAAGGTCGACCCTCCGAAGGCGCGCTCGAGGTCGGAGATGATCTCCCGCGAGTCCTCGCTGGGGATCCTGCCGGACGAGTAGCTGTCCATGGCGCCGTCGGCGATGCTCACGAGGTTCAGGCGCAACGCGACCTCGTCGTCGGCGAGCCGGATGCCCATGCTGGCGGCCTCGATCGCACCGCGGCCCACGTAGTCGGCAACCGGGTCGTACCCCAGGATCGACGTGCATGCCGCCGACGACGACGCCTCGGTGCCGGGCGGGACCGTGCGGGCCAGGCCCACGGTGCCGGCCTGCGCCATGGCGTCGAGATTGGGGGTGCGTGCCGCTGCAAGGCTCGTCGCGCCGCCGAACTGCTCCAGCGGCCAGCCTGCAGCGCCGTCCAGGATCACGATGATGTGCCTCATGTCGCCCTCCCCGCTCCGACGCCGTGCCCGAACGGTACCGCACACCGCACCCGTTCGTCACCCCGGCAAGGTCCGCGGCGTGCGGCTGGCCTCTGCTACCATTCGAGCATGGAGCCCATCCACTACCGCGACACGCGCGGCCTCGATCCCATGCCGCGGACCTTCACGGACACCGTGTTGCAGGGCATCGCGCCCGGAGGCGGTCTCTACGTCCCCGAGCGGCTCCCACACCTCGACCTCGCCGACATCCTCGCGCTCTCGAAGTTGCCGTACGCTGCGCGCGCGACCGCGATCTACCGGGCGTTCGGCGTCGACGTCCACCCCGAGCAGGTCGAGCACCTCATGGAGCAGGCGTACGGTGCGGCGTTCGACCACCCGCAGGTCGCCCCGGTCGTCGAGGTCGATGCGGACATGCACGTGCTGGAGTTGTGGCATGGACCGACGAGCGCCTTCAAGGACATGGCGCTCCAGTGCATGCCCCTGTTCTTCTCCGAGGCCGTATCGATGCGCCTCGCCGCGGGGGAACCGCTCGACGACTACCTCGTCCTGGTGGCGACCTCCGGGGACACCGGCAAGGCCGCGCTCGAGGGTTTCGCCGATCGCGACCACGTGAGGATCATCGTCTTCTACCCGGCGGACGGCGTGAGCGACATCCAGCGCCTGCAGATGGTCACCCAAGCGGGCGACAACGTCGCCGTGTTCGGTGTGCGCGGCAACTTCGACGACTGCCAGAACGCCGTCAAGGCCGCGTTCGGGGACGCCGATTTCGCCGCGGTCCTGCACGACGCCCACGGACTGCGCCTTTCCAGCGCGAACTCGATCAACTGGGGCCGCCTGCTGCCGCAGATCGTCTACTACGCCTCGGGATACGCGGACATGGTGGCCGGCGGTGGCGTTCGCCCCGGCGAGCCGATCGATGTCTGCGTGCCGACGGGCAACTTCGGCAACATCCTGGCGGGCTACTACGCCAAGCTCATCGGCGTCCCGATCGACCGCCTCATCTGCGCGAGCAACGAGAACCGGGTGCTCGCGGACTTCCTCGCGACCGGCGCATACGACATCTCCTCCCGCGACTTCGTCACGACCCCCTCACCCTCGATGGACATCCTCGTCTCCTCCAACCTCGAGCGACTCCTGTTCGAGCTGACGCACGACCCCGAGGCGGTGCGGCGCTGGCAGGCCTCGCTGGCCGACAATGGACGCTTCCTCGTCGACCGCGTCACCTTCGCCGCGATGCGCGAGCACTTCGCGGGCGACTGGGTCAGCAACGAGGAGGCCCTCGACACCATCCGCCGGGTCTGGCAGGACCACGGCTACCTGCTCGATCCGCACACCGCGGTCGCGTGGGAGGTCGCGGAGCGCCTGCGTGCAGAGAACCCGGTGCTGGTGGTGTCGACCGCCCACTGGGCGAAGTTCGGCGCCGACGTCTACAAGTCCCTCGTGGGCATCGACTATCACACGCCCCTGCCGGCGGAGGCCGCCGCGCTCTCCGGTGTCGAGTTGCTGCTCGCGGTCGAGACACTCGCTCCAGGCGCGGCTCCCGTCCCTCGGGGCCTGGCCGAGCTCGAGACGCTGCCGGAGCGGTTCTCACAGGTCGTGGACTCCGGCCGCGCCGGCATCGAAGGCGCCGTCGAGAGCTGGCTGCAAAGCGCCTGAGGGGCCGCTCACTTCCGCTCGCCGACCACGACCACATCCGTGAAGACCAGGTCCCTCTCTCCCAAGTCGATCGCGGCTGTGGTTCGTGCCGTCACGGGGTCGACCACCATGAGCCGGCCACGCTCCCGGTCCACCACGAGGAGCCGGTCGCCCCACGCGGCCAGTGCGCACGGGATCCCGTCGACGCTCAGGGGACCGAGATCGTGCAGGGTCGTGGCCTCGAGGAGGCGCAGGGCCCTGCCCTCCGGCCCGTCACCGCTCCAGTCGCCGACGACCAGCCGCCCCCCGACCTCAACGGCCCGGCTGGGGCTGCGGGCGAGTCCCACGACCGTCCCCCGGAGGACCGTGGTCCCGTCTTCCGGATCGACTGCGATCGCCGCGCCGCTCGCGGGCTGCCCGCTCGCGTGTCCATCCCTACCCCGAGGGGACGCCCTCCCGCCTCGACGAGTCCCGTCGGGAGGAACCCGCCGAGCCCGAACGCCGAGACGGACAGGCTGCGCGGGTCGACCCGTCGCAGCGACGGCCTCCCGGTCGAGTCCTCTCCCGTCGACCAGACCGCTCCCGCCGCGGAGGCCCACAGGCCGGGAGGACCCGGGATGTTCCCGGAGCCGGTGACGCGCCCCGACGCCACGTCCACCACCGTGAACGCCGTCCCCGACGCCTTCAGTGTCGAGTGCAGAAGCAACGCGCGGCCGTCGACACACGCGACGTCACCGGGATCGACGACGGGCAGGTCGACGTAGCGGACCGTCCCCGTTCGAACGTCCGTCAGCGACGCTGCGCGGTCGATGGCAGGACCGAACCCTCCCGCCTGCGCGCCGACAACGACACCGCTGGACGTGTCCACGGCGATGTCGGTCGCGAGCGATCGCAGCTCGATCCGGCGCACGACGCGTGCGTTCGCGAGATCGACCACCGCCAATCGTGATCCGTCGGCGCGCGGCAGCAGGACGACCGCGAGCGCGCCCGATTGCACGACCGACGCGTCCGCCGGTCGTTGCAGGCCGATCCAGCACACCGAGCCCAGCGAGGCCGCGAGCGCCGCGACGCCACCGGCGAGCAGCCACGCCCTACTGCCGTACCCCATGCCGACCTCCTCGCCTCGAGTGGGGGCCGGCGCGCCCCCCGGCGTCACCGGCCCCCGGCTGCCGTGTCAGCTCCAGTACCCGATGAGTGCGGTGTATCTGCTGTTGACCAGATCGATGGGCCAGACCCAGAAGCCGCCATCAGCGTCAAGGTCGACTCCCGAGACGTACCGGTACGCGGCCCAGACCAGCTTCGAGCAGTAGAAAGACGAAAGATCGGTCTTGGTCGCCAGGAGCGAGTACGGCTTGCCGAGCTGCCTCGAGGCCCAGTCGCGCACCGCGATGCGGTGGCCGTATTCCTGCGGGACGCGCAGCGCGTACGCACGGTCGTTGAGCCGGTACTTGGCGCACTTCTCATACTGCACGCCGTTGTAGGGATCGACGTTCGCACTCAGCATCGCGTAGCTGAGGATGCCCGAGTAGTGGCTGTGATCGAACAGACCCGCGTGGCCGGTGAAGTAGTTGGGATCGGTCACGACGACGATGTCTCCGTCAGTCAGAGACGTGAACGATATCGAGTTCGTGCCGGCGTTGCCGCCCGAGATGAGGGAGGCCGACCCGACAGGGAGCAACGCGCCGGACACGCTGCTCTTGGCGGTCGCCGCAAGCGAGTCGATCGGCGCGGTGTCGGGATGAGGAGCGACGTGCGGCTTGGCCATGCCGAATGCCGCCTGCGGGACGAGCAAGGACAGAAACGCCGCCGCAATGGCGGCGCGGGTGATGCTACGCATAGTGGAACACCTCCGATGTGATCCGGAAATCCTGCACTTCCGGGGCATCGCCGGCGGCACGACCCGCCGGGTCAGGCGTCGCGCCCGTCCCACCTCCTCCATCCGCGCGGCGACCCGCTGTGACCGTTCCGAAGCCGTCGGGGGCGGAGGTATCGCACCAGGAGAACACGGCTCGCGGACTTGCACATCGGAGTGTGCGCGACGACCCTGACCGCGTCCTTACGGGAGTCGTACCGCCGGATGCGCAGCCTACAGCGTGTGCCACCAGCCGGCGTGCTTGCGCACGAAGAACTCGGCACGGCCCTGCCGCAAGAGGTCGGAGAGGTATCCACTCCCGATCGTGACGCTACACCGCGCGACATGGGCACGGAGCGGGTATAGACCTTCCTGTGTGCGAGCGAGTATACAAGCCTGTCAAAGGAGCGACGACATGAAGCTGTCAGCCAGGAACATGCTCAAGGGAACCGTCACCGAGGTCGAGTCCGGCACCGTGAACTGTGTCGTGAAGGTCGACATCGGCGGCCAGATCATCTCCTCGATGATCACGATGGACGCGTGCAAGGACATGGACCTGAAGGTCGGATCCGAGGTCTACGCGATCATCAAGTCCTCGAACGTCATCCTCGGCACGATGTAGCAGCCGGCGCGGCAGCGATCGCCGGCGCGCCCTGCCATTGGCTCCACCGTTCTGCGTGCTTGACGTGGCGCGGGGTGCTCCTACACTTGCCATACACGCTAAGCACAGACTCAGGGTGAATCCATGCAGGCTCTCGGAACGATCGACCGGCCCGACCAGCTCGCGGCACTCTCCGACGAGCATCGTCTCGCCCTGATGCGGCGGCTCCTGTGCGGCCCCACCACGATCTCCCGGCTGGGACGCGAGTTCGACAAACACCCCGCATGGGTGCGCTATCACCTGAAGCGCCTCGAAGCCGTGGACCTCATCGAACCCGCCGGCGAAGTCACGACGCGCAACTACACCGAGAAGTTCTACCGCGCGACCTCGGGCGCCTTCACGATCCACATGCTCATCGCCCCGTCGACCGGCGACCGCAGTACGGTCATGGTCCTCGGCAGCGACGACTTCGCGCTGAGCCTGCTCACCGGTGACCTCAACACGGGCCCCGGGGATTTCGAGATCGTCTCGTCGGCGATCGGGAGCCTCGACGGGCTCGTTGCGCTGCGACAGGGATTGGCCGACATCGCCGGATGCCACCTGTTCGATGTCGAGGCGGACGACTACAACGCGCCCTATCTGCGGCACCTGTTCCCCGACCGCGCCGTGGACATGGTCACCCTCGCCCACCGCGAGCAGGGGCTGATGACCGCTCCGGGGTCCCACAAGCGCGTGTGCGAGATCACGGACCTCGCCAGCGGCGACGTGCGCTTCGCGAACCGCAATCCCGGCTCGGGCACGCGCGTATGGCTCGATGCGCGGCTGCGCACTCTCAAGATCCCCACCGAGACGATCGACGGATACGACGTCGAGTTCCGGACTCACAGCGACGTCGCTCTTGCGGTCTCGTCGGGCCAGGCCGATGCGGGGCTGGGCGTGCGCGCCGCAGCCGACCTGTTCGGGCTGGAGTTCACGCCGCTGTTCATGGAGCGCTACGACCTCGTCTTCGCGGCGGAGCGAGCCGAGGACGAGCCGTTCGCCCGCTTGCGGACGCGACTGGACAGCCGCGCGTTCCGCTCGGAGGTGCGCCACCTGGGCGGCTACAACACGGACCACACCGGGGACGGGACCCGACTCGCCGGCTGAATACCTCCAGGCTACTGCACGACGATCTTCCCGTACACCATCCGCATCCCGCAGCTGAAGCTGTACTCCCCGGCCTTCATGGCGGGGAGCTTCACGACCGCGCCGCCGTTCGTGAGGTCCTGGTTCACCGAGAAGTCGGGGATCAAGACGCTCCCGAGACACCCGCTGCCCTGGCCGAACGAGATCTCGAGGGGCAGACCTGCTTTCGCGTGGATGATCGAGGGATCGTAGTAGCCCTTGGCCAGGCCGACGGAGATCCGCTGCACGCTTCCGGCCTCCTTGGCGGTCCCCTCGGGTGCGCCGGCAGGGACCTGCGACGCCGACGGAGCCGGCGCCACGGGGGCGGGAGTCGTGGCGGCGGGCGCGCTGCCCGATGCGGCCGGAGCGGCAGGGGCGGAACACGCGGCGGTGGCGAGCGCGGCGGCGGTCAGGAGTGCGGCTGCACCCAGGCGCAGTCTCATCGTCACTGGCATCCACAGGTCCTCTCGAGTGGGTCTCGTGTGATCGAAGCGGCGCCAAGATCGCTCCGGCTCAGGGAAGGGCGCGGCACACCCTCCAGCCTCATGTAAGCACACCGTACGCCAGCGTCTCCCGGGATGTTGGCACTGCTCTTGCTTGCATTGAGACTGAGGGCCTGGGCGCTCCGTCTTTCCCCCCTCGAACTTCGACGGAGCAAGCCCGCTCTTGAAGTACACGAGCCGCCTCCCCCAGGCGGCTCGTACCTTTTCCGGACGCTGCCCGCGAGGGCCGTCCGGCGGAGGTTATAATCGCGGCACCCGTCCGCAGGCCGGCTTGGAGACTCCCGACCATGATCAGGCGCGGAACACCGCTCAACATCCTCGTGATCGCCGCTCTCGTCGTTGTCGGCGTGGCTGCGTCGTGGGTCGCGCTCGCGGCCATCCGCTCCGGCGGCGTGAGCATCGCGACACCGCTTCGCGGCGAGGACCTCGGTCACCGCGTCCTCGTGATCGCGCCACACCCGGACGACGAGTCACTCGCGACCGGCGGCACGATCCACAACTTGATCGCCAGCGGGGCCCAGGTCAAGGTCGTGATCGTCACCGCGGGCGACTCCTACCGCAGCGCCGCCCAGCGCATCAGCGGCGGCACGGCCGACAAGTCCGCGTACCTCAGGCTCGGCGAGGTCCGGCATCAGGAGAGCCTCGCCGCGGCAGCACGCTTGGGCCTCCCTGCCACCGACGTCATCTCGCTCGGCTACACCGACGGGGTCACGTCGTCGATGTGGGACCGGAGCTGGGACACCTCCGCGCCCGTGACGGGACGCGCCGGCGTGAAGGCCGTGCCGTACTCCTGGGCCTTCAGCCAAGGAGTGGCGCAGTGCGGCCAGGACGTCGCGACCGATCTGGAGTCCGTGATCAAGGGGTTCCGTCCCGATACGATCATCACGTCCGACGTGTACGAGACGCATCCCGACCACGCCACGGTCGCCGCGTTCGCGTCGTACGCCATGGACGATGTCGGGTTCACCGGCCGTCGCCTGAGCTACGTCGTGCACTTCCGCCACTACCCCTACCCGTGGGGCAACCTCCCTGCGACGGCGCTCAACCCCCCGCCGCAACTGGTCTCCTCCGACACCGCCTGGTTCGCGTTCCCGCTCGACGCGAGCGACTTGGAGGCCAAGACCGCCGCCGTCGACGAGTATGCGAGCCAGTCGGAGATCGCCGACATGGGCTTGTACATGCGCGCCCTCATTCGAGCCAACGAGCTGTTCGCGAGCCGGACGGTGCCCAGGCTGGTATCGCTTGGAACCGATGCGAGACCGGTTGCCGGCCAAGCGACGACGGTCGCCGTGACTCCGCCGCCGGTCGTCGCGCCTGCGCCCGGATCGACACGACCGCGGGTGGCCGCGATGCTCATGGCGCGAGGTCCCAAGACGCTGTGGATCGGCCTTCCCTGCGACGCGCAGATTGCGACCGGGTCCACGTTCCGCGTCGATCTCCGCCTCTTCGGCGGAGGCGCGCCCTCCCGGCTCGACGTCGCCGTCCGCGGGACCGCCGCGTCGGTGCTCACCGTCGCCTCCGATAGCGTCACTCCCTCCGGTGTTCGCGCCGAGGTCGACGGGAACACGGTGTGGATCGCGGTGCCGGCCGACGTTCTCGCCGGCCGTACCCGTTGCATGATCGGCGCGATGGGTGGGACAGCGAACGCCTCCCCCGTCCCGACAGCGTGGCGCGACGTCGCGTTGTAGACGCTGCTCGGGGTCGTGCTACGAGATCCGGAACCTGACATAGCGCAGCATCTCCGCGGCGACGTTTCGGCCGGTCGCCTTCTCGAAGCCCTCGAACCCGGGAGCCGAGTTGACCTCGATGACCCGGTAGCCGTCGGCACCCTGGACGAGATCCACGCCCGCAATCTCGAGACCCACGACCTCCGCTGTGCGCAGTGACAGCCACTCGAGCTCGTCGTTCAGCGGATACACCGAGACAGCGGCTCCCTGGTGTACGTTCGCCCGGAACTGCCCAAGCTTCGCGGTGCGCAGCATCGCTCCGAGGCACCGGCCGCCGACCACGAGGACGCGGATGTCGGCGCCGGCGCACTCGCGCACGTACTCCTGGATGAGCAGTGTCTGGTTCAGCGCCCACACGGTATCGAGAGATGCCTGGATCTCGTCGAGGTCGCGCCCGAGCATCACGCCCTTGCCGTGCGTCCCGGAAAGGAGCCTGAGGACCACCGGAGGCCCGCCGACGAGCTTCACCATCTTCGACACGTCGGACGGCTGCCGCGCGAGCACCGTGCGCGGGAAGGGTATGCCGGCCTCGGCGAGGACCTGGTGCGCCAGGAGCTTGTCGCGCGCGCACATGATGGCCTCGTCCGAGTTGATCACCGCGACGCCCGGCGTGGACTGCATCTGGCGCACGATGGCGCGCGCGAAGTGGGTCGTGTCGCTGCCGGTCCGGGCGACGAACGCCGCGGGCATCGGGAACGGTCGGGCCCGATAGAACGTGCGGGGCGCCTCGGCGTCGATCAGCAGGTCGAAGTGCTGAGGGTCGAGCCAAGAGACACGGAGGCCCAGCTCGGGAGCTTCCGCCTCGAAGCGCTTGCGGCTGTACGGGCGCGCCTCCCCCGAGAGGAAGGCGACCGTCGGCGTGCGTGTGTCGGGTTTCGCGTCCATAGTGCGGTCAGTGTATGCAGGCGCGCGCGTCCGGTGGTGAAACGCGCGTTACCCTCATGTTGAACCTGCACAAAACGGAAGAGGGCGGCATCCGCCGCCCTCTTCCGGGGTCCCTTCGCGAGCGGTCGGACGCGGACGGCGCCCCGCCCCTAGCCGAAGCGCCCGGTGATGTACGCCTCTGTGCGCTTGTCGATCGGCTTTGTGAACATCTGCCGCGTGTCATCGATCTCGATGAGAGCGGCGGGGCGCTCCGCCGACTCCCGCAGCATGAACGCGGTCCGATCCGAGATCCTCGCGGCCTGCTGCATGTTGTGCGTGACGATGACGATCGTGACGTCGTTCTTGAGCTGGACGATCGTGTCCTCGACCAACTGGGTGGAGATGGGGTCGAGCGCCGAGGCGGGCTCGTCCATCAGCAGCACCTGAGGCTCGACCGCCAGTGCGCGCGCGATGCACAGGCGCTGCTGCTGGCCACCCGACAGCCGGCCGCCCGGCTTGTTGAGCCGGTCCTTCAGCTCGTCCCACACGCCGGCCTGGCGCATCGCCTGCTCGGCGCGCTCCTTGAGGTTGACGCGATCGTAGTGGCCCCTGAGCTTGAGCCCGGCGACCACGTTCTCGAACACGGTCATGGTCGGGAACGGGTTCGGACGCTGGAACACCATGCCGATGTGCAGGCGCACGTCGGTCGGGTCGGAATCGGGAGCGTAGAGGTCCCAGTCGCCGAACATCACGCTGCCGGTCGCGCGCGCGTTCGGCAGCTCCTCGTGCATACGGTTCAGGCATCGCAGCAGCGTCGACTTGCCGCAGCCCGACGGGCCGATGATGGCCGTCACCTGGCCGGGTCGTATCTCCATCTGGACGTCGGCGAGCACGCGGTCCGTTCCGTACCACGCGCTCAGTCCGACGATATCGAGTCCGTCACTCATTATCCGAGCCTCCGCTGCTGGCGGTCCGACAGTATGCGAGCGCCGATCGACAGGACCAGCACGGCGGCGAGCAGGCTGACCGCGCCACCCCAGGCAAGAGACTGCCACTGGGTGAACGCGCTCTGCGCGTATGTGTAGATGCGCAGCGGCACGGCGTCCGTGGGCTGCAGGGGGTTCGTGTTGATGAAGTCGTTGCCGAGCGAGGTGAGCAGGATCGGCGCGGTCTCGCCGAACCCACGTGCCACTGCCAGCATCACGGCGGTCAGGATGCCGGAGCCTGCAGTCGGGATGACGATGCGCAGGACCATCTTCCAGCGCGGCACGCCGAGCGCCAGCGCCGCCTCGCGCAGGTCGTTGGGGACCAGTCGGAGCGTCTCCTCCGTTGCCCGCGTGATGATCGGCCACATGAGCACAGTCAGGGCGATGGAGCCGGCGATCGCGGAGAAGGAGTGCATCGTCGTGACGACGACGGCCCAGATGAAGGCGCCCGCGACGATGGACGGCGTGGACAGCAGGATCTCGGCCACGAATCGCACGACGGTGGCCAGCCGGCCGCGTCCGTACTCCGAGAGGTAGACGGCGGTCAGCACGCCGAGCGGAACGGAGAAGGCCGTGCCGATCCCCACGATCAGCCCGGTGCCCATGAACGCCTGCGCCATGCCCCCGCCCGGCATCCCGGGAGGGGGCGCCGTCTGCGTGAAGAACGCGCCGCTCATGACGGGGGTGCCCTTGATCAGTACGTAACCGATGATCAGGACCAGGGGCACCATCGCGATGACGCCGGTCAGCCACAGCAAACCAGTGAACGCTGCACTCTTGGCTTTGCGGAAGGCGGCGGATTTGAGCCTTGCGGGAGGACGGAGTTCGCTCACGAGCCCATCCTCTCCGAACGGCGCACGAGCAGCCGCGAGGCGGCGGCCAGGAACAGCGCGATGGCGACCAGCACGAGCGCGAGCGCGAGGAGCGCCGAGTGCTGCATGCCGGTCGAGGTCGCCTCCCGGAACTCGTTCGCAATGATGGCCGGGATCGTGTAGCCGGGTGCGAGCAGCGAGGCCGAGATACCGAGGCCGTTGCCGATCAGCATCGAGACCGCGATCGTCTCGCCCAGCGCGCGGCCCAGGCCCAGCATGGTGGCGCCGACGATGCCGCTGCGCGCGTGGGGCAGAACGGCCATCCGTATCGATTCGTAGCGGGTCGCGCCGAGCGCCATCGCGGCCTCGCGGAGGTCGTGCGGCACGGTCGCGATGACCTCGCGGGTCACCGCGGTGATGATCGGGATGATCATGATCGCCAGGATGATGCCGGCGTTGAGCATGTTCCCGACAGCGGGTGTCGGCACGAACAGGGAGCTCAGGACGGGCAGTCTGCCGAGCGTGGCCGCGAGGGCGGGGGCCAGGTACTTGTTCAGGAAGGGCGCCAGTACGAAGAGCCCCCACAGGCCGTAGACGACGCTGGGGATCGCGGCCAGCAGGTCGACGAGCACCGTCAGCGGGTTGCGCAGCCACTTGGAGCGGACCTCGTTCAGGAGCAGAGCCAGACCCACCGAGATCGGCAGGGCGAAGAGGATGGCGAGGGCCGACGTGACGACCGTGCCGTAGATGTAGGGCAGGGCGCCGAAACGATCGTTGACGGGATCCCACTGCCGGGACGTGAAGAAGTTCAGCCCGTACTTCATGAGGGCCGGAGCGGCGCCCTGCTCGAGGACCCAGAGCAGGCCGGCAAGCAGCGCAACCAGGCCTACCGAGATCAGCACGGTCGTGCCGCTGAGGATCGAGTCACCGATGCGGAGACGCCGGCGAACCGGCGTCTCCGCATCGTGCTCAGTGCGAGGTGACTGTGGCGCTTCGGACAAGGGACTCCCTCGGAGCTACTTGACGGCTGCGGACGGGGTGACTGCGGTCCCGTTGACCGTGATCTTGGCAAGCTCGGCGATGGACGCCTTGGCGACGCTGTCGGGCAGGGGCGCGTAGTTCAGCGTGCTCAGCTCGGCCTGGCCCTTGGTCAGCGCCCACGTCCAGAAGTCCACGAGGGTCTGCGCCTTGGCCTGGTCGGTCTGGCCGGTGTAGATGAGGATGTACGTCGTGCTCGCGATCGGGTAGGCGCCGGCGACCTTCGAGTCCAGGATGCTGGTGGTCTCGGTGATCGGGAACGACAGGTCGCTGGCCGCCTTGGCGACGCTGTCCACGTTCGGTACGACGAACTGGCCGTCGGGAGCCTTGACCGATGCGACCGGCAGACTCGAGCTCAGGGCGTACTGCAGCTCGAGGTAGCCGATGGAGCCCGCCGTCTGCTTCATGGAGGCCGCGACGCCGGCGTTGCCGTTGCCGCCCTGGCCGGTCGGCCACTGCACGGACTTGCCGGCGCCGACCTTCGAGGCCCAGTCGGGGCTCTGGCCCTTGAGCCACGTCGTGAAGATGGAGGTCGTGCCCGAGCCGTCGGCACGGTGGACGACCTGGATCGCGGTGGACGGCAGCGTCACGCCGGGGTTGAGCGCGGCGATGGCGGGGTCGTTCCACTTCGTGATCGTGCCGAGGAACATCTTCGCGATCGTGGCGCCGTCGAGATTGAGCGGCTTCGTGACCTCGGGAAGGTTGTACGAGACCACGACGGCGCCGAGGCAGGTCGGGAACTGGATGAACGGCGCCGAAACCTTGGCCGTCTCGGAGGCCAGCAGCGACACGTCGGTGGCGCCGAAGTCGACCGTCTTGGAGATGAACTGCTGCACGCCACCGCCGGAGCCGATCGCCTGGTAGTTCACTTGGGCGCTGGGCTCGACCTTGACGAAGCTCTGGGCCCACTGTGAGTACACGGGTCCGGGGAACGTTGCGCCGGCGCCGACGAGCGCTGCGCCGGTGAATGCAGCCGGCGTGCCTCCCGTGGTGCTCGTGGTGGACTGGCCGCAGCCCGCGAGCGCCAGCGCGCCGACAGCGAGCGCGATCACAGCGAATACCGACACGAACCGTTTCGTTCTCACAATCACTCCACTCCTCATCGTATCTCGGTGATGCTTCTTGGGCGGACACAAGGTCCCCGTCCGCACAACGATGGTGAACCTGCCACCCGCGGCGT
>Ga0209638_1000723_pt1 | contig 21721 bp, 19 predicted proteins | sample BarGraNGADG00211_FD_184490 | JGI IMG/M metagenome (GOLD analysis project Ga0209638, IMG submission 184490) | Arctic peat soil microbial communities from Barrow, Alaska - Barrow Graham LP Ref core NGADG0002-211 (SPAdes) (version 2) | ecosystem: Environmental > Terrestrial > Soil > Wetlands > Peat...
GGACGTGTTCTTCCGGTACCTGATTCACGGTAGCTGTGGCGTATAGGGCTACGTCGAGCGCGTTCGCGCGACGAAGCGGCCGGCGAACGGTCAGGTGCCTGCTAGAGCCGCGTCCAGCGTCCGCGACTGAGGAAGAAGCCGTGGCCTTTGAGGTTGCGACAGGTTAGGCCGACCCTGGCCGAGCGGCATTTGAACGGTCCATAGCTCCAGCTCTTGCCGTAGGCAAGTACAGGTGCTTTGTTCGGGTCGGGCAGCACGACGTCGCTGACGCAGCCGATCCGGGCTCGGCCCGTGGCGCCGAGCGTGAGAGTTCCGCCGAAGTCGAACTCGCAGCCCTTGGGCCGGGACGGCTTCGGCTTGAGACCGCTCGAGATGTCACAGCGCAACCAGGCCGGTTGGGATCCCACATAGGCGCCGCAGACGATATTCCGAGAGGGAGTTTGAAAGCCCCTCAGTCCCGAAGACGAGGAAGCGGATGCCGATCCCGCGAGAACGACCAGAGCGACTGCGACGACGAGCGAATACCTCACCCAAGCGATGATAGGCGGCCGCGGTATTTCGCGCGAGCGAAATCGAGGCAGGCGCCGGCTCGGGGTCGAGCTAAACACGTGGCGGCGCCCGCGTGTCTATACCTGCGATGAATCGAAATCTCGAGGCCGGTAAGGTCGGCGCAATGACGATCGAGTCGCTCGAACAGCTCTACCGCGACCGCTACCCGCGCTTACTGCGGCTCGCGCTGGCGACCGTCGGGTCGCGCGAGGCGGCGGCGGATGTCGTGCAGGAGGTCTTTGCGCGGGCGATACGGCACCGGGACGAGTTCCGTGGCGAAGGGTCGCTCGAGTCGTGGATCTGGCGCATGGTGATCAACACGGGCCGCACGCAGCAGAAGAGAGGCCGCCGCCGGGCCGAGCTCGAGAGGTCGCAGGATCTTGCCTCGACCAACGGCCACGCGGAGCCCTGGCCCGAGCTGCGCGCCGCCGTCGCGGCTTTACCGGAGCGGCAGCGTCAGGCGCTCTTCCTGCGCCACTACGCGGACCTCGATTACGAGCAGATCGGTGAGGTGCTGGGGATCGCGCGAGGCACGGTCTCGGCGACCCTGCATGCCGCTCACCGAACGCTTCGCGAAACCCTGGAAGGAGCGCGAGCATGAGCGACACTCTTCTATTCGAGCGACTCGGTCAGCTGGTCGACAACTGTGCGGGAGCCTGCGGCGACTGGGACGACGTTCTTCACCGCTCGGGGGTCGTGGCTGCGCCTCCGCTGCAATGGCGACATCCCCGTCGCTTCGCGAACAGACGAGCGCTCGTGCTGGCTGCTGTACTGGCCTTTCTCCTTGTGATCTTGTTCGCGACGCCTGCGTTTGGGCTGCTGCGCGATTGGATCGGGCGCAAGGATGTCGCCTTCAACGGCAAAACCGCTCCGTTTGTGATCAAGCGGGAGTTCGCCGATATGTCCCTGGGTCAACCGAAGAGCTGGGATCCGCAGGTCATCGCCTCGGAGTCACGGAAGGTCGTTGTCTTCAAGGCCTTCGGAAGGCATTACGTGCTCTACGTGGCGCCAACCCGCAAGGGCGGCTTTTGCTGGACAATCGTTGGCATGGGCGGAAGCTGCGCCTCGGCGCGACACACGCCGAGTAGCTATCCCGGCGAGCCCGCCGGTAACGTGAACTCGTACCTCCTAGGGGTAATGAGTGGTATGCAGCGCGTCCCCGGTACGCGCGCGCAGTTCCACGGCGAGCTCAGCGGCACTGTCTTCGCCGAGAACGCGGCTTCGCTCCGTATCGAGTACGAGGATCACAGTTTCGTGCAGGTTCCGTTCGTCTACGTTTCGGAGCCGATCAACGCCGGCTTTTTCTTCTGGGGCAGGCCGTCCGGCCACCGTCGGGTCGGTACGCGTCCCGCAGCGGTCAGCGTTCGCGATTCACATGGAAAGCTGATCGCTCGTGTGGTCGTACTTCATGAAGTTCAGCGGCCGACCAAAGCGCCTCCGGGCCAGGCCCCGGTGCCGCTCAAGCTTCCCTGGCGGCTTCCGTCGGTGCCGAAGCCGCCGTTTCAGCGTGGCAGGGCCGAGGGCGTCAGCATTGTGGCGGGCAAGAATGGCGTCGTCGTGATCGACACATCTCATGCCGCGGCACGAGTGCGGGCGCTGATCGAGCAGGGGGCCGCCTGGGACTGTCTCGCCTTTTTCGGCCCTTATCACGAAAGCGATCCGACCGGGCTCTCGATGTCGCTACAGCCGCAGATGTCGCGCCAGACGATGGTGCTCAGAGGCATTCCGATGCCGATCGCCGGTTGTGAGATCAGCGGCTATTACGGGCGGCGCTGGCACGATCCTCTCGCGGCGCATAGGGGGGTGGAAATCCCTCTCACCGCTCGCGGAAAGAGGTATTTCATGAATCGGGCAGCGGCAGGCGATCTCGAGCTATTTGTGCATTTGTTGCACACGCGCAGGATCAGCAGGCTGTCGGGTGGCGCGCTCGACTCCGCGATCTCACGCTACTTCGGTGCCGAAATACAGCGCCTCGCATCGAGTACGAGTTCGCTAGCGCCTAGGCGGATCGGCTACGTCCACATCCCCGGCGGAGCGATCTTCTACGAGCGGAGCACGACCGGACGACGCTTCAGCGTCGCCGTCGAGCAAGGAAAGCTCGGTCTGGAGAGGGAGGGTCTCTGACAACTCCCAACTGAGCGGCTCGGTCGTTACTAGCCCTGATCGAGCTGTGACTGAACGCTTTCGAGCTGGTGCTCGATGCCGCCGACGATCAGGTCGAGGGCGAACTCGAAGGCCCAGTCGGCGTCATGGCACTCATCGAAGTAGGGGAGCGACTCGAGCAGGTTCGGGAACTCATCGGGGGGCAGCAGGGCGAGCTTGGCCGCCGCTTCGTGGGAATGGGGAGTCCCGGGCTTGAAGGGGCAAAGCTGCGGTCCGCCGCCCACCTCCAGCACGACCAGCCCGAGAATGAAACGCTCGCACTCGCTCTCGATCAGGGCAGCTTCCTGCGGCCGGAAGCCGGCGCGCTTGAGAACGCCGAGCACGACCTCGACAACGCGGGCTCCATTTTGGGAGATCTCGGCGGGCTTGGACGAGAAGAGCTCCGCGACCGTCGGGTGGGTGAGGAGCAGCTGCCGGAAGGAGCGACCCAGGGCCTTGATCTCCTCGCGCCAGTCGCCTTCGCCCTCCGCCGGTAGCTCGAACTCCTCGAAGGCGCGATCGGCGATTGCGGCCAGTAGGCCTTCCTTGCTATCCACGTAGCGGTAAAGCGCCATCGGGGTCACCCCAAGCTCGCGCGCCAGCCGGCGCAGGCTGACAGCCTCCACGCCTTCTTTGTCGCCGAGAGCCAGCGCCGCGTCGATCACGGCGCGTCGCGACAGCGTCTTGCGCTCGGTATTCAGTTCGGTTGCCACAGTGTTTGACAGTCTAGCCGCTCGTGTATACGGTGTCGATCTACGCCGTACACCTACGGCGTATACGGGAACACACATCTCAGACTCGGGAGGTACGGCGGCGTGACCGGATCGAAGCAAGGCTTGACGGAGAGACTGGCACGCACGTGCTCCGAGCATCCGTGGCGGACGCTGGGACTGTGGGGAATTGCAGTCGTCGCCGCGCTCGCGCTGACGATGACCTCGCTGCGCGGGCTGAGCTCCGAGGGCTTCGTCTCGGGAAAGCCGGAATCGACCAGAGCGGCTGACCTGATTGCTCAGGCGTTTCCGCCGACGCCGGCCGACCTCAAGCGCCAGTACAGCGACATCATCGTCGTCCAATCCTCCCGCTACGGCGTCGATACGCCCCAGTTCCGCGCCTTCGTCGCGAAGCTGTCACGCCAGAGCGAGGCAACCGGGAAGGTGCTCAACCTGCGCAGCTATCTCAAAGACGGGAACACGCTCGTCTCGCGCGACGGGCACGCGACGGTCATCCAGATCCTGGTCAACACCGACAAGGCGATCGAGCCGGTGGTCTCGCTGGTGAAGAAGGCGAACGGGCAGGCCGGCTTCGCGGTGGCGATCACCGGCGACCACACGGTGGCAAACGATGTCGCGGGGCTCTCTCAGCACGATCTCGAGCAAGGTGAGCTTGCGCTCGGGCTGCCGGCGGCGCTGGTCGTGCTGCTACTCGTGTTCGGGGCGGTCGTGGCCGGGCTGGTGCCGCTGCTGATGGCGCTGGTCTCGGTTGCCGTAGGGATGGGAGTCGTCTCGGCGCTCTCGCTCCAGTTCGGCTTCTCCGTTTTCATCGTGAACATGGTCTTCGGCATGGGCCTGGCGCTCGGGATCGACTACTCGCTGTTCGTGCTCTCCCGCTACCGCGAGGAGCGTGCCGCCGGCACGATCAAGGAGGCGGCGATCCGGGCCGCGGGTGCGACGGCGAGCAGGGCGGTCGCCTTCAGCGGTGGAACTTTCGTGATCGCGCTATCCGGCATGTTCCTGCTGCAGACCACGGTGCTGCGCAGCCTCGCCGCCGGCGCGATCATCGTCGGCATCGTCTCGGTCGCTGCGGCGCTGACGCTGCTACCGGCCGTGCTCGGCTTGCTAGGCGACCACGTGAATGCGCTGCGCGTCCCGTTTATCGGGCGCAATATCGGCCGCACCGACACCGCCGAAGGGCGCTTCTGGCAGAGAATCGTCGAGGCTGTCCTGCGCCGCCCGGTGCTCAGCCTGATCGTGGCCGCCGGCGCCATGCTGGCGATCGCGAGCCCGACGCTCGGGCTTCACGTGGGCGAGAACGGTGTCAACACACTCCCCAACCGCCTGCCTTCCAAGCAGGGCTTCGTTGCGCTTCAACGCGAGTTCCCGGCGCAGAGCCCCTATCCGGCGCAGATCGTCATGTCGGGCGGGAACGCCGCGGCTCGGGCCGACCTTGTCAAGCTGCAAAAGCGACTCGCTGCCGATCCTCGCTTCGCACCCGGCGCGATCACGACCTCGCCGGTGCGCAGCGACGTGTCGCTGCTCGAGGTGCCGGTGCGCGGCGTTGCGAGCAGTGACGGGGCGATCAGGGCGTTACGCGACCTGCGCAGCCGCATCATCCCCGAGCTGTTTGCGGGTAGCGGCGCGAACGTGCTTGTGGGCGGACGAACGGCGCTGTATTCCGACTACTTCAACGCGGTCACCAACCCGACCCCGATCGTGCTCGCGCTGGTACTCGGGTTCAGTTTCGTCCTGCTCACGATCGCCTTCCGCTCGATCGTCGTCGCGCTGGTCTCGATTCTGCTCGACCTGCTCTCGGTCGGGGCGGCCTACGGCGTGCTCACGCTCGTTTTCTTGCACGGCTACGGCGCCCACCTGCTCGGCTTCCAGCATGTGCCGGTGATCGACGCCTGGGTGCCGCTGTTCCTCTTCTCGGTGCTGTTCGGGCTCTCGATGGACTACCAGGTCTTCCTGATGAGCCGGATCAGGGAGCGCTTCGACCAGACCGGCTCGACGCGCGATGCCGTCAGCGGGGGAGTGGCCTCGACGGCCCGAATCATCACCGGCGCCGCGCTGATCATCATCGCCGTGTTCTCGGGCTTCGCCAGCGGCGAGATGGTGGCCTTCCAGCAGATGGGCTTCGGCGTGGCGGTCGCGCTCTTCCTCGACGCGACGGTCGTTCGCTCGGTGGTGCTCCCGAGCGTGCTCAGCCTGCTTGGCGACAGGTGCTGGTACCTACCGGACTGGCTCGGCTGGCTACCGCGGGTGGAGGTCTCGCGCCATCCGTAGAGCGCGCTTTCGACGGACGCCGGCTGAGGCTCGCTAGGGAATGCCGACGACTTCGACCGGTGTGGAGCTGTAGTCGAGCGCGCCGACGCCAAGCTCGCCGGCGGCGTTGTCGCCCCAGCACCTGACCACGCCGCTGGTGAGCAGAGCACAGCTGTGCGAGGCGCCGGCGCTGACCTCGAGCGCTCCCGTGATACCGGTCACCGCGACCGGGCTGGAGCTGTTTGTGGTCGAACCGTTGCCCAGCTTGCCCTTACTGGCGTCGCCCCAGCAGTCGACGGCGCCCGTGGAGAGGACGGCGCAGCTGCTCGACGAGCCGGCGCTGACAAAGAGGGCACCCGTGATGGTGCGTACAGCGACCGGGCTGGAGCTGGCGGTGGTGGAGCCGTTCCCGAGCTGGCCGCCGGAGTTGCCGCCCCAGCATTTGATCGTCCCGTCGGCGAGCAGAGCGCAGCTGTGGTCGAAACCGGCGGCAATGGCCTTCGCGGTCATTCCCAGACCTACGACCGCGACCGGGGTCGAGCTGCTCGTGGTGGAGCCGTTGCCGAGCTGGCCGGCAGAGTTGCCGCCCCAGCACTGAACCGTTCCGTCGGTGAGCAGCGCGCAACTGTGCGCGAAGCCGGCGGCGATGTCCTTGACTGTTGAAGTGAGGCCACTTACTGCGACCGCAGTCGAGCTGTTCGTGGTGGAGCCGTTGCCGAGCTGGCCGGCGGAGTTGCTGCCCCAGCACTGAACCGTTCCGTCGGTGAGCAGCGCGCAACTGTGCGAGGAGCCCGCGGCAACCGTCTTGGCGGTCGTCGTGAGGCCCGTGACCGCGACCGCAGTCGAGCTGTTCGTGGTGGAGCCGTTTCCGAGCTGGCCGGCGGCGTTGTCGCCCCAGCAGGAGGTCGCGCCCGTGGAGATGACGGCGCAGCTGTGCGCCGAACCGGCGGCAATCACGCCGGCGCCGGTGACGGTGCCCACCGGAACGGGCGTAGAACTCGAGGTAGTCGTGCCGTTGCCGAGCTGACCTGCGGAATTGCTGCCCCAGCAGTCGACCGTCCCGGAGAGCAAAGCGCAGCTGTGCGCGGCGCCCGCGGCGATCGCGCTGGCGCTTGTGAGCACCGCGGCGACGGGCGCTGCGCTGAAGTTCTGGCCGCCGCTTCCCAGCTGGCCCGCGTCGTTCTTGCCCCAGCACTTGATCTTTTTGTCTGAAACGAGCGCGCAGGCGTGAGCCTCGTCGGCGGCGCCGGCGCTGGTGTCGATCGCGACCGCCGCGGATACTCCGCTCACCGCGACGGGAGTCGAGCTGTCGGTGGTGGAGCCGTTGCCGAGCTGACCGTCGGCGTTCTTGCCCCAGCAGCTGATCTGCTTGCTGGAGAGCCGAGCACAGGCGAAGCCGCTGCCGGCACTGACGGAGGTGGCGGTCGAGAGGCCCTTGACCGTAACGGGCGTGGACTTGAAATCGATTCCGCTTGCGTCCGTGTGGCCGTGAGTCGCCACTCCGTCGCCCAGCGCTCCACCGTCGCCGCGGCCCCAGCACTTGATCGTGTGGTTGGAGAGAGCGGCGCAGCTGAGGTCGTTGCCGGCGCTGACCGAGACGGCCGTTTTTATTCCGCTGACCGTCACGGGCTTACCGCTGTTGGACGTCTTGCCGTTGCCGAGCTGACCGAAGTGGTTGTTGCCCCAGCAGGCGACCTTGCCGCCCGTCAGCACGGCGCAGCTGTGCCGGTAGCCGGCGCTGATCGCAATCGCCCTTATTCCATTGACGTTGACCGGGACAGGGTTGGAGCCCTTGCTGCCGCCGACGTCACCGGAGTTGTTGCGGCCCCAGCACCTGACCGTTCCGCCGCTCAGCAGAGCGCAGGAATGGTCGAAGCCGGTGCTGACGGCTACCGCGAACACGATCCCGCTGACCGTGACCGGGATGGAGCTGAGGCTTGGAGACATCAGGCCGCTGCCGAGCTTGCCGCCCGCGTTGTCGCCCCAGCACTTGACCACACCGACCGGAACGAGGGTGCAGGTGTTGAATCCTTCGCTCGAGACGGCCTTGGCCTGTTTGATCCCGTTCGCCAGGACGGGAGTGGGGCTGGCGTTGGTCGTGCGGTTGCCGAGCTGACCCTTGGAGTTGTCGCCCCAGCACTCGACCTTGCTGTCCGAGAGGAGCGCACAGCTCTGCTTGTCCGCGGCGGCGACCGGAACGGTCGTCGTGTTGAGGGCCTTGACGACATCGAACTGCAGCGTGGTGCTCGCACCGCCGGCGCTGAGCTGGATGCGATAGTGGCCGAGCGTGGCTTTTCGCCTGGGGAAGAAACTACCGACCTTTATGTTGCGGCTGCCCGAGAAGCTACCCCGGAGCCTGACGCTTCTTACGGTTTGCCAGCCCGATCTCGTCTTGCGCGAGACGCGGTAACTGAAGCTCGTGCTCCTACTGGAAAAGCGATAGAGGAGCCGAGCCGAGTTGACCTCGCCGGGCGCGAAGGACGGCTCGGTCAGACTGGCGCTGATCCTGACGCTCCGGGCAGCCTGCGAGGTGGCGCTGGCGGCCGCCGCGGCCGAGACGCCGACGACCAACATCAGAGCAAGCAGTCCGCCGAGCACCGAACAGGTGGTCGGACGATGGGCACGCATTAGGTGGCATCATAACCCGGCGAACGAAGAGCAGGCTGTGGAGAGTGCAAGCTCTACGTAAATTCAAGAACCGGCTTCTAGCGTCCCAGCAGGCGATTGCGCGGTCTCCGGGGTTTGCCGGCCGAGCGCTCGGCCGGCGTCTTCGGCCCTCTGCCGCCCTCGGGCGCGGGCTCCAGATGAGTCGTCACCGAGGCGTGCGGCAGAGCGGTTTCGACGTCTCGCTCGATCTGCCCGAGCAATACGTGGCTGCGCGCGACCGTCCAGCCGCTGGGGACGAGCACCTTGAAAGAGACGAACGAGCGGCGGCCCGCTCGGCGCGTCTGCAGCTCTTCGAAAGCGATCCCGTCTTCACGGTACGGCGCGAGCGCCGTTTCGACCTCGATCAGCTCCTCGGGCGGCAGCGATCGATCCATCAGTCCCGCGCCCGAGCGGCGGATCAAGCGTACGCCGGTGAAGACGATGTTGAGCGCGACCGCGATGGCGACGATCGGATCGAGCGGGTGCCAGCCGCTGATTGCCACTGCGATCACCCCGATCACGACGCCGACCGAGGTGACGACGTCGGTCATCAGATGGCGCCCGTCGGCCTCGAGGGTGATCGAGCGATGCCGGCGCCCGGCGCGGATCAGCGTCATGGCGACGCCGAGGTTGACGAGCGAGGCTCCGACCGAGACCGCCAGCCCGGGCCCGACCGACTCCAGCCCGGCCGGATGAAGCAACCGCTGCACCGCCACGAAACCGATCGAAGCAGCCGCGCCGAGGATGAACATCCCTTCGGCGCCGGCGGCGAAGTACTCGGCCTTCTCGTGCCCGAAGGCGTGCTCCTCGTCGGGCGGAAGCGTTGCCCAACGGATCATGATCAGCGCGACGATCGCCGCCAGCAGGTTGACCAGCGACTCGACCGCGTCCGAGAGCAGGCCAACCGACCCGGTCATCCGCCAGGCCGCGGTCTTCATCGTGATCGTCACCAGCGCGGCGCTGATCGACAACCACATCAGGCGGGTCAGAAAGGTGCGCTCGGAGGTGCCGGTCATCTCGCGAGGGAGCGTAGCGGGCTGCCCGGTAGGGCGCCGAGTATCAGGTATCAGGCACCGTCTAGCGCTCACGCGGGCCGAGGGCCATGTTCAGCGGGTCTTGACGCTGATTCGAGCTTCTAGACCTTCTAAAGCTTCTTCGCCGTCCAGGTCGTTTTCAACTGGCAGGCGCCGAAGTCCAGTAGACCGGTGGAGGTGGTTCCGAGCGTCTTCGTGAACTTGACGTTGAGCTTGCCGCTGGCCGAGCTGCCCGTGATGCGCCCGGTTACGTTGATCGTGGTGCTGCTCTCACCTTTGAAGCTGATGGTGAAACGCTCGCTTGTAAGTTTGGTCGGAGACTGCAGCAGGACGGGATAGATCACGAGCTTGCTCGCTCCCGTGACGGCCGAGCGGCAGAGCACGCTGACCGAGGTCTTGAATCCGACCACCGTCGTCGGGGTCGTGCGGCAGCGATCTTCCGCCGCCGAGCAGCGGGTTGATCGCCGTCTGCGCCGAGATCGCGCGCTTCCCGAGAAGGCCTTGGGAGCGACCGAGCGTCGTCTTCTCCCTTCGCTCGCCGGAAGGTCGGTCGCCTGAGTTTCAAGCTGCGCTTGTCGAGCGCGAGAGCGGGCGCTTAATCTAGGGCGATGAAGATCGCGGTTGTCGGCGCCGGCTCGACCTACACGCCCGAGCTCGTCTCCTGCCTGGAGCGCGAGCGGGCGCGGCTCGACGTGAGCGAGCTCGCTCTGCAGGACATCGATTCCGGGCGTCTGGAGATAGTGGGCGGGCTGGCCGGGCGGATGCTCGCGCGCCAGGGCTTCGCCGGGCGGCTGACCGTCACTGCAGATCTCGATCGCGCGCTGGACGGGGCCGATTTCGTGCTGATACAGATTCGCGTCGGCGGGCAGGAGGCGCGCTTGAGCGACGAGACGGTGCCGCTTCCGTTCGGCTGCATCGGCCAGGAGACGACCGGCGCCGGCGGCTTTGCCAAGGCGCTTCGCACCATTCCGGTCGTGCTCGAGATCGCCGAGCGAGCCGCCGCGCGGGCGGCCGACGAAGCCTGGATTGTCGACTTCACCAACCCGGTCGGGATCGTTACCCGGGCGCTCGTCGACGCCGGCCACCGAGCGATCGGCCTCTGCAACGTCTCGATCACGCTGCAGCGCCTGTTCGCCCGCCTGCTCGCGGTCGCGCCCGAGCGGGTCGCCGTCGACCAGGTCGGTCTCAATCACCTGACCTGGGTTCGCGCCGTGCGCCTGGACGGCGCCGACGTACTGCCCGAGCTGCTCGCGTCGCACACTGAGGAGATCGCAGAGGAGATCGAGTTGCCGCGGCGCCTGCTCGACGAGCTCGGCGCTGTTCCCTCCTACTACCTGCGCTACTTCTACCTGCACGATCAGGTGCTGGCCGAACAGCGGCGGGGCAGACCGCGCGCGCTCGAGGTGGCCGAGGTCGAGCGTGAGCTGCTCGGGATGTACGCCGACCCCGACCTGGCCGATAAGCCCACTTTGCTCGAGCAGCGAGGAGGCGCCTTCTACAGCGAGGCGGCGACGGGGCTGATCGCCTCGCTCGTCGCGGGCAGCGGCGACGTTCACGTCGTGGACGTGCGAAACCAGGGTGCCCTCGCCGGGCTCGCCGACGACGACGTCGTGGAGGTACCGGCGCGAATCGGCCCGGACGGCGCCACCCCGCTTGCACAGGAGCCGCTGGCCCCGGAATCGCTCGGGCTGGTTCAGCACGTGGCGGCCTACGAGCGCCTGACCGTCCGGGCGGCGATCACGGGCGATCGCGCCGTCGCACGCAAAGCCTTGCTCGCGCACCCCTTGATCGGGCAGCTGTCGCTGGCCGAGGAGCTGCTGGAGCGCCTGCTCGAGGCGGGCGCATCGCATCTGCCGCAGTTCTCCCGGGGGAGCGGCCAGTGAGCGAGAGCTCGGCGGGTCGTCATTTGAAACGAGCTCTGATTCTGGCCGTGGACGGCGGCGGCTCGAAAACCGACCTGGCTCTCGCGCGCGTGGACGGGTCGCTGCTCTCGCTGGTGCGCGGCCCGGTCTCCTCGCCGCAGATGCTCGGCGCGGAGGGTTGCCTCGAGACGCTCGGAACGCTCGTCGAGCGCGCCTGCCTGGGAGCCGGTCTTTCCCCGCTGCCCAAGCCGGTGGCCGAGCTGGCCCAGATCTCGCTTTCCGGTCTCGACTATCCAGCCGAGGAGGACACGCTGCTTGCGCTGGCGGCCGGCTGCGGCTGGGCCGAGAGGATGCTCGTCGGCAACGACACCCTCGCGGTGCTGCGCGCCGGCACCGACAGCGGCTGTGGCGTCGCCGTCGTCTGCGGCTCGGGCATCAACTGCGTTGGGGTGGCGCCGGACGGGCGTAGCGTGCGCTTCGCGGCGATCGGCGAGATCAGCGGCGAGTGGGGCGGAGGCTTTGACGTCGGTCTGGCCGCGCTCGGCGCCGCGGTGCGAAGCGAGGACGGACGCGGACCGAAGACGGAGCTGGAAGAGAAGGTGCCGGCCCACTTCGGTCTGGCAAGGCCACTGGAAGTGACCGAGGCCATCCACTTCGAGAGGATCGCGCAGGAGCGCCTGGGCGAGCTGGCGGCGCTTGTGCTGGAAGCGGCGGCGAGCGATTCGGCGGCCGCGGCGATCGTCGATCGTCTTGCCGCCGAGGTCGTAGCCTTCGCCCGCGCGGCGCTGGTGCGCCTGGAGCTGACGGGTGAATCGGTGGACGTACTGCTGGGCGGCGGCCTGCTTCAGGCGCGAAACGCCCGCCTGCTCGACGGGATCGAAGCGGGCCTGAGCAAGGTCGGACCGAAGATCGGCGCCCGCGTCAACGAGGCGCCGCCGATCGCGGGCGCGGCGCTACTCGCGCTCGATGAGATCGGAGCCGGCGAGAGCGCCAAGGAGCAACTGCGGCGCGAGATCGTCGAAGCCGTCGCGCGGTTGTGACACTGAGGGCGGCTCACTCCAAACGGGCGCAGCCGGTTGGAAGCGGAAGCCGCCTATGATGCTTGCAGCGAAGACGGCGATCGAGAAGTGCGCCGCGCCCTCGAGCAGCCGCCGGAGGAAGTCGATGGTCGATCGGCCTCGAACGGAGTTCCGCAACATGCGCTGCCGGGCCTGCCAGCGGCTGATCAAGCCCGACACGGCACTGGCGACGAGCCTCGGCCGCCGACTGACGGCAGCCACGCGCGAGCAGTGCATCTACCGCTGCAGCTGTGGTGTCTCCTACTCCAACGCAAGAGACGAGGCAAGGCGCGTCATGATCGTGGCCAGCCCGGAACTGAACGTGCCAAGCCAAGTCCGCTCGGGACTCGCCGAGGCGCTCGGCCAGTCGCTGAATCGCCGCAACCGGCGTAACAAGCAGATGAAGTTCTGTTTCGAGACATCCGAGGACGCGGTCACCTGGACCGTCTTCCGCGGCCTCCAGCAGCAAGGGCGGCTGGACGCGCTTGCCCAGCCGCAGCACCCCGCGGGCGAGCCGGCGCTCGTCATCTGGGGCGCCCCGGCCGGCGGCGCTCGCAGCTCCGAGATCGCCGCGGCGCTCGCCGAGGTCTGCCGTTCGCTGGGCGAGAGGGCGACGGCCTTCAGCGAGCCCGACGTCGTCGTTGCCTGGCCCGAGCTCGTCGTTTTCGTCGAAGCGAAGTACCAGAGCGCGAACGAGCGCCGGCAGAACTTCCACGGCTTCCCGCGCTATCTCGATCGCGCCGAGCTGTTCGCCGCTCCGCCCGAGGAGGTTGCGGCCGCCGGCTACTACGAGCTGACCCGGAACTGGCGCATCGGCACCGCTCTAGCCGAGGCGCTCGGGATTCCCGACTTCCTGCTCGTCAATCTCGGCCCGCCCGACAAGATCGAGGCCGAGGCCGAGGCGTTTGCGAGCCTGCTCAACCGCTCGGCCTCACGCGACTTCGTCTTCTGGAGCTGGAGCGACATTCTCGAGGCAGCGGCGCCGATCGAGCCGTGGCTCGATCGCTATGCGTCCGAGCGGCACAGGCTCCTGTACTGGCGCTGAGACCGCCGAGCGGGAAGGGCAGAGTGAATTAACCCTCGGCTCCGTCCAGACTCACGCGAATCTCCTCGATCGCAGCCCGTTCCGCATCGCTAACGCTCTCCGTGCCTTCTCGATGCGCGCCCGCGACCTTGTCCGCCAGCGTGAGAACGAAGCGCCGATAATCCTCGATCTCCTGCTCCGTCGCCTTTCGCTCCAGCAGCTCGACCGCGTCACGCAGGTGCTGCAGACCGGCCTGCTTGAGCTGCTCGACCGAGTGGAAGCGCGTGTGGTCTCGTTCGGGCTTGGCCGCCACGATCTCGTCGAGTAACTCGCTCTCGCCATGCTCGTGACGCGCCTCGGCGTAGGCCCGTCCGATCGCCATCGTCTCGCGGAGCATTCCGCCGCGCTGCGCGGTGACCACGATCAGGCCGGCACTCGGCGGCCCCTCGAGAATCAGCTTCCACTCCTCGACTGTGAAGTCGGCCTTACTCGTCATTGTGCTTTCCTCCCACGCTCGACGACCCAATACTCTTACCCAAGAAGGAACATCGCACTCCGGCGCAGGCCGGGGAGGCCGAGAGATCCTTGGGCTCGCGGCGACCGCTAGTCGGCGACGATCACGTCGCAGCCAGCCTGGCGCTTGACCTCGGCGGCGACGTCGGCGCCGAGCAGCTGGCCCAGCAGTGAGTGGTGGTGCGAGCCGAGCACGACAAGCGCCGCCTCACGCTCGCGAGCGACGTTGAGGATCGTGCTGCTCGGGTCGCCGGCGGCCCAGACGAAATCGGCGCTCAGGCCCTCGGCCTCGGTCCTCTCCCGCGCGTGTGCGAACGCCGCCTGGATTTCCGGCGGCTCGGCGAGTGGAAGCATCTGGGCGGAGCTGCCGCTGAGTGACCCGAAGTTCTGTGGTCCTTCAGGGTCGAGGGGCATCTCGGCGATCCCGACCACTACCAGTCGGCCGTGCGAAGCCTTCGCCTCCGCGATCGCGCGCTCCAGCGCTCGGGTTGCCGGTTCCTTGTCGTCGTATCCGACCACGATTGCTTTGCTCATGGGCAGAGCATCGCACAAGTCGGATCGGGCCCGCGCGATCGCCGCTCGCCGGCGGTGGGACTTTGCCGTCCTGGGTAGTCGATTCACGCCGAACCAGCGATGAACGCGGTAACGGTAGAGACGATCACACCGATATGAGCATATTCAAGGCGATCGCGGCTGCGGAAGAGATTCCGCAGGCTTCACGCGTCCTCACAGACGCGGCGAGCTGGTTGGCGCTACGACAAGAGTTCGGAGCCGCAAGAACGCTTCTCGCGAGTGAGCTTAGGCTCGAGCCGCCGACTCGGTTCGCGGGAACGCCGACGGGCGGTCTCTACGTAACCGTGATATGCCCCCGAAGCGCCGCCGCCGTTCTACTTGACGAAGAGCGCTCCGAGAGGGTCAACATCCGAAAGGCGATCGACGTTGCTCTCCCGGCGAGGTATTTCGTAGATCAGTTGTACGTCGAGAGCGCCTCAGATGCCGAGAAGCGCCTCGGCCGGGCGCTCGGGCCCGATTTGTCGGTGACAGGTGACGATTCGGTCATAAGCCCTTCTCGCTAGCGCTCCTCTGGCCGAGCTCGCGCTCGCTTCGACCGCAAACGAACCAAGTGACAGCCTGCCGCTCGGCTACGCTTCACGCAGAGTCATTCAACGGCCGGAGGCGACGATGAAGGGTTCGGAGAAGCCGAAGAAGCTGGCGAAGAAGGTAGCGCAGAAGACGCTCAAAGAGAAGCGCGCCGAGAAGCGCGCGAACAAGTAGCCCGGCTGCGGCCGGCGTCGTCGCTACTGCAGGAACGCCGCGCGCTCGCCTCGGACGGGCCGGTTTTGCTCACGCGGCGGGCTCTCGCGCGCCGGTTGATCCCCCTTAAGGGGCATGAACGTGCTCCAATATGTGGCGAGCATATGGAGTAACGCGTAGCGGCAGTCCCAAAAACGCGTATTGTTGCATTTCTAGGAGAAGTCGCAACCAGGTCGTCTCGACTGCCCGCACGCACGGGCTGCCGGGTATGTCCTCGAGGTTCGAGGGAGATTGAGCTGATGCGCACCATTTGCAGCTGGGCGACTGCGGTCGTCGCCGGAACTCTGTTCTTGATCGTCGCGGGGACGGCGAGCGCCGCGACGGTCTACAACAACATCCCCAGCCCTCTGGCGGGGAACTACCCCAGCCAGGCCTTCGAGGCATACTCGACGGCGGAGTTCGGCGGCCTGGTCAGGCTGGCCACCGGTGAGCGGACGAACCCGGTCGTCAAGGTGACCATGAGCAGTTGGGGCTGCCAGAGCGGCTACAGGGCTACATGCGTCACAGAGCCGGGCGCGGTGTTCAGTCTGCCGATCACGCTCAACATCTATGCCGCCAACCTCGACAACTCCGTTGGCGAACTGCTTGCGTCCGACACGCAGGTGTTCAAGATCCCGTTCCGACCCAACGCCGCCGGTGCCATCGCCTGTCCCGGTCTAGACGTGGATGGCAATCCCAACGCGTGGAAGTGGACAGACGGGACGGCCTGCTTCAACGGGCTGGCGCACAACATCAGCTGGGACCTGGGCGGGCGCCACCTGACGCTGCCCGACAACGTGATCGTGTCGGTCATGTTCAACACGAGCGACTGGGGTTACCAGCCGATCGGTTACGGGCCACTTTGCCACTCGAGCTCGGCCGGCTGCGGCTACGACTCGCTGAACGTGGCGCTCGTTCCCAACGCTCCGTTCGTCGGCACCGACCCGCTGCCGAACGACGCCTATATCAGCTCCCTTAATAGCCAGGCTTACTGCTCGGGTTCTGCCCTCGGCATCTTCAGGCTCGACGCGGGCTGCTGGACCGGTTACCGGCCGGCGATCCAGATCGATACCTTCCCGCTGCAGACAGGACCTTCCGGTCCCGCCGGTCCAGCCGGAGCTACAGGCTCAACCGGAGCTACAGGCTCAACCGGAGCTACAGGCTCAACCGGAGCTACGGGCCCAGCCGGTCCCGCCGGAGCCACAGGCCCAGCCGGTCCCGCCGGAGCCGACGGCACGAACGCGACCGCCAATCCGGCCGTCGCCGTCTCACGCCCGAACACGAAGCTGATCAGGGCGAAGATCCGCGCCGCGACGCACGCGGTGACTTTCAATTTCAAGGGCAGCGGCGGCAAGGGTAAGCTCAGCTTCCAGTGCCGGCTGGACGCGAAGAAGTTCACCTCCTGCCGCTCGGGCAAGACCTACAAGAACTTGAAGGCCGGCAAGCACGTCTTCCAGGTGCGGGCCAAGGACGCGAGCGGCAAGCTCGACCTCACTCCCGTGACGAAGAAGTTCGTGATCTAGATCTAACCTTGCTGAATGCCGGGTACAGTGCAAAGAGCGTCTCGTCTCGGGCGTCCGGGGCGAGGCGCTCTTGCTGTGCTGTAGGCCTGTCGATCGATGACTAGGCGCCTCCACAAAACCATCGCGTAGTTGTACGCTCCTCGCCACACCATGCGGAAAGCGGCTAATGCAAGTAAAACTCTCGACGGGCACCAGCTCTTCGAGGCGCTCCTCTCCGGGCTGCACAGGGTTCAGCGCAAGCAGGACTACCTGAACCGGATCAACGTCTATCCGGTGCCCGACGGCGACACCGGCACCAACATCGCCGCGACGCTCTCATATGCGCTCGAGACGGCGGAGGTCTCGGACTCGGCGGGGGAGACGATGTCCTCGATCGCCGACGCGGCGCTGGTTGGGGCGCGCGGCAACTCGGGCATCATCTTCGCCCAGTTCCTGAGCGGCCTCTCGGAGGCGATGCACGACGCACAGAGCGTGGCCAAGGAGCGTTTCGTGCACGCGGCCGAGGTTGCCCGTAGCCGCGCCTACGAGGCCGTCACCCGGCCCAAAGAGGGAACGATGCTCACGGTCATGCGCGTCTGGGCCGAGGCGCTGCACCGTGAGGCCGATTCCGCCCAGTCGATCGCCGAGTTGCTACGCAAGGCCGGTCCGGCGCTGTCCGAAGCGTTGGAGAAGACGCGTTACATGCTTCCCCAGCTGACGGCGGCCGGGGTGGTCGATGCGGGCGCGAGCGGCTTCGTGGAATTCATCGCCGGCGCCGAGCGCTTCATCAGCGGCAAGGTCAAGGCGCCGTTTCTGGCGCGCAAGATCGGCTCGCACAAGCTCTCCTTCGGCGACAAGATCGAGCTGCACGAAAGCGGCGAGGTTCGTTTCCGCTACTGCACCGAGGCGCTGATCGCCGCTGAGGCGATCGATCGCGAGGCGCTCCGCACCAGCCTCACTCCCTTCGGCGACAGCCTGATCGTGGCCGGTAGCGGCGAGCGGGCGCGCATCCACATCCACACCGATCAGCCGGCGGCGGTGTTCGCCTCGCTGACCTCGACCGGCCGCGTCGTGCAGCAGAAGGTCGACGACATGTTGCTGCAGTACGAGGTCGCGCACAGGCGCAAGTACCCGATCGCCATCGTCACCGACTCGACCTGCGACCTGCCGCGCGAGCTGATCGACCGCTACCAGATCCAGGTCGTGCCGCTGCACCTGATCTTCGGCGACACCCAGTACCTGGACAAGCTGACGATCGACAACGAGCAGTTCTTCAACCTGGCCGATCAAGCCTCCGGGTCGGAGTTCCCCACCTCGTCACAGCCCGCGACCGGCCTGTTCAATCGCACCTTCTCCTATCTCTCGACCTACTACGACTCGATTATCGCCATCGATGTCGCCGGCGCTCTGAGCGGAACCGTGAACTCGGGCGAGCGCGCGGCGGAGGCGGTCGACGGCAAGAAGAAGATCTCGGTGCTCGATTCCCGCCAGATCTCCAGCTCGCTCGGTCTGGTCGTCCTGCGCGCGGCCGAGGCGCTCGAGGCGGGCAAGAGCCACGACGAAATCGTGAGCGAAGTGGAGAGCTACAGTCGCAAGGCCGAGCTTCTGGTCAGCGTGCACACGCTCGAGTACTTCGTCAGGGGAGGACGGGTCAAGCCGATGGCGGGCCTGGTCGGCAAGCTGCTCAACCTGAAGCCGATCGTCACGCTCGACGCCGAGGGTCACGCGATCACCATCAAGGCCTTCAGCGTGCGCCAGAACGTCGCCAAGATCGTCAAGATGATCGAGCGCCGACACGCCGAAAGCCCGCTTCGCTACTACGCGGTCGTGCACGGCTCCAACCCCGAGGGCGCGCGCGAGCTGGCCGCCAAGATCGAGCAGGCGATCGGGCTTCCGCCGCTCTACATCGAGGAGATCTCGCCGGTGCTCGCCCTGCATGCCGGCCGCGGCACGGTCGCCGTCGCCACGATGCAGGAGTAGCTGCGCTTGGGCTAGCCGCGAGGCGGCAGAGGCACGAGGATGCTCGTCCGCCGCCTGTACTCGCGGTAGGCGGGATCGGCGCCGTACTTGGCTTCGGCGCTTCGCTCCAGCAGCGGAATCCCGCTCACGAACAGCAGTAGCAGGGTGAGGAAGGCCGGCCCGATCGCCACGGCGAAGGCCACCCCGTCGAGGAAGGGCACGGCGTAGACGAAAAGCCCCCACCAGACGAGCATCTCGCCGAAGTAGTTCGGGTGGCGGGAGTATTTCCACAGCCCGCTCGAGATGAAGCGCTCGCGGTTCTTCGCCGTCCCCTTGAAGGCCGATTTCTGCGCGTCGCCGACGGTTTCGATCGCGAGCCCGACGAACCAGATCGCGATTCCGGCGACCGCCCATAGGCCGAAGCCCGGAACGCCGCCTCGACCGAGCAAGTAGGAGACCGGAAGCATGATCACGGTGACGGAAACTGCCTGTAAAAACCAGAAACGGGCGAAGCGGAGCGGCCTGTCGCGCAGCTCGTCGAAGCGATGGTCGACCTTGATTCGAAGGATGCGCCCGAACAGGTAGCCGCCCAGCCTGAGCGCCCAGAGCAGGACCATGAGCGAGGCAACCAGTTGAACTGGCTTGTGCGCTCCCAGGTCCGGAAGCGCCAGCGCCGCCGCGGCGAACGAGAGGCTGTAGGAAAGGTCGGTGACGACGTCGGTCTTGCGGATTGCCGCGAAGACGAAGAAGACCGCGTTCACGCCCAGGGCGACCAGGAACGAGACGTCGATCGCGCTCATGAGCCGTTCCAGCTCGAGAGGCGCAGGCGCCGATAGGCGGCGATCTTCGCGGCGGTCGGCTCGTCGCTAGGCGGCGTCACGTTCGGCATCGGCTTCTACCTTTCACAGTCTCCCACTCGGATGGGGAGAGGCAAACCACACACGCTCTTTATCCCAGGCATAGCTACGTCCGCTTTACTTTCCGGAGATGGACACGCACCACACGCCCCCAGCGACCACCGGGCCGAGCAACCGACCGCCCGAGCCTCCGGCGATTCCGAAGTACTTGACCCGGCGCTCGTCAATCGTGATGGCGATCGGCTTCGGCGTGATCCTCTTGATCGCGCTGACCCGGTTCGGCGGCGCCAGCGCCACGATCAGTGCCAAAGGCGTGGGGCCGCTCCTGATCGGCAAGTCGACGAGAACCCAGGTGCAGAACTTCGGCTTGGGCCGCGAGACGTTCTGGTTCACTCAGAAGGGCAATCCGCCGGTTCACTTCAAGGGCCAGCTGTGGCAGTACAAGTGCGTCGGCCAGGGCACGCTCTTCGGAGTGACGTGTCGCACGATCTACGGGATCACGAACGGGCACCTGGCGACGGTCGCGACCAACAACCCGCGCTTTTTCACCGCCGACGGCACACGCCCGGGAACTTCGTTTCCGCAGGCGCGCAAGAACGATCGCGCCAAATGGTCGGGCTGGAATGTCAAGTGCCCGCACCTGACTCTGCCTTCGCCCAGGGGCGTCAGCTTTTTCGCTTCGGTCGAGAGAATCACGGGCTTTCCGGAAGGTGTCGTCAGCGGCTTCTACCTGAGCGCGACGCCGCTTTCGTTCTCGTATTGCAGCGGCGCGCTCGCGCCGTAGGCGTGACCTTCGAGCGGACGGTCGGCCGTCACGCGGCGCCTCGGCGGGTCGCGGCGGCGCGTACCAACCGAGCACGGCGGATCGAAGGAGGAGGCGCGAGGCGCCGGCTCGTACTACCTTGTGCGCATCGGTTATTGAGCTCGATCTTCTTGCGATGAGTCCACAGTTCCTCCAGACAGCTCCTTCGGACGGTCTCCGGCGATGACGTCGCTCAGCCCGGAAGAGCGACGCCTGCGGCGTGAGGCGAAACGCCGGCGCATTCGCCGCCGCCGAATCGGGGCGCTCGCTTTCGTCGCCTTCGCCTCGCTGGCCTTCGTTGGCGGGCTCGTCGCCAGCGGCGCTCTGAGTGGACGCGCGGCCGCCGCGACCGAGACAATCGTCACACAAACGACCGAGACAACCACCGCGGCCACGACCACCGCGGCCACGACCACCGCAGCCACGACCACCGCGGCCACCACCACGCGAGCTACGACCACGAAGGCGGTGACGCCGCCGCGCGGACGGTTGGGCAGCGGCAGCGCCGTTACGCTCGCCTTCGGCGGCGACGTCCACTTCGAGGGCATCGTGCGCAGCAAATTGGATGCCAGCCCGACCTCAGTTCTGGCAGCGATCGCGCCGGTGTTCAAGAAAGCCGATCTCGCCATGGTCAACCTCGAGACCACGGTCAGCTACCGCGGCGCGCCGACTCCCGGCAAGGACTACACCTTCCGCGCTCCGCCGTCAGCCTTTCGCGCGCTCAAAGCCGGCAACGTCGATCTGGCCACGGTCGCCAACAACCACGGCATCGACTACGGCATGACGTCCTTCCTCGACACGCTCCGCTACGCCAAGAGCTACCACTTCCCGCTCGTCGGCGGCGGACGCAACGCCGCCCAGGCCTATGCGCCCTACCGGGCCACGATCAAGGGCCAGCGGATCGCGATCCTGGGCGCCAGCCAGGTGATCGACTCCAACCTGATCTCATCCTGGACGGCCGGGGTGGGCAAGCCGGGAATTGCCTCCGCCTACGACGCCGGACGCCTCACCGCCGCGGTCAAGGCCGCACGGAAGAAGGCCGACACGGTCGTCGTCTACCTCCATTTCGGCGAGGAGCGGCACCCCTGTCCCAGCAGCATGCAGGTCAGCATCGCCCGCAGCCTGATCGCGGCCGGCGCCGACATCGTCGTAGGCTCGCACGCCCATCAGCAGCAGGGCGGCGGCCGGCTGGGCCGGGCGTTTGTCGACTACGGGCTCGGAAACTTCGTCTGGTACTCGCAATCGAGCAGCGCGAGCACGACCACCGGTGTGCTCGAAGTGACCGTCACCGGCCGCCGCATCGACGGCTACAAGTGGGTGCCGGCGCGGATCGTGGGCGGCTCGCCCACCCCGCTTAGCGGGAGCTACCGAAGCTCCGCGCTTGCGATCTGGCGCGGACTTCGCGCCTGCACGAATCTGAGCCGCTGAGCGAGACTCGATTCGGTCTAGCCCGGTAGCCAGCCGCGATACTCGACATCGGCGTCGGGCCGGAAGCGGGCGTA
>Ga0209638_1000724_pt1 | contig 21720 bp, 20 predicted proteins | sample BarGraNGADG00211_FD_184490 | JGI IMG/M metagenome (GOLD analysis project Ga0209638, IMG submission 184490) | Arctic peat soil microbial communities from Barrow, Alaska - Barrow Graham LP Ref core NGADG0002-211 (SPAdes) (version 2) | ecosystem: Environmental > Terrestrial > Soil > Wetlands > Peat...
TGGCCGCCGCTACGGCGCAGATTGCTGCCACGACGAGGGGAAGCAGTCGGCGAGGCCAAAGTGACATCGTGGCCGGACGGTAACAGCAGTCGTGCGCCGACGCGCTTCAGCCTTGCTACGCGCGGACAGGGTTCACGTCGGCAGGGTGAAGTCGCTCAAAATTCGGTCGTGAGTGCGCCGTTGGATCAACGCGTGCGAACCAAACAAGTCCGCGCCGCGGTGTCAGCCCATTCGATGACGTCGGAAAGTAGGGGTCAGACCCCGGCCGATGTCCTGCCGCGACATGGTGAATGGCCCTCGTCGCGGAGCCGAACTTGTTCGGCGCAGTAGTGATCCCGCCTGCCGCGAGCACGAAGAAGAAGGGGGCCCACGGGGGAAACATGGTTTCCCCCGTGAAGCGAGCTCTTCGGCCTCAGGCCGAAGAGCAATGCGATGCGCCCGGGAGGATTCGAACCTCCGACCTCGCGCTCCGGAGGCGCGCGCTCTATCCCCTGAGCTACGGGCGCGTGGGAAGGCCGTAGTGTAGCCGTCCGTGCTCGGGTTCCTTTTCGCGGGGGCGATGCTCGCGGCGACGGCGGTGCTCGCCGCGTCGACGCTGCGCGTCAGGTCGCCTGCATCGTTCGCGGTCGCCTGGTGGGTGCTCGTCTGCGCCCAGGTCGTGGCCGCCGGAGAGCTCCTGTCGCTCGTGCACGGGCTGCGACCGCTCGGCTACCTGCTCGTCGAGGGCGTCTTCTTGCTCGCCGCGCTCGCCGTGTGGTTCCGGGCCGGCCGCCCCCGGCCGCCGCTGCCGCCACGGCTGTCGGCCCGTCCTTCGCTCGTCGCGCTGCTTGCGCTCGTCGTGCTTGCCGGGCTCGGGTACGAGCTGTTCCTCGTCGTCGGCACGCCGCCGAACAACTGGGACTCGATGCACTACCACCTCGCGCGCGTCGCGGCGTGGCACGCGAAGCGCGATCTCGGCTACTTCCCGACGCACAACGCAATCGAGAACGTCTACCCGCCGAACGCGGAGCTGCTCGTGCTCTGGACGGTCGCGTTCCTCGGGCGCGACGTCGTCGCAGCACTACCGCAGCTACTCGCCTCGCTGGCGACGGCGGCGTCCGTGTTCGTGATCGCACGCCGGCTCGGCCACGAACGTCGTGCGGCTGCGTTCTGCGCGCTGCTCTTTCCGACGCTGACGATCGTCGCGCTCGAGTCGGTGACGACGCAGAACGATCTCGTCGAGGCCTCGTTCGTGGCGGCCGCCGTCGCGCTCGCCCTCGGCAGGTCACGTGCAGAGACGGCCCTCGCCGGTCTTGCGCTCGGGCTCGCTGCCGGGACGAAGCTGACGTTTCTCTACGCGCTTCCCGTGCTCGTCGCGGTCGGCCTGCTCGCGTTACCGCGGCGGCGGCTCGTCGAGCTCTGCTGCGCAGCGCTCGCCGGCTTCGCGACGCTCGGCATGTACGGCTACGTGCAGAACATCGTCGAGACGGGCCGTCCACAGGGAAAGGCCGATCAGGTGTCCACGCTCCCACCGCACGTGACGTTCGCCGGGACCGTGTCGAGCATCGCGCGCACCGGCTACCGCCTCGTCGACTTCTCCGGCTTCGACCCGCCGGCGGCGCTGACCTCCCACATCGCGGGGGCGGCGAAGCGGACGTTCGGCGCGCTGCACATCCCGCCGAACCCAACCGCGTCAACGACGAAGGGGACCTTCGAGTTCACCTACGAGCCGAACACCGTGGCGAGCGAGGACTCCTCCGCACTCGGCCCGCTCGGCTTCCTGCTGCTCGTGCCGCTGTCGCTCGGCTTCCTCGTGGCTTGGGCACGACGGCGCACCGACCGCCTGCGCGGTGCACTCGCCCTCGCACTCCCGCTGTACGTCGTCGCGCTCGTTCTCGGCACGCGCTGGAACCTCTATGTCGACCGCTTCCTCATCACGCCCGCCGCGTTGACGTTGCCTCTGGCGCCGACCGTGTTGCGGCGCATACCGCTCCGCGTGGCCGTTGCAGCTGTGGCGGCCGCGACGCTCGCCGTGGCGCTCACGCACGATCTGTCGAAGCCGAGGGGCGTCTGGAACACCAGCCGCGCCGATGCGCAGGCGATCCGCTGGCCGGAGCTGCGACCTGTGCTCGAAGCGGTGCAGGCGCGCGTGCCGGCGCGAGCGCGACTCGGTGTCGACCTCGCCCCGCTCGACTGGGAGTACCCCTGGTGGGGACCCCGGCTCGAGCGTCAGCTCGTCTGGTTGCCGCAGCAGCCGTCGACCGGGCTCGATTGGGTGCTGCTCGGCTCCCGCATCTCCCTGCGGCCGCCCGGGCAGTGGTGCGCGCAACGCTTCCCGTCGGCGCACTGGACGCTGCTGCGCCGCTGTTAGCCTCCGCGCGTGGACGTCTCAGCGCACATCGTCACGCTCGAGCTCGCGGAGACCTTCGTCATCGCGCGCAGCGCCCGTGACACCGAGGACGTCGTCGAGGTCACCCTCACCTGCAGCGGTGTCCGCGGCTATGGCGAGGGCGCGCCGATCGACCGCTACAACGAGTCGCCCGAGTCGGCGCTCGCGTATGTCGAGGAGCACGCAGCGCTGATCGGCGACGACCCGTTTGCACTCGAGGAGATCATGGCCCGGCTACCCGCAGGCGAGTACGCCGCGAGGGCGGCGATCGACGCCGCGCTGCACGACCTGCAGGGCAAGCTCGTCGGGCGGCCCGTCTACCAGCTGCTCGGGCTGCCGCGGCTCGGCCCGCCGACGTCGTGGACGATCTGGCTCGGAGATCCCGACGACATGGCGCGCCGCGCGGAGAAGGTGCGCGGCCGCTTCAAGCGGCTGAAGCTGAAGCTCGGCGCGGGCGACGGCCTCGACGGCGAGCGCGTGAAAGCCGTCTACGCCGTGGCAGACGCCACGCCGCTGCAGGTCGACGTGAACGAGGCGTGGAGCCTCGACGAGGCGCTCGAGCTGCTGCCGGGGCTCGCAAACCTCGGCGTCGAGTACTGCGAGCAGCCGCTCGCCGCGGGCGATCCGGGCGGCTCACAGCTGAAGGCAGCGTCCCCGATTCCGATCTACGTCGACGAGGACTGCCACACGCTCGCCGACGTCGCGGTGTGCGCCGAGCGTGCGCACGGCATCAACGTCAAGCTCGCGAAGTCAGGCGGCATCCGCGAGGCGGTGCGCATGGTGCACGCGGCCCGCGGGCTCGGGCTCGGCTGCATGCTCGGGTGCATGGTCGAGTCGGGCCTCGGCATCGCGGCAGGCGTGCATATTGCGAGCCTCTTCGACCACGTCGACCTCGACGGCAACCTGCTCATCGTGCATGACCCGTGGCCCGGAGTGGAATTCGTCGACGGCGTGCAGGCGCCTGCGGAGCGGCCCGGCCTCGGCGTGACGCCTGCGAAGCCGTGACGCGCTACCTGATCCTCGCCGAGGGGTTCTCGGCCGACGAGCACTACGGCAAGACGATGCGCGGCGTGCTCCGCTACCGCCGCGATGACGTCGTCGCGATCCTCGACTCGGCGAGAACACCGGGGGAGACCGAGGACGGCGTTCCGATCGTCGCGACGGTCGAGGAGGCGCTCCCGTTCGGCCCGGATACCGCGCTCGTCGGCGTGGCGACGCAGGGCGGGCGGTTCCCACCTGCGTGGCTCGAGCTGCTCCGCAGCTCCGTTCGCAACGGTCTCGACATCGAGAACGGTTTGCACGTCTTTCTCGCCGACGATCCCGAGCTGCAGGAGCTCGCCGCCCGGCACGGGGTCGAGCTGCGCGACCTGCGGCGCCCGCCCGCCGATCTCTCGACCGCGACCGGGGCAAACCTCGACGTGCCGGGGACGATCGTGCTCACGGTCGGCTCGGACTGCGCGATCGGGAAGATGACGGTGGCGCTCGAGCTCGACCTCGAGGCGCGGCGGCGGGGCATCGCCTCGATCTTCGTCCCGACCGGCCAGACCGGCATCGCGATCGTGGGCTGGGGCATCTCGGTCGACGCGGTCGTCGCCGACTTTATCGCCGGCGCGGCCGAGCGGCTCCTCGTCGAGGGCGCCGAACGCCTCGGGCTCGCAGAGGGCGGGGAGGGGCTGCTCTGGATCGAAGGCCAGGGCTCGATCGTCCATCCCGTCTACTCCGGGGTCACGCTCGGCCTCTTTCACGGCAGCGTGCCGCACCTGCTGCTCCTCTGCCACGAGGCCGGTCGTACCGAGATCGAGGGGGCGGGCGGCGGGCCGCATCCGATCCCGCCGCTGCGGGAGCTCGTCGAGCTGCACGAACGGCTCTCGCTGCCGGCGAGACCCGCGCGGGTCGCCGCCGTCGCGCTCAACACGCGGGCGCTCGACGAGGCCGCCGCCCGCGCGGCGATCGCGGCGGCGGAAGACGAGACGGGATTGCCCGCCGACGACCCCGTTCGTTTCGGCGCCGGGAAGATCCTGGCCGCCTTCTCCGTCTAGCCGCTGAAGGGCGGGCCCGCGGCATAGTCAAAAAGGGGGTTGAATCTCGACCTCCGGCAGGCTGTACTGCGGGGGAGTAGCGGTCGACTCGAAGGGAACGAGGGCGTGAACAAGCTCATTGCGGTGGTCATGGGCGCGCTCGCGCTGGTGATCACGGGCGTTGCTGCGGCAGGCCCGCAGATCGGCTTTGCCGAGGACGGCACGAAGTTCGCCGAGGACGGCGGGGCGCGCCTCTTCGACGAGATGACCAAGATCTCGACCACGACGAACCGCGTCGCGGTGTTCTGGGACGGCTCGTCGAACATCGTCGACCAGGCGTTCCTCGACCGGATGATCCCGGTCGCCAGGGCGAAGAAAATCCAGGTCGTCTTCGCGATCTACCCGCAGAAGGCGACGCTGGCGCCGACGAGCCAGAGCGGCGCCGACTCGTTCTGCGACTACGCGGTGAAGGTCATGCAGCGCTATCCGTACGTGCGCAAGGTGATCATCGGCAACGAGCCGAACCAGCCGAAGTTCTGGCAGCCGATCTGGAATGGGAGCCAGCCGGCGTCGCCGGCGGCGATGGAGGTCGTGCTCGCGAGCTGCTACGACAAGTTGAAGGCCTTCGACTCGTCGCTCGACGTGATCGGCGTCGGGCTCTCACCACGCGGCAACGACGATCCGGGTGCGTCGAGCAACTCGTCGATCTCCCCGGTGCGCTGGATCAAGGCGCTCGGCGACGCGTACCGCTCGAGCGGCCGCGCAAAGCCGCTCTTCGACGAGTGGTCGTGGCACTGCTATCCGAACGTCAACACGGACGAGGTCGAGACGGGCTACGCCTGGCCGAACACGGGCTGCGTCAACGCTGCGCGCGTCAAGCTCGCGCTCTGGGACGCGTTCCACGGGACGGGGCAGCCGACGCTGCCGGGCTACCCCGCCGACACGACGGGCTCGACGCTGTACGGGAGCACCGCACGGATGTTCATCGACGAGACGGGCTGGCAGGTCGACACCACCGGCCGTCCCGGGTACACGAACATGGAGAACATTCCGGTGGTCAGCGAGGCGAAACAGGCCGAGGATTACGAGAAGCTCGTGCACCTGGCGAACTGCGAGCCGACGCTGACGGCGTTCCACATCTTCCACGAGATCGACGAGGCCGACCGCACCGGGTTCCAGAGCGGTGTCCTGCGGGTCGACTTCTCCGAGCGCGACTCGGCGCTCTCGACGCCGAACTCGGTGCAGCACGCGGTGAAGGCCGACAACGGCGGCTGCGCCGGCGGCGTCTGGCAGACGCTGGGCAGCTTCCTCTACGCGAGCAACGCCGTCGTCCCGCTGTACAAGACGTTCCCCTACCAGGGTGCACAGCCGTACGCGGCGAAGACCGTGAGCGGCGGCGGGATCTACATCGCGCTCACCGCCGGCGAGGGGTTCACGTACGCGGTCAGCTTCAAGAACGGCTCGCAGACGGCCAGTGCGAACGGCACGGCACCGCGCACCACGACGACGGTCAAGATCCCGACCGGCTTCGGGAGCGGGTCGGCGACGATCGTCCTCAAGGCCGAGTCGAACCCGGCGCGCACGACCACGGTCACGTTGCAGCTCGGGAGCGGCACGACCAAGGGTGGGAGCACCGGCAAGCCGAAACCGCATCCGAAGCCGAGGAAGCACAAGCACAAATAGCGCCGGAAAGAAACGCACGTTCCGAAGGCCGCGGAGAGGCATCTGACGCCCCGCGGCCTTCGCGCTGGAGCGGAAAGGGGTAGGACCGGCGCGCGGGAAAGATGGGCCGGACGGCATGGGGCGGGCGCTCGAGTCTTGCCGATCACCGTAGGACACAACCGGGTCAGAGAACCGAAAGGGCACATCTTGAAGAAGCTTGCTGCGGCGCTTGTACTGGGCTGTGCGTTCCTCGCGACAGGGGTCGCAGGGGCGTCAACAGGACACACGGGTTCGGGAGTCCGCGCTGCGGCCGCTCCCGCCCTCAATTGGGGGGTCGCCGACGACGCGTCGAAGTTCGCCGACGACGGCGGCAGCTGGTTCTACGGCCAGCTGCACGGCGCGAACCTGACCGAGAACCGCTGGACGGTCTCGTGGGATTCGTCGCATCCGACCGCGATCGGCGAGCTCGCGTTCCTCCAGCGCGCGGCGCCGAAGGCCCAGGCCGCCGGCATCCACGTCGTCCTCGCGCTCTACGGGCGTCCCGCGACCGCGAACGACCCGACCGCGTTCTGCGCCTGGGCTGCTCAGGTCGCTACGACCGTGAAGCAGTGGGGCATCCACGACTTCATCGTGTGGAACGAGCCGAACACCGCGCTCTACTGGTCGCCGCAGGACGCGGGCGCGCCCGCCAAGTACGAGGCGCTGCTCGCGCAGTGCTACGACACGATCCATGCGGCCGACTCCCAGGCGCGGGTGATCGGGTTCGGCCTCTCGCCGCGCTCGAACGGCCCGTCGCAGACCGCGCCGATTCCGTTCATCGCGGGCGTCGGAGCCGCCTACAAGGCGTCGGGGCGCCAGGCGCCGATCATGGATCAGCTGTCGATCCACCCGTATCCGAACCCGAATAGCCCGACCGACTCGCCCGACGTCGGCTATGCCGCCACGAGCAACTACGGCGTGCCGAACCTCGATCGCATCAAGCAGGCGATCTACGACGCCTTCAACGGGACGGGTCAGCCGACCACGCTGAACGGTCTCACGTTCCGCATCGACGAGCTGGGCTGGCAGACGGACACGACGCAGTACTCCCAGTACTACAACCAGGAGAACGTCAAGGTCATCAGCGAGCAGCAGCAGGTCGACTACCTCAAGACGACGGCCGAGAAGTACTTCGCGTGTGACCCGACGGTCACCGACGTCGAGCTCTTCCTCCTCGGCGACGAGCCCACGCGCAACGGTCGCAGCCAGGACGGCAGCACCGCGCTCGGCGGCGGCTGGCAGAGCGGTCTTCTCACCGCCGGCGGCCAGGGCGTCGCCCAGCCGAAGCCGGCGTACGCGGCGCTCGCGTCCGACTTCGGCGCGGGCCGCGCCGCCTGCAAGGGACCGCTCGTCTCGTGGACGCCGGCGGGCGTGTCGCCCACGGGCGGCACCGTCAAGTCCGGGAAGAGGCCTGTGACGAAGGCGAAGCCGAAGGTCAGGCACACGCCGACGCACAAGGTCACGCACAAGGTGAAGTCGACGAAGAGGCACTAGGCTGCACGCCGCTCGTCGCGGCGATCGCTCGACACGTACTGCCTCGGGGAGCCATTCGGCTCCCCGAGGCGTAGCCGAGACGCGCTTGACACGAACGCCTGTTCGCTCTACCATGACGAACACATGTTCGCCAAGCTCATCATCGTGCTCGTCCTCGCGGCGCTCGCCGTCGGGATGGTCGCCCGGACGTCGCACGGCGCCGGGCCCGAGCGGAGCTACGTCGTGAAGCCCTCGGACACCCTCTGGTCGATCGCCCTCGCGAGCTACGCCGGCGACACCCGGGAAGGCGTCTGGAAGCTCGAGCAGCGCAACCACCTGCGCTCGGCAATGCTCCGCCCGGGTCAGACCTTGGTTCTCCCCGGCTAGGCAAACGAGACAGCTTTCCGGCGCGCACCGTAACCCGTCGCGGAGCGGAACTTGTTCCGCGCAGCAGTGACGCGCCCGGCCGCGAGTGCAGCAACAAGAAGGGGGTCCACGGGGGAAACTGGTTTCCCCCGTGAAGCAAGCGGAGCGATGCGTTGAAGGGGGCCCACGGGGGAAACATGGTTTCCCCCGTGCAGCGAGCGAAGCTAAGCGCTAGGGATTTCGATCCCGGAGACGTAGACCTTCTCGCCGCGGAAGAGCCGCCGCTCGTGGTCCCAGGGGAACCAGATGACGACCTTCCACTCGAGGCGCTCGCCCGTGGGCTCGACGCCGAGCCACAAGGCCTGGTGCGTCGCGGACACGTCGGCTTCCTCGCAGACGCCCTGCGGGCCGATCACGATGTCGGTGAGGTCGAACCGGATGTCCGGGAACGCCGTCAGGAGCTGCGTGTAGAACCGCGCGGCCCCCTCGTGCCCCTCCCAGCGGTGACCGGTCTGGACGAGCTCGTAGACGCAGTCCGGCGTGAGCGTCGAGATGAGCCCCGGCAGGTCGCGCGCGTCCTCGGCGATCGAGTGCGTCTTGTAGAGCTCGCGGATCTCGGCGTACAGCTCCGGCGTGATCTCGCGCCGGTAGACCTCGAGGACGGTCGGGTCGGCCATGCGCGGAATCTACCGCGGGTCAGGCCCCGGGCGGTATCTGACAAGGAGCACTACCGGGGCCTGAGCGCGCTTCTGTGTCCGACTAGAGGCGTGGTTCGACCGTACCACGCGGGTGGCTGGCAGCGGCGCCTCCTACAATCGCCCTCCGTGGACCTCGACCTCCTCTTCCTCGGCACCTCGGCATCGATGCCGTCGGCTCAACGCGCCCCGGCGGCGCTCCTGCTGCGGCGCGGCGGCGAGAAGCTCCTGTTCGACTGCGCCGAGGGCACCCAGCGCCAGCTCCAGCGCTCGGTCGTCGGCCTGGCCGACCTCGAGGAGATCTTCCTGACCCATCTCCACGGCGACCACTTCCTCGGCCTTCCCGGAATGCTCAAGACGTTCGCCTTGCGCGGCCGCGACGAGCCCGGCCTGACCGTGCACGGCCCGCGGGGCCTCAAGGACCTGTTCGGGAACCTACGTCCCTTCCTCGGCCGGCTGCCCTATGCGCTCACGCTCGTCGAGCTCGAGCCGGGTGACTCGCTCGAGCGCGGCGAATACCGCATCGACACGTTCCCGGTCGATCACGGCGTCGCCGCCGTCGGCTACGCCGTCGTCGAGCACGAGCGGCCCGGCCGCTTCGACGTCGACGCCGCCGACGCGCTGGACGTCCCCCCCGGGCGGGAGCGAGGCATCCTGCAGGGCGGCGAGACTCTCACCCTCGACGACGGACGCGTGATCACGCCCGACGCAGTGCTCGGGCCGGGAAGGCCCGGGCGGAAGGTGGTGCTCACGGGCGACACTGCGCCGTCGCCGGGCGTTGTTCAGGCGGCGCACAAGGCAGACCTGCTCGTGCACGAGGCGACGTTCTCGTCGGAGGAGAAGGAGCGCGCCCGCGAGACGCTCCACGCGACGGCGGCCGAGGCGGCCGAGGTCGCGCGGCTCGCAGAGGTGCGACTGCTCGCGCTCACGCACATCTCGACCCGGTACTTCGGGCCCGAGCTCGCGCGCGAGGCGCGCGAGATCTTTCCAGACACGGTCGTCGCTCGCGACTTCGACCTGATCGAGGTGCCGTACGCCGAGCGCGGTTCACCTCAACTCGTCAGGAACGGGGCGAGGGCCGTATCATCGGGCAGCGATGACGCAGATGGTGCAGGTCGCGCTGGCAGGTGACGTCGCGGAGGCCGAGGAGCTCCAGGAGCTGCTGAAGGCCGCAGGCATCGAGGCGACCATCGAGCCGGAGGACGAGGCCGACGGGCTGAAGGTGATGGTGGCCGAGGGCGACCTCGACCCGGCGCTCGACGCGATCGAGGCGCTGAGCGAGCCGGGCGACGAAACCCCCGTCGAGTAGTCGACTAGGAGGGTTTGGCGGGACGGTGCTCGTCGGCACGGTTCGCTGGTCGTCGTCAGGCAAGGACGCAGGGAGCCTCGATAGCGGTGTTCTATCGGGGCGACCGAGGACGCCGCATCACGGCGTCCAGCGGAGCGGGACGACACAGTCTCTGTTCCGCCAAGCCCTCCTACATCTGCCAGATGCCGCCGCGCATCACCGGCACCGTCACGCCCGACTTCGTCGTGCCCGTGACCTCGACCTCGTCCGAGCCGATCATGAAATCCAGGTGCACCGCGCTCGCGTTGACGCGCGGCAGGTCGGCAGGATCGCCGACCGGCGCGTTGTAGCCGTCGCCGAGGGCGAGGTGGCTCGCAGCATTCTCGTCGAGCAGCGTCGTGAAGAACGTGCGGCCGAGCCGGCCGATGCGGCTCTCGCGGTCGACGAGCGCGACCTCTCCCAGGCGTGACGCGCCGTCGTCGGCGGCGCAGCGGGCCCGGAGCATCTCGGCGTTCGAGTCCGCGTCGATCTCGACGGCGCGGCCGCCTTCGAAGCGGATGCGCAGGCCCGTCACGAGCGAGCCGGCGACGTCGAGGGGCTTCGTCGCAGTCACGAACCCGGTCGTCCGTTCGGGATCGGGTGTCGTGTAGACCTCTTCGGTCGGGAGGTTCGGCACGTGCTGGACGCCGGTGCGCGTCTGCGACGCGCCGCCCTCCTTCGCGAAGCGCGAGCTCGGCAGGAGACCGACCGTGAGGTCCGTGCCGGGGCCCTCGAAGTGCAATGCGTCGAGGTCGAGGGCGTCGAGCCGCCGCGCGACCTGCCAGATCTGGTCGATCCGCTCGCTCCACGCGAGCTCCGGGTCGGGCTCGTCGAGGCGGCACACGTGGATGACGTCCTGCCAGAGCAGCTCGAGCGCATCGTCCGGCGTCGCGTCCGGGTAGACAACCTGCGCCCAGGACCGCGTGGGGAACGGCGAGAGCGTCCAGGCGATCGAGCGGTCGTCGATGGTCTTGAAGGTCTCCTTGAGCGCAGGAAGCCGGTCGCGGCCGGCGCGTTCCGGGTCGACGCCGTCGAGCAGCCCGGGCGGCACGAGCGGGACGAGCACGATGCGCGCCGCATCGAGCTCGCCGAGCCCCACGATCCGCTGACCGAGCCACGGCGGCACCCACTCGAGCGAGTCGTCCGGCGCCAGCTCGGCCCGGATCCGCTTCAGCTGTGCGTCGAAATACTGCACCTCGACGAAACGCGCGCCTCGGCCGTACGCCGCCCGCGCCAGCTCCGCGACGAGCGGCTGCGCCTCGGGCAGGGCTTCGATCGCGAGGACCTGGCCTGGCTGGACGTTGGCGCCGACCGAGACGATCAAATCCGCGTACCGTTCGAGCACGTTCGCGTCCATCCGGCGCACACGGTACTGTGCTGGACGCTACGCACCCCTTTAACCCGGCCCAGCGAGGTCGGAAAGGAGTCGAATGATCATGCACGCCCTCGTCCCCGCGACGCCCGCCACCACATGAGCGCGGTGGAGGCATCCGGTAAGTCCCTGCTCGACGCCGACGCGCTCTCGCGGACGCTCTCGCGCATGGCCCACGAGATCATCGAAGGGAATCCCGACCTCGGCGAGGTCGCGCTCGTCGGCATCCAGACTCGCGGCGTCCCGCTCGCACAGCGGCTTGCGCGCCTGATCGAGGAGCGCGCCGGCGAAGCGCCCGAGCTCGGCGCGGTCGACATCACCTTCCATCGCGACGACGTGCGCGTGCGGGCCGGCCAGGCGCCGCTCCACGCCCAGCCGCTCGTCCGCGCGACGCAGCTCGACTTTCCGCTCGACGGGCGGACGGTCATCCTCGTCGACGACGTCCTCTACACCGGCCGCACGATCCGCGCCGCGATCGAGGCGCTCTTCGACTACGGCCGGCCGGCCCGCGTCCAGCTCGCCGTCCTCATCGACCGCGGCCACCGCGAGCTCCCGATCCGCCCCGACTACGTCGGCAAGAACCTGCCGACGGCACGGGACGAGCGGATTCAGGTGCAGCTCGTCGAGGTGGACGAGGTCGACAACGTCCTGCTCGTGTCCTCGCCTGAGGAGGAAAACAGATGAACTCCATTCGACTGGTGCGCGACGAGCTCAGGCCGCCCGGCCCGCCGCCGCGCCGCCACCTGCTGTCCGTCGCCGACCTGACCTGCGACGACGTCGAGCGCCTGCTCGGCACCGCCCGCACCTTCGCGGCGTCGATGGACCGCGAGTTGAAGAAGCTGCCGACACTCAAAGGGCGGCTCATCGTCAATCTCTTCTACGAATCCTCGACGCGCACGTCGTCGAGCTTTGAGCTGGCCGCCAAGCGCCTCTCCGCCGACACGCTCAGCATCAAGTCGGTCGGATCGTCCGTGGACAAGGGCGAGTCGCTGAAGGACACGGCGCTGACGCTCGGCGCCTACGACCCCGACGTGATCGTCATCCGGCATCCACAGATCGGGGCGCCGCAGCTCGTCGCGAACGTGACGGGCGCGCACATCGTCAACGCGGGGGACGGCAAGCACCAGCATCCGACCCAGGCGCTGCTCGACCTCTACACGCTCCAGGAAGAGTTCGGCCGCCTCGAAGGGCTGCACGTCGCAATCGTCGGCGACGTCCTGCACAGCCGCGTCGCGCGGTCGCTCATCCAGGCGTTCGAGCTCGTCGGGATCCGCTGCACGCTCGTCGGCCCGCCCGCGCTTCTGCCGCGCGACCTCGGCGTCGAGGCGACGACCGACATTCGCGCGATCCACGACGCCGACGTCGTCTACGTGCTGCGGATGCAGAACGAGCGCATGGAGCCGGGCGCGAACTTCGTTCCGAGCCTGCGCGAGTACGCCGCCCGCTGGGGGATCACGCCGGAGCGCCTTCGCCCCGGCCAGAAGGTGATGCACCCTGGCCCGATGAACCGCGGCGTCGAGATCGATCCGCGTGTCGCCGACTCGGTCGACGCGCTCGTCGAGGCCCAGGTTCGCTCGGGCCTCGTCGTCCGAATGGCGGTTCTCTACGACGTGCTGACCGGCGGCCCGGTCGGAGTTCGCGCCCTCGCAGCGGCGGACGTGGCGTGATGCTCTTCGGGAGAGAACGCCCAGGCGAGAACGTCGTGCTGCGCGGCGCACGCGTCGTCGACCCGGCCGAGGGAATCGACGCGACGCTCGATGTGCGCATCGACGACGGCGTCATCACCGCGGTTGCACAGCAGGTCGACGCCGGCGACCATCGGGTCGTCGACGCGACGGCTCTCGTGCTCGCACCCGCGTTCGTCGATCCCCACGTCCACCTGCGAACGCCGGGACGCGAGGACGAGGAGACGATCGCGAGCGGGACGGCCGCCGCGGCCGCCGGCGGCTTCTGCGCGATCCTCGCCATGCCGAACACCGATCCGGTCGTCGACTCGGCGGCGATCCTCGGTGCGCTGATCGAGACGGCGCGAAGCGAGGCGGAAGTGCCGGTCGGCTTCCTCGCCGCGATCACGCGTGGCCAGCGCGGCACGGAGCTCACGGAGATGGCCGAGCTCGCCGATGCCGGCGCGATCGCGTTCTCCGACGACGGCGTCCCGGTCGCGTCGGCAGGCCTGATGCGCCGCGCGCTCCAGTACGCGTCGGTGACAGGGCGGTTGCTCGCACTGCACTGCGAGGAGACGAGCCTCTCCCACGGCAGCCACGTGCACGAAGGCGCGGTCGCCGCAGAGCTCGGCTTCACCGGCTACCCGTCGGTCGCCGAGTCCGTGATGGTCGAGCGCGACCTCGCACTCGCGGCGTACGAGGACCAGCCGCTGCACCTGCTCCACCTCTCCGCCGCAGAATCGGTTGCGGCACTGCGCCGCGCGCGCGACGCGGGCGTCCGTGCGAGCGGCGAGGTGACGCCGCACCATCTCGTGCTCACCGACGAGGCCGTCCGTTCGCTCGATCCGAACGTCAAGATGAACCCGCCGCTGCGCGCAGAGCGAGATCGCGTAGCACTGCTCGACGCGCTCCGCGACGGGACGATCGAGGCCATCGCCACCGACCACGCGCCGCACGCTCGCCACGAGAAGGACGCACCGTTCGAGGCGGCGCCGTTCGGCGTCACGGGTCTCGAGACGGCCTTCGCGGTGCTCTACACGCGGCTCGTGCGTCCCGGCCTGCTGCCGCTCGAGACGTTGCTCGACCGCATGTCCACCGGGCCCGCACGCATCTTCGGCATCGACCGGCCGCGCGTGGCGGTGGGGGCGACGGCGAACCTCGTCCTCCTCGACCTCGACGGCGAGTGGCGCGTACGCGAGGAAGCGTTCCGGTCGCGCTCCACGAACTCCTGGCTGCTCGGCGAGACGCTCAGCGGCGGAGTGGTACTCACGATCGCGGCCGGAGCCACCGCGTTCGAGCGGCTCTCGGTGGCGCACGCGTGAGTGCGGCTGCCGTGAAGGGTTTCCTCGCGCTCGAGGACGGCACGATCTTCCGCGGCGACTCGGTCGGCGCCGAGGGCTTCGCCTGCGGCGAGGCGGTGTTCACGACCGGCATGGCGGGCTACCAGGAAGCGGTCACCGATCCGAGCTTCTCGGAACAACTCGTCTGCTTCACGGCGCCGATGGTCGGCAACTACGGCGTCGCCGACGAGCGGTCGGAGTCGCGCAAGGCGCACGCGAAGGCGGTGCTGATGCGCGAAGCGCGCGGCCCCGCCTGGACGGACTGGCTGCACGAGCGCGGCGTCGTCGCGCTCACCGGCATCGACACGCGTTCGCTCGTGCTCAAGCTGCGCGACTCCGGCGCGATGCAGGCCGTCGTCGTCTCCGGCCCGGCGAGCGTCGACGAGGCAGTCGCCACGGCGGCGACGCAGCCGCCGATGGCGGGCCGGGCGCTCGTCGAAGCCGTCTCCGTCGCCGAGCCCTACCGGTACACCGAGGAAGGCCGGGCCCGGGTCGCGGTCGTCGACTACGGCGTGAAGCGGTCGGTGCTGCGCCGTCTCGCCGCGGCGGGTGCGGCGGTCACGGTGTACCCGCACGACGTCGATGCGGACGAGCTTGCGGGCTACGACGGCGTCCTGCTCTCGCCGGGCCCCGGCGATCCCTCGCCGTTGCAGCAGCAGACCGCAATCGTGCGCGACCTCGTCGGGCGGACGAACGTGCTCGGCATCTGCCTCGGACACCAGGTGCTCGCGATGGCGACCGGCCACGAGACGTTCAAGCTTCCCTTCGGGCACCGCGGGGCCAACCATCCGGTGCTCCAACGCGCGGACGGTCGCGTGCTCGTCACGAGTCAGAACCACGGCTTTGCCGTGCGCGCGAGCGACGCGAAGGAGGCGACGCACGTCTCGCTGTACGACGACACCGTCGAGGGCCTCGACTTTCCCGACCTGCACGCGCGCTCGCTGCAGTTCCATCCGGAGGCAGGGCCGGGCCCGCACGACGCGTGGCCGCTGCTCGAGCACTGGGTCGACGAGGTGGCCCCCTAGACAATGGGTACTGGCTGATGCCGAAGCGCACCGACATCTCGACGATCTGCCTGATCGGCTCCGGACCGATCGTGATCGGCCAGGCGGCCGAATTCGACTACGCGGGCTGTCAGGCGCTGAAGGTGCTGCGCGAGGACGGCTACCGCACGATCGTGATCAACTCGAATCCGGCGACGATCATGACCGACCCGGGGTTTGCCGACCGCACCTATCTCGAGCCGCTCGACCTCGAGGGCGTCGCGGACGTGTTGCGCCGCGAGCGGCCCGACGCGCTCCTGCCGACGCTGGGTGGCCAGACCGCTCTCAACCTCGCACGCGAGCTGGCGGAGTCGGGCATCCTGGACGAGCTCGGCATCGAGCTGATCGGCGCGAAGCTCGACGTGATCAACCGCGCCGAGGACCGGCAGCTCTTCAAGGACGCGGTCGAGTCCTGCAACCTGCGCGTCCCGAAGTCGATCATCGTGACCGACATCGCGCAGATCGAAGGCGTTGCGACACCCGCCGTCGTCAGGCCGGCGTTCACGCTCGGCGGCCACGGCGGCGGCTTCGCGAACACGCGCGACGAGCTGCACGCGCAAGTCGAGATCGGGCTGCGCGAGAGCCCGATCGGCCAGGTGCTCGTCGAGGAGTCGGTGCGCGGCTGGGACGAGTTCGAGCTGGAGGTCGTGCGCGACCACATCGACAACGTCGTGATCGTCTGTTCGATCGAGAACCTCGATCCGATGGGCGTGCACACCGGCGACTCGGTCACCGTCGCCCCGCAGATGACGCTCTCCGACGAGGCGTACCAGGAGCTGCGCGACGCGGCGGCCGCCGTCGTGCGCGCGGTCGGCGTCGACACCGGCGGGTCGAACATCCAGTTCGCGCGTGACCGGGTGACCGGCGACATCCGCGTGATCGAGATGAACCCACGCGTCTCGCGGTCGTCCGCGCTCGCCTCGAAGGCGACGGGCTACCCGATCGCCAAGGTCGCGGCGAAGCTCGCAGTCGGCTACACGCTCGACGAGATCCCCAACGACCTGACTGGCACGACACCGGCGAGCTTCGAGCCGACGCTCGACTACGTCGTCGTCAAGTTCCCCCGGTTCGCATTCGAGAAGTTCCCGGGCGCCGATCGCACGCTCGGCACGCAGATGAAGTCCGTCGGCGAGACGATGGGCATCGGCCGCACCTTCGGCGAAGCCTTTCTGAAGGCAATGCGCTCGCGCGAGCTCGATCCGGGCGCCGCGACGCCGTGGCAGACGCTCGCCGACGTCCCGGACGGCGTGCACCCGTTCTTCCAGGAAGAGATCTGGCGGATCCAGGAGGCGCTGCTCGACATCGCCGGCAGCTCGATCGACGACCTCGTCGCGGACGACTGGCTGAGGCTGAAGCGGCTCGGTCTCTCCGACGCCGACATCGCCGACGCCGCGGACGTTCCCGAAGCCGCGGTGCGCGCACGCCGGCGCGACTGCGGCGTCCGGCCCGTGTACCGGCGCGTCGACTCGTGCGCCGCCGAGGTCGAGGCCGCGTCGAACTACTTCTACTCGACCTGGGGCGAGGCGGACGAGGCGCCTCCGAGCGGCCACCGCCCGCGCGTCGTCATCCTCGGGTCCGGGCCGAACCGGATCGGGCAGGGCGTCGAGTTCGACTACTGCTGCGTGCACGCCGTCGCGACGTTCCGCGAGCTGGGCTACGAGGCGGTGATGGTCAACTGCAACCCCGAGACCGTCTCGACCGATTACGACACATCCGACCGGCTCTACTTCGAGCCGCTCGACGCCGAGTCGGTGCTCGCGGTCTGCGACCGCGAGCGTCCCGCGGGCGTCGTCATCCAATTCGGCGGCGGGACACCGCTGAAGCTCGCGCGGGCGATCGAGAGCGCCGGCTACACGATCCTCGGCACGCAATACGACGCCGTCGACCTCGCGGAGGACCGCGAGCGGTTCGCGGGCCTGCTGCGGGCGCACGACCTGCGTGCGCCGGCGTGGGGGATGGCGGAGTCCAGCGAAGACGCGGTGCGCGTGGCGAACGAGATCGGCTACCCGGTCCTCATCCGGCCGTCCTACGTGCTCGGCGGGCGCGCGATGCGGATCTGTTACACCGACGAAGAGGTGGGCGAGGTGCCCGTGCTCGGCCGCGTGCTCGTCGATTGCTTCCTCGAGAACGCCGTCGAGATCGACGTCGACGCGCTCTGCGACGGCACGAACGTGTACATCGGGGCGGTCATGCAGCACGTCGAAGAGGCGGGCGTGCACTCGGGCGACTCCGCGTGCGTTCTGCCCGCGCCTGGGCTGACGCCCGCGCAGACCGAGGAGATCCAGCGCACGGTGCGCGTCCTCGGGCGCTCGCTCGGCGTCGTCGGCCTGCTCAACGTGCAGCTCGCGATCACGCCCGACGGTGGCCTCTATGTGCTCGAGGCGAACCCGCGTGCATCGCGCACGGTCCCCTTCGTGAGCAAGGCGACGGGCGTTCCGCTCGTTGCTTCGGCGTGCCGTCTCTCGACCGGTGTGCGGATCTCCGATCTCGGCCTGCAAAAGGAGCGGCCGCCGAAGCAGTGGAGCGTCAAGGCCGCCGTGCTGCCGTTCGCGCGCTTCCCGGGGAGCGATCCGGTGCTCGGTCCGGAGATGCGTGCGACCGGCGAGGTCATGGCGAGCGCAGCCGATCTTCCGACCGCGCTCGCAAAGGCCGAGCGCGCAGCAGGGCGTGCGCTGCCGCGAAGCGGCGCCGTGTTCCTTTCGATCCGCCATAGCGAGAAGAAGTCGGCGGTGCCGATCGCCGCGACGCTCATCGGGCTCGGGTTCAAGCTCTTCGCGACCGAAGGCACGGCGCACACGCTCGCCGCTGCCGGTCTCGAGGTGGAGTCGGTGCGCAAGGTCAGCGAGGCCACGGGCGACGAGCCGACAGTCATCGACCTGATCCGCCGCAAGCGCTGCGACCTTGTCATCAACACGCCGGAAGGCCGCGACGCACGTTCCGACGGCTACGCGATCCGCGAAGCCGCGCTCAGCCGCCGCATTCCGTGCATCACGACGATGGCGGGCGCTGCGGCCGCGGTGCATGCGATCGCGAACGCGCGCGCCGACCAGGCCGTGTCGCTGCAGGAACGGATCGATGCCGAGACGCGAACGGCTTAAGGTCAACGGCGCCGAGTCGGTCGGCCCGTACGTGCTCTTGCGGCTCGAGCGCGGCGAGCTCGACCCGGGCGGTCCAGGACAGTTCTTCATGCTCGAGGCGCCGGGCCGCCTGCTGCCGCGGGCGCTCTCGCTCTGCCTCGCGCCGGCGGGCGAGCTCGCGTTCCTCATCGACCCGATCGGGCCCGGAACGGAAGCGCTGTGCACGCTCGAGCCGGGCGATGCGATCGCCGTCTTCGGCCCGCTCGGAAACGGCTTCCGCCTCGACGTCGAGCGGCCGCTGCTCGTCGGTGGAGGAATCGGGATGGCGCCGCTCCCGTACCTGGCCGAGACGTTGCGCTTTCCGCCCGTCGTACTCGGCTTCCGCAGCGAGCATCACGCGGAAGCAGCGGTCCTGTTACCCGGCGCCGAGGTGGCGATCGATCCGACGCTCGTGACGGAGTTGATCCCCGCCACCCTCAGCGGACAGCATCATGATGTCCTCGCGTGTGGCCCCGAACCGATGCTGCACGCCGTCGGCGAGCTCTGTCCGGGCGCGCAGCTCGCCTGGGAGGCGCCGATGGCCTGCGGCTACGGCGCGTGCTACGGCTGCGCGGTCGAGATCGACGGCGAGCTCAAACGCCTCTGCATCGAAGGACCGGTGCTGGTGTCCCGTGCTGCTTAACGCGTCAGGCTGCCTCGACGCGCTGACGGCGCCCGATGTCGCGCGTCGACTCGACGGTTTCGTCACGAAGACGATCACCCCGCTGCCGCGCGCGGGGAACGCGCCGCCGCGGATCGCGGAGACCGCGCACGGGATGCTGAACGCGATCGGGCTCGCAAATCCCGGACGCGAGCGGTTCCTCTCCGACAACCTCCCACGGCTCCGCGAGCTGGGCATTCCGCTCTGGATCTCCGTCGGCGGCTTCTGCGCGCAGGACTACGCCGACACGTGTGCGGCGCTTCAGGACGTCGAGGCGATCGAGCTCAACCTGTCGTGCCCGAACGTCGACGAGGCCGCGGAGTCGGCGGCCGAGATCGTCGCCGTCTGCCGTGACGCGACGGCGCTGCCGCTCTACGCGAAACTCTCGGCCGCGCATCCTGACGTCGCCGCAGTGGCGCGGGCCGTCGCCGAAGCGGGCGCCGTCGGGCTCTCGCTCGTGAACACGCTGCGCGGCATGGCGCTCGATCCGAAGACCCTCGAGCCGGTGCTCGCACGCGGGACCGGCGGGCTGTCGGGTCCGACGCTCAAGCCCATTGCGCTCGCGGCCGTGCATGCGTGCTACGCAGCGACGGCGCTCCCGATCGTCGGCATGGGCGGCGTCACGACCGGCCAGGACGCACTGGAGTTGATCGCGTGCGGCGCACGGCACGTCGCGCTCGGCACGATTCTCTTCTCCGATCCCGACGCGCCGGAGCGCGTTCGCGCCGAGTTGCGAGCCGCTGCGGAGGCCTTCGGTGTTGCCCAGCCTGACGACGTTTACGCGCGCGCACACGAGGGCGAGAAACGCCTGGAGATTGCGCCAATAGTCGCAGCTTGATCGCGAGCGAAGCGTTGTTATGATCGTGCGCTCTGATGTCGTCGACAAAAACGCAGACACACGCGCCGGTCCGTTCGCTCGACCAGCGAATGGACGCACTGAGGCGAGCGAACGACGTCAGGGTCAGACGGGCGAAGCTGAAGAAGGATCTCAAGGACGGCCGCGTCCGCATCGAGACGATCCTCGGCGCGCCTCCCGAGTACGTCTCGACGGCAAAGGTGATCGACATCCTGATGGCCGTGCCGAAGTTCGGACGCGTCAAGGCGGCGCGCTTCCTGAACACGTGCCGGATCAGCCAATCGAAGACCGTCGGCGGCCTTTCCGATCGTCAGCGCACGGAACTGATTGACCTCTTCGACCGCTAAGCCGCTGCCGTTCTTCGTCATCACCGGTCAATCGGGTGCCGGCAAGGGCACGCTGATCGAACGCCTCCTGGCGCGCTTCCCGCAGCTCGAGCTTGCGGTCTCCGCGACGACCCGCGTCCGCCGGCCGGGCGAGATCGACGGCGTCCACTACTACTTCATCACCGACGAGGCGTTCGATCGGCGGCTCGCCGAAGGCGACTTCCTCGAGCACCACGCGTTCCCGTGGGGCCAGCGGTCCGGCACCTTGCTCTCCGAGATCGACCGCATCAGCGAGCGGGGGAAGATCTGCGTGCTCGAGCTCGAGACCGAGGGCGCGCTGAACGTCGCCGAGCGGGTGCCGGGCGCCGTGACGATCTTCATCACCGCGCCGATCGAGGAGTTGAAACGGCGGCTCGTGGAGCGCGCGACCGAGAGCTCAGGCGAGATCGGGGAGCGACTGCGGGTCGCTCACGAGCAGCTGGACGTTGCCGAGCGCTTCGACCACGTCGTCGAGAACGACGATCTGGAGCATGCGATGAGCAAGCTTTCGGCTCTCGTCCGTCAGATCGCCGTTCCTGCAGCTACCATGCCCGAGCGATGATCCATCCCCGTGTAGACGATCTGCTCCAAAACGTCGACTCGCGCTATGCGCTTGTCATCGTGGCCGCTAAGCGTGCCCGGCAGATCAACAACTACCACCACCAGCTCGGCGAAGGCACGTTCGACGACAATCCGCCGCCGCTCGTCGAATCCCGCTCGAAGAATTACCTCACGATGGCTATGGAGGAAATTTCTGAGGGCATGCTGGCGTACGAATACGTCAAGTAGTCCGTAAGCAGGCACAATTGGGCCATGGCCCGTGTCCTGCTCGGCGTGTCCGGCGGCATCGCCGCCTACAAAGCATGTGAGATTTGCAGGCTCCTGGTCAAGAGGGGCCATGAGGTCATCCCGCTTGTCACGCCGGGCGCTGAGCGGTTCGTCACCGCTGAGACCTTTCGAGCGCTCGCGCGGAGACCTCCCGGCGACGACGTCTATCTCCATCTGACGCGCGCCGACCTGCTGCTCGTCGCGCCGTGCACGGCCAACACGCTCGCGAAGCTCGCACACGGGCTCGCCGACAACGTGCTGACCGAGGCGGCGCTCGCGCATCGAGGCCCCACGCTCGTCGCGCCCGCGATGAATCCGCGCATGTGGTCGCACGCTGCGACGCGTGCGAACGCCGAGACGCTCCGAGCGCGTGGCATCGTGCTCGTCGGGCCCGACGAGGGCGAGACGGCCGAGGGCGAGCTCGGCGTGGGGCGGATGTCGGAGCCGGAAGACATCGTGCGGGCGGCCGAGAAGCTGCTCGCCGGAACGGGTCCGCTCGCCGGCAGGCGCGTGCTGATCTCGGCGGG
>Ga0209638_1000725_pt1 | contig 21705 bp, 20 predicted proteins | sample BarGraNGADG00211_FD_184490 | JGI IMG/M metagenome (GOLD analysis project Ga0209638, IMG submission 184490) | Arctic peat soil microbial communities from Barrow, Alaska - Barrow Graham LP Ref core NGADG0002-211 (SPAdes) (version 2) | ecosystem: Environmental > Terrestrial > Soil > Wetlands > Peat...
CCGGACTTGGTCTGCTCCTCCGCCTCGGATGCCTTGACGACGACGCGGTCGCCCAGCGGCTTGAGATTCATGCTCTACCCTCCATCGTTGTTGCCCGGTCTTCTCTCGGATGGCCACGCACGAGCAGTCCCTGTCGGGCCGCCGCGGAACGTGTTCCACACGACTTGATACCCTTGCGTGCTGACTGCTAGCACTCGGAGGGTCCGAGTGCCAACCGCCCTTGGTGATGATACCGACCGCCTCGCGGGCGTGCAAGAGGACCGGCGCGGGATGTGAGCGTGGAGCACTCAGATAGCGGATAGCGCACTCTCACGCATGCGGGCGCCCGCGTGTGCGGCCGCGCGCCCGAGGCGCGCCCATAAGGGGTATCCATTCTGTGGAACGCTGCGTGCGAAGCCCGCGGAGTCAGGAGCCCCCGATGTCGGACATGTCACCGGTCGAGACAGGGATCGAGCACCTCGGCGAAGAGGTACGCGTCATCGCCCCGCCGGAGTCGTTCTCCCGCCGCGCCGTCGTCCCCTCCATCGAGAGCTACCGGGAGCTCTACGACCGGTCGGTCGAGGACCCCGACGGGTTCTGGGGCGACATGGCGCGCGAGCACCTGGAGTGGATGACCCCGTTCACCTCGGTACGCTCCGGCGGGTTCGCCGACCTCGACTACCGGTGGTTCGAGGGCGGAGAACTCAACGTTTCCGCGAATTGCCTGGACCGGCACCTCGGGACCTGGCGCCGCAACAAGGCCGCTCTCATCTGGGAGGGCGACGACGGCCGGACCCGCACCTTCACGTACCAGCAGCTGCACTACGAGGTCAGCCGGTTCGGCAACGTGCTGAAGAAGAAGGGCGTCGAGAAGGGCGACCGCGTCGCCATCTACCTGCCGATGGTGCCCGAGCTCGTGATCGCGATGCTGGCCTGCGCGCGCATCGGCGCGATCCACTCGGTCGTGTTCGGCGGCTTCAGCGCGACCGCGCTGCGGGAGCGCATCCAGGACTGCTCCGCGAAGCTGCTCATCACGGCGGACGAGGGCGTGCGGGGCGGCCGCAAGGTGGCACTGAAGGCGGCGGCCGACGAAGCGCTGTTCGAGTGCCCGAGCGTCGAGGCGTGCATCGTCGTCAAGCGAGGCAGCGGCGACGTCGACATGGAGCCGAACCGTGACACGTGGTGGCACCAGGAGATCGCGGTCCCCGAGGTCCGCAAGCCCTGCCCGCCGGTGCCGATGGCCGCCGAGGACCCCCTGTTCATCCTCTACACCTCCGGCTCGACGGGAAAGCCGAAGGGTGTCCTGCACACCACCGCCGGCTATCTGCTGTTCACGACCGTGTCGTTCAAGACCGTGTTCGACCACCGCGACGAGGACGTCTACTGGTGCACCGCCGACATCGGGTGGGTGACCGGCCACAGCTACATCGTGTACGGCCCGCTGGCGTCGGGAGCGACGTCGCTCATGTTCGAAGGCATCCCGACCTACCCGGATCCCGGACGCTTCTGGGCCGTGATCGAGAAGCACAGCGTGAACACCTTCTACACGGCTCCGACCGCCATCCGGGCCCTCCAGCGCCACGGGGAGGGGTGGCCTGCGCGCTACGACCTCAACTCGCTGCGGCTGCTCGGGACGGTGGGCGAGCCGATCAACCCCGAGACCTGGATGTGGTACCACGACGTCATCGGGAAGGGTCAGCGACCCATCGTCGACACGTACTGGCAGACCGAGACAGGCGGATTCCTCATCACGCCGTTCCCGGGCGCGACACCGCTGAAGCCGGGGTCGGCGGCGGTCCCCTTCTTCGGCGTCGTCCCCGAGGTCGTGCGCGACGACGGCTCGCGGGCCGACCCGGGCGAGGGCGGTTACCTCGTCATCAAGCAGCCGTGGCCTGGGATCCTGCGCGGGACGTGGGGCGACAAGGACAAGGCCCGCCTGCGCAAGACCTACTTCGCGCGCTTCCCGGGCGTCTACTTCACCGGGGACGGCGCGCGGGTCGACGAGGACGGCTACTTCTGGCTGCTCGGCCGCATCGACGACGTCATCAAGGTCTCCGGACACCGCCTGGGCACGGCGGAGATCGAGAGCGCGCTCGTGTCGCACGACGCCGTGAGCGAGGCGGCCGTCGTGGGCTTCCCACACCCCGTGAAGGGCGAGGGCGTCTACGCCTACGTGGTGCTGCGAGACGGGTACGTGGCCAGCGAGGATCTGGCGAAGATCCTTTCCGGCCACGTGCGCAAGACGATCGGCCCCATCGCGAAGCCCGATCACATCCAGTTCGCGCGAGACCTCCCCAAGACGCGCTCGGGCAAGATCATGCGCCGCATCCTGCGCAAGCTCGCTGCCGGAGAGCGGAACCTGTCCGAGCTCGGGGACCTGTCGACGTTGAGCGACCCGAAGGTCGTGAAGGACCTGCTCGGCGCTCGATTGGAACCCGGCGAGTAGCTAGCCCAGGCGCAGGTCGGGGACGGCCTCGGCGCTGAGGCCCAGCGTCTCTCCGCGCCACAGGTGGAGATGCGCCGCAGCGCCGATCATCGCGGCGTTGTCGGTGCACAGGTCCAACGGCGGGACGCTGACGCGCACGCCCCGGCGCTCCATGGCCGCCGTCAACGCCGCGCGGAGCGCGGGGTTCGCCGCCACGCCCCCTCCGATGAGGAAGGTCTCCACGCCGCACTCCTCGACGGCGCGGGTCGCCTTGGCCACCTGCACGTCGATCACCGCCGCCTGGAAGGAGGCCGCGATGTCGGCGGGCCTCAGTTCGCGACCGGCCGCCCGCTCCTTCGCGATGTAGGTCACGACGGCGGTCTTGAGTCCCGACAGCGAGAAGTCGAGGTCGTCACTGCGCAGCATCGGTCGTGGGAACGGGATCGCGGCAGGGTCGCCCCGGGCCGCGAGCCGCGTGATGGCAGGCCCTCCCGGATAGCCCAGCCCGAGGGCCTTGGCGACCTTGTCGAACGCCTCCCCCGCCGCGTCGTCGATCGTCGAGCCGAGCGTGTGGTACTCGCCCCACTCTGGCACGTGGACGAGGGATGTGTGCCCTCCCGAGACCAGCAGCGCCACGAGCGGCGGCGTGATGTCGGGCTCCGCCAGCACGCTCGCGAACAGGTGACCTTCGAGGTGGTTGACGCCGACGAGCGGCAGCCCCGTCGCGAGTGCCAATCCCTTCGCATACGACACGCCGACGACCAACGCGCCGACGAGCCCGGGACCGTAGGTGACCGCGATGGCGGTGAGATCGGCCAAGGTGACGCCCGCCTGCGCGAGCGCCTCGTCGATCACGCCGACGATCGCCTCGGTGTGCTTGCGCGAGGCGATCTCGGGGACGACGCCGCCGAAGCGGCTGTGGAAGTCGATCTGGCTGGCCACGACGCTCGACAGGACCGTACGCCCCCCGCGGAGCACGGCCGCAGCCGTCTCGTCGCAGGACGACTCGATCGCCAGGATCAGATCGTCGCTGCCCTCGTCGGCCGGCGAGCCCTCGTGCCTCGTCGGCTGGAACTCAGCGAGAGCGACCTCCGCTGAGGCTGCGAGCGCCTCCGCAGCTGCGGTCATCTCGGGGCCTTCGAGCGGTCCGCTCCACATCACGAGCGCGTCCTCGCCCGAGTCGCTGTAGTAGCCGTGCCGGCGGCCCTCCTCATTGAATCCGGCCGCCGCGTACAGCGCCAGCGCCGCGTCGTTACTCGGGCGCACTTCGAGCGTCAGGCGCTCGATCCCCCGACGACGCGCCTCGGCGATCAGGGATTGGAGCAGCGCAGCACCGAGGCGCGACCGGCGTGCGTCGCCCCGCACCGCGAGGTTCATCACGTGTCCCTCGTGCTCGACCTCCATCAGGCCCGCGTAGCCGACGATGCCCCACGGCGAGTCGGCCACGAACCAGGCGCGGCCGCGGCCCTGCGACAGCTCGTCCAGGAACATGCCCCGGCTCCACGGGGCGCTGAAGCTCGAGCGCTCGATCGCGAGCACGGCGGCGAGGTCCGCGTCGTCCATGGGCCGGATGCGTGCGGTCATGACCGCACCTCCCCCGCCGGACCCGCCACGCCGCTGTCAGGATTCGTGACGGGTGCACGGGAGCGCACCCGCTCGTTGACCTCCGCGTCGGACAGCCGCGTATAGATGGGCAGGAGCGACGCGGCCTCCCCGTCGCCGGGCACGCCGTCGGCGCGCGAGCGCCAGCCCGCGGCGAGCAGCGATTGGCCCGTCGGCGCCCACATCGCCTCGTGCGCGAGCGACAGCGCGTCGCCGAGCACGGACCCGAACACGCCGGCGTACTTGGCCAGACCGTTCCCGGCCACCACGATCGGCTCGTCGTAGGTGCGCCACTCTTCGGCGACCTCCGCGGGAGGCGCGACGGCATGCGGCGTGAGCCGTCGGACCTCGCCATCCGCGCACCGGAACAACGCCGGGTAGACCTCCTTGCGCATCGCGTCGCCGACGACGCCCAGCAGCCCTTCGCGCCCGGCGAAGCGTTGCGCGATCGCGTCAAGCGTCCCGACGCCATAGAGCGGCACGCCCAGGCCCTGCGCGATACCCTTCGCGGTCGACACGCCGATGCGCACGCCCGTGAACGAGCCCGGACCGCGACCCACGATGACGGCTCCGACGTCGCGGACCTCGAGGTCGACCGACTCCAGGAGCCTCTGGATGGACGGCACGAGGTGCGTGAGCGATGCGCGAGGGACGTCCAGGTTGACCTCGCCGATGAGGTGGACGCCCTCGGGCGTGAACGAACCGAGCCCGACGGCGAGCTCCTCGGTCGAAGTGTCCAGCGCGAGGTAGAGCGTCACGCGGTCACCGCCCCGCCGCTGGCAGCCCAGACCCGGGTCCAATCGCTCGCGAGCCGCCGCGACCGGGGACCGGTGCCGACCGCACGCAGCACGCGCGTCGTCTCGTCGAGCACGTCCATCTCCACGTCAAGACGGTCGGCGGGCAGCTCGGCGGGGAATCGGTCCGCCCACTCGATCGCGGACACGCCGTCCGACTCGACCGTCTCCCAGAAGTCGATGTCGACGAGCTCCTCGGGGCGCTCGAGCCGGTAGAGGTCGAAGTGGTTGAGACGCAGGATCCCCGGATGCACGAGCAGGATGTTGAAGGTCGGGCTCGGCACATGGCCGACCACTCCCAGACCGTCGGCCAGCCCTTGGACCAGCGCGGTCTTGCCTGCGCCGAGACCACCGGACAAGGCTACGACGTCGCCGGCTTGCACGACCGCGCCCAGCACGACGCCGGCCCGGTGGGTCTCCTGCGCACTCAGGGTGAGGATGGCTGCCTCCGTCACGAGACGCTCCCGTCTGCGCTCCCGGGGGCAGGGCCCGGCCCGGCGTCCTCGCCGCGCTCGACGCGGTCGAGCACGGCGCGCAGACGCCGGAAGTCGTCCTCCAGTACGGAACGCTTCGAGCCGTCGTAGAGCGCCGCGGCAGGGTGGAACACCGGCACGACACGCCGGCCGCCGACCCGGTAGAGCTTGCCGCGCAGCGCCGTGATCGACGTGGTCGTGTTCAGCATGTAGTGCGCCGCGAAGCGGCCGAGCGTGGCGACGACAACTGGGTCGACAAGCTCGATCTGGCGCGCGAGGAACGGCGAGCACGTCTCGATCTCGAGCGGCTCGGGATCGCGGTTCCCGGGCGGCCGGCATTTCACCATGTTCGCGATGAACACCTCGGAGCGCACGAGGCCGATGCTCGCGAGCAGCTCATCCAGGAGGCGGCCTGCGGCGCCCACGAACGGCTCTCCGGTGAGGTCCTCGTTCTTGCCGGGAGCCTCTCCGATGAACATGAGGCGCGCGTGCGGGTCGCCTACCCCGAAGACCAGCCGCGTGCGCGTGGCGGCGAGGGCACACCGCTGACAGTCACCGATGTGCTCCCGGAGCGCGCCGAGGTCGGCGCAGTCGCCGGGACCCGCTACAGCCACGTGGTGACCTCCTCCAGAGGCCGGCGCGTCGGCCTGCGTGCGGCCTCGGCCGAATAGCCGATCGGGAGCACCGCGACCGGCTGGATCGGCCGCACGATGCCGACCGCCTCGCGGACCGCGTCGTCATCGAACGCGCCGATCCAGCACGAGGCGAGACCACGGTCGACGGCCGCGAGCAGGATGGTCTGCACCGCTGCCGAGCTGTCCTGGATCGCGTAGAGCGTCTCCCCGCGCACTCCGTAGCGAGCCGAGCATGGCCGCGGGTCGACGCACACCACGATGACGACGGGAGCGGCGGTCGCCCACTTCTGCCCCATGGCCGCCGCAAGGCGGTCGCGCGACTCCTGCGTGCGCAACACGACGAAGCGCCACGGCTGGATGTTGCCGGCCGTGGGGGCGGTGACCGCCGCCTCGAGCAGCGCATTGATGTCCTCGTCGCTCACGGCGAGCTTCGTGTTGAAATGGCGAACGCTGCGCCGCTTCGCGACAGCTTCCAAGAACTCCATCGAAGCCTCCGGCTCGGGGTACATGCTGAGGTGCGACCAGATCGCACACTTGAGTGTCCGTACATTCTAGACGAGGGGCGCACGTGGACGCGGGCAGGAATCGTAGCCGTCGCGTCGAACATGCGCTGTGAGGGAAGGAGTGTGATTCCGACATGTCCATGAGCGGGCACCAACCTGAGGTTTCCGACGAAGAGATCGGCATGCGCACGTTCCAGTTGCGCAAGGCCCAGGCCGTGGAGCGCGCGACCGAGCGCATACGACAGGGTCTCGGCACGGAGTGGAGCAAGTTCACCGCTCCCGAGATCGAGGCCATCGGATACGTGCTGGGCGAGCTGTGGGCGTACATCGCCCACAGGGAGTGGGATGACCTGCACTTCAGCACGCTGGGCATCACCGAAGTACGTCGCATGTTGAACTTCGCTCGCGAGCTCGTGAACCACAAGCGCAACAGTGTGGAGGTCCTGCAGGACGTCCACGCGATGATCGTCGACAGGGGCTAGGCGGCCGAAGAAGGCCGCTGCCCCGAGCGTCACGCGAACAGAGCGGCCCGCCACCGATGGTGGCGGGCCGCTCTGCCGTCCTGCGAAGCGCGGCTGTCCGGCTCCAAGGCCCCCCGGCCCAAGGGCGACGGCCCGCTCTAGGCGGCTCCCTGCACGATCTTCTTCTTCGCCTCGATCTTCTTCTTGACCTTCTTCAGACGGAACAGATCCTCGCGCGCGCGCTCGTCGAGCGTTTGACGGATGTAAGCGACCTGCTCCTTCAGCCCCGGAACCGTGATCTGCTCGAGGGCGTTCACGCGACGGTTCGTCTTCTGGATCTCTTCGCCGAGCCGCTTCAGGCGCGTCTCGATGTCCGCATACTCGATGATGACGTCGAGGATGTTCTCAAACCGGTCGGCTGTCTCATCGATCCGGCTGGAGACGCCGGTGATCGAGTAGCCTCGTGTGAACGAGCTGCGGACCGGGCTCTTGCCCTTCGTGACCACCGGGACCGACACGCCCATGATCTTGGTACCGGTCATGTCGATGGTGACCTCGCCCTTGGTCGCCATGGCGACCGAGCGGACCGACACGTTGCCGTCGACCGACTTGGCGACAGCGAGCGAGTACTGCGCTTCCGAGACGGCCTTCTGCAACGAGCCCGACAGTCGCAGGGTCTCGTCCATGACCGACATGAACTCGATGAGCAGCGCGTCGCGCTTCTGCTTCAGCAGGTCCATGCCTTGGACGGCGAGCCCGATCTGGGCGCGTCTCTCGAGGAGCTCTGATCGTGTTGGCCGGACCTCTTCCATGGCCTACAGATCCCCGCCCTTCGCTGCTGCGGGAGCGTTCGGGTGGTACTTGGGGATGAAGTCACGGACGCGCTTGAGTTCGCCCATCGGCAGCCCTGCGAGCAGCTCCCACGAGACGGTCAGCGTGTCGATGATCGAACGACCTTCCTCGCCCTGGCCGATGATCGTCTTCTCGAAGTCGTCGGCGAACCGCAGGTAGCGACGGTCCGTGTCGGAGAGCGCTTCCTCGCCGACGATGGCGACCAGGCGGCGAAGGTCGCGGCCCTGCGCGTACGCAGCGTAAAGCTGGTTCGCGACGGCGCGGTGGTCCTCACGCGTCTTGCCCTCGCCGATACCGAGGTTCATCAGGCGGCTCAGGCATGGCAGCACGTCGATCGGCGGGTAGACGCCGCGGCGGTGCAGTTGACGCGAGAGCACGATCTGACCCTCGGTGATGTACCCGGTGAGGTCGGGGATCGGGTGCGTGATGTCGTCGTCCGGCATCGTCAGGATCGGGAGCTGCGTGACCGAGCCCTTGTTGCCTTTGATGCGGCCGGCGCGCTCGTAGATCATGGAGAGGTCGGTGTACATGTAGCCCGGGTAGCCGCGGCGACCCGGCACCTCTTCGCGTGCGGTCGAGACCTCACGGAGCGCCTCGCAGTAGTTGGTCATGTCCGAGAGGACGACGAGGACCTGCATCCCCTTCTCGAAGGCGAGGTACTCGGCCACGGTGAGGGCCACCTTCGGGGTGAGCAGACGCTCGACGGTCGGGTCGTCGGCCAGGTTGAGGAAGAACACGACGCGCTCGAGCGCCCCGGTGTCCTCGAACTGCTGCATGAAGTACGCCGCCTCGCGGTGCGTGATGCCCATTGCGCCGAAGACGATGGCGAACTCCTCGCCGGAACCGACGCGCGCCTGGCGGATGATCTGCGCCGCCAGCTCGTTCGCCGGAAGTCCGGAGCCCGAGAAGATCGGGAGCTTCTGGCCGCGAACGAGCGTGTTCAGGCCGTCGATGGCCGAGACGCCGGTCTCGATGAAGTCGGCCGGCTGGTCGCGCCGGTACGGGTTGATCGGCGAGCCCGTGATCTCGAGGCGCTTCTCCGGGATGACCGGAGCTCCGCCGTCGATCGGCTTGCCGGTGCCGTTGAGGATGCGGCCGAGCAGTTCCGGCGCGACCTCTACCTTGGCGACCTCTTCAAGGAAGCGGACCGTCGTCTTGTCGACGTCGATGCCGCGCGTTCCCTCGAAGACCTGGATGACGGCGATGTCCCCGCTGATCTCGAGGACCTGCCCGGTGCGGACGCTGTCGTCCGGCATCGAGATGGAGACCATCTCGTTGTATGCGACACCGTGCGCGTTGTGCACGAAGATCAGCGGTCCCGTGACGTACTCGAGGGTCCGGTAGTCGGTCGACATCAGTGAGCGGCGTGGGGCCGCCTCAGCGGTCGGCGTCATCTAGAGCACCTCGATTCCGGCGATGTCCTCGACAAGCGTGGAGGTGAAGGCCTGCATGGACTTGATGGCCTCCTCGTGCGGGGTCGTCTTGAACCCCGCGATCGTGTCGCGGATCGGCAGCTCGAGCACCTGCCGCAGCGAGACGCCACGGTTGAGCGCGGCGACGGCGGCGTCTGAGAACGCCAGGATGACCTTGAGTATCCAGTACGCCTTCAGCGGCGGGCAGTAGGCATCGACCTCGTCGAACGCGAACTGCTGCAAGAAGTCCTCGCGCAACATGCGCGCGACCTCCAGGATGATCTTCTCCGACTCCGGCAGAGCGTCCGGGCCGACCAGCTGCACGATCTCCTGAAGCTCGGTCTCCTTCTGGAGGATGAACATCGCGCGATCGCGGTAGGACACCCAGTCGGATGCGACGTTCGTCTCGTACCATCCGCGGACCTGTCCGAGGAACAGCGTGTAGCTCTTGGTCCATGAGATGGCCGGGAAGTGACGGCGGTGGGCCAGCGACGTGTCGAGGGCCCAGAACGCGCCCGTGACGCGCAGGGAGTTCTGCGTTATCGGTTCGGACATGTCACCGCCGGCCGGCGAGACCGCGCCGACCATGGTGACCGACCCGACACGCTTCTCGGAGCCAATCGACTCGCAGCGGCCGCTGCGCTCGTAGAACGCCGCAAGACGCGTCGCGAGGTACGCCGGGTAGCCTTCCTCGCCCGGCATCTCCTCGAGGCGGCCGGAAACCTCACGCAGCGCCTCGCCCCACCTGGACGTGGAGTCGGCCATCATCGCGACGTTGTAGCCCATGTCGCGGTAGTACTCCGCGAGCGTGGCGCCGACGTAGATGGACGCCTCGCGTGCGGCGACCGGCATGTTCGAGGTGTTGGCGACCAGCACGGTGCGGTCCATGAGCGGCGCACCGGTGCGCGGGTCCTCGAGCTTCGGAAACTCGGCGAGCACCTCGGCCATCTCGTTGCCGCGCTCGCCGCAGCCGACATAGACGATGATGTCCACGTCGGCCCACTTGGCCAGCGACTGCTGCGTGACGGTCTTCCCAGTCCCGAACCCGCCCGGGATGATGGCGTTGCCGCCCAAGGCGATCGGGAAGAACGTGTCGAGGATCCGCATGCCCGTGGTGAACGGGGTCGTCGGATCGAGCTTCCGCGTGTACGGACGGCCCTCGCGGACCGGCCAGCGCTGCGACATCTTGAGTTCTGAGCCGTCATCGAGCTTGGCGATCACGTCGTCGATCGTGTAGTCGCCCGACGGTGCCACCCACGAAAGGCGACCCGATTCCTTCGGCGGAACCATGACCCTGTGGACGATGGTCTGGCCTTCCTTCACCGTGCCGAGCACGTCGCCGCCAGCTACGTCCGTTCCCGCCTCCGCTACGACCACGAAGGGCCACTTCTTCTCGCGGTCGAGAGCCGACGCGACGGTGCCGCGCGTGATGTAGTCGCCACTCTGCTCGGCGATGATCGGCAGCGGGCGTTGCACGCCGTCGTATATCGACGAGAGCAGGCCGGGGCCGAGCTCGACGGTGAACGGCGCCTCCGTCGACTCGACAGGGTCGCCCACCATCAGTCCGGAGGTGTCTTCGTAGACCTGGATCGTCGCGCGGTCAGCTTCGAGCCGGATGACCTCACCCATGAGCCCCTGGCTGCCGACGCGCACGACGTCGTACATCTTTGCGCCGGTCATTCCGGCCGCGACTACGACCGGTCCGGTGATCTTGGAGATGCTTCCTGCGATCATCTATCCTCGCCTCAGTGTGATGTCGAATCCGATCGCCCGACGGATCAGGCGTGACAGGTAGGCCCTGTGGTCCTCCCCGACATGCAGTGTTTCCTTGATGGGGAGTGAGACCACGATCGGCCGGTAGATCGAGTCGATCTTGTGCTGCAACCGCTCGTCGATGCCGGCCATCAGGGCCTCGTTGACGGCGATGATGCCGCTCGTGTCGTCGTCGACGAGCGCCGCCAGAGAGCGGCGCGCCTCCTCGGGAGACTCCGCGACGACGACGTCGCACCCGGACAGCCGGAAGCCGTCCGCGTGTTCGGGGTCGGTCAGGACGACGAGCTTATACAAGGATGAGTTCCTTCCGCATGCGGTCGGAGGGCATGCCGACGGCGGTGCCCTTCACGATGATCCGCAGGTTCGTGACCTCGTTCTGCTTCGCCCACAGGTACGCGATCGTGATGCCCACGCCCAGCGGGTCGCCACGACCGGCATCGAGCGCCTTGCGCATCACGTAGTCCTCGAGCGCGCGTTCGAACACGGACAGCGAACCCTCTTCCACGTAGGTCGCGATGACGGCCTCGAGCTGCCGCGCATACGGCGTCCCCTTCAGTGCGTCGAGGACCTCATCCACGTCCGAGAGGCCCGTCATGGTGTCGAACAGCTCCTCGCTGACGTGCGCTCCGCCAGACAGGAAGAAGATCTTGGGATCGATGCCGCCGAGGTCGCTCTTGAGCAGCCGGAAGGTCGTGAGCAGGTTGATCGAGTCGACCTGCAGACCCAGGATGCGGCGAGCGAGCATGGCGTTGGCGCGACGGCCCGAGAGACGCTTGGCCGCCCATTCGGAGTAGTACCGGTCGAGCGCGAGTTCGAGACTGGCAAGGTTGCCACCCTCGCCGTAGGCCGCAAGAGCGCCGCGAAGCGGCACGGCGTACGGAGATTCCCACGTCACGAGCGTATCGACCACCGCACGGATGTCCTCGACCTGGACGAGCACGTGCAGTTCCGCCGGCGAGAGAGCGCCCACCGCGTACAGGCCATCCTCGATCTCCTCCGGCATCAGGTGCATGTGCTTCCCGCGGACGATCGACTTGATGTTGAACAGGTCCCAACGTCCCAGGAGCGTTCCGACGAGTTCGTAGGCCTCCGCGTTCAGGAAGCCCATCACCTTCTGGAACGTCCCCACCATGTTGGCCCGGAAGGCCTCGTCGACCGCGGCCGGCGTGCGGCCGTGGATGATCGCGGTCTCGATCTCGGGACCGTACTCGGTGTCGATGAGCTGCTGGATGATCTTGTTCACGTCGGACGACGTCATCAGCTCGTCGAAGGTACGGGCGTTGAGCAGCCTCGAACGCATCCCGCGCACGCGCGCGTTCCCGTAACCGTAGTCACGGCCCGGCGTCGGAGCTTTCGCGGCCCGCTGCGCACTCATGCGGACAGGACCTCCGAGATCTCGGACTGGCCGCGGGTGCGGAACTTGGCGAGCCGGTCTTCGAGCGTGTTGCGACGGAACATGTTCCCGCTGTGCGCGATGACGGTGAGTCCGCCACGCGTCGAAGCGGTCGCATCAACGGTGCCCACCAAGCCCGACGACCTGAGGAACTCGGTCGCGAGCGCCTCGTCCGCCGGGTCGACCACCAGCACGACCTCGCCATCGAGGCCTGCGACGGCCTCTTCGGCCAGAGCGCGGAACAGCGCAGGATAGTCCTGACCCTTCCGTGCGGAGGCGAGGAGGTCGAGCGCCTCGTCGAACGACGTGACGATCGCGCGCTCCTTGACACCGGCAACGGTGCGCCGGCCTTCAAGACGGGCCGCATTCACGGCGCGCGCCGACGTCAGCGCCGCATGCGCGCGCGCCGCCTCGATCTTGTTCGCACGGATGAGCTTGCCCTGCTCCTCGGCGTCTTCCTTGATGCCTCGGGCCTGCTCACGGGCAGCTTCGACAGCCTCGCGGCTCTCCTGCTCGCCCTGCTCTTCGAGTGCTATGAAGATGTCTTCTATCGCCATTCAGGACTCCCCCTGTGTGCTTGTAGAAGTCGAGAGTCCTACGCGCCGTTGATCATGATCGCCGAGACGAAGCCCAGCAGAACGATGACTTCCGGGAGCGCCTGGAGCGTGATGACCCAGATGGCGACCTCAGGACGCTCGGCGAGCGTGCCGGCGCCGGCGGAACCAATCTTGGCCTGCGCGTAGGCAGCGCCCAGTGCGGAGAGACCCATGGCCAGTCCAGCAGCGATGGCCTTTGCCGCCGAAACCTGCCACGCGACTGCGACAGTGGGCTCTGCGGCCTGCGCGAACGCCATAGCCGGGAGAACCAACACGGTCAAGAATACGCCTACAGACAGTACCTTCGTGAGCCGCTTGTCCATCATGCCTGCCCTTCACCTCCGGTCTTACGGAACGGACTGTACTCGGTCGTGCCTATCTCATAGAACCTCCCGAAGAACTCCAGGAAGTTGAGACGCAGAGCGTGGATCGTCGGGCTGAACGCCGAGATGATCAGGTTCAGGCTGTGGAGCAGGAGCCCGACGACGATGCCGAGGATGAGACCTCCGGCGGAGACAGTGCCACCCATCGTCTTGAGAACGATCGAGTTGATCGCATCCGCGAAGATCGCACCCGCGAGGCCGACGGCCATGATACGGATGTAGCTGGCCATCCCACTACCCGACTCGATGATCTCGACGACACCCATGATCCCGCCTCCGCGGATCGCGTAGATGAAGCCGATGAACGAGACGAGAGCGAAGATGGACATCACCAGTGTCGAGCCGCCCCAGTTCGCGAAGAAGAGGCTGACACCCACAGCGATGAACATCGCAACGAAGAACGCGAGCAGGCCACCCCGCTCATACAGGTGATGCTTGTTCTTCGTGCGTATCGCATTGACCACGCCGAAGGCGAGCCCCAGGAGGACCTGCACAACGCCGACTGCGACTGCGATGATCATGAATGTCTGGACGAACTCGACGCGCCTGAACGGCAGCTCGATCCCCATCACGAAGATCGGATGGATGATCGGGAAGAAATGCGGGTTCCTGAGCAGGTCGCCGAAGAACTCCCCGTACAGGATGCCGAAAGCGCATACGGAGGTGCACGCCGGTCCGAGGATCGACGTGGCCAGCTGGATGTTCTCGTTGACCCTGAACTTGTATCGCATCCAGATGACGAGACCGAGCAGGATCAGGCCGTATCCGAGGTCCCCGACGATCATGCCGAAGAACAGCGGGTAGAAGACGAAGAGCATCCACGTCGCGTCCATCGTGCCGTAGCGGGGCGTGCCGCGCTGCTTGAGGATGAACTCGAACGGCGCCATCACCTTGGAGTTCTTGAGCGCGACAGGCGTGTTCTCGAAGTCTTTCTCTTCGATCTCGAGCCGCCGGATGATGACATCCATGCCGAACGACGCCTGCATCTCGCTCTCAAGCTCCGAGAGGTCCGAGGCGGGGATCCATCCGGTGATGACGAAGGCGTACTCCGTCTGACCGAACTTCGGGATCGTCGCGATCTCGTCGATCTTGTCGGTCAGCACGTCGCGGACCGTCGCCAGACGCAGGTACCACTTGGCCGACATGGACTCGAGCTCGAGACGCACGGCCTTCAGGTCGTCCGGGAGCGTCTTGCGGCGCTCGCGGATCGAATCATAGGCCTGATCGAACGGGAGGCCCTGCATGTCGGATGGGAGACGGATCTGGTTGACGTTCTCCATGGCCAGGAACTTGTGGACCGGCTCGGAGTAGGTGCGGCTGAATACCACGATCGCCGCGGTCGTGTCCTCGTCGACGTCCGTGGAGACGATGTCGCACTGCTTGTGCGTGATGGTGTCGAGCTCTTCCTTCAACTGCTCGAGCAGCCCCTTGTAGCGGCGCTCGATGAGCAGCGCGACCGAATCGAACGCGCCGGTCGTGACGATCTGCCGCGCGAGCGGCTGGATCTTGTGCAGGATCGGCTCGTAGCGGCCCAGCAGCGAGATCTCGTTCTCGATCTCCGACTGAGACTGGGCAAGCGAAGCGGTCCGCTCCTCGACCTCGTCGATGATCTTGACGACCTCGTCCGACAGTTCGCCGGACTCGAGCTTCCACAGCTTCAGGTACTCCTTCTGCCGTGCGACCTCGTCGACATGTGCTCCCGGAAGCTGCAGCGCCTTGATGATCGCGCGCACACGGATGAGGAGGTCCTCCATCCGCTCCCGTTCGCTTGCCTGACCGAGTGCGACGTCCATCTTGTCGATGGGCATCTCCCCGGAGCCGATCTTCTTGGTGAGATCCTCGATGTGCAGCTTGCCCTGTTCGTGCAGCAGGCTGACCGCCTCAAAGAAGCGGTTCTTCGGTCCGATGATCTCGACCCGGGCCATCGGGACGAGCACGACCATCACCCCCTCGTAGGACCGACCCAGCGTGCGGGACGGTCAGACCCCCGTTACGGCCTTCACGATGGCATCCGCCGCACGTGCACGACGTCCCGCCAGTGACTCCTCCAGCGCAGTCGCGTCAGCGGCCGCCTTGGCGCGGATCGCAGCAGCTTCCTTGTCGGCTTCCGCCAGCGCCGTCGCCTCCGCCTCGCGAGCGAGCCGATCCCCTTCGGCCTCCGACTTCGCGATGATCTCGGCCGCCTTGCGGCGGGCCTCCGCGACGATCTCGTCCGCTTCCTTCTTCGCCTTCATCACGCGCCCGGAGATCTCCATCTCCTTCTCGCGGATCCGGTGAAGCGGCGACGCGCTGTCGTGCTCCACGACGTCCTGGTGGAATTTGATCTCCTCCAGCACCTTGTCGTCGACCACGGCATCTCCTCTCGGTCACTGGAGGCGCGCCCTGCTGGGTCGCGCCTCGACTCTCTGCAGCCGAACGCGGGCGACGTACTGTCCGCCTCAGGTGAAGTGTTCAACGCGACGGCATCGATTCCTGCAAGTTTGTCCCGTTATCAGGAGACCTGTGCGGGAAGATACACACGGGCGAGTCGGGCGCCGTACCCACAGGCGACCTCGTAGTTGATGGTCCCGAGGTGTTCGGCCTGCTCGTCGACCGTGAGCGTGCATTCGCCCTGCCTCCCCACCAGCACCGCCTCGTCACCCATGCCGACGTCGACGCCGCGCGGGATCTCGACCATGAACTGGTCCATGCAGATGCGTCCGACCTGCCGGCACTCGACGCCGCCGAGCAGTACGCGCATCGCACCCGAGAGGCCGCGCCGCACCCCGTCGGCGTAGCCGAGAGGCAGGGTCGCTATGGTCGTCGGCGACGCGGCGCGCCACGTCAGCCCGTAGGAGACGCCCTCCCCCATAGGCACGCGGCGCACCTGGCTCACCCGCGCCTTGATCGCCATCGCCGGGCGCAGGTCGATCCTGTCCCTCGTCGCGTCGCACGGGTGCAGCCCGTAGAGCGCGATACCGCACCGGACCATCCCCAGATGGGTCTGAGGATGGAGGATCGTCGCCGGCGAGTTGGCGGCGTGCACGATGCCCGGGTCCATGCCGCGTCCGCGCAGGTCGCCGACGGCCGATGCGAACCGCTCGACTTGTCGCTCGAAGTCCCAGTCTCCGGAGATATCCGCGGTCGCGAAGTGCGTGAACACGCCTTCGAGCGCGATCCCCGGAAGGGTGCGCAGCGAGTCCGCGAACGAGCCCGCGTCGGCCCAGTCCACGCCGACGCGGTTCATCCCGGTGTTCACCTTCAGATGGAACGGGACAGCTGAGCCGGCTGCGACGCCGGCGCGGGAGAGTGCGGCAGCGAATTCGGGCGAGTAGAGCGCCGGCCTGAGGCCGTACCGCACAAGCAGCGGCGTAGCCGAGGCAGGAGGTTCCGAGAGGATCTGCACCGGCGCGGTGATACCCGCCTTGCGCAGCCGGACACCCTCATCGACCGTCGCGACACCGAGCCGGTCGGCTCCCGCCGCCAGCGCGGCCTGAGCCACCTCGGACGCGCCGTGCCCGTAGCCGTCCGCCTTCACGACCGCCATGAACAGCGTCTCGGAGGGCGTCAGCGCCTTGAGCGTCTCGACGTTGTGCCCGATCGCACCGAGGTCGACCTCGGCCCAGGCCCAGCGACGATCTGCCGGGACCGCCACGGTCAGCCGGCCAGCGAGCGGACGATGTCGGACTTGCTCACGATGCCGACGAGCTTGCCGTCCTCGAGGACCGGGATGCGGGCGACGTCGCGCTCGATGATGAGCGTGGCGACGTCGGACACCAGCGCCTCGGGAGAGACCGTGATGGGGTCTGCGGTCATCACGTCGGAGACCGTGGCCGCGACGGCCTTGCGCAGTGACGATTCGAAGCGGTCGGTGGAGCCCGGCGCGAACACGTAGCCGCCCAACAGGCTCAGGTAGGTCGGGAAGTGCACCTTCACGTCCTGCATGATCAGGTCGCTCTCGGTCACCAGCCCGACGAGGACACCGTCCTCGACGACCGGCAGCGAGCCGATGTGCTTCTCGGTCATGAGATGCGCAGCGTCCGTGACCGACATGTCGGCTCCGACGGTGACAGGGTCGGGGGTCATGATGTCTCGCGCGGTGAGTTCGGCCATCGTGCGTCCCTCCATCGTGGGTCGGGCCCCGACCGCGAGCAGCGGACGGAAGGCCTCGGGAAGATATGCAACCACATCCTCGGCGGTACAACAAACCGGCGTGAGCCGGCGCGCGGCGGCGGAGCCCGCCTGCCCGTGCACGTACGCTCCCAGCGCGGCCGCCTCGAGGGCGGGGGTGCCCTGCGCCAGCAACGCACCAACGATGCCCGACAGGACGTCGCCCGTGCCCAGGGTCGCGAGCTCCGGCCCGCCCGAGGGGTTCACCACCAGCCGGTCACCGGTGGCGATCAGTGTCGAGGGACCCTTCAGCAGCACCGTGACTGCACCCACCGCGAGCGCCCGCGCGGCGCCGACGCGGTCGGCGTCGACCTCCGCGCGCGTGATGCCGAGCAGGCGCGCCGCCTCGCCGGCGTGCGGCGTGATCACGGTCTGCGCCGTACGGGCCGCAACGAGCGACAGGTCCGCACCCAGCGCGTGGAGCGCGTCGGCATCGATGAGCAGCGGAACGGTGATCCGCGCCACCAGTTCCCGCACGACCTCGGCCGTCGCGGCTCCGCGGCCCAGTCCGGGCCCCAGGACGACCGCGTCGGCCGACCGGGACGCCTCGAGCACGGCGTCGACCGCCCCGGGCGCGAACGCACCGTCGGCGTCGGCAGGCAAGCCCAGCTTCACCGGCACCGTGAGCTTGACTTCGACGACGGGCAGCGAGGGCGCGGGGACCGCGACCGTCACATAGCCCGCACCTGCCCGCAGCGCCCCGCGTGCCGCGAGGCATGCGGCTCCGGTCAGCCCCGGTGCACCGCCGACGACCAGAACGCGCCCACGAGTGCCCTTGTGATCGTCGTGCCGGGGCGGCCTCACGAGGCGCGCGTAGTCGGACGCGCTCCAAGACTCGCGCTGTCCGCTCACCCGACTCGCCCCCTATCTCCATCGGAGTCCACGCCCTACTCGGACGCAGGCGGCTCCAGGTCGTCGAGCAGGGCCTTCGCGTCACGGAAAGCACCCGCATGTCGCTTCGCAGCATCGCGCGCTTCGTCGGGCTCCGCCTCGCGTGTGATCGCGACCGCGGAGGCGACCGCGGTGGTGTGGGTGTACGACAGTGACAGGTGAAGCTCCCGTACGCCGATCTCCTCGGCCACCTCGGCGGCACGTCCGGTCAGCCGGGGAGTCGGACGTCCGCCCGCGTCGCGCACGACCTCGACGTCTGTGAACTTCATCCCCGCAAAGCCGGTTCCCAGCGCCTTGAGCACCGCTTCCTTCGCGGCGAACCGCAGCGCGTAGTGGATCTCCGGCCGGTTCCGCTTGTCGCAATACGCGCGCTCTGCGGCAGAGAACAGGCGCTCCTTCATCCGCGAGTGGCGTGCGAGCGCGGTCGCCATGCGGTCGATCTCGACGATGTCGACTCCAAGTCCGGTGATCATCTACTCGACCGTCACGGACTTGGCGAGGTTGCGCGGCTGGTCGACGTCGCATCCCCGCAGCTTGGCGATGTGGTACGCGAGCAACTGCAGCGGTATGGAGGCGGGGATCGCCGACAGGGCCGCCGTGGTACGCGGCACGTGCAGCACGTGCTCCGCGTGGCGCTCGATGTCCTCGTCGCCGGCCGTGGCCACCACGATGACCTGGGCCCCGCGCGCGCGGACCTCCTGGATGTTGCTCACGACCTTCTCGTACGTCGGCCCCTGCGTCGCGATGGCCACGACGGGGACCTGCGGGGTGATGAGCGCTATCGGGCCGTGCTTCATCTCGCCCGAGGGATACGCCTCGGCGTGGATGTAGCTGATCTCCTTGAGCTTGAGCGCGCCTTCCATGGCGACGGGCACGCCCACGCCGCGCCCGATGAAGAGGGACGACACGACGTCCTTGTACTCCGCGGCGCATACCTCGATCGCGCGAAGGTCCTGCAGCTCCGCCTCCACGACGTCCGGGATGGTCTGCAGCTCGTCCCACAGCGCCCTGATGCGGTCGTCACCGAGCGTCCCGCGCGCTTGGGCGAGTTTGAGCGCAAGGACGGTCAGGGCTGCGATCTGCGCCGTGAAGGTCTTGGTGGCCGCCACGCCGATCTCAGGACCCGCATGCGTGTAGATCACGCCGTCGCTCTCGCGCGTCACGCGCGAGCCGACCACGTTCGTGATCGCGATGACCTTCGCGCCGCGCTCGCGCGCCTCGCGCACGCCCGCGAGCGTGTCGGCCGTCTCGCCCGACTGCGTGATGGCGACGACCAGCGTCTCGTCGTCGACGATCGGGTCCCGGTATCGGAACTCGCTCGAGACGTCGACCTCGACCGGGATGCGCGCCCACGCCTCGATCAGGTTCTTGGCAACGAGCCCTGCGTGGTAGGAGGTCCCGCAGGCGATGATGTACACCCGCTCGACCGCGGCGACCTGCTCGGGGGTCATCATGAGTTCGGAGAGTTGGATGATCCCGTCGTCGCCCATGCGGCCGCGCAGCGTCTCGCGCAGCGCTTTTGGCTGCTCGTGGATCTCCTTCAGCATGAAGTCCTCGAAGCCGCCCTTCTCGGCGGCGTCGAGGTCCCACTCGACGATCATCAACTCGGGGTCGTCCACGGCCGCGCCCTCGGCGTCATACACCGTCACACTGTCGGCGGTCACCACAGCGATCTCGTCGTCGTGCAGGACCATCACGTTGCGCGTGTGCTCGAGCACGGCCGGGATGTCGCTCGCCACGATGTTCTCGCCCTCACCGAGCCCGATGATGAGCGGCGAGTCCTTCCGCACCGCCACGACCGTCGAGGGGTCGTCCTGGAGTACGACCGCGAGCGCATAGCTCCCCTCCAACCGGTCGACCGCCTTGCGAACGGCCGTCGCAAGGTCTCCCTCGAGGTAACTCTCGATGAGGTGCGCCACCGTCTCGGTATCGGTCTCGCTTCGAAGGATGTGGCCGTTGCTGGCCAACTCGTCCCGGAGCGCCGAGTAGTTCTCGATGATCCCGTTGTGCACGACGGCGATGCGGCCGGTGCAGTCGGTGTGGGGATGGGCGTTCTCCTCGCTCGGGCGACCGTGCGTCGCCCACCGGGTGTGTCCGATGCCGGTCGACCCGCTCAGCGGGTGCTCCTTGAGGGCGTCGCGCAGGTTGCTCAGGCGCCCGACGCGCCGAACGACTTTGAGCTCATCGTCCTCGATCACGGCGACTCCCGCCGAATCGTATCCACGGTACTCAAGACGGGCCAGACCACCGATCAGGATGTCGGTGGCGCGACGCGGCCCGACGTATCCGACGATTCCACACATATGCTCGACCTCCGGGTCGTTTCGGGTGTTCGTGTCGGCACACCTCTCGGCGGATGAGCGCCACTACGGGCGGCGTTCGTCGCCTCGACTCGAGAGTGTGTGCGCGTGGTGCGCGAGAGTCCCGTGTCCGCGACCGTTTTGTCTCCGCGGTCACCCGCGGGCTTTGTCGGTGCGGTGACGACATCGGGATGAGATGCCGGGGAGCCATCCGCCGAATGTTTCGATGAGCTCCCGCCTCGTCAACTGCCTCATAAGGTGCAGGGCAGTCCCGGCGCTGGTGTCGTGCAGGTGCGCAGATGCCGCTAGGCCACTCCCTTCCGTCACCGGTTCCCGGCGTCGCGTGGGGTTGCTTCACGCAAGAATCGTAGCACCCGCCGGGGTCCCGTTCGGTCACGGTTCGTTGACAGAGCCGTGTCCTGCTCAGCACAGCTCGTGTTCGACGACGGCGGCGAGCCGGTCGGCTGAGGCTTGAGCGACGGCGAGCTCGGAGGCCTCGACCATCACGCGGACCAAGGGCTCGGTGCCGCTGGGACGTACGAGCACACGTCCTCGGACGCCCAGGGACTCCTCTTCCGTCAGGATCGCGGCGGCCAGCGCCGCGCTGGTGGAGACGCGGCCCTTGTCAGCCACGCGCACGTTGACCAGCACCTGCGGATAGCTCGTCATGACCGCGGCGAGCTCCGAGAGGCGCTTGCCGGTGACGCGCATGACGCGCGCGAGCTGCAGGGCGGTCAGCAGACCGTCGCCGGTGGTCGAATGCTCCAGGAAGATCACGTGGCCCGACTGCTCCCCGCCGAGCATCGCGCCCATCGCACGCATCTGGTCGAGCACGTAGCGGTCCCCGACCTTCGTCTTGACCACCCGGATGCCCAAGCCTCGCATCGCGACGTCGAGACCCAGGTTCGTCATGACCGTGCCCACGACCGTGTCGTACGGCAGCCGGGACTCGCGCTTGAGCTGCGCGGCGATCACGGCCATCATGCGGTCTCCGTCGATCTCGGCGCCCGTCTCGTCCACCGCGAGCACGCGATCGGCATCGCCGTCGTGCGCGATCCCGAGGTCGGCGCCTGACCCGCGGACG
>Ga0209638_1000727_pt1 | contig 21690 bp, 24 predicted proteins | sample BarGraNGADG00211_FD_184490 | JGI IMG/M metagenome (GOLD analysis project Ga0209638, IMG submission 184490) | Arctic peat soil microbial communities from Barrow, Alaska - Barrow Graham LP Ref core NGADG0002-211 (SPAdes) (version 2) | ecosystem: Environmental > Terrestrial > Soil > Wetlands > Peat...
GCGGGCTGGCCCGGCGCGAGCGGCTGCACCTCTGCTCCCGCTTCGTACCCACCGTTCTGAGCGGGTACGACCTGGTCGGCGCCTCGTCCGTTGCGATGCACGGCGTCGATCGCAGCGAGGATCGCCTCGGGCCGGGCCCCTTTTTGCAGGAAGAGAGCGGCTCCCGCGGCGCGGGCAGCGTCCCCCACAACCGACTCGTCAAGGCCGCTGAAGGCGATGACCGCCGCGGCGGGTGCCACGAGGCGAATAGCGGGCAGTGCGGCAAGCCCGGTACGGCCGGGCATGGAGAGGTCGAGCAGGATCACGTCCGGCTGCAGCTCTTGCGCCTGCGAAACGGCCTCGTCGCCGCTGCCGGCTTCGCCTGCCACGCAAAAGCCCGGGTCGAGCTCGACGACGATACGCAAGAGCTTCCGCATCGCCTCGATGTCATCGCAGATGAGAACGCCGATCGGCTCATCCCCGCCGGGCGACGGCGGTCTAGCCACGGTCGGCATCCGGAGAGGTGTCACTGATGAGCTGCTCGAGCGAGTGCCCGCCGGCCTGCAGCTCTGTGAGCTCTCGGGTCACGATCGCGCGAGCGCGCTCCAGGGTCGCGGTAAGCGCCGCCTCGGACTCCCCGTGGCGGCCGAGCTTCTGTGCGAGATCGGCAACCGCGAGCCCCTGGACCACCTCGTCGTGGAGCTCGAGCGCCTGACGCTGCCTCGAGCGGACGAATTGCTCTTCGCGTTCGGCCTGCGCGTTGCGACGGTCGAATGCACCCTGGAGCGCGTGGTGCTCGGCGAAGCGGCGCAGGGTGATGTCCAGCGCGCTCTGAAGCTCGGCCGGTCGCTCGTCGAGCAGATACGCGTAGACACCGCGCTTCGACGCGTCGCCGATCCACTCGGCGTCATGTGCCGCGAGAACGGCTATCACGGGGCAGAACGCTTCTCGCACGATCGCCGAGATGTGGTCGAGCGCGTGCTTGGAGCTCTCACCCAAGCCCACGATCGCGACATCCGGACGGAGCTTCGCGGTCAGTGCGCCGACCGCTTGAACGTCGATCTCACGGCCCACGACTTCGTGGCCCAGCTCTTCGAGCACCTTCGCGAGCAGGTCGAGCCGATCGATCCGCTCGTTGGCGATCAGGATGCGCAGGTGGACGGGGCCCTCAGTCATGGTTCCTCCGGTGGTCGACGCGTGACCGATCGACGACCAAACGTGATGCGGTGGTCCGAAGAACGGCTCCAACCCGCACCTCTGTGGGAGGAATTCGCCGGGTCGCAGTGTTTTCTGAAACCCGACGAAGACTCAGCGGCACCGATGTTTACGACACCGCAAGCTCAACGGTAGCAAGCACTCAGCGCAGATCGATCGCCGAGGTGCCGAGATCGACGGATCGGGTCAGCGCGGCGTGCCGGGCCTGCGCGCTCCGACCACCGTCACCGCGGGCGCGCCACGGGACGTCGATCCAGGCCGGTTCCCTCACGAGCCGGGATTCGGGCACCTCGATCAGCCCCGCGACATCGAGCCGGATGAGGACGATCCGCTCATCGCGTGCATAGAACCCGATCACGGTTCCGCGTCGGCCGTCGACGGTGACGCAGTCGAACACCTTCACGGTCGACTCCGAGGCGCGTTCGGCTTGCATGGGTGATCCTGCTTCCGGTCGAGAGCGGATGCTCACCTATGGCAACGCCGCAGGCGCCACAGCGGGTACGACCCCCGCCTGTTCGAGCGCCCGGTGGCCGCAGCCTCAGCCGAAGCCGAGGATGAACTTCGCGTCGTCGGACATCTTGTCCGGCGTCCACGGCGGGTCGAAGACGAGCTCGAGCTCGACGTCCTCCACCCCGGGCACTTCGCGCGAGACGCGCTCCATGTCGCCTGCGATCAGCGGGCCGGCGGGGCAGCCCATCGACGTCAGGCTGTAGATGATCTTCACCTTGGGGCCCTCGACCTCGACCTCGTAGACGAGGCCCAGATCGACGACGTCCATGCCGAGCTCGGGATCCTCGACCTGGCGCAGCGCCTCGAGCAGATCGTTCTGACTGGGCATGGGCTCAGTCTACCGGCGCACCGGCGGGTACCCGAGCCGGCGCCTCCTCAGGCCGACCGCCGGTGACGCCGGGAGATCACGCCGGCTGGACGAGCCCGATCACGTTGCCGTCCGCGTCCTTCACCGTTGCGATCAGCCTCAGCCGATGTGACACAACCCCCTGAGGAGCTCTTGCGGTTGTGCCGCGAGGCGATCGAGGTCGAGCTAGAGGCCGAGCAGCCGCGCGGCGTTTACGCCCGCGATCACCGCCAGCTCGTCCTCGGACGCGCCGGCGCGGCGCACGATCTCCAGCGGGTCGACGTCCCCGACCGGGTAGTCGGTACCGAGCAGGAGACGGTCGGGCCCGACACGCTCGAGCAGCACTGCGAGCACCGCCGGGTCGTAGACGCACGTGTCGAGGTAGAAGCTGCGCAAGTACTCGCTCGGCGGTTTCGAGATGTTGCTTGCCGTCCCCGGCCGGTTGCGGAAATTGCGATCGAGCCGGCCGAAGTTGTGCGGCAGGAAGCCGCCGCCGTGGGCGATCACGATTTGGAGCTCGGGCATGTCCTCGAGCACGCCTTCGAGGATCAACGAGGCCATCACCTTGCTCTCCTCGATCGACTGTCCCAGCGAGTTCCAAAGGGCGTACTCCTGGAACCACGGGTCGCGGACGCCGTCGGGATGGACGAAGGCGACGACGCCGAGGTCGCGGAACGCCTCCCACAGTGGGCGGAACTGCGGCGCGCCGAGGTACGCGCCGTCGACGCCGGCAGGGAGGTTGACGACCCGAAGGTCGAGCTCCCGGACGGCGCGCTCCGTCTCGCCGAGAGCGAGACCGACGTCGCGGAGCGGCAGCGTGAACGAGCCAACGAAGCGTTCTGGATAGGTCACGCACAGGGCGGCGATGGCGTCGTTGACCCGCGCCTCGAGCTCGAGCTGGAGGGGCGGGTCCGCCCAGGCCGTGTACTGCATGACCATGATCGAGGACAGCACCTGGACGTCGACACCGCGCTCGTCCATGTCCGCGAGCCGCTTCTCGGGGTCGAGCATCCGCTCGTGCGCAACCGCCATCCGCGAGCCGGGCTCGGAGCGCGCCGCCTCTGGGTGGGCGCCGAAGGCCCCAAAGACCGAATTCGGCAGGGTGCGGGCGAACACGTGCGGCTCGAGCACGTGCGCGTGGAAGTCGATGGTCCTTGGTTCGATGCGGGCGCCCTCACCGGTCGTCATGTCGTGATGATCCTCGACCACCGAGCTAGGCCTTGACCGAGCCGCCGAGGAATACCGTCCCCATCTCCGGGTCGGCAAGCACGTCGGCTGCCGGCGCGGACAGCGCCACTCGGCCCTGGACCAGGACGTACGCCCAGTCCGAGAGCTCGAGGGCCGCATGGGCCCGCTGCTCGACGAGCAGGACCGCCTTGCCGCGATCGGCGAGAGCGCGGGCCTGATCCTCGAGCACCGACCGCACGAGTGCAGGCGACAGGCCCGCCGTAGGCTCGTCGAAGACGACGACCCGCGGTGCCAGCATGAGCGCGCGACCGACGGCGACCATCTTTCGTTCCCCCCCGCTCATCGTCCCCACAAACCGGCGCATGTGCGTCGACAGAATGGGGAAGATCTCGAGCACCTCCTCCATCCGCTCCGCTCGGGTCTGCCGGTCGAGGAGGTACCCCCCCATCTCGAGGTTCTCGTGCACGCGCAGGGTCTCGAACACGTCGTCGACCTGCGGGACATAGCCGATCCCTTGACGGACGAGCTCCTCCAACGGCTGCCCGGTCACGTCCCGTCCGTCCAGCCGAACGTGCCCTTGGAAGATCTTCACGAGGCCGAGAATGGCTTTCAGCAACGTGGTCTTTCCGGCCCCGTTCGGGCCGACGATGGAGACGAGCGAGCCCTCGGAGACGGCCACGTCGATCTCGTGAACGACCTCGATGTCGCCGTAGCCCGCGACGAGGCCCTGCGTTTCGAGGGCGGGTCGCCCGAAGCCCGCGGGCTCACCCTGCAATGTAGGCCTCCTGGACTTCTCTCCTCGTGCGGAGGTCGGCCATCGAGCCCTGGGCAAACAGCTTTCCCTGGACCATTACCACCACCGTGTCGCAGAGCCGGTCGACGGTCTCCAGCTCGTGCTCGACGAGCAGGATGGACAGTCCCTCTTCCCGAAGAGCCAGACAGGCATCCCCCAGGCGGTGCGTCAGCCTCGGGCTGAGTCCGGCGGTCGGCTCGTCGAGGAGGAGGAGCGTCGGTTGCGTCATGACCGCCCGCATCACCTCGAGCATCCGCTTCTGACCGCCGCTGAGGTTCCGCGCGCGCTCGAACGTCTTCTCCTCCATCTGGAAGAGCGCGAGCAGCCCCATGGCCCTCTCTGTGATCTCGCGCTCCTCGCGGCCCCAATATCGGCGCCCCCCGACAACGCCGAGGGTGGATTCGCTTCGCGCACGCGGCGCCGCGACGACGAGATTCTCGAGCGTCGTGAGACTCCCGAACTCGTGCGAGAGCTGGAACGTCCGCACGAGGCCCAGGCGGGCCCGCCGATACTGGGGCACGCTCGTCACATCCCTGCCATCGAACCGCACGGTCCCGGCGCTCGGCCGGATGAATCCGCTCACGATGCCGAGCGCAGTCGACTTCCCGGCGCCGTTCGGGCCGATCAGGCCTGTGATCGAGCCGCGCTCAACGGAGAAGGTCGTGCCGTCGACTGCACGGACGCCCCCGAAATCCCGGTGGAGGTCCTCCACCACAAGGATGTGGTCGTCGCCACGCTCGGCGCCGGTACGAACCTCGCGCAGTCGCGCAGCGGGCTCGGGCAGCGAGGAGATGAAGCTCAGCACGCGGGCGTCGCTTTCCCGCGACCCGTGCCGGTCGGTTTCCGCGTCACCTGCGTGCGCACCCCTTCCGTCGCTGCGCACGCGACGCGCTGTGGGACGGCGTTCGGGAATCAGTCCTGCGGGGCGGAAGAACAGGAACCCGATCGTGAGTAGGCCGAGGATGATCCAGCCGAGCTGAGGGATCAGCTCTGGATTGCTCGCGACCGTCGGCAAGAACTGCACCCCTTGCACGATCAATGTGGGCACGATGATGACGCCCGCCACCACGCCCCAGTCGTTTCCCATCCCACCGACGATGATCGCCGTCAACAGGGCCATCGTCTCGATGAAGAGCCAGGCACTCGGCGACCAGCCGCCGATGAACCCGACGAGGAGGGCGCCTGACAGCCCGGCAAACGATCCCCCGATCGCCTGCACGGCGATGCGCAGGGCGACGACATTCTTGCCGACCGAGAGCGCTGCTTCCTCGTCGTCCCGCATCGCGCGGAGCAGCCGCCCGAACGGGCCGCTCGAGAACCGTCGGAGGACGACGTACACGAGGCAGCAGATCACGCCGACCATGGCGACGTACCCCCAGGCCTGCTTCGATCCGCTCATCCTGTGCAGCGGGTTCGGGATCAAGGCCAGCCCCGCGCTGCCGTTCACGAGACCCGTGTCCGCGACGACGATCGTCGTCGCCGTGATCGACACCACGAGCATGGCCATCGCCTGATAGTCGGGACGCAGCCGTTTGAGTCCCGTGATTCCGATGATCGCGCCGAGGACGGCGGAGACCGCGGCGGCGCACAGAATGGCGACCGCGAACGGGAGGCGCGCTCCGAAGATGTAGTGCTGAAACCCGCCGTTGCCGGAGCTGGGCCCGAGCGTCAGGACTGCGTAGGTGTACGCGCCCGCTGCGACGAGGACGATGTAGGCGAAGTTGGGCACCCCGGCGACGCCGAATTCGAGGTTGAGTCCCCAAGCCGCGATCAGGAACGTGCCGAAGTAGACAAGGAGAACGACCGCGTAGTACTCCCAGCCGGTCATGTCGCGGAGAGGTTCCGGCGCGTCACCCCGGCCGCCGCGAAGAGGCCGCGGGGACGGATGAGGAGCACGATGATCAGGATCGTGAACGCCACGACGTCCTGGTACGCAGGGCTCCAGTAGGCGGCCCCGAGCTGGCTCGCGACGCCGACGACGATGCCTCCGATCATCGCTCCATACGGCTGCGCGATGCCTCCGAGCACGGCGGCGGCGATCATGTAGATCAGGAAGATCGACCCGAGGCTGAAGTCGAACGTGACCGTGGTCACCGCGAGCGCAACGCCGGCCGCGCCGCACAGGAACCCCGTGAGCAGCCAGGTCAGGTCGATGATCCGCTCGGTGCGGATCCCACAGGCTCTTGCGACCGTGCGGTTGGTCGAGGTCGCGCGCATCGCACGGCCGATCCTGGTCCGCGTCAAGAGGAGGTGGAGCCCGAGCATCAGCGCCAGCGTCATGCCGATGATGATCAGCTGGGCCACGGTGAAGGTGAATCCGAGCGCCGAGACGGTCGTGCCGAACTGTGCACCGTAGGTGATCGCTCCCGGCCCGACCAGGATCACGATCACTCCCTGGAGGATGATCCCTGCCGCGACGGTGCCGATGACGACGCTCACGAACCCTGCCCCCCGGCGCTGGAGCGGGCCGAGGAACACGCGGTTGAAAAGCACCGAGATCAGAGCCATGGCGACCGCGACCAGCAGCAGCGCGAGCCAGACGTCCAGACCCCGGTTCAGGAGTGCGTACCCGAGGTAGGCCGAGAGCGTCATGAACGCCCCGTACGTGATGTTGAGGACGTTGCTGATTCCGAACTGCACCGTGAATCCGACCGCGCCGAGCGAGATCACCGCCCCGGCGGCGATGCCGAAGCCGATCGTCTGGACGACTACTCCCAAGCGAACCCCCTCGCACTGCCTCGTGAGCGATCTCTCATGCGTCGGTCGTACGCCGCAAGCCCGCAGGCTTGCGGCGTACGAGCGATTACGCATATCACTTCAGCGCGTTTGCGATCAGCCCGCCGCCGAAGATGCTCAGCAGGCGTGGACTCCCGTCGGTGTTGAATCCCGTCGCCGAGAAATTGCCGGCCGAATTGTGGTACTTGTTGAAGAGGATCTGGCCGCCCGTGCCGACGTAGTCGATCTGCTTCTTGGCGTTGAGCGCTGCCAGACCGTCCGCGTACGTGTGGACGACGACCTTGTTCTTCCCGGGCGCCGTCACCGTCACGATGAACTTGTTCCACACAGGGCCGGAGGTCGAGTGCGCAGCATTCATCGCCAGCGCCATCGCGATGTCGCCGTCGTACAGCGCCGCGATGACTCCGATTCCCGTCACGACCGGGACATCCGAGGCCGACACGTGCGAGGACGACGTGAGACCGTCCTTGTACGCGGCGAACGCAGCGGAGCTCGGGTTGACGTGGTACCCCACCAGCGAGATGTCTTTCGTGACGAACTGGGCGCCGAGCACCTTCACGAGCGCATTGAAGAAGTCCGGCGTGAGCGAGTCCGTCGCCGTGATCAGCGGCGGCACGTTCCCGTTGTTCAGCTGCTTGTACTGAGAGAAGAAGGTGGCCGCAGTCTGCGGATCGTCGGCCGTGATGACGACCTGCGGCTTCGTCTTGATCACCTGTGCGACGACGCTCGCGTACGAAGCCGCATCGCCCGGGATATCGAGCTTGATGGTCATCTTGATGCCGAGCTTCTTCAGCGCCCGGACGATGCCGGGCTCAGCCGTGTCGTTCCCGGCGTTGGCCTGGACGACGATAGCTGCGCTCTTGTACTTCTTGAGCTTCGCCCACACCGCGTACGCGGCACCGTTCTGGGCATCAGACGGGGAGATCCGCCAGAAGTAGGCGTCCGTCGTGTTGTCGAAAGCGGGAAGCCCATTCGCAGTGAAGAACGGCACCCGCGCGTTGTTGATCAACGGGATGGTCACGGCAGCCGTGTTCGTCTCCAGACCGGTCGCCATCGTGATGTTCGACGTCGCCAGAGCGCGCGTTACTGCCGGCACGGCGTCTGCCGGGTCGCCGGTGTCGTCGACCGGCGTACAGCCGAGCTGGTTACCGAGCACGCCGCCTGCCTTGTTGACCTCCTCCGCCGCCGCGTAGCAACTGAGGCTGATGAACTTCCCGAGATTCGCCGCCGGACCGCTGAACGGCGCGATCACTGCCACGTTGAGCGTGCCGGCCGCTCGGTTTGCGCTCGCGCCCACCGAGCCGGCAAGTACGACGACGACGAGTGAAAGCGTGGCGAGGCTGAGTTTCACGGCCTTCGAAGTGATGCTCCCGTAGGCGCCGGGCCTGCGCGGCATTGCGCAACCCCGAGTTGCTGGGGACTCACCCATCAGCTCTTTCCTCCTCCGCGTTTGCGATAGCACGTTGGCGCCACTGCGACGCTTTGCTCGATGTGAGCGACTGCTTGATCCGTGCGGTTGCACCGTCGCCCGCTGGAGGGACTATATTTGCGCAAATCTAGAAAAAGCAAGGCTTCGGGGTAGACTCGTGCGGCGATGGATCCTGTGACAACGCAGACGACATGGGCGGCGGCGGCCTCCAAGGCGCCACGCACGCTCGCCGAGCGGGCATTCGACGCCCTCCACGCTGCGATCGTCAACGGCGACATCGCACCCGGCGAGCGGCTCCAGATCGAGAAGATCGCCGCGATGCTCGGCATGAGCCACCTGCCGATCAGGGAGGCGATCCGCCGGCTCGAGAGCGTCGGCCTCGTCGCGCACATACCCCACCGCGGCGCCAGCGTCGCCGACCTCTCGCTCGAGGACCTACGCGAGCTCTATGAGGCGCGCTTGCTGCTCGAGCCCGCGATCATCGCCCGCGCGGCATACAACTTCACCGAGCAGGACGCCGCCGCCGCACGCGCAGCGCTCGCGCGGCTGGCGGAAGCCGAGCGCGACCGTGCGAGTGCCGAGATCTGGGCCGCACACACCGAATTCCACTTCGCGCTCTACCGACCGAGCCACGCGACGTGGCTGTTGCACCTCGTGCAGCCACTCTGGGACTCCAGCCAGCGGTACCGGATGACGATCGCACCGCTCAGCAGCGAGCAACGTCGGCGCGAGGCTCAGCGCGAGCATAAACAGATGCTCGCTGCCTGCACGAGCGGAGACGCGGAGCGTGCTGCATTGGTTCTCAAGAACCACCTCGTCAAGACAGCCAATCTGATCACCGACCAGATGGACGGCGAGCACGTCTTCGCGCTTCAGTAGCCGGACAACGACACACGACGCGAAAGGAGGCCGGATGAGACTGACGACGTTCGAGCACGACGGTGTGGAGCGGGTCGGGATGCTGCGCGACGAGGAGACGGTGGTCGAGCTGGACGTCCCGTCGATGCGCGAGTACTTCGAGCGCGGAGCGACCGCCTCACCGACGGGCCGCGAGTACGCCCTGGCGGATGTGCGGCTGCGGGCGCCGATCGTGCCGAAGAAGTTCTTCCACACCGCTGGGAACTTCCGGGAGCACCACGAGGAGTCGACCCGGGTCGGCTGGTCGCATCCCGTAGCGCCCTGGATCGTCTTCTTCCAGAACATCGACGCGATCATCGGCCCTGACGATCCGATCGTCTACCCGCCCCACCTCACCGACGAGCTCGACTACGAGCTCGAGCTATGCGTCGTGATCAAGAAGGCAGGCAAGCACTTCGGGCCGGAGGACGCGGCCGAGTACATCGGCGGCTACACGATCTTCAACGACATCACCGCACGCGACATCCAGCGGCGCGAGATGAGGAGCGGTGTCTTCTCGTTCTGCAAGGCGATCGACACCTTCTGCCCGCTGGGCCCGTGGATCGTGACGCCGGACGAAATCCCGGACCCACACGATCTTGCCATGGAGCTCCGCGTCAACGGCGAGCCACGCCAGGTCTCGCACTCCGGCCGCATGTCGATCTCGATCGCCGAGATCGTGGCGCACTACTCGCCCCTCGGCTACAGCGCCGGCGACGTGCTCTCGACCGGCACAGTCTCCGGCGTTGCGGGCTTCAGCGAGGACGCGGCATCGCTCTACCTGAGGCCGGGCGACGAGATCGAGGCCGAGATCGAGCGGATCGGTGTCTTGCGGAATCCGGTGATCTCCTGGGAGGAGGCGCACGGCTCGCCGCCGCCGCCGAAAGCGCGCTGGGTGGAGGAGGTGGAGGCATGATCGACCGCTCGAAAGTCTGGACGGGAACGCTCAACTCGGAGGCGATCGAGTCCGGCGAGGGGCGGCGTGTCGGCCTCTACGACACGACGCTCCGCGACGGCGAGCAGACCGTCGGCGTCGTGCTCACGCCCGAGCAGAAGCTGGAGATCGCCCGCCTGCTCGACGGACTCGGCGTCGACCGGATCGAGGTCGGCTTCCCGCGCGTCTCCGACGAGGACCGGCGCGCGATCGAGCTCGTGATCGACGCCGGACTCGATGCCGAGTTGTGGGGCTTCTCACGTGCCGTGGCCGAGGACGTGCAGGCGATCGTCGACCTCGGTCTGACCCACTCCGTCATCGAGGCGCCGGTCTCGGATCTCAAGCTCGACGCACTCGGCGTCTCGCGCAAGACGATGCTCGGGCGAATCGAAGACGCCGTACGGGCGGGCACCGAGGCAGGCGTCCACGTTGCGTTCTTCGGCGTCGACGGCTCCCGGGCCGACCTCGACTTTCTCTCGCAGGTATACCGGCGCGCGGTCGAGGCCGGCGCGAAGGAAGTGGTCGCCGTCGACACGCTCGGGATCGCCGCGCCCGAAGCGGTCGCCTACTTCGTCGCCCGCATCAAGGACGCCGTCGGCCCGGACGTGCCGCTGCACTTCCACGGGCACGACGACTTCGGGCTCGCCACCGCCGGAGCGGTGGCCGCGGTCAAGGCCGGGGCGGACTGGATTCATGGCACCGTCAACGGCATGGGCGAGCGCGCCGGCAACGCGAACCTCTGCGAGATCGCTCTCGCGCTCGAGGCCCTCTACGGCTTCGAGACCGGCCTCCGGCTCGAGGGTTCGGTGCATGTGTCGCACCGCGTCGCCGAGCTCTGCGGCTACGCGATGGAGCCGTGGAAGCCACTCGTCGGCGAGAACCTGTTCCGCCGCGAGACCGGCGCGGTCGCAGCGCAGTTCCACGATCCGCCGGCGGTCGAGCCGTACTCGTCGGAGCTCGTCGGAGCCAGCCGCGGGATCGTGCTCGGCAAGAAGAGCGGCATCGACTCCATCCGGATCAAAGCCGACGAGCTCGGGCTCGACGTACCGGAGGAGCTGCGCCGCGACCTGCTGGCCGCCGTGAAGACACGTGCCACCGCGAAGGGCGGCCTCGTCACCGACGAGGAGCTGCGCGAGCTAGCCTCCCAGATCACGTCGCACGCGGGGGCGCGGGCATGACCGGCAGGCTCGATGGACGCTTTGCCCTCGTCACGGGGGCCGGAAAGGGTCTCGGTGTCTCGATCGCGGAAGGGCTCGCCCGCGAAGGCGCGCACGTCGCCGTCCACTACCGCAGCTCATCCGCCGGCGCCGAGGCGACCGCGGAGCGGATCCGCGGGCTCGGCCGCGAGGCGATCACCGTCCAAGCGGACATCGCGGAGGCCGCGGACGTTGCGCGTATGGCGCAGGAAGTCGTCGACGCGTTCGGCCGCATCGACGTCCTCATCAACAACGTCGGCGACATGGCGGCGCACCAGATGTCGTGGCGGGAGATGACAGCGGAGTCGATCGACCACACACTCACGCTCGATATCAAGGGCACGATGCTGATGACGCACGAGTTTGGCCGCCGGATGCTCGACGACCAGCAGTCGGGCTCGATTGTCAACATCGGCTCGCGCGTCGTCGTCGAGGGCAGCCCTCGCGCGCCGCAGTACGCAGCCGCGAAGTACGCGATCATCGGCATCACGAAGTCGTACGCGCACGCGCTCGCCCCGCACGTGCGGGTGAACACGCTCGGGCCCGGCTTCGTCGAGACGCAGGCGTTGCTCGACCGGGAGGACTGGAAGTCGGGCCGCCGCGAAGCCGTGCTCGCACGGACACCACTTGCACGGATCCCGAAACCCGAGGACATCGTGCCCCCGGTGATCTTCCTCGCCTGCGACGACTCTCGGCACATAACCGGCGCCTTCCTGCTCTGTGACGGAGGTCACAGCATGGTGGGGGCGTGAGCGCGCTGAAGGCGAGATCGACCACTCGCTCGCGCGGGGGCGATTGACACTCGGTCGCTCGCGACGAGGCTCAGCAGGTTCTACTCTGTCCAAGTTTGGCTCAACCAAGCCGCTAATAGCCGAGCAGCCGCACCTCTTCGCGGCGCTCCCGGGCGAAGAAGTGGATGCCGTCGACGAAGCGCACCCAGTTGCAGCGGGTGCACATGAGGAGTGAGTGCGTCCGCGCGCTGTCGGCGAGGAAGCGCACGCCGCGCAGGAGGTCGCCGTTCGACACGCCGGTCGCCGCGACGATCACCTCACCCGACGCAAGATCCTCGGTCTGGAACACGCGGGCATAGTCGTCGATGCCGAGGTCTCGGAGCTCGTCGATCTCGCGTCGCGAGGTCGGCCAGAACTGCGCCTGCAGCTCGCCGCCGAGGCAGCGCAGCGCCGCGGCGGACAGCACGGCCTGGCGCGTGCCGCCGATGCCGATCGACAGGTGGTCGTTCGTGCCGCGGATGGCGGCCGAGATCGCGGCGGTGACGTCGCCGTCCTGGATCAGCTTGATGCGCGCGCCCGAGTTGCGGATCTCCTCGATCAGGTCGTGATGGCGCGGGCGGTCGAGCACGATCGTCGTGATGTCGTTCACGCGGCGCCCGAATGCCTCCGCGATGGCCTGCACGTTCTCGGCGACGGGACGCAGCAGGTCGATCGAGCCGCGGGCGCGCGGGCCGACCGCGAGCTTGCGCATGTACATGTCGGGGAGGCCCATCAGATTGCCGGTGTCCCCGATCGCGATCATCGACATCGCACCGTTGCCGCCTCTTGCAACCACGCCGCGTCCCTCGAGGGGATCGAGCGCGAGATCGACGGCGGGGCCGCCGGCGCCGAGCGTCGAGCCGGGCGCAAGCCCGGTCGTGTCGTCAAACGAGCCGAAGACGATCCGGCCGCGGATCGAGAGCGTGTCGAGCGTCGCACGCATGCCCGTCGCCGCCGCTTCCTCCGCCGCTTCCTGGTCGTCTCGGCCGAGCCAGCGCGCCGCAGCGAGCGCGGCGCGCTCCGTCGCGCGCAGGTACGCCTGGCAGTTGCAGGGCTGCGTGTGTACCGCAGGCGTCTCATCGCGAGTCGACTCCACCTCGATGTCCGTGTCCGTCACACGCGCTCCCTCGTCCGCTCGGCCGCCGACAACACGAGCTCGGCGACCGCCGTCGTCGCTCGGTTGGCGCTCTCATTCTCGATCACGGCGATACCTTCGCGCTCGGCGCGCTCGACGATGTACTGCTGCAGGCGCCGGATCTCGTCGAAGCGGTCGAGGTACTTGGCCATCGGCCGTTCCGCACCCGCTTCGCGCGAGAAGAAGTGCCGCGCGTGCGCCTCCTCGTCGTCGATCTTCAGGACGCACGCGCTCACGAGCGCGCCCTCCTCGATCGCAGGCAGCAGCCCCGGCACGAGGTGCACGCCCTCGAGCACCATCGACCAGCCTTCTTGCAGCGCGCGCTCGATCGACGCCCGCACGCCGACAAGAACGTTGCGCGACTGCTCGAGGAACCCGGCGACGAGCGGATCGTCCGCGAGTGGCACTGCGTCGCCCGCTTCGAAGCTCGAATAGTGGATCGCCGGCATGAACTCGTGTGAGAAGAAGGCGCGCATCGTCTGCCGGATGAAGTCCGTGGACGTGACGCGCGTGATCCCGAGGCGGTAGGCGATCTCCGTCGCCACCGTCGACTTGCCCGTTCCGGTCGCTCCGCCGACGAGGATCACGAGAGGCAGGTCGAGCTCACGGAGCTCCTGATAGCGCCGAAGCTGGCGCAACGCCTCCCTGCCTTCGACCTCGCCGAGGATTTCGATCGCGAGCGTCTCGAGGCGCCCGAGCTCGACGATGTCGGTGCCGCGCTCGTCGACGTCTTCGGCCACGCGCCTCGCGAGGGCGTACGCACGCTCGGGGGCCACGCCTACAGCGATCAGCGCACGCGCCATCAGGCCGCGCGAGTACGGAAGGCCGTGCTCGCCGCCGAGCGGCAGCGGCATGATGCGGCGCGGTTCGGTCACGCGCGCACCTTCGACGGTGCGAGACCCCGAAAGAGCTCGTCGAGGTCGAGCTCGCCCGGCTGCGTTACGACCTCGTTGTCGGCGAAGACGAGCTTCACGCCGCGCTCGAGCGCCGCCTCCGCCACCATGTCGATCGCTGCGGCCTTGATCTCGACGACATACGTGTCCGCGTCGACATTGCGCAGGTCATCCGCCAGAGCCACGCGGTCGGAGAGGTTGCGGGAGACGAACGTAACGTCGGCCCCGAGATGCGCGAACGGAACGTTCCCCGTGGTGAAGAGGGCGATGCGCCTGCCGGTCAAGCGCTCGACCGGGCGCAGGCGGAGCCCGAAGCAAAACGCGGGCTTACCCAGCGCCCGCACGTCGCGCGCCACGTGCTCGCTCATCGTGAGCACGACGTCGCTGATCAGCACGCGATAGGGATTGAGCCCGGAGGCGACGTCGTGCGCGACGAGGATGCGCGCGTCGACGTCGATCGGCGGAATCGCCGCGCCGCTGCCGTCGAACACGACCACGTCGGGGTCGAGGCTCGCCGCGAGTGCGGCGCCCTCGAGGACGTTCGACGTGAACGTCGCACCGGCCATGCCGCCGCCCGCGCGTCTGCAACCGATCGTCGGCACGCCGGCGAGCACAGCCGTCTCGAGATGATCCGACGCGGCGTGCCTACCACTGCGGGACAGGGCGACGAGCTCGTCGAGCGAGGGCGGCGACTCGATCAGCTCCGGCGTGGCGGGACCGCCCCTCCCCATTGCGACGACGACCACACGCCGGTCACGGGCAAGGGCGCGCGCGACCGCGCCCGTCACCGCCGTCTTGCCGACGCGCTTGCCCGTGCCGATCACCCCGAGCGACGGCACCTCGAACGGGTGCAGCGCCGGCGGATCGAAGCGGAAGTCGGCGCCGACGTACGGGATGCCGTCCGCAAGGAACCGGCTCGCAAGATGGAGGCGCGTCCGCGGGTCGAGGACCGGCTCATCGGACAGATCGACCGCGATCTCGGCATCGCCGGGCTCGGTCACAAGCGGAACGCCGTAGTCCGGCACGCCGCGCAGCTTCTCGGTGCCGCCGACGAGCATCACGCCGACGAACTCGTACGGCAACTCTGCAAGTGCCTCTCGCACGACATCGGGATAGTGCTCCCCGTCGACGATCGCGACAGCCTTCATCGGTTGCTCGTCACCTCACCCTCGATCCGCGCCGTGTACTTCTCGTATGTCTTCGTCTCGGTCGAGAACTGGATGATGCGCTCCTGGTCGTGGAACGGATACTTCCGCCACACCGACACATGCGTCCCGTCGACCTCGACGACGTTGTAACAGGGACGGCCGTGGCCTCTGAGACGGGACGACGAGACGGTGCCCGCGTTCACGATGAAGAGATCCTCGAGCCGCCAGGCATACGGAACGTGCTTGTGCCCGGAGAGCACGAGATCGACGCCCGCGCGCTGGAGACATTCGAGCGCGTCGCCTGCGTCGTTGACGATGTTCCGCTCGCGGCCCGTGCCCGGCACCGGCAGCAGATGGTGGTGCAGCACGAAGATGCGCAGATCGGCTGCGTCGGCGAACTGCTCTTCGATCCAGCCGTAGCGCCCGCGGCCGATCTGGCCGTTGTCGAGATCGGGCTCGGTCGAGTCGACCGCGACGATCGTCACGTCGCCGACGCGAAGCACGGAGTTCCGATCGCCGAACAGCTCTTCGAAATGCACGTAGCCGACGTTGCGTGAGTCGTGATTGCCGGGGATCACGACGAGCGACTTGCACTCGATCGCGTCGACGTAATCGCGGGCGACGGCGTACTCCTCCTTGAATCCGTGTGACGTCAGGTCGCCGGAGATGACGACGACGTCCGGCGCGAGCTCGTTGACCTCCGCGATCGCGCGCTCGAGCAGCGTCGGCAGGAAGAATTGCTGCCCGCAGTGGAGATCGGACAGCTGAACGATCGTGAACGGTCGCCCGTCCCGTCCCTGCGGCATGCCCGAACACTAGTGGTCAAACCACTAGAAGATCCAGGAAACCGGGTAGTAGAGCGCCGCGGAGACGAGCGCCGCAGCGGGGAGCGTCAGCAGCCAGGCGACGAGGATGTTCCCGGCGATGCCCCACTTGACCGCGGAGATGCCTCGCGTCGCGCCGGCGCCCATGATCGACCCGGTGACGACATGGGTCGTGGAGATCGGGAACCCGAAGTGCGTTCCGACGAAGAGGGTCGAGCCGGCCGACAGCTGTGCCGCGAAGCCGTGCTCCGGCTGCATCTTGTAGATGCGCTGCCCGAGCGTCCGGATGATCCGCCAGCCGCCGGCGTACGTGCCCGCGGCGATCGTCAGTCCGGCGCCGATCTTGACCCAGATCGGGACGTTGAACGTGTCGGCCGAGAGGTTCCCGTTCGCGATGAGCGCGAGCGTGATCACGCCCATCGTCTTCTGCGCATCGTTGGCGCCGTGGGTGAACGCCACCCAGGTTCCCGTGACGAGCTGTCCGTAGCGGAAGCCGCGGTGCACGATTCCGGGCCGCACCCGGAAGAAGACGCGGTAGATGATCACCATCAGCACGAAGGCGCCGGCGAAGCCGATGACGGGTGAGACGGCGCCCGGGATCACCACCTTCTCGACGATGCCGTGCCACTGCACGCCGCTCGCACCCGACTGGACGAGGGCTGCGCCGATGAGTCCTCCGATCAGCGCGTGCGTCGAGCTCGACGGCAGGCCGATCCACCAGGTGAGCAGGTTCCAGACGATCGCGCCGAGGAGCGCGGCGAGGATCGTCTTCTGGGTCGCGAGGTGCGCGTCGATGATCCCTTTGGCGACGGTCTTCGCAACCGCCGTCGTGACGAACGCGCCGGCGAGGTTCGCCACCGCCGAGACCGCCACCGCCATCCGGGGTGTGAGCGCACGCGTGCCGACCCAGGTGGCGACGTAGTTCGCGGTGTCGCGGAAGCCGTTCGTGAAGTCGAATACCAGCCCGACGACGATCACGACGACGAGGAGCGTGTTGTTCATGCGCGCGGCTAGCGGTTCTTGACGAGAATCGCCTCGAGCACGTCCGCTGCGTTCTCACATGCGTTGACGGCTTCCTCGAGCGACTCGTGGATGTCCTTCCAGCGCACGAGCGTGATCGCGTCCGTGCCGCCGTTGAAGAGCTCGGAGATCGCCTGCAGCGCAATCCGGTCGCCTTCGTCCTCGAGCTCGCGCAGCTCGATCAGCACCCGCCGGGAATCTTTGAATCCCTCGAGCTCCGCAATCGCCTCGCGGAGCTTGCTGGCCGAGCGATGGATGACATGAGCCTGCTCGGTCGCCTGGCTGCGGATCTCACGGACGCCGTAGCCCGTGATCTTCTCGGCGGCGTCGTCGATGTGGTCGCAGATGTCGTCGAGCACGGTGATGAGCCGGTACATGTCGTCCCGGTCGAACGGCGTGACGAAGGTGCGGTTGAGCAGGTCGATAACCTCGTGGGTGAACCGGTCGCCCTCGTGCTCGAGCTCCTTGATCTCCCGCGCATGGGCATCGGCGCCGCCCGGAAATCCCTCGAGCAGGTCGATCAGAGCCTGCGCGATCGCCACGGCGTTCGTGGCGGCGCGGTTGTAGAGCGCGTAGAACTCGCGCTTCTGCGGGACGAGGCTGAGGCGTGCCATGGCCCCGGTTATTTACCAGACATTCACCAAGCCGCCCGATTCAACGTCCGACTGTCCAGGTACCGTGGACATCGTTGGCGCTAGAAATCCCTGATTTCCAGGTATATCGGGGCACAGAGCCGCCGCGTTTCGCGAGTCAGGCTGAGCTCGAGTGCGCAAAGGTCCTCGACTACTACGGGGTGCCGTGGGAGTACGAGCCGACGACGTTCGTCCTCGAGGAGGACGAGAACGGTCGCGTGCTCGAGGCGTTCGCGCCGGACTTCTACCTCCCCGACCAGGATCTGTACGTGGAGATCACCCTGATGAAGCAGTCGCTCGTCACCCGGAAGAACCGCAAGCTCCGCAAGCTGCGTGAGCGCTATCCAGACGTGAGGATCAAGCTCTTCTACAAGCGCGACATCGAGCGGCTCGCCCAGCACTTCAATCTCGATCTGGCACCCTCCTAGGAGATCCCGCCACGGACCCGCGGATCGGCGAGATCTACCTCTCGGCTGACGAGCTCGGGGCGCGCGTGCGCGAGCTCGGCGCGGAGATCGCGCACGACTACGCCGATCGCGAGCCCATTCTCGTGGGGTCGCTGAAGGCGAGCTTCGTCTTCCTCGCCGACCTCTCCCGCGCGATGCCGATCCTCCACGGCCTCGACTTCGTCGAGCTCGCCGGCTACGGCAGCGCCCAGATGGGCGGCCACGAGCAGATCCGCGTGCTCAAGGACCTCGACGCCGACATCCGCGACCGCGACGTGATCGTCGTGGAGGACGTCGTCGACACCGGGCTCACGCTGCACTACCTCGTGCGCACGTTCGAGCTCCGGAAGCCACGCTCGATCGCGGCCGTCACGCTGCTCGATCGCCCGTATCGCCGGCTCGTCGACGACCTGCCGGTCCGCTACGTCGGCTTCGTCGTGCCGGACGAGCTCTTCGTCGGCTACGGATTCGATCTCGAGGAGCGCTGGCGCCAGCTGGCCGACCTGCGGCTCGTGCACTCCTGATTCTCGGGCTAGGCGACCTTCAAGACGCGACGCGCGAAGCGACGGATGTACAACACCGCACCGACGATGCCGGCGCCCGCGAGCGTCAGGACGTTCGTCGTCACGCAGGTGCGACAGGCCCCACAACACGTCTGAACCGCGGGCGTCACGTCCACCGCCCGATTGAGCAACGGCAGAGCACGAGCCTGCGTGCGTTCGAGCATCGGGTGCAGTCTAGAGTCGCGCCGTCCCGGTGACCAGTCGGCGCCCCGTAATTTAGGCTAGACTAACTTTTCGTGTTGAGCACACGCCTTGAGGGCAGACCACCGCACCTCGGCCAGGGAGAGCGCATCCTCCAGGGTGGCAGCAAGTTCCGGCTCCTCCCATTTCTCGGGCCGGCGTTCATCGCGGCCGTCGCCTACATCGACCCGGGCAACTTCGCCACGAACATCGCCGGCGGCTCGAAGTTCGGCTACACGCTCGTCTGGGTGATCGTCGCCTCGAACCTGATGGCGATGCTGATTCAGACGCTCTCGGCAAAGCTCGGCATCGCCACCGGGAAGAACCTGCCCGAGGTCTGCCGGGAGAGCTTCTCCCGGCGCACGTCGATCCTGCTCTGGCTGCAGGCGGAGGTGATCGCGATGGCGACCGACCTCGCGGAGTTCCTCGGCGCCGCACTCGGGTTCAACTTGCTGTTCGGCATCGCCCTCTTCCCCGCCGCGATCCTCACCGGCGTCGCCGCGTTCGCGATCCTCAGCCTCCAGCGGTTCGGTTTCCGCCCGCTCGAGGCGACGATCGCCGCGATGGTCGGCGTGATCGGAACCTGCTATCTGGCCGAGATCTTCTTGGCGCACCCACCGCTGCTCACGGTCGCGAAACACGCCGTCCTCCCTCAGTTCAAGGGCACCGAGTCGATCCTCCTCGCAGTCGGCATCCTCGGCGCGACCGTCATGCCGCACGTGATCTACCTGCACTCCTCGCTGACGCAGCGGCGGATCGTTCCCGAGAACGATGCGGAAGCGAGGAAGCTGCTGCGGTACACGCGGATCGACGTCGTCGTCGCCATGACCATCGCCGGCCTGATCAACATGGCGATGCTCGTGATGGCGGCGAGTACGTTCTTCGACAAGGGCCTGCACAACGTCGGCTCGATCGAAAGCGCGCACAAGACCCTGCAACCTCTGCTCGGCAGCGCCTCGGCGACGATCTTCGCCGTCGCGCTCATCGGCTCCGGCCTCTCGAGCTCCGCTGTCGGGACGCTCGCGGGCCAGGTCGTGATGCAGGGGTTCATCAGCAAGCAGATCCCGATCGCCGTCCGGCGGCTCGTCACGATGGTGCCGGCGTTCGTCGCAATCGGCATCGGCGTCGACCCCTCGCGGACGCTCGTGATCAGCCAGGTGGTGCTGTCGTTCGGGATTCCCTTCGCGCTCGTCCCGCTCGTGATGTTCACGAGCCGCCGCTCGCTGATGGGCGTCCTCGTCAACCAGCGCGCGACCGTGGTTCTCGCGTCGATGGTCGCAGGGCTGATCATCTGCCTCAACGTCTTCCTGCTCGGGCAGACGCTCCTCGGCTAGCTCTCCGGACTACAGGTAGCCGAGCGGATCGACGGGCGAGCCGTTGACCCGGACCTCGAAGTGGACGTGCGGGCCTGTGCAAAAGCCGGTGCAACCGGAGTAGCCGATCACCTGGCCCTGCGTGACGGACTCGCCACAGGAGACGGCGATCCGGGACTGGTGGCCGTAGAGCGTTGCCAGGTCGCCGCCGTGGTCGATCATCACGAGGTTGCCGTAGCCCGACATCCACCCGCAGTAGATGACCGTCCCCGCAGCCGCGGCGTGGATCGGGGTGCCGGTCGGGACGCCGATGTCGATGCCCGGGTGGAGCGTCCCCCAGCGCATGCCGAAGGGGCTCGTGATCGGGCCGCTGACCGGCCAGATGAATCCGGTGGTCGGCGCGGTGACGGGCGAGCCCGACGCGTCGGTCGTGCCGGCCCCACTCGACGCGCGAGAGGCGGCCTGCGCCGCCTGGATCCGCGCAGCGAGATCGGCGCTGGCGGCCGCGAGCGCCTTCGACTCGCCGACCTCCGCGTCGATCTGCGCCTTCGTCGCGACGAGCGCATGCGACTTGCTCGAGCGCGCACCGGCGAGCTTGCTCTGGCTCGCAAGCAGCTCGCGGCGCAGGATCGCGGCCTGCTGCACGCGCGCGTTGATCGCGCGCGCCTCGTTCGCCACACCGGTGCGCACCGCCAGCGTCTTCGCACGGGCGGTCTTTACTTGGCGCTTCGCCGTACCGACTGCCGCGGCCACGCGTTTGTCCTGATTCGCGATCGCCCCGAGGTACTCGAGCTGGTCGAGGATGTCCTGGAAACTCTTCGCCGTGACGAGCAGGTCGATCGTGCTCGGATCGTCCTGCTTGTAGATCTCGACGAGCCGGATGTCCAACCGTTGCACGGAGAGCGTGTACTCATGCTTCAGGTAGTGGAGGCGCTGCGTCTGGAGGCGAAAGAGCTGGTTCAGCTTGTCGAGCCGACGCTGCCGAAGCTCGAGATCGGACTGGAGCGCCGAGAGACGGCTCGAGACGTCGCCGACGCGACCCTCCAGCGAGTGGATCTGCCCCGTGAGCGCACCGATCTGCGAGTTGAGCGCGGAGGCCTGGCGCTTGGACGCGGCGATCTTGCCCTGCAGGGAGCCGAGCTTCGCGTCGACGCTCGCCTTCTGGCCGCCGAGGCCGTCGCCCGCGAGTGCCGGCGCGGCCAGGATCAGGGCAAGAGCAAGCAGAAGCGTGACGCGTCCGGCCATCGGAACGGGCTTCGCCGGAGCCCCGGCTGTCCCTGCATCGGAGCTTCTATTCAGCCCGTTCCCGCCCGGGATCGGGGCTGGGCTCCGGTACCCCGGGCTCGGGCACCAGCGCCGGCGTCGGCGGCGTGCCCTCGTCGGGCGGCGGATACGGCTCGGGAACGATCGCGGGCTGTGGCGGCGTCGCCTCGCCCGGCGGTGGGTACGGCTCGTTCGGCGTGGTCATCGTCTCTCCTCAGTGGCTGCTCGGAATGCGCTCGGGCAGGGCTTCTGCCCGCGGCTCGAGCGCACGTAACGCCTC
>Ga0209638_1000728_pt1 | contig 21673 bp, 20 predicted proteins | sample BarGraNGADG00211_FD_184490 | JGI IMG/M metagenome (GOLD analysis project Ga0209638, IMG submission 184490) | Arctic peat soil microbial communities from Barrow, Alaska - Barrow Graham LP Ref core NGADG0002-211 (SPAdes) (version 2) | ecosystem: Environmental > Terrestrial > Soil > Wetlands > Peat...
GGGCTCGGTCAGCGCCGCGCACAGCTTGACGGCTACAGCGGTGGCCTGGTCGTGACCGGCGTCCTGGAGCAGGACCGCGAACTCGTCCCCACCCAGGCGTACCAGCAAGTCGCCAGCACGCAGGTGCTCGGCCAAGCGGGCGCCGACCTGGACCAACAGCTGGTCCCCGGCGTGATGTCCCAGGCTGTCGTTGACCTCCTTGAACTTGTCCAGGTCCAACATCAGCAACGCTTGGCGACGCGGCTGCGGTTCCAGCAGGCGCTTGTGCCCCTCGGCATACAGGACCCGCCGGTTGGGTAGCCCCGTCAGCTCGTCGGTCGTGGCGTCCTGGCGACGCAGGTCCGACATCCGCGCAAGCAGGCGAAACCCCAGCTGGGTGCGAGCCGTCGCCGCCAGCAGCGTCACAGCCGCCAGCACTACAGCCAGCCTCGACAAATGCGTTTGGGTGCCCGCGACCAACACCCCCAGCCCGGCGACGGTGGCCACCGACGACACCCCCAGTGCCCTCGCACCGGTCGCCGGTCGCGTCTGCTGCGTCGCCCGTCGGTCGTGTTGGGCAGCGCCGTCGACCCACATCGCCACCAGGGCGAGCCCGATCCCCCATCCAGCGTCCAGCGGTGTACCGGACACGAAGGTATTCGCGGTCCGCTGCAGCGCGTAGACCACGTCCGCCCCGGCGAAAGCCATCAGGCCCGCGACCAGCAGGCCCCACCGGCTGCCCATCCGCATGCCCCGCAAGGCGGCGATTCCGGCGACTGCGGCCACGAGCAGCAGGTCGAACATCGGGTAGGCGACCGCCACCACGGTGGCCAGCGACGACGAACCCGTGGCAGCGGAGTCCAGCACCGGGCTGAGCACGACCGCCAGCACCGAGGCCGCGCCCAGCGATCCCACCGCACAGTCCAGCCACACCGACGACGCTAGTCCCCGCAAGTGGTGGCGCACTGCCACGACCAGCGCGGCCAGCATCAACGGGTAGAACAATATGTACGGCACGTCCGCGGGCGAGGGGGACGGCACTGACCCGCCCGAGGCCACCACTGCACCGAGGTAGGTGAGTCCGGCGGCGAACGAGGTCACCGCAGCCGCGGGGAGCAGGACCACCCAACTCCGGAGCCCGACTCGCGAGACCGCCAACCAGCACACCCACGCGGACATCCACACGGCCAGCATCCCCAGCCCGTCCACGACCACCGTCCGCGGTTCGCCGTGCAGAGCCAGACTGCCGATGACGGCGGCGACCAGGAACAGTCCCATCGCCCACACCAGCCCACCACGAAACGTCACGCGTGTGCCCAACCGCACCTCACCACCCCCAGCCATCGCCCAAGCCCGCGACCTGCGGTAACGCCCTTCCGCAGTTTGACACTTCCCTCAGATGAATTGCGCAGAATACGCAAAGTTGTGCAGACACATTGAATCCACCTGCTCCTGTCCAGCGGTCCGCCGCAGGCCGCCAGCACCCCCATTACTCCTGCAGGCCCTGGCAAGTGGTAAGTCCAGGAGACTCTATTACCACTTCCTTCCGCAAGTGGTAATAGACTGCCTGTATGCCCCCAGTTCAGACGCGCGCCCATCACGGCCCGAGCGCCGGGTGGCCCGTCATCACCACGGAGACCCTGCCGTGGACGACCGGCGCCGCCTTCGGCGCCATGACCCGACGTGACCAAGCCGCCCAACGCGACCACTACGAAGCGGCGATCGCCCCGGCCATCGCCGCGCTCGACTATGCACCGTCACAACAGGTTGCTGCGGCTGTCGAGGACGCGGCCACCGAGATAGCGCGCTTCGACGCTGAGCTCGGCGCAGAGATCGCTCCCTTCTCAGCGATCCTGTTACGCAGCGAGTCGACAGCCTCATCGAACATCGAGCAGTTGACGGCCTCTGCTCGTTCGGTAGCGCTTGCTGAGCTGGGAGACATGTCCAAGGTCAACGCCTCGCTGATCACAGCCAACACTGCCGCAATGCAGTCGGCAGTTGCCTTAGCGGGCAAACTCGATGCTGACTCCATTCTTCAGATGCACCGCGCGCTCATGGAAACTGCCGACCCAAAGGAAGCAGGGAAGTGGCGGACCCAGCAGGTATGGATCGGTGGTTCACCCTTCGGCCCTTCTGGAGCCATGTACGTGGCACCACACCATGATCGTGTCCCCGCGGCCATTGACGATCTCATCACCTACATGAAAAGGGACGACATCCCTGTCCTCATCCAGGCCGCGATCGCTCACGCCCAGTTCGAGACAATCCACCCCTTCACGGACGGCAATGGCCGTACCGGCAGGGCCCTCATTCACGCGCTCCTACGAGGAAAGGGACTCACTCGGAACGTGACTGTCCCAGTGTCAGCTGGGTTGCTGGCCGACACGGACAGCTACTTTGACGCGTTGACCACCTACCGTGATGGCGACCCCGAGCCGATCATCTTGGCGGCCGCGAACGCTTCCTTCAAGGCCGTAGCAAACGGTCGCCAAATGGTCGACGACCTTCGGCGGGTTCGCGAGTCTTGGAGGGAACGCATTCGGGCCCGCTCACACTCGGCAACATGGGAGGTCGCTGACCTACTCATCCGGCAACCCGTGGTGAACGCCAAGATTCTGAACGAGCAACTCGGGATTGGGCCGACACATGTACGCCGACACATGGACGTGCTCGTCGCAGCCGGCGTGGTGCAACTGACAAAGGTCCACCAGCGCGGGGTCTTTTGGCGCGCACAGGAGGTACTGGACGTGTTGGACGCGTTCGCCACGAACGCCGGCAAGCAGACCCGCGCTCACTGACTAGGAGCGCATCCACGGGGGTCCCTTCGTTGGTGCGTCCTGCTAACGGATCTGCTAACACCAGCGCCGCGCCAGGTGGACTCGACAGGACCCACGGCCCTTCAGCCGAGCACGAATCCATATGTGGACGGACCCCTCGGACCCCTTTCCAAGTCCTGAATATCGGAAGGTCGGCGGTTCGACCCCGCCCCTGGCCAAGCACGTTCGGGAGGGTGAGGTCGCCATGAGAGACCTCGGCCGATTGGAGGGCCTGCCACGCAGCGGAGAGGAGCCGCGTGAAGGAGTCGGGGTGAGCGCGCCACCTGGCATCCGACGCCGGCGTCCCGGGCACTTCGGAGAGCAGCAGCCACCCGCCGCGCTGGGCCAGGGCGCTTGGAGTTGGGACGCCGCGGGCGACCAACTCGGGCAGCAGCAATGCGGAGCCATCGTTGGGACGCAGGTGGGCGGGAGTCCCATCGGTCAACGTCACCCGGAAGACCTCAGCGCTGGCGAACGGAGCCAAGGCCCAGTGGTGGACCTGCGGCCATTCGTGCCGGTTGGACATGGAGCCCATTGTGCTTGGCTCTTGTCCGCGGTCAGGTGGCGCCGTCTCTGCCGTAGCGGGCGAGCAGCGGAGGGACCGGCCGGAGGCCGCACGCCCGGAGCCGCTGAGTCCAAGAGAGCCGGGCGGAGCCCGGCTCTCTTGATCTATTAGCGGCGGATCCGGCAAACACCTGCGACGGTTGCTTGTCTGCGACGGTTGCTGCGTCAGCTGCAGCTGGATTGGCCGCAGAAGACCAAGTCTTCCGCACGAACTGGCATTCAGTCTCAGCCCTCGGCCCCGATTCTTGCCTCGAGCGTTGAGAGTCGTTCAGAGACGGAAGTCACCCACTGGTCGTTCGGCGTACGGTCCTTGCTCGGGTTGAGCACATTGAGGATCATCGACCGGGCCAGAGTCGATGGGCCACCCCGGCCAGCTCGGCCTGGGCGGCGAGCTGCTCGAACTCCTTGGCGTTTAGTCGGACGGACAAGACCTTGGCGCGGTCACGACATGGCCGCCCGATCTTCGCGTCGCCGCTGGGCGTCGCATCCTTGTTCTGTTCCGAGCGTCAGCCTCAGCGGCAACCCCCGCAAGGACTGGGCGATCTCTCGTCAGCCTGGCAGGTGAAACACGACCACCTGTCTGAGGCGATGAAGTCGTCCGCCGACCGCCACTCCCTGCGGCTCCCGAAAGGAGCCAGTCCATCGTCTCGCTCGGAGGAGCGGCGCTGCAACGATGACTGACCGCGAAAAACTGCGCGATCTCCTCGTTCACGGATCAACGACGCAGCCTCTCGGAAAGGAGCGCCAGGACACGGTCGAGCGCGACCCGGGTCGGATGCCCCGGCTCATCGACGAGAGAGATCGTGAGCACCGAGTGGGCCGACGGCGCAATGCCAGCTGCGTTGCCCGGTGACGAGTCGATCTCGATCCCCTCGAAGGATGCGCCGAGAGCTGACCTCAGGGTGGCGAACCGCTCCGGAGGGCAACCGCGGTCATTGGTGAACCGGAGCCCGAGCACTCGCAGGCCGTCATTGGCTCGCGCCGTGATCGTGGCGAGGTCCTCGGCATCCAGGCCCAGGGCGGCGCGGCCGCGTTCCCCGATCGGCCCGGGCATGGCCGGCTGGCTCATGACGGAAGCGACGACCGACGGCTCGAGGGCAGTCGCCAGGGCGAAGCCGCCGGTGAAGCACATCCCGACCACGCCGACGCCTGGCCCGCCACACTCACCGTATGCCGACGCGGCCAGCGCGCGCAGCCACCCGATGACGGGGCTCGTGCGGTCGGCCAGCTTCGTGAACTCACGCGCCACGCAGACCTGCACGATTGATCGCGCGATCTCGCGGCCCGTCGCCGGGGCTGCGGGCCGCCCGAACAGCGACGGCAGGTACACGGTGTACCCCGCGGCGATCAGCCGACGGGCGAAGTCGACGACGCCCGGATGCAGGCCCGGGATCTCGTGGAGCACGAGAACCGCAGGCCCCGAACCACCCCGGAACACCTCGTATGTCCTGCCGTCATGTCCGAAGTCGAAGGCCTGGAACTCCGGGCCGATCTGCCTGCTGAGGCTCATACCAACTGCTCCCGTCCCAACTGCTTCCGTCCATGTTCTGCCCAGCCTGATCGATGGCCGCCACCCGCCGCAACGTTAGGCGGGGGGCATCTCGTCGGCCCGAAAGGGATGACCGGCCCATTGCGCCCGTCGGCGGGCGCCGACAGCATGAGTGTCCAGGAGTCCCCGGTCGTGACTCAGCGGTCGGACTCGGCATCCACTCAACCTTTGAGAGCACATGACGGTACAGGCACCATCGGTCTACCCAGCGCGCCTCGAGGTCGACTACCCGGACCAGCACAACCGGGTGACGACGTTCTTCCGCGTGGTCCTGGTCATTCCCATCGCGATTGTCAGCTCCGTGCTCACGGCTGGGGAAACCCAGACCGTCTACGACCGGAGCGGTGAGGTCGTGCGGCATACGAGCGGTGGCATCGCCGCCGGCCTGTTCGTCGCAACGATGCTGATGATCCTCTTCAGACAGCGCTACCCGCGCTGGTGGTTCGACTTCGCCCTGGAGCTCGCACGGTTCGGCACCCGCGTCGGGGCGTACCTGGTGCTGCTCACCGACCAGTACCCTTCGACGGTCGAGGAGCAGAGCGTCCACCTCCAGATCGACTACCCCGACGTGGAGCGCGACCTGAACCGCTGGCTTCCGCTGGTGAAGTGGCTTCTGGCGATCCCGCACCTCGTTGTCCTGGCAGTGTTGTCGGTGGGCGCCTTCTTCGCGGTCGTCTTCGCGTGGTTCGCGATCCTGTTCACCGGGCAGTATCCGCGGGGGCTGTTCGATTATGTCGTCGGCGTCGCCCGCTGGTGGCTGCGCGTCCAGGCGTACGCGAGTCTCTTGGTCACCGACCGCTATCCACCCTTCTCCCTGACCTGAGCCGGGCCCTTGAAAGTGCTGCGAGCGCCGTGGTGACCGTGGCGGGCTGGTCGGACCACCAACCAAAATTGGGGGTGCCGCACTCACCCCTTTATGTCGAGTCGTCAGAGGGCCACGGCCACCAACATGTTCCTGGGACGGGGAGGCGACAACGCCGCAGCTAGCGACAATCACCGCGGGGACAGGGTTGGACAGGGTCGGAGCAGGGCAGCCACTCGAGCCTGATGGCCGACCAGCTGGCCGAGGCCGGTCACCAAGACCAGGCGGCAAGCGCGTGGGACGAGTCTCGTACCAGCATCGCCTTGCCCCAACTGCGTGCATACATCAGCGCAGCCGCTGCTGCGTGGCACGATCGGCGCGGGGATCGTGCTCAGGCGGAGGCGCGCATCCACCAAGCCGTCAGCGAGGCACTCGACCCAGCCGGCGCCGATCAGGTGGCCGGCTACGGGTCCAGCATCCCTGACTATGCCGAAGGCGAGTCCCGCCGCTATACGCGGTCGGTTGCGATGAGCATGAACCCGGTTCCTGACGGCCTGCCCAGCTGGGCGGTGGGTCAGATACACGATCTCGATGTCGACCTCGCCCGGGCCTGGGCTGGCGCAACAACCTTGTCAGCGGCCGCCGCCGTCCTGCGAGAACGCTCCGAGGTCGTCTCCGGACAGACCCTGCCCGAGACCCTGGACATCCTGCTCACGCTCCACCCCGGCGACAAGCCGCTGACCGGGCTGGCCGCCGTCCACGAAGACGTCGTGCAACGCGGTCTGAGCCAGGTGCTCGCGGACCTCGCCGCCCAGGACGAGCTGCAGACACTCATCCACGACTGGATCAACACCGACACATGGGCCGCGTCCTTCACCTACCTGGGTGAGCATGTCGACCAGCTTTGTACCGACGAGGTGGTCCAGCTGCTCGTGGCCGCACAGAACCCCACAGCGTTCCAGCACGCCGCCATCCTGTCCCTGTGCGAGACCATCGCCCCCCAACAGATCGAAGAGCTTGTCACCGACGCCTCAGCCGCCGCGGACCTCGCCCTCGACGCAGTCGAAGCCGGCAACCTCGGACGCGTGCACCTGCTCACCGTCGCCAACCCCGGCACGCTGCAGCTGCCCGGAACGGGTCCCGTGCTCCAAGCCGTCCTGCTGCTGGCCGCGGGGGATCGGGACGGGGCTGCCGCAGCCGCCCGGACCGCCACCGAGGTCCAGCGCGGCGCCCACACCACCCGGCTGGAGGGCCTGGCCAAGCACGCAGAGGTGGTCGACGGCGGCGCCGCCAGTGTCTCCGCACTGATCGACGCCTACACCACAGTCGTTCTTCGAACGTGACCAGTCAACAAGGTCCTCAGTCTCGCCGTCAGGATCCCGGGACGGGGGCACAGCAACACGCGCCGGAAGCCCCTGTCCCTCTCCGTTACTCATCGACGAACGGCGACACGATAGTTGTAAGACCAAAGCAGTTCAGTTAGATCGGTGAGTGTGTGCGGAAGAGTGCGGAGGGCCAGGAGAACGTGACCCAGGCCTCGAGGAACGCAAACCTTCAAGCACGCATCCGAGTCGAACGACGTGGTCGGCCAACCCTAACTGAACGATACAGGTCGTAGTGCCATCGTCCGATAGCGCTGGAAACCACATGCTGTCATGGTGGTTACACGGTATTTCACGATCACGTGCGACCCAAGGAGGGTCCCCATGGATGCTCTGCTGAGAAGGATCTCGGAGCCCGCCCCGGCGAAGAGCGTCGTCACCACGATCCTTCGTGACTCCCCCACCCAGCCGCTGACCTGTCACGATCGGTGCGACTGCTCAGCACTTGTGGGCGACCAGGCCGGACTAGTTTCCCTGGGATCCTGCGGCGCGCAGGCAAAGGTGCGGGTGACCATGCGGACGGGAACCCAGATCGTCTTCTGCGGTCACCACTACGCCAAGCACGGCCCCAAGATCACCCAGGTTGCCGTGGTCCATGACGAACGCGACCGGGTCGAGGTCGAGTCCTCGCCAACGAGGATCACCCAGGGGGCCCCGCTCTTCTCCGCGACCTGAGCTCCTGATTTCAGTAAGGGCCTCCAACCTCAGACCGGCCCTCCGATGCCCCAGTGCTGGATCACGTAGTCCATGTCCTTGTCGCCACGGCCGCTCAGGTTCACCAGGATCGTGCCTGTCTTCATCTCGCGGGCCTTGACCAGTGCATGAGCCACGGCGTGCGCGCTCTCCAGCGCGGGGATAATGCCCTCCTTGCGGCTGAGCATGAAGAAGGCGTCGCGGCACTCCTCGTCCGAACAGGTCACGTAGTCAACGCGGCCGGCGTCCTTGAGGTAGCTGTGCTCGGGGCCGACGCCGGGGTAGTCGAGGCCGCTGGCACATGAGTACACGGGGGAAGGCTGGCCGTCGGCGTCCTGCAGCAGGTAGCACTTGAAGCCGTGGATGACGCCCTCGCGACCGTAGGTCATCGTCGCGGCGTGGTCGCCGACGCTCGTGCCGCGCCCGAGCGGCTCGACGCCGATCAGCTTCACCGGGTCGTCCAGGAACGCGGAGAAGATGCCAATCGCGTTGGAACCGCCGCCGACGCACGCCTCCACCACATCGGGGAGGTTGCCGGTCATCTCGAAAAACTGTTCGCGCGCCTCGATGCCCACGACGCGCTGGAAGTCGCGGACCATGAGCGGGAAGGGATGCGGGCCCACGACCGACCCGATGCAGTAGATCGAGTTCTCATAGTCGGCCAGATAGGCCTCGAAGGCCGAGTCGACGGCCTCCTTGAGCGTCTTGAGGCCTCGGGTAACCGGCACGACCGTGGCGCCCAGCAGCTGCATACGGCTGACGTTGGGCGCCTGCTTCTCGATGTCGACCTGGCCCATGTGGATCTCGCACTCGAGGCCGAAGTGAGCTGCGGCGGTCGCCAGGGCGACACCATGCTGGCCCGCGCCGGTCTCGGCGATGACCTTCTTCTTGCCCATGTACTTCGCGAGCAGGCCCTCGCCCATGCAGTGGTTCAGCTTGTGGGCGCCGGTGTGGTTGAGGTCCTCACGCTTCAGGTAGATCTGCGCACCGCCATTGTCCATCGACAGGGTGCGTGCGTGATAGACGGGTGTGGGGCGGCCCTGGAAGTGCTTGCGCAGATAGCGCAGCTCGGCGATGAACGCCGCGTCGTTCTCGATCTCGTGGTAGGCCCTCGTAATCTCGGCGAAGGGCGCCTCGAGCTGCGGGGGCAGGAACTGCCCGCCGTATGCCCCGAAGAACCCGTTCTCGTCGGGCAGCGCCTGCCGCTCGGAGCGCTGCCGCATACCTGTTTGCTCGACCACTTGCCACCTCGTCAGATTCGTGTTTGCCGTTGACCAGCGGTCACTCTACGCAACGAGGCCGCGACGACCCGGACCGACGTGCGCCAACGTGCGCCAAAGGTGGGCACGCCGACTGAAACAGGATGCGACGGGTTCAGCGCACGGCCGGGACCGCGCCGGCGTCAAGTCGACGCGTCTGGCCATTGTCACCTCTGCCATCGACGAAGGGGGCGGGCAGAACCAGCTCGACGTTGCGGTCATCGACTCCCCCGCGCCTGTCGTCCGTCCGATCCTGCCAGTCGTTGGCGGAGAGCTCGCGCGACAGCGAGGTGAGCGCCAGCGGACCAGATGCCGAGCCCCCGCTCGACGCCGGCCCGGCGTGATCGACAATGGTGCCGAACACGGACAGGGTGCCGTCACGATTGTCGACGACCTCCACGATGCGCGACTGCTGCGGCCAGTCGATATGGGCTGCGGTGTTCAGCTCCCAGAAACCGCCACGCACAGCCTGTGAGGCGAGCATGCGGCAGCACCTCGTTGCGGTGCGTATGGCCGTTGACCCACACAATGACGTTGGGGTAGCGCAACAGCAGATCACGCACCTCCGGGCCGCCGATCCGGTCGCTGCCCGCGGGGACGTTGTCCATCGTGCCGATGGTGTGGTGGCTGAAGATCGCGATGTACTTGTCGAGGCCGGGGCGCCGCACCACGGCACCCGAGGGGGAGATCCACTGGCTGCTCGCCGCTCGGTGGCGGTCCGAACAAAGTCCAACGGCAAGCGTGGTGGGGTCAATTCGGCTCAATCATGACGCGCACTCAGTGACTTCGTCTACGACGAAGGCGACTTCTCACCTACTCGCCTCCCCCGCCTCAGAGCACCACTGCGGTGGAGGGCCCGGTCGGGCCGGCAACCAAAATTGGGGGTGTCGCAATCACCCCTTTGCGTCGAGCGTGCGAGGCCCGTGAGCCGCACCATATTCGTGGGATGGGGAGGTAACAATGCCGCAATCAGCGACAGTCACCACCGGGACCGGGATCGAAACGGTCGAACCGGGGCAAGGGATCAAACACGGCGCCAACCGGGTCACCACGGCAGATCAGGACTCCGGTCGCATCAGCGTGGACCTGTTTGGCGGGCTTCGGGTGCGCGCCGGAGGCAGGCTCATCGGGCCACGCGAGCTTGGCGGCACCAAACCGCGCCACGTCTTGTTGGCCCTGCTCCTGCATCGGGGTGCCCCGGTGTCCAAGGACCGGCTCATATCGGTGTTGTGGGGCGCGTCGCCGCCCAGCTGCGCCACCGCGACCCTCGAAGGGTACGTGTGCGTGCTGCGAAAGAAGCTGCATCCGGCCCAGACCGTTCGGGCGAGCCTGATCTCGACCGTGGCCGGCCACTACGCCATCGACATGGGTCGGGTCGACCTGGACCTGCTGCGCTACGAACACCTCGTGTCCGCCGCGCTCGACCCGGCCACGTCGCCCGCCGATGCGCTGCCGATGCTGCAGCAGGCCATGTCGCTCACCGAGTCCCCGCTGCTGCCCGAGGAGATCGACAGCGAATGGCTCGACGATGCGCGCGCGATCCACAGCGAGAACGTCCGCAAGAACCTGATCTCCGCGGCCAACAAGGTCGCGGGACTGCCGTTGGGTAGCTCCGAACGGTGGGCAAGGCTCGCCCTGCAGAGCGACCCGCTGGACGAGTCGGCGTGGTACGCCCTCCTCGCGGGTATGGAGGCCAACGGCCAGCACGCGGGCGGCCTGCAGGCGTACGACCAGTGCCGCAGACTGTTCGCAACGGAGCTGGGCTGCGCCCCCGGCCCGGCCCTCCAGGGTGTTTATACCCGGCTTCTTCGGGGTGCGAACGAGGACAACGAGGAGCTCAGTCACCTGCTCGACTCCGTGGTCAGGCTGCACATGGCAAGCCAGCTGGGCTCCAGCCCCCCGGCCACGGCACTCGGCAGCGCGATCAGCGACGAGGTCAACGACGAGATCAGCCACAACACCTCTTTGGAGCAGGCCTTCCGCTCGCTGAACCTCCTGCTACGCAGCGTCCGCAGTCCTCGCAGCAACCTCGCCGGAGCTCTCGGAGCCTGACCCGGGTCCACCCGGAGCAGGTCCGCAGGCAACCCGTGCGGTCAAGCCCGAGGACTCGCGTGACGCCGCACCTCGCGTGCAACGGCGCCAGCCCCCGCCGCGCCCATGACGATCGTGTAGTGGTTGACGTCAGGCACTTCCCGGAATGTCATGTCGGGCAGATCCGCCTTCCAACGCTCGACGTCGCGCGGGCTGTAGAGGCCGGGGGTCTGGTCGAGGAGTCCGCGTGGTGCGGTCAGAAGCGTGACCGGTTGCCTCAGCCCGGCCAACGCGCACAGCACGGGCTCCGCGCCATACAGCTCGATCGAGTCCTCCTTCACAGCCTCGATAGAGGCCGACGGGCGCAGCTGCGGCTCCGTGCCCGTCAGGTCGTAGCTGGCGTAGTCAACGACCGCCTGGCTCCACTCGGAGGCGAAGGCCGGATGCTGCTTCCAGAACTCCAGGTACGTCGCGCGATCTGGGAAGGTCATGGACAGGCGCTCGGCGGCTGGGCCGAGGGTGGCCCGGAGCAGGTCGTCCTTGCTGATGCCGGCAGGGATGGCCAGAGGGAGGCCGCCGTCGATCAGGAGCACCCGGCTGAACAGGTCTGGATACCGATGCGCCGTGACCACTGCCACGAAACCGCCCATGGAATGCCCGACAAGAATCGCGCGCGGCAGGTCCAGAGCCTCGACCACTGCCCGGAGATCCGCCGCGTGCCTGGCCATTCCGTATGGCCCGGGCAGCGCCGCGCTTCGCCCCCGGCCGCGCAGGTCGGGGGCAACGAGACGCACCTCAGGCAGTGCCTCGGCGATCACGGCCCAGGCCAGGTGTGACGCGGTGATCCCGTGCGCGGCGACGATCGTTGTCGCGGCGGGGTCGTCCGGACCCCACTCCCCGACCCGAAGAGCTCCGCCATCCACCGGCACGTCGTGTGTGCGGTACGTCACTGTGCGCTCCAACCGCCGTCGATCCCGGACGAGACTCCCGCGGCCATGGTCGCATCCTCGCCCGCGAAGCCGCGCCCCGGCGAACCGACTCGATGCCCAGGACGCTCCGACTCGGCCCTGAGGACGGGCGCCGGTCGGCTACCGTCTACGCGCATCATCACCCGACGTCACGATCGGGTCCCGCCGAACCAGGGAGCTCTGCATGCCATCGGTGTCCTGGCGCGGGTCCGCGAGGGGCAGACGACGCAACACGCCAGGGTGGCTGGTAATCCGGCGCTGGCTCCGGCGTATGCCGGCGAACACAGAGGTGGGGACGTGGGACCAGCTCGTCGACGAGGGCCCTACAGGAAGCCGCTCGTACGCTGTGTACACGCCGCCGGGCCTTCACCCCGGAAAGGCCGTCCCACTCGTCGTCGTCCTGCACGGCTGCAACCAGTCGGCGCAGGACGCAGCACTCGGCACCGACGTCAACGCTCTCGCCGACCGGGCGGGCTTCGTCGCCGTGTACCCCGAACAGAGCGCCCACGACAACCCGCGCCGGTGCTGGAACTGGTTCGACCCGCGCCACCAGGTCCGTGGGTCCGGCGAGCCGGCGGCGATCGCGCGGATAACCGAGCGGGTGCTCAGCCGGCCCGGCGGGGCGACACTCGACCGCAGACGGGTGCACGTCATGGGCCTTTCGGCCGGCGGCGCGATGGCCGGCATCCTCGCCGCCACCTACCCGGACGTCTACGCCTCGGTCGGGATCCATTCCGCTCTGCAGTTCCGGGCCGCCCGCAGTCCCCTGACGGCGCTGCTGGCGATGAAGAACGGCGGCCCGAACCCGCAGCGGCAGGGGCGCCTTGCCCATGGCGCCATGGGGCCCCGCGCCCGCGTCGTACCCGTCATCGTGGTCCAGGGCGACGCGGACCGCACCGTGCGGGCAGTCAACGGTGACCGCGTGGTTCGACAGTGGCTGACCACGTCCCAGCTCGTCAGCGGGGAGGCAGCAGGGTTGGACTTCGACCGGCCCCACTCGAGCCATGAGGACCGAGCCCCGGGCGGGCTGTCCTACTCGGTGCGTGCCTGGAACGACAGCGCTGGGCGCCCGGTGGCTCGGTACTGGACCGTCTTCGGCCTTGGACATGCATGGTCAGGAGGTGCTGGCGCGGGGTCGTACACAGACCCGCGCGGACCCAACGCGACAGAGGCGATGTTCGAGTTCTTCGACCAATGTCATCTGGACCGCGACCTTGCGGCCGGCGCCAAACCCCTACCGGCCGTCAACGCACGTGCACGGAGGGCGGCTGTGGGCCGCGCCGCCAAGGAGCTCGCTCGATCGTTGCGACGCCAGCGTTCGTAGGGCGTTGGTCATCGTCTCCACACCGACTCCATCTCGGCCCCATCGGTCCTCCTGACCGGGCCACCAGCCTGACCTGGTGATATAGCGTCCGCGCGAGCCTGCGGCGCTTCCGAGCCAGAGGAGACACCGATGACCGTGCTTGGCGAACGAACGGACGACAGCCTTCCTGCCGCCGGGGATCGGGTGCGCGTCTCGCGTCGCCCGAGCTCTTGGGGACCGAGGGTCCGCTGGGCCCGGCACGCCGTCCAAGCTGCCGTTGTCGCCGTCGTGGGTTGGCAGGCGGTGAGCCACGTGACCTCCGGCGGACCGTCGGCGGAGGCGTGGTGCCCGTTGGGAGGGTTCGAGACCCTCTGGACCTTGGTGACCACCGGGCGGACGGTCGCGCACGTACACGCTTCGACCCTTGTGCTGGCCGCCGCGGTGCTCGTGCTGGCCCTGGCCGGGCGGGGCTTCTTCTGCGGCTGGATCTGTCCGCTGGGCACGCTGCAGGAGATGGTGCATGCAGCCGGGCGCGCCGTCACCGACAGGGTGCCACCACTTCGACGACTGCGCCGCAAGCTGGAGCTCAGCGCAGACACTGAGCGCTGGCACCGGGTCGACCGGATCCTGCGCTGGGGCCGCTGGCTGGTGCTCGCGTGGGCGATCATCGGCGCCGCAGTCACCGGGACGATGGTCTTCCGGGAGGCCGACCCGTGGATCGCCCTGCTGTCGGTGGCCGAGTTCGAGGTCAGCCTCGCTTTCGTCGTGCTGATCGCCACCGTCGCGCTGGCGGCTTTCGTCGAGCGGCCGTTCTGCCGTTACGCCTGCCCGCTCGGAGCCGTTCAGTCGCTGGCCGGGAAGCTCAGCCCGATCGCCGTCCAGCGTGACGACTCGGCCTGCCTCGGCTGTGACCTGTGCAACCAGGCCTGCCCGGTGGCGATCCCGGTGAACACCCGAACCCGGGTCACGGACTCGTCCTGCATCGGCTGCCTTGAGTGCGTAGGGGCCTGCCCCAGCCAGAAGGGACTCAGCGTGACCCTGGCCATCCCCACCTTCCGCGCTCGCGGCACGACCACGACCACCGCCGAACCTGCCCGGCAGGCCGCCACCGGAATGGAGATCCCGAGATGAGAGGTCCACACCCAGCCATGTTCCGCAACGCCACGAAGGCACCCGCGCAGGTGCTGACAGTCCCTCGCGGGCGGCGCCCGGTGCCGACACGCACCAGGCTGCGCACCCGCCAAGTCCCGGTCGTGATGTACGTCGCAGCTCTGCTCCTGCTTCCGGGCCTCATGGTGGTCGGGTCCATGAGCGCCGGGTGGTGGGCCACCACCGGGACGTCGACCACGGCTAAGGCGGTCACCCCCTCAGCGGAGGGCGGCACGGGTGCTGCGGCTCCTGCCGACCCGGCCGATCTCAAGGGGTCGATGACAGTGCAGCAGGTGGTCGATGCCTTCCCACCGATCACCGCCGCGCAGATCACCGCCGCGTTCGGCGCCCCGCTGGACACGCCCACCTCCACCCGGTTGAGTGAGATGGTGGAGGGCGGCAACGGCATGGACATTCCCGGCATGCGCATCTGGCTGGCGGGCAGGGTGGCCGGTTAGACCGGGATCGTCAACGCCAGGCGGTTGGCACCAGATTCTCGACTGCGACGGCCAGAAACAGCAGGCTGAGATACGTGATCGAGAGGTGGAAGAGCCGTCCGGACTGTGCGGCCAGCCCTCGTCGAACGCGGTGGTGTAGCGCGTACGCCTCTCGCAGGAAGCCGGCTCCCAGGACAGCCGCAACGAGCGCGTAGAGCGGACCGGTCCGGGCTACCGGCCACAGCAGCAGCGAGGTGGCGACCATCGCCCAGGAGTACGCAACGATCCTGGTGGTGACGACCTCTTCAGTCGCGACGACGGGAAGCATCGGCACGCGGGCGGCCACATAGTCCGCCTTGAACTGCATCGCCAGGGCCCAGAAGTGCGGTGGCGTCCACAAGAACACGATGAGGAACAGCACCACAGGAGCCCAGCCCAGCCGGCCGGTCACCGCTGTCCAGCCGATCAGCACCGGCATACAACCTGCGGCGCCTCCCCACACGATGTTCTGGGCCGTACGGCGCTTGAGCAGCCTGGTGTAGACCAAGACGTAGAAAGCAATCGCAGCCGCCGCAAGGGCGGCGCTGAGGGCATTGGTCGTCAACCACAGCAGCGTTAGGGACAACCCGCCGAGGGCGAAGCCGAAGACGAGGGCGCTGCGGGGACTGACCAGGGAGTGGTTGAGCGGGCGGTCCTTCGTACGCATCATGATGGCGTCGATATCACGGTCGTAGTAGCAGTTCAGCGCGTTCGCGCTTCCTGCGGCCAACGTGCCACCGACAAGGGTCGCGGCAACCAGTCCCATCGAGGGCAGCCCCCGCGCCGCCAGCATCATGGACGGCACCGTCGTGACCAGGAGAAGCTCGATGATCCGTGGCTTGGTCAGGGCCACGTAGGCTCGCAGCATCGGCACAAGCTGTGATGAACCGGCGCCGGACCCAGCACGGCGGTTCGCGGTGTCAACCATCTAGCCACGCTCCCTGCGAGCATTGTCGCAGTCGGATCGCCAGAGGCAACGTGCGCGCGCCAGGTCGATCCCGACGGGGACCTCCTGGCGGATGGCTCGATGACCCCCGGTGCTGTGCCCCCCTACGTTCGACGAGACGTGTCAGCTCGTCGTGCCATGTCAGGAAGCGATGCTCGTCCCGCCCAGGAGGTTGCGGACCTCGGACTCGATGTAGCGGCGGTGGCCACCGAGGGTGCGCAGGGATGTCAGCTTCCCTGCCTTTGCCCATCGGGTGACCGTCTTGGGGTCGACACGGAAGAGTGCTGCGACCTCTGCCGGGGTCAGTAGAGCCTCGGCTTCAACAGTGCGGCTGGTCATGGTTCCTCCGAAGTTCATTAGATCTGGAATGTCCATTTTGGGCTATCTGACGCGAAAATGGAACGCCACGGAGGAGTCATATCTGAGGTGTCCGAAATGACTAGTTACTCCCGGTCTCGGACTCGGCCACGGGCCACACCCGCTCGGCGCCCTGACCCGGCATAGGCTGAATCTGCGCCAGGTCCGCGCGCCCAGGGTTCGAGCACCAGGAGCACCACCATGTCCGTGTCACCGCAGGCGCCGCGCCTCTCCCCCCTGGACTACGAGCAGGTCGCGTTCTGCCACGACGCAGGCACCGGACTGCGGGCGATCATCGCGATCTACTCCACAGCCCTCGGCCCGGCGCTGGGTGGAACGCGCTTCTACCCGTATGAGTCGGAGGAGGTGGCGCTGCAGGATGCCCTTCGGCTCTCGCGCGCCATGGCCTACAAGAACGCCATCTCCGGCCTCGACCATGGCGGCGGCAAGGCCGTCATCATCGGCGACCCCGCCACCGACAAGAACGAGGCGCTGCTGCGCGCCTACGGCCGGTTCGTCCAGAGCCTGGGCGGGCGCTACGTCACGGCCGCCGATGTGGGCACCTACGTCGTCGACATGGACGTCGTCGGCAGGGAGACCCGCTTTGCCACCGGCCGCACCGAGGCCAACGGCGGCGCAGGGGACTCCTCGGTGCTCACGGCATACGGCGTCTTCCAGGGTATGCGCGCCAGCGCGGCCCACGTGTGGGGCAAGGCGAGCCTGGCCGGCAAGACCGTCGGTATCGCGGGTGCGGGCAAGGTTGGCAGCGCCCTCAGCGCCCACCTGCTGGAGGACGGCGCGCGTGTGGTGGTGACGGACGTCAACAGTGCGGCCATCGAGGCGCTGCTCGCGAGGTACCCCGAGATCGAGGTCGTACCGGACGAGCTGGCGCTGGTCCGCTCCGAGCTCGACGTGTATGCGCCGTGCGCGCTCGGTGGCGCTCTCGACGACGTGACCGTCGGGTTGTTGCGCGCCAAGGTTGTGTGCGGGGCAGCCAACAACCAGCTCGCCGTCGAAGGCGCCGGCGGCACGGCGGCGGCGCTGATGGCTCGCGGCATCACGTACGCGCCGGACTTCCTGGTCAATGCGGGCGGCGTGATCCAGGTCAGTGACGAGCTCCACGGGTTCGACTTCGCACGTGCCAAGGCGCGAACCGAGAGCATCTTCGACGCGACATCGTCGGTGCTGAGGGTCGCCGAAGGCCAGGGGATCTCCCCGGCCCTGGCCGCCGAGCAGATCGCCGAGCAGCGGATGGCCCAGGTCGGCAGCAACCGGATCTGGCTCCCGACACGCTGATCCCAAAAGTCTGGCCCCAGTCAGCCACGATTTGATCTGACCGTGTAGCGTTGGCACTACGAATACGAGATTCCCGGGGCCGCTCCGTGATGACTCGAATCACCTCGTGTGAATCGGGTCCAGCGATGCCGCCCCGGCAGACGCGCGAGGGGGTCGATGCCATGGGGCGCGGCCGGTCCAAAGCCAAGCAGACCAAGGTTGCCCGTGAGCTGAAGTACTACAGCCCGAGCACCGATTTGAGTGCGCTTGAGCGAGAGTTGCATGGACCGTCAAGATTCGACATCCGGCCCGAGCGTGTCAGCGACACTGCCCCAGCCGACGACGACGAAGACGACGGCTACGACGACAACGACACACGCGCGTCGGGTGAGCGCTGAACGGCGCGACCCGACCCGCTGTGATGGTGGTCGTCAGTGCAGGTGCGTTCCGACGAGCTGCACCGAGCCACCGTCAACGCCTTTGGCGCCCCGGACCACCGGGGCGCCGTCGTGTATCCGTGCCACCGCCACGTCACTGACCTGGCCGAGCAGCCAGGCCTTGATGCCCTTGGCACCTGCCGTGGCAATGACCAGGTCCGCCTGGTCCGCCGGTAGGACCACCACGAAGCCGATCCCCATGTTGAGCGTTCGCTCGAGGTCGGCGATGGACACCCGACCGACATCGCGCACGACCTCGAACACCGCGGGAGGGGTCCAGGTTGAGCGGTCGATCCGGGCGAAGGCATTCTGCGGCAGCACCCTGGCCAGGTTCGCCGCCAGGCCTCCACCCGTGACGTGGCTCAGGGCATGGACGTCGATGCCGTCGGTGCGGGTCAGGGCGAGCAGGTCCCGGGCATAGACCCGGGTGGGCTCGAGCAGCTCCTCACCCAGAGTCCGCCCGAACTCGGCCACGGGACGGTCGAGCGCCCACCCGGCTGAGGCGAAGACCTTGCGTACCAGGGAATAGCCGTTGGAGTGAAGCCCCGACGAGGCCAGCGCCACAACCACGTCCCCCGCCATCACGCGATGCGGACCCAGGATGTCGGCATACTCCACAACGCCGGTGGCGGCGCCCGCGCAGTCGTACTCGTCGACCCCCATCAGGCCGGGGTGCTCGGCGGTCTCACCGCCGATCAGGGCGACGCCCGCCTGCTCGCAACCGGCCGCGATACCGGACACGATGGTTGCGATGCGCTCGGGCAGAACCTTGCCGGTCGCGATGTAGTCGGTCATGAACAACGGCTCGGCGCCACAGACCACGATGTCGTCCACGACCATGCCGACGAGGTCGAACCCGATCGTGTCGTGCTTGTCCATGGCCTGGGCGATGGCAACCTTGGTGCCCACGCCGTCCGTGCTGGTGGCAAGAACCGGACGGGTCATCCTGGCCAGGACGCTGGCGTCGAACATGCCGGCGAAGCCACCCAGCCCACCCAGCACCTCAGGGCGCTGGGCCCGCCGAACCGAGGCCTTCATCAGCTCGACAGCCTTGTCGCCGGCCTCGACGTCCACGCCGGCGCCGGCATAGGTGATGGGATGCGTCATCAGGGACGTGAGAGGGCGTCGTCGGCGCCACCTGACATGCCGGTGCCGACGCCCTCGGCGTCCTGACGCCCGGGCGAAGGACTCTCCAGGCCCGGCAGCACCTCGAGGAAGTGCTTGCCCAGCAGACCAGACTCGGGAAGCTCGATCGGGTAGTTACCGGTGAAGCAGGCCGTGCACAGACGCTCGCCCGGTTGCCCCGTCGCCTCGATCATCGAGCCCTCGCTGATGTAGCCCAGGCTGTCGGCCCCGATGCTGGCGCGGATCTCCTCGATCTTGAGGCCGGTGGCGACCAGCTCGGCCCGGGTCGCGAAGTCGATGCCGTAGAAGCAGGGCCAGCGCACCGGCGGGCTGGAGATACGCACATGGATCTCGGCCGCGCCAGCCTCTCGCAGCATCCGGATCTGGGCGCGCTGGGTGTTGCCGCGCACGATCGAGTCGTCGACGACGACCAGCCGCTTGCCGCGGATGACGGGCTCCAGGGCGTTGAGCTTCAGGCGGATGCCGAGCTGACGCAGCGTCTGGCTGGGCTGGATGAAGGTCCGCCCGACATAAGCGTTCTTGACGAAGCCCTGCCCGTAGGGGATACCGCTGGCCTCGGCGTAGCCGATCGCGGCCGGGGTGCCGGACTCAGGCACCGGGATGACGAGGTCTGCCTCGACGGGATGCTCCCTGGCCAGACGTCGCCCCATCTCGACCCGGGCCTCATACACCGACCGGCCGGCGATGGTCGCGTCGGGGCGGGCGAGGTAGACGTACTCGAAGACGCAGCCCTTGGGGTCGGCCTCGGCGAAGCGGTGGGAACGCAGGCCGTCCTCGTCGATGACGATGAGCTCGCCCGGCTCGACCTCGCGGATCATGCTGGCACCGACGGTCGCGAGCGCCGCGGACTCGCTGGCCACCACCCAGCCACGCTCGAGTCGGCCAAGGACCAGGGGGCGGATGCCCTGGGGATCGCGGGCGGCATACAGCGACTGCTCGTCCATGAAGACGAAGCAGAAGGCGCCCTTGAGCCTGGCCAGCACATCAAGGGCGGTGGCCTCGAGGCTGCGGTCGGGGTCGTCGGCGAGCAAGGCCGTCACGAGTGCGGTATCGGTGGTGTTCCCCTGCCACAGCTCGCCGCCGAGCTCGCGGGCGAAGGCGTCGCCGTGGCGTTCGAGCAACAGGTCGCGCAGCTCAGAGGAGTTGGTGAGGTTTCCGTTGTGTGCCAGTGCGACGGTGCTGTCGTCGGTACCGCCGAGGGTCGGCTGGGCGTTCTCCCACGTGCTTCCGCCCGTCGTGGAGTAGCGGCAGTGACCGATGGCCAGATGACCCTTGAGCGAACCGAGGCTGGCTTCGTCGAAGACCTGCGAGACCAGGCCCATGTCCTTGTAGACCAGCAGTCGATGGCCGTCACTGGCCGCAATGCCGGCAGACTCCTGGCCTCGGTGCTGAAGCGCGTAGAGCCCGAAGTAGGTCAGCTTGGCGACTTCCTCGCCGGGGGCCCAGACTCCGAAGACCCCACAAGCGTCCTGAGGGGCCTTCTCGCCGGGTAGTAGGTCGTGGGTCAGTCGCCCATCGCCGCGTGCCACGTGGCTCAGTGTCCCACAGCCCCGTGGCCGAGCGGGATCAGGACCGCGTGTCGAGCAGGACGGCGATGATGCCCCCGACCAGCACGCCAAGTCCGGCGAAGATCAGGCCGAGAAAGCCCAGCGTGACCGATGCGTCATAGCGGACGGCGGCCGGGCCGAGGACGCTCACCAGGAACCCGATGATCAGGCCGACCAGACCGCCCGTGATCAGGAACGCCGCAAAGTTGGGCCTCCTGTGGACCTTGCGGGGCTGCTGGCTCACGACACCACGGTATTCCACCGCACCCCACAACCGGCAGATCTAGGCAGTTTGCCCGCCCCCACCGCGCCGATCTAGGCAGTTTGCAGGCGAGGCAAGACCTGCGCGGCCACCTCTTCGAGCACACTCACGTCTCCGGCATACGGGTCATCGGGTCGGGGCCAGTGGGTGATGACATCGGTGAAGCCCAGCTCACCCGCGCGGCCGACCATCTCCTCGAACGTCCCCAAGCTCGACAGGGCGAACCGCGGTGACGAGTCGAGGTTCAGGTAGCGGTCGAAGGTCGCGGAGTCCCGGCCGGCGCTGCCCAGAATCTCGTCGAGCCGCCCGCCCAGCGTGGCCAGGGCGGTCCACCACTGCTCCATCGTGTCCACCTTGGGGCCGGTGGTGACCCAGCCGGCACCATACTGCGCAGCCAGCCGAAGCGAGCGAGGACCGTTGGCAGCCATGACGAACGGAATCCGCGGCCTCTGGACCGGGCCGGGCAGCGTGCGCGCGTCGACTGCCGAGAAGTAGGTGCCGCCGTGGGTGACGTGGTCGGTCGTCAGCAGCCGGTCGAGCAGCTGGGTGAACTCGGAGAGCCGCTCGACGCGCTGCCCGGGCGTCAGCGGCTGGCCGCCGAGCAGCGCGCTGTCGATGTCGCCACCGACGCCGATGCCGCAGATCAACCGGCCACCCGAGATGTCGTCCAGCGCCAGCAGGTCACGCATGAACGTCACCGGGTGGCGGTAGTTGGGTGAGGTGACGAACGTG
>Ga0209638_1000729_pt1 | contig 21669 bp, 12 predicted proteins | sample BarGraNGADG00211_FD_184490 | JGI IMG/M metagenome (GOLD analysis project Ga0209638, IMG submission 184490) | Arctic peat soil microbial communities from Barrow, Alaska - Barrow Graham LP Ref core NGADG0002-211 (SPAdes) (version 2) | ecosystem: Environmental > Terrestrial > Soil > Wetlands > Peat...
CAGATCGTTTGCCCCTGAATGAAGTGACAACATACCAATTTCCTTACCTACAGTAAGAATAGACGCCTGTATATTTATGATGTTGTTCAACAGGATCCGGCTTATTGCTATCAGCCTTAGATAATCAGGACCATTATAACTGCTTTTTATACCGTGTTTCTGTAAAAGAACGGTTCCTTCATCCTGAAATGGCCACGGAATGAACGTTATGAATCCATAATGATCTTTTGGTTTTTTCCCCTGAAGGTCTCTTAGCTTAATAAGATGTTCTATCCTTTCTCTGGTTGTTTCAATATGTCCGTACATCATTGTAGCTGATGTGGGCAGATTTAATATATGTGCTTCTCTCATTACTTCAAGCCATTCCTCAGTAGTTGCTTTAGCCGGTGAAACAATTTTTCTCACCCGATCAGAAAGGATCTCAGCGCCCGCACCGGGAAGGCTGTCTAGTCCTGCTTTGTTAAGTTTTGATAATACATCTGCATATGACAACTTCTCTTTCTTTGCCAGGAAAACAATCTCCGGAGGACCAAGTGCATGCAACTTTAGTGAAGGCCAGTTTTTTTTAAGTGTAGCGAAAAGATCAACATAATAGCTGATGCCAAGTTCCGGATTCATCCCTCCCTGTAACAGGAGCTGATCTCCCCCTAGAGAATATAATTCAGCTATTTTACTTTTATAGTCTTCCATAGAGGTAATATAAGCCTCAGGATCCCCTTTTTTCCTGCAAAAGTTGCAAAAGGAACACTGCGAAAAACAGATATTAGTCAGGTTCACATTTCTGTCAATCATCCATCCTACACTATTGCCTCTATTATGAAATTGTCTTAGTTTATTGGCAACAAATATCAGCTCTTCTAATGGAGCCTGAGTGTAGAGGGCAATTCCTTCTTCAGCGTCAAGGGGAATCAGAGCAAAAGCTTTCTCATATAATTGTTGTAAAACCATAAATATTAGTAAATTAGTCTAACCTGCATTTTGTCAAATTGGCTGTTTGTCAGATACAGATTAATATAGGCAAAGGTAACGCTTTGGAAATAAAACAATCAATTTTTTAATTAACTTTAGCTCTTCAAAAACAAAAGGATCTTATTATGAAACCTGAAATTCTTAGAATATCACAAGTATCAAAAGATCAGTCTGTTATTTGTATTCTTGGGAGCAATGTAATACCGGAATATTTAACCCTGAGTAATTCAGAAAAGGAATTTGCAGGAAAACGGTTAAATGAAAAAGAAGAATTTATTTTCATCAACTCTTACAACAAATGTACTTATCTGGTCAGACTAAAAGAGGGGAAAAGTCATTACAAAACAAGGGAAGAACTTCGGAAAACTGCATATAATATCAGAATACTGATAAAGGAAAACAACCATACAGAACTTGTTATTGCTTCTGATCATGCTTATAAAGGTGCAGTTGAAGATTTTACTGAAGGACTACTTCTAAGCATTTATTCATTCGATAAATACAAAACGAAAGAAGAAGGAGAGGGGAAAAAATGTTACCCCGCCAAACTTCTTATCCATGGTGATGTTCAGGAAAGTGAATGGATAGTAAATATTACTGATGCAGCATATTTTACCCGCGATCTGATAAACGAGCCTGTTAACCATTTGAACGCAACAGCATTGGCAGGGGAGATCAAAAAAATTGGTGACTCCGCCGGGTTTAAAGTTGAAGTGCTCAATAAAGGAAAGATAGAGGCTCTTAAGATGGGAGGACTTCTGGCTGTTAACAAAGGGAGTGTGGACCCACCCGTGTTTTGTATCCTTGAATGGCATCCTGAAAATTGTCTGAATAAAAAGCCTTATATTCTGGTTGGCAAGGGTATTGTTTATGATACCGGAGGACTGAATATTAAAACTGGTAATTTTATGGCCGGAATGAATGCCGATATGGCAGGCGCCGCAATTGTAACAGGGGTTTTATATATGGCTGCTAAATCAGGGCTCCCTCTGCACATTATAGGATTAGTTCCTTCTACAGATAATCGTCCTGGTGGAAATGCGTATACTCAGGGCGACATTATCACCATGTTTAATAAAATGACTGTTGAAATTGGGAACACAGATGCAGAAGGCAGACTAATTCTGGCCGATGCCATTAGTTATGCTTCAAAATATAATCCGGAACTTATCATCGATATTGCAACTCTGACCGGTTCTGCTGCAATGACCTTCAGTAACCAGGCAATAGCCCTGATGACTAATGCTGACCGAAAATATATTAATCTGCTTGAGGAGTGCGGGAATAATGTATATGAAAGAATTGCAGAATTACCAATGTGGGAGGAATATGGAGAACTGTTGAAGTCAGATATAGCTGACATGAAAAATATAGGTAGTCGTGAAGCGGGTGCAATTATAGCCGGAAAATTTCTTGAAAGATTTGCCGAGTTCCCTTTGATCCACCTCGACATAGCAGGAACAGAAATGCTTAAAAAGGATGATTTCTACAGATTGAAAAACGGACCCGGATCAGGGTTAAGGCTTCTTTCGACATTTATGAAAAGGTTAGCAACCGATTATTCAGAACAGAAATAATTAATTATGGAAAATAAGACAATACTTGCAGGCATCTCGCATGGAGATATTAATGGGATAGGTTACGAAGTAATAATTAAGGCTCTCTCCGATCCTGTTATTAATGATATTTGCACACCTATTGTATATGGTTCCCCAAAAGTGGCAGCCTATCATCGTAAAGCATTGAATATTAATAACTTTAGTTTTAACAATATCCACACTGCAGAAGAAGCAAATGCAAAAAAGGCAAATATGATTAATTGCCTTGATGATAATATCAGGGTAGAACTGGGTAAATCCACACCACAGGGAGGGGAGGCAGCACTCATATCGCTCGAAAAAGCTGTTGATGATTTACAAAATGGTAAAATAAATGTTCTTATTACAGCACCTATTGATAAAAAGAATGTTCAATCAGAAAATTTTAAATTCAAAGGACATACTGACTACCTGAAGTCAAGAGCAGGTGTTGATGAAGTACTTATGTTTATGATAAGTGAGAGTATGAGAATAGGCATGGTAACTGACCATGTACCTCTCAGAAAAGTCTCGGAACTTATAACCAAAGAATTGGTTTTGCGTAAAATAAAGCTTATGAATCAATCTCTTATGCTTGATTTTGGAATCCGTAAACCACGTATTGGAGTTCTGGGACTTAATCCTCATGCAGGCGATAACTCATTACTCGGAACTGAAGAAGCAGAGATACTTATCCCGGCAATTCAACAGGCGAATAATGAGGGGATTCTTACATTTGGGCCATTCCCGGCTGATGGATTTTTCGGAGCAGGTTCATTCGTAAAATTTGATGGTATTCTTGCTATGTATCACGATCAGGGATTATCCCCATTTAAAGCGTTATCGTTCGATTCAGGAGTTAACTTCACTGCTGGATTACCGTTTATCAGAACTTCGCCGGTTCATGGAACTGCCTTCGCAATTGCCGGGAAAGGTGAAGCTTCAGAAAATTCATTCCGCCAGGCAATTTATCTAGCCTGCGATATTTTCAGAAACAGACAGATGTATGCTGAAATATCAAAAAATCCTTTGAAACGGCAGGATATTGACATGCATAACGATCGCTACGACGAACTTCCACCGGATATTTATAATGCCGAACAATAATCATGATAGATTACATTAAGGGAACTATAACCCATATTAATCCAACATTCCTTACTCTGGAGACAGGCGGGCTGGGCTATTTTGTCAATATTTCGATAAGCACATTTTCGAAGCTTGAAGGAAAAAACGAATATAAAGTTCTGATACATGAGGTAATAAGAGAAGATAGTCATCTCCTCTTCGGATTTGCAGATGTTGAGGAGCGGGATATTTTCAGATTGCTTATTTCTGTTACAGGGGTGGGCGCAAATACTGCCAGAATGATGCTTTCTTCACTTAGTTCAATAGAAATTGAGAAGGCAATTTTAGGGTCGGATGTAAATATTCTCAAAAGTGTTAAAGGTATCGGATTAAAAACCGCGCAAAGAATTATTATTGACCTTAAAGACAAACTTGGAAAACAGACCGGAAACGGTGAAATATTTGCGTTTACAGACAATACAAAACGAGAAGAGGCGTTATCTGCTTTAGTAATGCTTGGGTTTGCCAAAAGCGCTGTTTCAAAGATTCTTGATAAGATTGTCAGGGAAGAAAAAAATCTGACAGTTGAGGATCTGATAAAGAGAGCTCTTAAAAACTTGTAATTCTGAATATACACCGGATTGGGATCAGAGATATCATATAAAAATCTTCTGGTATTATTATATCTTGTACTGTTAGCTTCTTTTCTTTTAAAGACCACAGAAGCGAGTAGTCAGAATGGCTTACAGACAATCGTACCAGTCGATACTTTACGCAAATCAATTCTTAAATTAGAGGATAATTCAGGCCACCCGTGGGATTCAAAACAGAGATCTCCCTTATTCCTCAATAACCCCTCAAACATTAAATCATCGGTAATTTACAATGCTGAAAAGAATGAATACATTCTTTATGAGAAAGTTGGTGCTTTCGATTATCGCACTCCCGTATTCATGAGTCCCGAGGAATTCCGGAAATATGAGTATAGCAGGGCTATGCGCGACTATTGGCAATCGCGGATTACGGGTAATGAAGCTGGCTTCAGATCAAACCTCATACCCCAGATTGAAATCGGGGGAGCAGCTTTCGATAAAATATTTGGGAGTAACGTTATAAATATCATTCCTCAGGGGTCAGCTGAATTAATTTTCGGGATTAACATATCGAGGACACAGAATCCGACCCTTTCTGAAAAACTCAGAACGATTCCCACTTTCGATTTTAAAGAAAAAATTCAGATGAATGTTACCGGTACAATTGGTGATAAAATGCAACTTGGGGTTAACTATAATACTGATGCAATGTTCGATTTTGAAAACAGGACCAAACTTCAGTATGCTGGAAAGGAAGATGAGATAATTAAAAAAGTTGAAGCAGGAGATGTCACTCTTCCCCTTACCGGAACACTGATTACGGGTAGCTACAGCCTGTTCGGGCTGAAAACCGAAATGCAATTCGGAAAGTTGACAGTAACTACGGTTCTTTCACAACAAAAGGGTCAATCGTCTGTAGTTGATGTCAAAGGAGGCGCACAATTAACAGATTTTGAGTTGTACGCCGATGAGTATGAAGCAAACAGGCATTTTTTCCTGTCACAATATTTCAGAGACACTTATAACACATCATTAAAGAACCTGCCAGTGGTTAGTTCCGGTATTAATATTGAGCGTATTGAAGTATGGGTTACAAATAAAACAAGTCGCTTTGAAGAAGCCAGTAACAGAAATATCGTTGCTTTTATGGATCTTGCTGAAAACGCCAGCCATATTTATAATAAGGTCCCGGAATTTCAGGCTGCTCAAGGAAGTACAACCTATCCGGGTAACAGTGCAAACAAAATGTATGACAGGCTAAACAGCACTTATAACCTTATAAGAGATATCAATCAGGTAACTAATTCTTTTGAACCATTATATCCTGGTTTTCAGATTGGACGCGATTTTGAGAAGATTGAAAACGCCAGAATGCTGAATGAAAGAGAATATGACTTTAACCGGCAGTTGGGATATATTTCGCTGAACACCGCTCTGAACACCGACGAGGTATTGGCCGTGGCTTATGAGTATACACTTGGAGGTCAGGTGTTTAAAGTAGGCGAATTTTCTACTGATGGAATCAGTGCCCCCCAAACCCTTATCCTTAAGCTTTTGAAGGGTACTACTCTTAGCCCAAAGTTGCCTACATGGAACCTGATGATGAAAAACATCTATTCTCTTGGCTCAGGAAAACTTGAAAAGAAAGATTTTGAATTGAATGTGCTCTATCAGGATGATAAAACTGGTAATTCAATTAATTATCTGCCGGGAGGAAATATTGCGAATCAGATTCTCTTACAGGTTTTGGGACTTGATAATCTTAACTCTCAATTAGACAGGCAGCCTGACGGTTTCTTTGATTTTATTGATGGTATAACAGTTATGATTGACAGGGGGAAAATTATTTTTCCCGAAACTGAACCCTTTGGGAGTTATCTTAAAAGCAAAATTACTGATCCTGTTTTGGCGAGTAAATATGTTTTTCAGGAACTTTATGATTCAACCCAGACTGTTGCCAGGCAGATGGCTGAGAAAAACAAGTTCGTGCTGAAAGGCAGGTACTCTTCCGAGTCAGGATCTGAGATAAGACTAAATGCAACGAGTATCCCTCAAGGTGCGGTTAAAGTTACTGCCGGAGGTGTACCGCTAACAGAAAATACTGATTATACTGTTGACTATAATATGGGGACGGTGAGAATAATAAACAGTGCACTTATTGAGTCGCAGACACCTATTCAGGTTTCTCTTGAGAGTAATCAGTTTTTTGGATTCCAGACCAAAACCCTCGTTGGAACACATCTGGATTACAGAATTTCCGATAATTTCGATATTGGAGGAACAATTCTTCACCTGACTGAGAGGCCATATACACAGAAAGTAAACTTTGGAGAGGAACCAATCTCAAATACAATATGGGGTTTAAATACTTCATATAAGACACAATCACAATTACTTACAAAAATCATTGACAAAATTCCGCTTCTGGATACAAAGACTCCATCATCGTTCTCATTTTTCGGAGAGTTTGCTAACCTGATACCTGGTCACTCAAAGGCAATCTCGACTGCGGGTAATTCATATATCGACGATTTTGAAGCTAGTGAGATACCTCTGGATCTTAAATCATTTAACGCCTGGACGATATCAAGTGTTCCACAGGGACAGGAGCAACTTTTCCCTGAAGCACGACTTAACAATAACCTTACAAGCGGATTTAACAGGGCAAAACTGGCATGGTATGTAATAGACCCTTTATTCTTAAGAAATGGCTCATCAACACCGGATTACATTAAGCAGCATCCCGATGAACAATCAAGTCATTTTGTTAGGGAGATTTATGAAAATGAAATTTTTCCTTTTAGAGAAAGTCCTACCGGAATTCCCACAAGCATTTCTGTTTTAAACCTTGCATATTATCCTGAAGAAAAGGGACTTTATAATTACGACACTAATCCTGGGACGTATTCCTCGGGTATGAGCTCCAATGGAAAACTAAATAACCCAAAATCGCGATGGGGTGGTATTATGCGAGAGGTATTGACAAGCGATTTTGAAACAGCCAATATTCAATATATTAAGTTCTGGTTAATGGATCCCTTTGTTGAAAACCCAAATCAGGAGGGAGGAGACTTTTATATTAATCTTGGGAATATATCTGAAGATATTTTACGTGATTCAAGAAAAAGTTTTGAAAATGGGCTTCCAGGTTCACCAGTTGTAAAAAATGTAGATAGTACTGCATGGGGTAGGGTTCCTACTGTTCAGGCAGTTGTTCAGGCTTTTGACAATTCTCTCGAATCAAGACGTTATCAGGATGTTGGACTGGATGGACTCAGCGATGCCGATGAACAAACCTTTTTCAGTGATTACCTAAAGAAAAGCCTGCTCATAACCAGCCCGGAGGCATATCAGGAGATTATAAAGGATCCGTCAAACGATGATTTTCATTATTTCAGAGGCTCTGATTATGATTTTCAACAACTTGGAATTCTCGACAGGTACAAGAAATACAACGGTCAGGAGGGGAATTCTCCTACTTCTGAAATGTCAAATGAATCTTATCCTACATCCGGATCGACTTTGCCCGATATGGAAGACATAAACCGCGATAATACACTTAGCGAAACTGAAAGCTACTATCAATACAAGGTTAGCATGCGCCCCGGCGATATCAAAGTGGGTTCAAACTTTGTTGTTGACGAGATTGAGTATGAAGCTACATTGGCAAATGGGAAAAAATCGAAGGTGAAATGGTATCAGTTCAAAATACCGATAACTGATTATCAGAAGGTTGTTGGACCAATAAAGGACTTCAAATCAATTCGTTTTATGAGGATGTTCCTGCGTGATTTCAATCAACCTGTAATAATGCGATTCGCAAAACTCGACCTGGTACGGGCCGAATGGAGAAAATATAATATTTCATTTATGGAAGGCGGCGAAAGGGTGACAGTCCCTGAAGCCACAGACGGTACATTTGAAATAGGTTCAGTGAGCATTGAGGAAAATTCAGGAAAAGAACCCGTAAATTATGTTTTACCTCCGGGATTTGACAGAATAACTGATCCGCAGAACCCCCAGCTGAGACAGTTGAATGAACAGGCAATGGTACTTAAAGTTCAGAATCTTGAAGACGGTGATGCCCGTGCTGCTTTCAGGAATGTGAATCTCGATATACGACAGTATCGGAAACTCCGCATGGAAGTTCATGCTGAAGCGATGATTGGTCAACCATTGCAGGATGACGAACTGACTGCGTTTATTAGAATAGGATCGGATTATAAGGGTAACTTTTATGAATATGAAATCCCTCTAAAACTGACACAACCAGGTCGGTATGATAATAATTCAGATGCAGACAGAACGAAGGTCTGGCCCGTGGAAAACGAATTTGATATAGATCTGTCTGTTTTGCAGGATGCAAAGCAGGAACGAAACAGGCAAATGCAGGAGCCTGGATCATCCCTAAGTGTATCAGACGTATTTGTTTATCAACATGGAACAGCAAGGGTATCTGTTTCAGGTAATCCTAATCTGAGTAACGTCAGAGTTATTATGGCAGGGGTGAGGAATCCAATAAAAACCAGAAACCAGTTGAAAGATGATGGTAACCCTAAATACGGTGAAGTGTGGATAAATGAATTACGGCTTAGTGATTTTATTGAAAATGGAGGATGGGCCGCCAATGCACACTTACAGGCTCGACTTGCTGATCTGGGCAGTGTAGACATGGTAGGGCAGACCAGTACTCCCGGATGGGGAAGTATTGATAAGAAGGTAAATGAACGTAGCAAGGAGCAAATTGCCAATTTCGATATTTCATCAAGTATTGAGATGGGAAAATTCTTTCCTGAAAAACTTGGTGTAAGACTTCCTGTGTATGTGGGTTATTCAGAAACTAAAATTAAACCACAATATAACCCCCTCGATCCTGACATTCTTTTACAGGATGCACTTGACGCTGCCAAAAATCAGACGGTGAGAGATTCAATTCTGAATATTTCGGAAGATCTTGCCAGAAGAAAAACGATTACAATCAGCAATGCCGGTATAACAAAACGCGGTGAAAAGCCTCACCCCTGGGACCTTGCTAACTTAAGCGTTAACTATACTTATAACGAAATATACAAAAGCAATACTAATACTGAAATTAATGTTGAGAAGACCTATAGGGGTGGGATTAATTATGATTTTCAGGCCCAGCCTGTTAATGTTATGCCATTTAAAAATGTGAATTTTTTAAATTCACCTGTATTCAGGATCATTAAAGACTTTAATTTCTACCTTTTTCCCAAAAGTCTCTCATTCAGAACCGATCTTAACAGGTATTATAATGAATTAAAAACGCGTAATATTAATAATCCATACCTAAAGATCACACCCTCTTTCAGAAAGGATTTTGAGTGGACCCGGATTTATGATTTCAAATATGATATTACCCGGCAACTGAAATTCGACTTTACTGCTACAAACCTCGCCAGGATAGATGAGCCAGACGGCGGCGTTGATAAAAGCAGATACAGTGACACATATGATATCTGGCGTGATTCGGTATTGGTAAACCTCAAGAATTTTGGCAGAACAACCAATTATTCTCATTTTATTAATATTTCTTATCAGATTCCTGTAAATAAACTTCCTTTGCTTTCGTGGTTAAATGCCAATGCTATTTATGGCGCCAATTATTCCTGGCTGGCAGGTCCTCTTTATCCCGATAGTATGAAAATCAACCTTGGGAACTCTATTAAAAATCATAACGAGCTTACATTAACCGGAATGGCAAGCCTCACAACCCTCTATGGGAGCTCAAAATTTCTTAAAAATATTGAGAATAATACACGACCGGATGCACCGAAGAGAATGAATGCAGATACTAAAACTGTTACCTACGTCAGAGATAATGTGAATTTCAAAGCAAACGCTGTTAAGGCAATTATTCATAATCTTAAAACTAAAGATGTTAAGATCAAAGTTACGGGTAAGAACGGGGCGAATGTAAAAGGTAAAATAGAAATAGTTAATGAGAACAGAGTTAATTTTACTGCTGCAGAGTTGACTGACAGTGCCAGGGTAACAGTGGAAGGCACTATAACTAAAAGCCGTAATCCTTTAATTATTGCCGGCGAATACCTGATCAGGGCAATGATGGGAGTAAGGTCGGTAAGCATATCATATACAACTGCCCAGGGACAATTCCTTCCCGGATATACCCCTGGAACAAAATTCCTGGGGATGTCTAATACTAATGATATGCTTGCTCCCGGATTGCCATTTGTTCTGGGATACAACGATAAAAATTTCTTCGAAAAGGCAGTCACAAACAGATGGCTTTCGACAGACACATTACTCAATAATCCGGCAACATACAATAATAAAATAGACCTTTCTGTTCGCAGTCAGGTTGAACCTTTCCCCGGAATGAGAATAGATCTTAATGCCGATAGAAGATTTTTAGAGGAAGTAAGTTCTTACTATGTGGCAGATCATAATGGAAACTTTCCGGATAGTACACGCAATAGGATTATTTCAGGGAACTTCTCCATTTCAATTATCTCATGGGGGACATCATTCGAAAAGATTTCCAAGACAAATGATTATGTGTCTCCTACATTTGAAGCTTTTAAGGCAAACACTATAGTAATTTCGGGAAGAAGAGCATCTGAAAGACAGAAGATTGATCCGACATATAACCCTGATACTGATCCTGTAACGGGATTGCCTGTGGAAGGTCCATATAAAAGCGGATATGGAAAGACTTCAAGAGAAGTTTTGATACCCGCATTTATTGCTGCATATACAAAAACAAACCCGGGAAATGTAGGACTTGAAACTTTTCCGACTGCCTTAAGAATGATGCCTAACTGGAGGCTTACTTTCGATGGATTATCAAAGTTTGAGTTTATTCAGAGAACCTTCAGATCTGTTAGCTTATCGCATCAGTACAGGAGCACTTATCAGATTGGTTCGTATACTTCAAACCTGAGATATGATGGAGGCGCCTCAGGAATTACAATGATCAGAGATCTTCAGAACAATTATATTCAGCAATATGAAATAAATGTAGTCACAATCAGTGAACAGTTCAGCCCTCTCATAAATATTGACCTGAACTGGAAAAACAGCCTTACAACAAGGTTCGAATGGAAAAAGTCACGCACGGTTTCTCTAAATCTCACAAGCAATCAGATTGCTGATGCCAGAATTAATGAACTTATTTTCGGTGCAGGATACCGGTTCGATAATGTTCAGATAATTCTCAGAACCGGGGGTGGTCAGAGATTGCTTAAAAGCGATCTGAACCTTCGGCTTGACTTTTCAGTCCGCGATAATAAAACTCTTGCAAGGAAGCTGATTGAAGATGTTAACCAACCTGTTGTAGGGCAAAAAGTATTTACTATAGGCACGAGTGCTGATTATGTTCTGAGCGACAGGTTCAATCTTCAGATTTTTGCCGATCACACCATGAATAATCCATTTGTTGCGAACACTTTCCCCACTTCAAATACAAACTTTGGATTCAGCCTTAAGTTTACCCTTATTCAATAATATAAGGAGTACGTTTTTTATTTCTAAATTCACAGTTTTAAACAAAAAAAAATCTTTATTTTTGGACTGCTAAAAATAAGGCATTATCATACTCTTATTAAAAACTAAAATTATTTCAACTATGAACGTTCCGGCAAATTTATTATACACAAAAGACCATGAGTGGCTTCGCGTTGAAGGAAATATAGGTTATGTAGGCGTAACAGATTTTGCGCAGAGCGAATTGGGCGATATCGTTTTTATTGAGATTGAAACATCAGGTGAGACGCTTAATAAAGAAGAAGTATTTGGTACCATAGAAGCAGTGAAAACTGTATCAGACATGTTTATGCCTGTTAGTGGTGAGATACTTGAAGTAAATCCCGAACTTGAAGCAAAACCAGAAGTTGTAAATAAAGATCCTTATGGTAATGGATGGATGGTGAAAATAAAGATAACCAATCCAGCACAGATAAGTGACCTGCTTTCCCCTGAAAAGTACAAAGCTCTGTTATAAGGTCTTTTTTACCTCAAATTCCTGGTAGCCTTCAATAACATCACCTACTTTAATGTCGTCGAATTTATGAATGTTAAGTCCACATTCATAACCACCTACAACTTCTTTCACATCATCTTTAAACCGTTTGAGTGATCCAAGTTCGCCGGTATAAACAACTATCCCATCGCGGATTATTCTGACCCTGGTATTCCTTGTAATCTTGCCCTCTTTAACATAACAACCTGCAACCGTACCAACCTTAGTAACTTTGAATACCTCACGTATTTCAAGAGTTGCAACGATCTCCTCTTTAACTTCAGGCATAAGCATACCTTCCATTGCAGATTTTATTTCCTCAATGGCATTGTAGATTATTGAGTATAAGCGAACATCAATCTCCTCTTTTTCAGCAAGTTTACGGGCGCTTACGGATGGACGTACCTGGAAGCCAACGATAATTGCGTTAGACGCTGCAGCAAGAAGTACATCAGATTCTGATATTTGTCCGACAGCTTTATGAATGATATTGAGCTGAATTTCAGGAGTTGAGAGTTTTATGAGTGAGTCGCTTAATGCTTCTATTGAACCATCGACATCACCTTTTACTATAATGTTAAGTTCCTGGAAATTACCGATTGCAATTCTTCGGCCAATTTCATCAAGAGTAATATGTTTCTGGGTACGGAGTCCCTGCTCTCTCTGGAGCTGAGCCCTCTTTGTAGCAATGTCTTTTGCTTCACGGTCGCTATCCATAACATTAAACTTATCACCTGCCTGAGGTGCACCGTTTAACCCTAAAATAAGAGTCGGAGTAGCTGGTCCGACAATCTCTACTTTATTGCCTCTTTCATTGTACATCGCTTTTATGTGTCCAAAGCAGGCGCCTGCAAGCATAATATCCCCAATTCTTAATGTCCCGGCTTTCACCAGAACAGTAGCAGTAAATCCTCTTCCTTTGTCGAGTGATGATTCAATCACTGTTCCAATAGCAGGTTTATCAGGATTTGCCTTAAGATCGAGCATCTCAGCTTCAAGAAGGATCTTATCAAGAAGGATATCAATATTAAGTCCACTCTTAGCAGATATTTCCTGCGACTGATATTTTCCACCCCAATCTTCAACAAGGTAATTCATTGTTGCAAGAGCCTCTTTTATCTTTTCAGGATTTGAACTGGGTTTATCAATTTTATTAATTGCGAATATTATGGGTACTCCTGCTGCAGAGGCATGATTAATGGCTTCCCGGGTTTGAGGCATAACACCATCGTCAGCTGCTACAACAATAATAGCTATATCAGTAATTTGAGCACCACGGGCACGCATGGCTGTAAATGCCTCATGTCCAGGGGTGTCCAGGAAGGTAATCTGGCGTCCGTCCTGAAGAATAACCCCGTATGCGCCAATATGCTGTGTAATACCTCCTGCCTCACCTGCAATAACGTTAGTATTTCGGATGTAGTCGAGAAGTTTTGTTTTACCATGATCGACGTGCCCCATAACTGTAACAATAGGGGGCCTGGGCTTAAGATCTTCTGCCAGATCTTCTATTTCTCTTACAGCTTCCTGTAATTCTGCACTTACAAATTCAACTTTGAAACCGAATTCATCTGCCAGGAGTGCCATTGTCTCAGCATCGAGTCGTTGGTTTATAGAGACAAAAAGTCCGAGATTCATACAAGTTGAAATGATCTCAGTAACAGCGACGTTCATCATAGAGGCTAATTCATTAACTGACACGAATTCAGTTACTTTCAGAATATTCTTGTCCTGTTCAATCTTATCGACTACCTCTTTGTGTTTTTGGCTTACAGCCTCTCTCTTATCTCTTCTGTATCGTGAACCCTTTGATTTACCTTTTGTTGTAAGTCTTGCGAGAGTTTCTTTAATTTGTTTTGAAACTTCTTCTTCATTTACCTGAGCTCTTATAGGTCTTTTTTTCAGGACCTTTTTAGCTATGGTTTTATCTTTATTTTCGGTAAGTACCGGTTTAATAACAGGTGTTACCTCTTTTTCTTTTAATATCCTCTTTCTTCTTTTCTTTCTCCTGAAATCGGAGTCTCCTCCTGAACGCACGGGTTGATATGGAGTGGCTTTCTTTTTCTCTTCCAGGGGTAAATCTATTCTACCAACAACTCTTGGACCCACAAGTTTTTTAAAATCTGTTTTATAAAGAGCTACTATCTCTTCTTCGGGTTCAATAAGCAGAATAGGGTCAATAGTATCTTCAATAACAGTATCTTCAATAACAGGCTCCTCAATAACTGGTTCGGGAATGCTCTTTTTGATTATCTCAGGTTCTTTTTTCGAAGTCGAGGCAGGTTCTTCTTTTTTATGTGTTTCTTTTTCAATGCTTTTTTCTTTTACAGCATCCTTCGGCTTTTCTTTATGCTTAGCTTTAGATTCCTCTTTCTTTATAGGTTTGGAATCTTTAGAAATTGTTTCAAGGTCGATTTTTCCGACAATACGGAGATCAATATTTGATTTGGCTTTTATTTCTTCAACCGGGGCAGAGATAACTGGAGTTTCTTCTGCTGCTACGGTTTTTTCCTTCACAGTCAGCTCCGTTTCAGCAGGAGATTCAGTTGGTTTCTGCTTTGGTATTTCTTTTGGAGGAGTTGGTTTTTCAGATTTCGGTTTTAACGTTTTTTCAAGATCAATTTTCCCAACGAGTTTGATATCAGGTTTTTTGATTTCACTTCTGATATCCATTGTAGTCTTTACCCCGGAAGAATCTTTTATAAGCACATCATCATCCTTCTCAATATCTTCAGCATTAAATTTCTCTGAAAAATCATCTATTGAAACTGATTCTTTTTTTCTGTGCAGATCTTTCAGAATAAGTTTTTCGGATTCTTTTTTTACACTGATATCTGTACTATATTCTTTTACTAGCAGAATATATGCTTCATGGGGAAGTTTTGTATTTGGGTTGGGATCAAGATCGAACCCTTTTTTGTGTAGGTATTCCACAATAGTGGATATTCCTACGTTGAATTCGCGGGCTGCTTTGCTTAATCTTGTACCCTTAATATCCTCTGTCATAAATATGCCTTGCCTTTATTTAAACTTTAAAAACAACCTGATTGTGAAAAGTTTATATTAATATATTATTCAAATTCGGCTCTGAGTATGTTAACAACTTCCTTAACTGTTTCTTCCTCAAGATCGGTCCTTTTAACGAGGTCGCTGATTGACAGGTTGAGAACACTCCTTGCAGTATCGCAACCAATAGCCTTCAGTTCATCAATTATCCAATCTTCAATCTCATCACCAAATTCTGAAAGATTAACATCTTCTTCATCTTCTCCGCCCGGTTCTCTGTAAACATCTATTTCGTAACCTGTCAGCTGACTTGCAAGCTTAATATTTAGTCCGCCTTTTCCGATTGCAAGCGACACTTCATTTGGTTTAAGATAAATCTGAGCCCTCTTTGTTTCTTCAACGAGTTTTATAGAAGTTATTTTTGCAGGACTCAGTGCCCTTTGTATGAACAGTTGATTATTTGAAGTAAAGTTTATTACGTCAATATTTTCATTTCGTAATTCCCGTACTATTCCGTGAATTCTGGAACCTTTCATTCCAACACATGCTCCAACAGGATCGATTCTCTCATCATATGATTCAACAGCAACTTTGGCACGTTCACCCGGAACCCTTACTATATTTTTGATAGTAATTAGTCCATCAAAAATCTCAGGAACTTCCAGTTCAAATAGTCTTTCAAGAAAGACCGGCGATGTACGGCTAAGAATTATGAAAGGAGTATTGTTCCTCATCTCAACCTTTATTACCACAGCCCTTATAGAATCTCCTTTTCGGAAGTGATCGGAAGGAATCTGTTCACTTTTTGGCAGAATAAGTTCATTACTGTCATCGTCAAGAACAAGAATTTCTCTTTTCCATACCTGGTAGACTTCACCGGTAACAATTTCGCCGATTCTGTCTTTATACTTAATATAGATATTATTCTTTTCAAGGTCAAGAATTCTGGCCGTAAGGTTTTGCCTTAGTGATAAGATTGCTCTTCTGCCAAAGTCAAGAAATTTTACTTCGTCGGAAACTTCTTCGCCAACTTCGTAGTCTTCGTCTATCTCTTTTGCCTTTGAAAGAGGAATCTGGATTATCGGATCAGTCAACTCTTTATCGTCAACTACAACCCTGTTTCTCCATATTTCAAAGTCACCTTTATCAATATTGACAATTATGTCAAAATTTTCGGCTGAACCGTACTTTTTTGCAAGCATACTTCTGAATACGTCTTCCAGGACGCTCATCATAGTTGGGCGGTCGATGTTCTTCAGCTCTTTAAATTCCGAAAAGGTGTCGATTAAATTAACATTTTCCATCTGGTGTAAATCCCTTTTTATTACTTAATTGTTAAAATAACTCTTGTCGATTTTATTTGTTCAAAATTGAAAGAAATATCCTTCAATTCCTTTGTTTTTCCTTTAACTTTTAACTCTGTTTCAAGTTCAAACCCGCCTTTTGTAATATTCTTAAGTGTCCCTGAGTATCTTACTTCTTCATTGTCAATTACTTCAACTTTCTTTCCGTCGTTCTTAAAGTACTGTTCAATCACTGCAAAGGGCAAATCAAGACCGGGCGAAGATACCTGTAACTCAAATTCTTCTTTTTCGCGGTCAAGGCTGTTCTCAATCTGTCTGTGTATACCGGCGCATTCATCAATTGTTATTCCTTCATTTTTATCAGCCAGTACTGTAATTCTGTTTGCACCGCTCACTTTAACACCAACAATAAATAATCCGGTCCCCTTAATGAACTCTTCTACAATATCCTGTATAATCTTTTTTTCTATCATCTTCTAAAAACGGGGAACAAAATAGGGGACTCTGGTCCCCTAAGTGTCAACTGCCCCTCAATTCGGATGCAAAGATATATATTATTATCAGTTCATCAAAATTATTAGCAAAAATATTGAGTATTATGCTTGTGGCTCAAAGATGTAGCTTGAAAATCAGGAAACATTTCGATATTTGCTATTTACTTCAAATTTACTGATATCAGATTCAATTAATTCGTATTAAAGGTGAAAGAGGCTGACATTTACGAAAAGGATGACCGCTTAATGCTTAAGAACTGCACCTTATGTCCAAGGAGGTGCGGGGTAAACAGACTTATAGGAGGTTCGGGTTATTGCAGGATGGATGGAAGATTGAATATAGCATCGATCTGTATCCATAAAGGGGAGGAGCCTTCAATAAGCGGACCAGATGGAATCTGTAATATTTTCTTTTCGGGTTGTAACCTGCGATGTGTTTTTTGCCAGAATCACGAAATAAGCAGGGCAGAGCTCATGACAGCGAATGTCGGAATGGAATTGGGAACAGTTTTAGACAAGCTGGAAGAGATACTTTCAACAGGAATTAGCAGAGTTGGATTTGTATCGCCTTCGCATGCAGTACCTCAGATAAGAGCAATAATAAGAGGGTTGAATTCCAGGAATTTGCATCCCATAACAGTCTATAATACAAATAGTTACGACAAGCAGGAAATTATTTGTTCTCTTTCCGGACTTATAGATGTGTATCTTCCGGATTATAAATATGTTACAGGGGAAATTGCATCAGAGTATTCTGGTGCCCGCAATTATCCTGAGGTTGCTTTAAAAGCAATTAAAGAGATGTATTATCAGAAGGGATCTACCCTTAGAATGGATGAAGAGGGCAGGGCAGAAAATGGCATGTTGTTAAGACATCTTGTGTTACCGGGTCATGTTAAAGAGAGTAAAAAAGTGTTAAGGATGATAGCAGAGGAATTGTCCCCCGGGGTACATTTATCGCTAATGTCGCAGTATAACCCAACATCTCTGGTAAAAAATCATCCTGTCCTTAACAGGTCGTTATATTTGGAAGAATATGAGGCTGTTGTTGAAGAGATGGAAAAACTTGGTTTCAGAAATGGCTGGGTTCAGGGTCTTGATAGCAATCGGAGCTACAATCCTGATTTTAGTAAGGAAGATCCGTTTGATGGAGAGAGGGGGAGAAAAGGAGAAGGGAAGAGGGGGAGATCAGGTGAATCTGACTAACAAATTATTTTAGAAGTTTCAATTTTATTTTAACCGGATTGTGATCTGAGTTTTCGAAATTGAGCTGAATGCCTTCTACCGATACTTTCATAATATTTGGTGAAATGAGGAAGAAGTCAAAAATATTTGTTGTTGTGGAGGAAGGATCATAAGCAGTCAAAACATTTCGTTCTGAGGGGGTTGTGTTGTCATATACCCATTTCCACTCAGAAGGCAGATAATCGGAAGGAATTACCATTTGAGTCATATCCGGTTTATTCAAAGGAAAATCCGGATTAAATTCAGGCGGATTCTGATTCCAGTCTCCCCCGGTAATAATGTAATTCCCAATTCGGTATTCATTAAGAAGAAAATCTCTGAGGTAGGCCATTTGTGCTTTCCGTATCTGTCCGGGATCAAATGCTTCATTGTGAGTATTGATAACAAGAAGTTCTTTCCCGTTTGTAAGGGGATATCGGTTTACAAGAAAACATCTGTCGAGCATAAAAAGCTGTTTCGGGAATCCATATTCCCCCGGGAAAGTATACCGGATTGATGAGGATGGCTGATATTTACTGAATGTAGTTATTCCTGACAAAACCTTTCCCATTGGTGTTGCCGGAGGTACCGGGACAAAAAACACATCATAATTCTTTGCAAAAGAAGGATAGTAGTTCTTCAAAGATCTTGTTAATGAATCGTATTCGTTTATATGATAACTTCTTTTACTATTCTTGTCCACTTCCTGGATAAGTATAAAATCTGTTGAATTGTTTTGTTTTAGAAATTTTGTTACTTCAAGAAGGTTATTAATGCAAGTTGGCTTAGATGTAAAAACCTTTGTGCCTCCATCATAGAAAAAATCCATATCCTTATCCATTCCGCAATAGCCAATATTCCATGTCAGAAGTGAAATTTCCATAGAATCATTCAGAATCTCAACCTTTCCGGCAGTAGAAATGATTTCTACCTCTTTTGGTTTATAATCAGAAATTACGGCATAAACAATTATCCCAACAAAAATTAGTACTATCAGTATTATAGTAATAAGCAGAGCTTTCAGAATTCGTTTAATTACTTTCATGACAAGTTGAGTGCAGGTGAATTTTTTAAATGAACTACAGTATCAAAGTTATCATTTTTATCTTAAACTATTACACCTGTTAGATCAGATCGCAGGCATCCTCAGGCATCCAATGTGCATCTTTCCCGTCCCATTTTACATTACAACCGATTGGGTTTGTTACCGGAACTGAAATTTGTTTTCCTGAGGTGAGCTCTTCAAGTACAATATCGAGGTTATTTGTTGTCATTTTTGAAACGTCTTTCGGATTATCTACTCCGCGACCAGTATAAACCAGAAGCCTGTCCTGGTTAAAAACATAAAAATGTGGGGTCCTTAGTGCCCCGTATTTTTTGGCAATTTCCTGGCTCTGATCATATAAGTATACCCATGGGAATTTTTTTTCTTCCATCCGCTTAACCATATTTGGAAAACTGTCTTCGGGGTAAGTATTTTCGCTGTTTGAATTTATTCCTACAAACCCAACACCCCTGAATGAAAATTTATTGGCGGTTGTTCTTGTAAGTTCGTCGGAACCAATTACGTATGGGCAGTGATTGCAGGTAAAGAACAATACCAGGTATTTGAATTTGCTGAAATCTGAAAGACTGTATTCTTTCCCTTCAGTTGATGGGAGTTTAAAGTCTAACGCTTTTTTTCCGGGTTGTAGAGTAAATGCCATAATTCTATAAGTTTAAAAATGAAATAATAGTTGAGCTCTCTATTTGTCCTTTTTAAAGTTCTCATCAAAAATACTAAAAACTTTTACTTTCTCAATCATTGAAGTCAGTACCAGTTCTTCAATTTCTGAGGGCAAGTGTTTTAACTGTCTACTTTGCCAGGCAAACTCTTCATCAGTTGATTTCCCGGTCTGCCTGACAGCTCTTAAAGCATACAATGCCCCACCCAAAGAATGGTCGGCCATGTGAGCAGTTGCAACAGTATGTCCGATAGAACGGGCTACTGCAATTGATACCGGATCCGACGATTCTCTTCCAACGGAATGAGCTCCAACTGAGGCTTTTAGCGCTTCACCCACAGATACATTTCCAGCTTCCCATTCTTTTGCTACATAAAGTGCATATTTGAGCCTCGCATCAATACTTCCAGTGATTAACGGCAACACATGTTCTGAGCACTCCCTGGACCATCTGATAAGCTTATGATGGTTCTCTTTTGTAAGAGCTCCTCCCCTGTGAGCAGCTATAAATCTTTTGTCGCGCATTTCGATTCCTGAAATGGTTTTTCAAATCACTGCGTGTTTGCTGTAATGAGTTTAATATCCATTTTAGGCTTGGACTTTTTTTTATGTTTTTTAACTAAGGTTTTCTACCACTTAATCCATGGGGAAAGGTCGGTGTTGTAGGGAGTAGTCACGACGTTCGTATTAGCATTAGTGTTACCCAGGAGGAACTTTTCCACAAAGGCGATTACTTTGGGTTTCTGTATTTCAGGTAGCTGGCAATGGGGATGGTCGGAGACTATTGAAAATCCGAACCTGTCAGATATTCCAAAAGCTTTCCAGACCTCTTGTGCAGCCTTACATGAGACATAACCTGATTCATCTGCAAGCCATTCCTGACTTGGGTTTCCGATCACCAGCAATGCACGGGGTGCTACCATTGCCATCAGCTCGTGATGATCGTAGGGGAGTTTAGTAGCCGCATTGTCAAATTGTCTCAGACTTTTAGCATACCATGGAACACCCTGAGCGTTTTTAAGGGTTTCCCTTTTCCCTGGCAGAATATCTGTGACCCTCCAGGCTGCTGCGCCGCCGCCGCCAGGTTCCTGAGCAATTGTAAGCGCGATACGTTCGTCAAATGCTCCGGAATACAGTGCAATTTTGCCTGCAAAGGAGCAACCTGTAACGGCCAGGTGTTTGAGATCAATGTTTATTTCAGGAACCTTCTCCAATCCATCTATTAAACGGCTGACACCCCAGGCCCATGCAACAAAGCTACCTACAGTTGAATCGGGGTAGAGCCGGTTGAATGGTTCCTTGCCTCTTTTTGGTGTGTGGGCCATTACCTGACCAAAATTGTATTGAATGGTAGCAATCCCCCTGCTTGTAAAGATGTCAGGAGGAATACTCCCGGTTCCACCACCAACACCGATCACTGCCGGGAAAGGACCTTTCCCTGTTGGGAGGGTTATTTTCGAAGTCAGTTTAAGAGTGTCATTATGCTCAACAATAATTACTGTCAGAATTCCTTCAGAGAAGCTGGCTTTAATGTTTTTTGGAGGAGCGGGTTTGGTACCAATTTCATAATACTGGATCTGAGCGCTGATCTCAGCACGCCTGCAGCTCCAGTCCTTAAAGCTTGTTACACGGCCTCTGCCATCAGCCCTTTTAAAAGGGTCGGGTAGTTCGGCAATAGCTGGTAGCTCGTTGAAGGCCGGCAGCCTTG
>Ga0209638_1000733_pt1 | contig 21593 bp, 28 predicted proteins | sample BarGraNGADG00211_FD_184490 | JGI IMG/M metagenome (GOLD analysis project Ga0209638, IMG submission 184490) | Arctic peat soil microbial communities from Barrow, Alaska - Barrow Graham LP Ref core NGADG0002-211 (SPAdes) (version 2) | ecosystem: Environmental > Terrestrial > Soil > Wetlands > Peat...
TGGGTTCCAGAACATGACATGATCAATAGCTACCTCCTTCAATTGATGCCGGTCAATCTATACGATATCGCATGCCCCGATTTCGGTCAAGCACTGCAGTATCCTGATGCCGTGACGCTACAGCGCAGGTGATGCAGGCCAACCCCCGTGCACCAGAGAGCGTAGCCCTTGGGAGCCGACTGGAGACTTGGGCATCCATGGGATGAGGGCACACCTCTCCGCGTACCGATCTCGCACCTCGTCGATAAACAGCGCCTCTCGGGCGCCCCGTTGAATCAGGACGGGGTCGGACGACCCGCTGGACGCGAAGCTCTGGTTGATAACCCACGCGAATGGGGTTATGTCCGCCCGCAGCAAGTCCTCCTGCAGCCGCGCCGCCTCGTGCACGGGGGTCGCCTCGGGCAGCGTTACCAGCAGTACGCGGGTGAAGTCGGCGTCTCGTAGGCGAGGAAGCAGCTGCCGCACGTATTCGGGCATATCGCTCATGGTGCGCGATACCTCTCGGTGGTAGGCCTCGGCTGCATCCAGAAGCAGAAGGGTGTGGCCCGTCGGGGCCGTGTCGACGACCACAAAACCGTGCTCACCCCCGGCGACGACCTGTGCGAAGGCTCGAAACACCGCGATCTCCTCCGTGCAGGGCGAGCGCAGGTCCTCTTCCAGCAGCGCCAAACCCTGGGGGTCGAGCCCGAGCCCGGCCGTGGCCAGCACCTCCTCGGTATACCTGCGGATCTCCGTCGCGGGATCGATTCGGCTGACCCTGAGTCCCTCTATCCCGTCCCCCACAGCCGCTTCCACATGCGCAGCCGGGTCAGTGGTAGTGAGGTGCACTCGATGTCCCCGCGATGCCAGCTCCCCCGCGATGGCAGCGGCGATGGTGGTCTTGCCCACTCCTCCCTTGCCCATGGTCATCACAACACCGTGTCCGGCCCGCGCGATCTCGTCCACGAGGCCCCCCAGCGGCATCTCGGCTGGGCGTGCCCCACCGTTCGGCGAGGGAGGGACAGAGACGTGCAGTCCGGCGCCCGCCGCGGCCAGGGCCCTCAAACCATCGACACCCATGGGTGCAAAGGAGAGTAGAGGTATGTCGGTGCGGGGAAGGGCCGCCAACCCATCGGGCATTCCCCGCAGCGCCTGGCTTCCCCGCTCCTCCAGGGCCCGCGCCAGCGGGTCGTCCCTCTCCGTCGCCTCGAACAGGCCGTTGACGACCAGGTGGTACCCAGCGCCGGCCTCCTCCGACAACTCCCGCCAGCTACGATCAGCCTCCGCCAGTGCCGAGGCGTCGGGACGGCTAACCAGGACAATCGTGGTGGCTGTCGGGTCGGAAAGGGTCCGGATGCTCGCCTCGTAGAGCGCCCGCTGGGAGCTGAGGCCCTCAAGCGGGCCAAGGCAGGAGGTGCCGGTGGTGTTGGTCGCAATGAAGCCGGTCCAGGCCGAGGGCAGCTTCAACAGCCGCAGGGTGTGGCCCGTTGGCGCCGTGTCGAACAGCACGTGATCGAAGTCACGGGTGGCCTCAGGGTCGCCCAGCAGTTCCGAGAATTTGTCAAAGGCGGCTATCTCCACCGTGCAGGCACCGGAGAGCTGCTCCTCCATACTTGCCAAGGCGGCCTCCGGCAGCAGCCCTCGGTACGGCCCGACTACCCGATCCCGGTACTCCCTGGCCGCAGCCTCGGGGTCGATGTTCATCGCGAAGAGACCTGGGACCGATGGGACGGCCGTGGGCGCCGTAGCGAGCGACACGCCGAGCACCTCATCCAGATTGGAGGCAGGGTCGGTGCTCACCAGCAGCACTCGCCGCCCCACGTCCGCGAGCGCCACAGCCGCGGCGCAGGCAATCGATGTCTTGCCGACCCCTCCCTTCCCGGCGAAAAACAGCGTCCTCGTGGGATCCTTTAGAAAATCCATTCCCCTGCCATCTCCATCAAATCAAGAATCTGACTAGCCAGGGATTCGCGCCGTGGGTGTTCGAGGCCGCCCGCCCGCCTCAGCAACAGCCCGACCCCGGCGCACAGCCCGTCGCACCAGAGTCGCTGGCGCCAACCTCGGGCGCTCCCAGTATTCGCCTGGCCAGGTTCAGAACGGAACGAGCCGGGGCATCTTTCACACCCTGAGCGGTGTTGACCGCCAGCAGCATGTCCTCATGCGAGACGCCCAATTTCCTCGCCTTGTCGAAGTGGAACTTGAAACAGGGCTCACAGTTGGCGGCGATGGAGGCTCCGATCGCCACAAGCTCCGCCACGGCCTCGGTGTAGAGCGTCTTGGGGGCTTTCCCGTCGAGGCCGCTCCACTCAGCGAGCAGTTCGCGAGATGGGTACTCGCCGCGACTCATCACCCGGCCGTCAATCAGCACCAATGGTAGGGATTCCACACCCCTTTCGGCCAGCTCGCTCCTGACCACCTCATTGCCCGCGAAAGCGGCAGGTTGCTGGGCCAGGTTGTAGCGCTCAATATCAACGCCTCGCCCCTTCAGCCACTGCAGATCTGCGGCGAAGCGCGGAAGCACCGGGTCTACATTGGGTCCACAGACTCCCGACGAGCAGCACATGGGTGGATCGAACACCTGGACCTTTTTCGAGCTCCCCTCTTGAGAAGTCCCTTTAACCACAATCTTGGATATCTTCTCCATTTGGTCCTCCGTAACTGACTGTACTAATTGATTGTCAAGGCCGTGGACGAGTCGAGGAGGTTCACCAATGCCTTGAACCTCTCCAGCGCACGGCGGTTCAGGCAGTAGCAGACGCGTGGTCCATCCACATCCCCTCGCACCAGCCCTGCTTCCCGCAAGATCTTAAGGTGTTGGGAAACGGTGGACTGGGCCAGCGGCAATTTGTCGACGATCTCCTTCCATTCTGGAACTATGACCTCCTCGCCATCTCCGTATGGTCGGAGCCCTGAAGACTATCTCTCCGCCGGTTCCTCCAAGGGCACCATCCCCATCTTCTCCAACTCCTCGCTGATCATCTCCACCGAGATGCCGCCAGCGAACTTCGCTTCCCCATTGAAGCCGATGACCGGCAGTGGGACGTTCCCCCGGCTGACCACCCGCACCACCGAAGGAAACTCCTCCATCCGTCGCGAAAAGACGTCTACGTATTCCACCGACACGCCGCCACCATAGTAGCGGGCGAGCCTCTGGCCCAGATCCGCCGTCTGCTCCTCCATGGTGGGTGGGGAAGCCGCCACGACCTCGCCGTCTGGCCCACAACTTGGGCCGCACCCCGAGCCTCAACCACAGCCACCCTGTGGCATATCCGTCCCGAATACCTGCACCATCACCCTGGCGTTCTTGTCCCCTACCATTATGCTTGTCTCCCGCTTAACGTACTTTCTTTACCCATATGAGGTGGCGCAACGAGTCACCGACAGGCGATCCGTCAGTTCTTCTCTCCGACTGACCTGTGCTCCTTTCTCGCGCCAGGAGGCACGGCTTGGCTCCAGGTAGATGGCGGGTAAGCCCGTGTGTCTGCGTCCGCGCACAAGACAGCGACGCACTATTCATTGACAGAAATCGAATCGATGTGCATCAATATATTAGGAGGTGCCAGTGGGACTGTCAAGTCCATTGGGCGGTTCCCGGGCACAAGACCAACCGGTCTGGAAGCCGAAATGGCGACTTCGCCAAAGTGGGGACGTCTCGTGTGAGACGGGCAGCACATAACGCGATGACGATGCAATCGGCCTGGAGGCGCCGGTCGGTGGCCGAGTTCACTCACCCCGACCGTTGTCAGCCCTTGGCGTTCTCCAAGAGGTGGGCGAAATGGGCCGGAAGCCCGCTCGCGCGGACGGCTGCTGCTGCCGATACGTCGTAGGGAACCCTCCGGAACTCCACCTTTACCTCATCCCCAACGTCCAGGATGACGTAGCACGCCCTTGCGTCGCCATCCTTTGGCTTTCCGACGCTCCCGTCATTGACCAAGAGAACACCGGCCACCTTCTTGGAATAGGGAAGGTGGGTGTGGCCAAAGACGAGGACATCCGCCTCGGCGCTCTTGGCAATGTGCTCCAGGCTCGCGGCAAGCCGATCCTCGTAGACGTACTCGTTGATCTTGCGAGGGCTGCCGTGAACCAGGAGGATCTCCTTACCCTCGACGTTGAACCGGATGTTGGGCAGGAGCGAGCGAAGGAACTCTTTGTTCTCAGGAGTAACGGCTTCCCGTGTCCAGATGAGGGACACGTTGCCCAGCCTCTTCATCTCGGGGTCGGTGTAGGCGCAGCCGCACTCGTCCTTGTCGAAGCCTACGCCGTCGTCGTAGTTGCCCATGATGGTTGGGATGGCACGATCCCGTATCCTCTCGATCACTTCGTTGGGAAAGGCACCGTAACCCACCAGGTCCCCAAGGCAGTAGACCCTGTCGGGAGCCTCCGAGTCGATGTCTGCAAGCACCGCTCCCAGAGCGTGGCGGTTTCCATGTATGTCGCTGAAGATGGCGATCCTCATGGCTCGTATTCCTCCTTAACTGGCCTCTTTCTGTTTCTGCCCCGCTCAATAATGATCAGCAGGTAGCGGATCATGGTCATGAGATCGTTCGCCGTTGCCTTGAATGCCCCATGCCGGGCCTGCTCGCTTCCTTCCACAGCGGCGGGATCGCCGAAGCTCCAGTGGATCCGCTCGGGATTCCCCGGAAAAGAAGGACAAGACTCCTTGACCCGGTCACAGACGGTTATGATGTAGTCGAAGGACTGACCAAGGAATTCCTCTAGAGACTTGGAGCGGTGGCCGCTGATGTCGATGCCGATCTCGGCGAGGACCTGAACTGCAAGCTGATGGACCTCGGTGGGTTTGGTGCCGGCGCTTGCAACCTCCACCTGGCCGCGGCTCATGTGCCGGAGGATCCCTTCGGCCATCTGGGAGCGGGCGCTGTTCTCCGTGCACAGGAAGAGCACTGCAGGCCTTTCCCGACTGCTGAGCGCCGTCTCTGCGGCGAGAGGCCCTGGCGCCACCAGCGCGGGATGAAGGGATTCCCCCGTGGACTGGTAGAGCAGTAGCAGGCGGTCCAGGTCCAGGCTGTAATAGACATCACGGGCGTCGGCATCGCTCCTGCGCTCTCGAACCAGCTTCACATCTCTCAGCTTCTTGAGGTGGTAGGAAACCTGGTTCATCGGCCTGCTCACTATTCTGGCTAGGTCTTGCACCCGGCGGTCACTGCCAGCCAGAGCCGAGAGGATCTGCCACCGGATGCCGTCAGACAGCAGGGAGAGGAACTCAACTGCATGAATGGTGGTGGCCGCCCTCACTGATAGCCTCCAAAGTCAATTGCATCCACTCGATTGCAATACTTCGATCTGCTTTGAAGTATTGCAGGAGTTGCGCCACCCGCGCCTCCGATGGCGTGTCGCCTGGCTCAAGACCTCCAGGCAACCCCCACCCGTCGGCTATTCGGTGCATCTCCTCCCCACCAGATGTGTCACCACGAAGTCGCGGCTCGACGTACGGTTTCCCGAATGCTACCATATTGATGTGCATCGATCTGGTGAGGAATGAACCGGCCAAGATGAGGGTCGAAGGATGCAGATAGGCGAAATCGAATGGACATCGCGCGGCGGAGCCAGGACGATAGATGACTGGCGGAGGCTGTTTCCAGTCTCACGGGTAGAGGAATCTACCTACTTCTCCGACGTAGTTGGGCTTCTCGATCGTTTTGATGAGCGTGACTGCCTGTTCGCGCGCCGCGACTTGCGACCGGGCAGCCAGGACTACCGGGACTACTACGGCCGTTATCCAGAACACCGCGCGTTCGACGATGAACTGCGCGCCCTACCCTACCTGGGACACACCGAAGGGCGAGAGAACGCGGCGATGCTGCAATCCCTCTTCGCCTCCGTGCTTTTGATGGGGGCGCCGGACGTCATCGAGGGACGGTTCGCACCCGGCGTGGCCGGCGTGTCTCGTGTCGCGCTGGCACCTGAAGTGGCAGCCGAAAAGGTGAAGGGGTTTGCCCATCTCCTTGGCGCTGACCTGGTCGGCATCGGGCCCCTGCGGCAGGAGTTCGTATACAGCAACGTCGGCCGCATCCTGTGCGGCCAGACCTATGGTGAGGCAATCGAGCTACACCACCCCTCCGCCATAAGCCTCGGCATACGTATGAACAGGGCGGGGCTCAGCCGCACCGCTCCCGATTTCCCGGAGGTACTCGAGAGCGCATGCGCCTATGCGCGGGGCGCCTTGATGGCGGTGCAGTTGGCCGCCTACATCCGGTCTCTGGGATACTCCGCGCGGGCCCACCACTTCCGCAACTACCAGGTCCTCTCGGTGCCGGTAGCCGTGGACGGCGGACTGGGCGAACTGGCGCGTTGCGGTTTTCTCGTCACGCACGAGTACGGCAACTGCCTTCGGCTGGCGACCGTGACCACCGATATGCCCATGGAGTTCGACAATCCCATCGACATCGGCGTTCAAGAGTTCTGCGAACGCTGCGTCACCTGCGCGAAAGCTTGCCCGGCGGGGGCCATAACGCAGGGCCCCAAGCAAATCGTGCGCGGCATCCGCAAGTGGGCACTGGACGCTGGGCGCTGCTATCGCTACTGGCATGAGGTTGGGAGCGACTGCGGCATCTGCATCGCCGTTTGCCCCTGGAGCAGGTGGACCGTGGGGCCACGGCCGGCTGAAGGAGAGCCCGTTGTGCCTGGGTCGTTCTACATACCCGCCAAGCGGCCAGCCTGGCTAGGGTAGTAGTGCCAAGTGGCATGCGACCAGCCATACCCTCCCATCGTTCCTTCGGCAGCCCGGAGGCGCTGGTGTGGTTGAGCAGTCCCCCGACGGCATCCACGACCTCTGGCTCAAGGTCCATCCTGGGCAAGAAGACCTCGGGGTTGCCGTTGGTTCGGATCCGTGGGTAAGAGGTGCCGGCAAACCGCCCGTAGAGCAGTTCGTCCTTCAACTCTCTCGTGTAGGGCAGCACGTTGGTCACCACTATGAAACTGGCCGCCATCTGTAGCGCCAGGCGTCGCGGCTCCGGCAGTTCGGCTATGTTGCGGCGCATGGCCACGAACTCCAGCCCGACCTCCGGGTGCTGGTTGGGGACGGTCCTGCGTATCGCGTTCAGCGCATCCAGATTCGCCTGCACTGATTGGAGGTCCGCCCCCGCCCGCACGTCGGCGTGGACCGAGGGGGACGCCCCATCCACCGACACCACTAGGCTGTCGAGCCCCGCCGCCACCAACCCTTCGGACTTCTCCCGGCTCAGCAGCAAGCCGTTGGTGATCATCTGGGTCCTGGCACCCAACTCCTTTGCCATGGCCACCATCTCCACGATGTCCGGATGCAGCAGCGGCTCGCCGAAGCCCCAGAAGCTCACCTAGCGCAGCGATGGTACGCGCTTGAGCCCTTCGATCAGCTTCCGATAGGTCGCCATCGGCATCAGACCCGTGGGCTCGCTCCAGGAGTTGCGGACGCAGGTGCGGCAGGAGAGGTTGCAGGCGTTGGTGGGTTCCACGTAGACCCTGGTGAGGGGAGGGTCCATACCTCGGAGGATCAACCCCTCGGGGCTTTCGCGGATCACGAATCGAGCCCCAGGGGCGAGTCCCCAGCGGAGCATCTGCTCGCGGGATATGTCGAGTCCTCCATCCTCAGTTACCCGTCCCTCCAGGAACATTACCGTCCACCTCCTCATGATGATCGAGCAGGCTGGCTCTGCCTCCCTGTCACCTTAATAGTCCCGCCACCATCAGTCAGACAGTGTATACCCCTTCTTGAATCGCCAGTTGGAGGGATAGCTGTCACTCGGGGGAAGCGTGACCTGCGGACGCCATCATGGACACTGGATCACCCCCTTGGCCCAGAGACAGTCCCCACAGGTCGGGAAGGGACTGCCGATGCAGTCCTCTTCGTTGGACTCGGCGAGTTGGCAGCCCCCACAGTCGGTGCAGGGAGGAAAGTCGAACTCGTCCACCCTTTGCCTGAAACGGCGGTACTCCTCCTTACCCCATATCTCCGACGGACTCTCCTGGGCTATGTCCCCAAGGCGGTATCTACGGATACTCTTGGGCCGGCGGTGGACAAAACAGGAGTAGGAGTGCATCAGGGCAACGCAGGGACTCGCCTGCCCGTCCCAGGCAACCGCCAAGGAGCCTTCTCCCACAAAGCGGCAGTAGCCCGAGACACCTTTTCTCCGTTCCCTCGGGATGCCATTGTCCTTCGTCCGCATAAACAGCTTCGCCAGTGGCTCGTGCAACTCCCTGCGCCAGTCCATCCGCGGCATGATCACCTCGGGTGCCCACTTCGACCGGTGGTCGAAGTAGCAAGTGCCCGCGTCCATGCCGTAGAGGATCTCGTCCTTCAACTCCTCGGTGTAGGGTAGGAGATGGGTCAACACGATGAAGCTGGCACCCATGGAAAGGGCCAGGTCCGGCAGAGCAGGGAGTTCGGCCACGTTGCGACGCATCATGACGAACTCGATGCCGATCTCCAGATCATGCCTGGCTCTGACGCGGGCGATCCGCAGGACCATGAGATTGCGGTGCACGGTCTCCAAGTCGGCTCCTGTGTGAACGTCGGCGTGGACCTTTGCCGATGCCCCGTCGACGGACACTACCAGGCTGTCCAGCCCTGCCGCTACCAGCCCCTCGGCCTTCTCCTCGTCCAGGAGGAGGGCGTTGGTGACGATCTGGGTCTGCGCTCCGATCCCCTTGGCCAAGGCAACCATCTCGACTATGTGGGGATGGAGCAGAGGCTCGCCGAAGCCCCAGAAACTCACCTTTCGCAGCGAGGGCACCTCTCGGAGCCCCTCGATGAGCCTCCGGTAAGTCTCCATACTCATGGTGCCCGTGGCCTCGCTCCACGAGTTGCGGATGCACGTGCGGCAGGAGAGGTTACAGGCGCTGGTGGGTTCCACGTAGACCCTGGTGAGGGGAGGGTCAACGGGGCGAAGAAGCAACCCTTCGGCAACGTCGTGGAGGGTGAAACTGGTCTCAGGTGAGAAGCCAAGGCGGAGAAGTGTATCGGCGGGAGGGCTGATCCTCCCATTCTCGGACTCCGTCCATCCGGTCGTCATTGCCCACCGGCCTCCAATACTCCCATCAATTCCCGCGGCTTTGCTGCCGCTTCGAGGGCAGGCCCAATGCCTTGCCGTCAACCACAAAGCCATGGCCCCGGGATCCTACACTCCGAGCCAAACAGCTATCTCTTCCTTCGACGGGATCCTGCCGTAGGAGACCACCTTGCCGTCCACCACCAGCCCCGGGGTCCTCATGACCCCGTAAGAGACGATCTCTCTTTCGTCCTGCACGTGCACCAAGTTGGCGTCCAGCCCCTTCTCCGCCACCACCTCGTGGACCATCGCCTCCAGCTTCATGCAATTGGCGCAGCCTCGGCCCAACACCTTGATCTCCATTTCCCTCTCCCCCTACACAATCAGGTTGAACAGGTATCCAGTGACGACGATGCCGGCACCCACCACTCCTACGAAGACGGCGATGAAGAGACCGAAGAGCATCACCACGGCAACCTCGTTGGATCATTGAGAGGCAACTGGGCATGAAAGAGTCACCCTCGGAGAGATACTTGATTCCACCAAGCCATCAGTCCTCCATGATCACCGCCCGCTAGAGGGCGCCCGGGTCACACTTGGGGCAGGGGCACCCCGGCACGGGGCGACGTTCCCCGATGGACGGCTCGGGGAGTCCGGCCAGCGCCGCGACCGTCCGCAGCAACTCCCCTATGCGGGGATCGGCCGGCCGGTAGAAGATTCTCTGGGCGTCTCTCCGATCCAGTACCAGGCCGGCCACCTTCAAGGACGACAGCTGCTGTGACACGTGGGGCTGGGGCTTGCCCAGGAGTGCTGAGAGGTGGCAGACGCACTCCTCCTCGCGGACCAGTTCCCACAGTATCCTCAGTCGGGTGGGGTGGGCGATGGCTCTCAGTACCCCCGCTTGGATCTCCTTTGCCGTCGGGCTGGTAGCTTTCAACGCCTTCCCCTCTCCTTCCATACGTGAATCTGTATATATCGTAGACAGCATGCATTCGACTGTCAATGGTGTGGGGCGTTCTGCTGATGACTCACTCTCTCTTGATTCCGCCCGCCCTCGCGAGTACAATGCATCCAAGCCTCAATGGTCAAGGCATAGAAAGACAAGGTATCAAACTATGGACTACACAAGCCGAGAGTACTGGAACGGCATCATCAAGATGAGCCTCTCCAAGTTCTTCATCCTGCGAGTCCTCTACACCCAGTCGATGCACGGCTACGAGATCGCCCGCACGGTGGCGGAGGTGACCAACGGATGCTGCGCACCCACGGAGGGGACCATCTATCCGGCCCTGCGGGAGTTCGAGGAGGGCGGCTACGTGACCGCCGAGACGGCTACCGTGAACGGGCGGGACCGAAAAGTCTACACCCTCACCAGCAAGGGCCGGCTCGCCTTCGAGGTCGCCGTGGGAGCGTGGAAGGAGGTGACGGACTATGTCGTCCAGGCCGTGGAGACGCATGATGCCGCGGAGCGAGCGTGATTCTCCGTAGGGCGAGACTATGTCTTTCCGGCCAGACAAGGGAGTCCCTAGTAGTCACATAACGACGAGGTGATGTGAGCGTGAGTGATCAAATTATCAATCTGTCCGTGGCAGCCGAGTTCTTCGTTATGATCGCCACGGAAAAGGAGAGTGGGCAATGACGGAGCAGGTTATGCTTCAGATCGAGGGCATGGGCTGCACCTGCGAGGCAGACCTGATCGCGAAGAAGATGGGCTCTCTCGCTGGCGTCCAGACCTACGAGGTCAATGCCGTCGCCAAGCAACTCCGCGTTTCCTTCGATCCGGCACGCGTGACCGTCCAGGACATCATCAAGTCGGTGTCCGAGACGGAGATGAACGCCTCACTGGTGAAGGGTCGCGGACGTCGGAGCAGCTGGTGGCGAGAGAAGCAGCAGCTCGCCCTCTACGGCTGCGGGCTGGTCATCCTAATCTCCTTCGCGCTGGTGCTCACTGGTTCGCCGGCTCTGCTGACCGACTCCTTATTCGCGGTCGCGGTACTCATCGGCGTCTATTATCCCGCCCGGAAGGCGCTGATCGCCCTCCTCAACCTCACGCCGACCATCCACCTGCTCATGCTTATTGGCTCCGTCGGGGCGATTCTGCTCGGCATGTGGGAGGAGTCGGCAATCCTAATATTCGTCTACTCCCTGGGAGACGTGCTCGAGTCCTACGCCGTGGACAAGGCCAGGGGAGCGATCAGGTCGCTCGTTGAGCTGATGCCGAAGGAAGCTCTGGTTCGCAGGGACGGCGAGGAGGTGGTGCTCTCGACCGAGGACATAGGCGTCGGGGACGTCGTCGTGGTCAGGCCCGGTGAGAGGATCCCCGTGGACGGCATTGTCCTCCAGGGCTCTTCCTTCGTGGACCAGGCGGCCGTCACGGGCGAGTCGATTCCGGTGCGAAGGGAGCCTGGCAACGACGTCTTCGCCGGGACGATTAATCAGAACGGCTCGTTGGAGGTGCGGGTAGACCGGCCAGCAGAGGAAACGATGCTCTCGAAGATCATCATCTCGGTGGAGGAAGCGCAGGCCAAGAAGACATCGTATCAGAGATTCTCCGACAGCTTCGGGGTGTACTACACGCCCGCCATGCTGGTTCTCGGAGTCCTAGTGGCCACGGTGCCGCCCCTGTTCTTTGGAGCGGAGTGGCTCCCGTTCATCTACCGGGGGCTGGTCGTGTTCGTGGTTTCGTGCTCCTGTGGGCTGGCCCTCTCGGTCCCCGTGGCGGTCGTCGCAGCGATGGCCAACGCGGCTCGGAACGGCACGGTCTTCAAGGGTGGCGCGTACCTGGAGGTCGTCGATCGGGTGAAAGTCATCGCCTTCGACAAGACCGGCACCCTCACGATCGGCAGGCCCGAGGTCACCGACGTTCGGACTCTCGACGGCGTTTTAGAGAGAGACCTGCTGGACCTCGTCGGGGGAATCGAGTCGAGGTCCGGGCATCCCCTCGCCTCGGCGATGGTCCGAAAGGCCAAGGAGAGCGACGCCTTCTCCGGTCTGGTGGCGGAAGGATTCATCGAGTCCTCCGGGCTCGGGGTCACGGCGCGGATCAATGGCCAGCAGTACGTCGTTAGCAACAGCAGGTTCCAGAAGGAGAGCGGCGTCTCCATCGAGCAGGCCGAGAGTGCCATCGCTCAACTCGAGGACGAAGGCAAGACCGTAGTTCTGGTGAGTACGGAAGGCCGATTGATCGGTCTGCTGGGCGTGGCCGACCGGGTGAGGCCAAGGGCAAAAGAGGCGCTTCAGAGGCTCAGGAACGCGGGCGTCCGAACCGTCATGCTGACCGGCGACAACGAGCGGAGCGCGAAGGCCATCGCCCTACAGGTGGGAGTAGATGAGTACCACGCCCAACTGCTTCCGACCGACAAGGTCGAGGTGCTGAAGAGACTCAAGCGGGAGCACGGCGTGGTGGCGATGGTCGGGGACGGGATCAACGACGCGCCGGCGATGGCCGTCTCCGACGTCGGGATCGCGATGGGCGCGGCAGGGTCGGACGTCGCCATCGAGGCGGGAGACATCGTGCTGATGTCCGACGACCTCTCGAAGATCGGGTACCTGCAAGAGCTGAGCGCGAGAGCGGTCAGGAACATCCGACAGAACATCATGGTCTCCCTGATCAACATCGCCTTCATGGTTGTGTTCGCGCTCATCGGCATGCTTGGACTGGTCACCGGGCTGCTCCTCAACGAGGCGAGCGCGATCCTGGTGATCGCCAATGCCCTGAGGCTGCTCACCTGGAAGAGTGGAGCTGAACCGGGGCTGACGGCAGTAGCCGCGCGGAACGGGTGACCTGCGCGAGAACCAGAGAGAACGAAAGGAGAGGTGATCCAATGCAGAACGAGACGACAAGCGAGGGGGCTGTGGCGACTCTGACGTTCCGAATCGAAGGGATGAGCTGTTCCTGCGAGGGTCAGATCATCCAGAAGAGGATGAAGGCACTGCAAGGGGTCAAGAGCTTCAGCTTGAACCCCATCACGAACCAGATGAAGCTCACCTGCGACCCAACGGCGGTGTCCGTTGAGGATATCGAGAAATCGGCCTCGAGAGCGGGCGTGAAGGCCGTGCTGCTACACTCGAAGTAGCCCGGCGTTGGGATACACGCCAACGATCCACCCGTTGGTGTGTATCCACCGAGCCTCAGGGAAGAGATTGCAGCGAAAGGCGCACTACGCTGCCATGGCCACTAGAAGGAACCGGACTCCGATGATTACCAGTATGGGCGCAATGGTCCACGACACGTACTTCTGCAAAGTGAGGGACCAGTGTCGCTCCACCACCAGGGAAACGGCGGTGATGGACACGATGAAGAAGACCGCCCAGGCCACGATCTCGCCGGTGATTGCCCCGGGTGCCAGGATCAGTTGGGCCATCAGAGCCGCGGTGATTGCGCTGGCCACACCAACAGTGCTCAGCATGTAGGCCATGGGTGGAGGAAAGCCGAAGGTGCGGTTCAGGATCGGCACCTTGTACGGCTTTCCGCCGGCACTCAACAACCCGGCGATCAGCCCGAAGAACAGGAACAGTGGAGTCAGGCGAGCCGGAGGGCAGATGACAGCACCCTTGGGTTCCATCTTTACAAGCACCAGCCGCAGCCCGACGCCGACGGCATAGATTCCGAAGAGGATCAGCAACATGGGCTGGGGTAGCGCCAATCCCAGGACACGGCCGGCGAGGCCCCCTATGGCGCTGGAGGCCACGATGACGGGAAGGTACTGCCTGGGCAGCTTGCGCAGCCCCTGGGACTGACGGTAGAAGAGTATCCCAGCCGCTGCCAGCACCACCAACAGGTTGATCAGTATCGCCTCGTCGAATGGCAAGCCGACCAGGAACACCATCAGGATTACCAGGAAAAAGCGGTCCATGTTGATCTTGATGGACGCGGTAACGAACCCGACGATGATGGCCGCGAGGACAGCCTTGAGTACTAACGCGGTGAGCATGTTTTCTCTTCCTAGTTGCGTATTCTGGTTTCGACCGGCTACATCGAGAGCAGAGGGCGGAAACCCATCCAGCCGGCATAGATGCCCGCCCCCACCAGTAGAAAACCGGACACTCGACGAAGCAATGGCTCGACTTTCCTGGTGCTATTGGCCCACCGGGCAAGCTGCGATACGCTGGTCGCCAGGATGAGGACGCCGAGCAGCACCGGGACCGCTGTGCCCAGGGCGAAGACAGGCGCCAGGGCGATTCCTCCCGGCGACCTCAAGGCCAGAGGTATCAGGACGCCAAAAAAGAGGGCAGCGCTGTAGGGGCAAAAGGCCAGTGCGAAAAGCGCCCCCAACCCCAGCGCTCCAATCCACCCTCCTTCGGCCAGCCTCTCCGCCGCTCGGTTCCCGATCCCCTCCGGAACGGGCAACGAGATGGTGCCCAGCACCACCAGGCCGGACAGGATGAGCACCGGCCCCAGCAGGTACTGGCCGGCGTCCTGGAGCAACCAGGACACGCGACTCGCCTCCAGCCCCGCCGCCACCAGAAGGGCAGCTACCAGGGAGTAGGAGAGAGCCCGACCGACGGCATACATGAAGCCCGAGACCACCGACTCTTCGGGACGGGTTGCCTGCTTCCCCAGGTAGGCCAGGGCGGCTACATTGGTGGCCAGCGGGCAGGGACTCAGGGACACCAGCAGCCCCAGCAGGAAGGCGCTCAAGACCGGCAGGCTCGTGCCCGCCAGCAGCTCCTGGATGCTTTCCACCAGCCCCATCAGCTCTTCCCCAGTCCGCTGGAGATCATGCTCCGCAATAACCCCGTGAACCTGGCCTCATTGCCCACGTAGGCATAAGTCTGCTGAGCCTCCACGATATTATCCTTCCCATGGCTCAAGTAGTTGAGAAATAGCGAGGAACCTGATGCCCCGTACTTCGCGGCAAGCGTCCGGTTCTCCGGCTTCTGCATGTCCACCTCTTGGAAGGTCACTCGCCCGCTGGCCAGATCGCCGGCAAAGTAGCTCTCCACCGTCTTTCGGGACGTCTGCCCTGCCCACATGCAGCTATCGCACCGCTCGGTGCGATGGAAGTAGACCACGTCGATGCGGTCGGCGTACTGAAGCGGCGCAGTCACCGCGGCCACCTCTTTCCCCTGCAAGTTGCTGATCGCGCCAACCACGACCGACACTATCACGAAAAGGACTACCCCAAAGACGAGAATGACTCCTACCCTGCCCTGTCGGCGTTCGTGCCCTGACTGAGACCCGCTCGTCCTCGCGCTGGTACTGCCACGCTTTCCACTCACCCTTCCGCACCCTCCGTCAACAACCAACACCCGTTCCCGCTAACGGCCACACCTTCGGACCGTGCATGCATCGTCCGGCTCGCTTATCGAGTGATGGGATGAGGCCGGCCGTCTGCTGAGACTAGCCCCGTGCTCTCTCCGTGCTGAAACCATCCCCGAACCCGGGGAGCCATCCTCAGATACACCACCATGAAGACGATCTGGAAGATGGGCAGCGTGGCCGCCGGCACCGCCACCAGCGGGGAGAAGGCAGCCGTCGCCAGGGCGATGGCCGTCCCGTTGTTCTTCCCCGTGCTGGCAAACACCACCCCCATGTGGTCCTCGTAGGAGAGCCCCAACCGCCGATCCAGCCAGGTGATCAGCACCAGAGTGATGGCAACAAACGCCACATTGGGCACGATCAGCCACAGGAGCATCGTCCACTTGGAGAGCAGCAGGGTCGCCTTCAGGAAGAAGATCAGGAACACGATCAGGAACATGCTGAGAAGGGTGACGATGGGGAAGATGGGCATGATCCGGCTGAAGCCTGGCTTCCCCAGCCAACGGATCAGGACCGTCCGGGTCAGGTAGCCCAGGATCATCGGGAGGATCAGCACCGTCACCACGGTCCAGAGCAGGTTATCGATGGGCACCGCCACCTGGTACTGCCCGCCGAAGATGGACGCCCAGAAGGGTATGGCCGGTATCGCCGCCAGGAAACTCGCGGCGACCACCACCGTCGCCAGCTCCAGGTTGCCCTTGACCAACCCCGTGTAGCCGATGCTCATGCTGGAGCATGGCACCACCATCACCAGCATGAAACCGAAGGCTAGCAGGGGGTCGGGCAGGAATAGCTTGCTCAGCAGGAAACCCAGCAGAGGCGCCCACAGGAAGTTATAGGCCAGCGAGAGCAGCAGCGCCCGCCCGTTCCGCATCGCCTTCCCCAGCGCCTCCACCTGTAAATTGACCATCATGGGGTAGATCATGAAGAAGACGACCACCGTGGTGGCGCCCGACAGGCTCGCCCCGTACCTATCCAGGAAGGCGCCCGAGAGATCGCCCAGCAGCAGGCCGAGGCCCAACGCCGCGGCCACGTACCAGGCCAGGTTTCGGTTCAGCTGTTGTTGAAAAGCCTTGAGATTCATCATTGCGCTCCAAGACAATCGATACATCCCTGCCCGCAGTCGACGCACTCCACCTGCAGGGTCGCGTGGTCGATCCCGTACTTCTGCTCCAGCAGCCCCCGCAGTCGCGCCAGCAGGGCGGGGCTGTCCGGAAGGGTCGACTCCGTCACCCGCACGTGGGCGCTCAGCACGGGATGGCCCGAGCCCGTGCTCCAGAGGTGCATGTCGTGAACTCCCAGCACCCCCTCCACCGTTACCAGGGATCTGGCCACCTCGTCTGCCGCGAGGCCCTCGGGCGCCCCCTCCATCAGTATGTGCACTGCCTCTCGCAGCACCCCCCACCCGCTGTACGCGATCAGCAGGCCGATCAGCACGCTGACCACAGGGTCCGCCGCATACCATCCCGTTGCGAGCATTACCAGCGCCGCGGCGATGACCCCCACCGAGGCCAGGGCATCCCCCAGCACGTGGATGAAGGCGCTCCGCACATTCAGGTTTCCGTTGGTGTGCCCGCGCAGGGTGAACGCCACCACCAGGTTGGCCACCAGCCCCAGCGCCGCGATGGCCAGCATCTCTCCGCTGTGGATCGACACCGGCGACTGCCACCGATCCCAGGCCTCCTTCCCGATGCCCACGGCGACCACCAGGAGAGTGACAGCGTTGAACAGCGCCGCCAGCACCCCTGCCCGGCGATATCCGTAGCTGTGGCGGGCGTTGGGCGGCAGGGCAGCGAGGCGGAGGGCCCCGTAACTCATGGACAGGGCCACCACGTCCAGGAAGACATGGGCCGCGTCGCTCAAGAGTGCCAGGCTCCCAGTCCAGATCCCGCCTGCCACCTCAATCAGGCAGATCAGCCCCGTGAGAGCGGCAGAAAGCAGAAGGCGTCGGCCCACTCCCGTCTCAGCCCCCAGGGCATGATCGTGCTCGTGATTATGCCCCTTAAGCGTGACAATTGCGTCTTCGGTCATCCTTTCACCTCAATATCTGAGGGATCCAGGGTCTGTCCCTACTCCCCTATAGGGCCTAAGAAACCATGAGAGACTGCTGCGCAATTCGTGATAGGTGGGGAAGCTGGGCATCCTACTTGTAGATGCCCGATACCGACTTGGTCGGTACCATCAGCATGCTGTCGGTGAGACGGACGCCCACCGCCCGCTCGGTATCCCCCAGCAATCGGAAGAGGGGCTGCTGCTGCTCGATAGGCCAGTCGGCTAGGAAACCAGGGCTCATGCTAGACAGCTCTCCCGGCCGGTAACTCTCCCGCAGATAATCCTCCACCGCCACTCTGGCTATGCGCACCACTGCCTGGGAAATAATATCGGCCCAATAGCCCAGCAGGATATCTTTGAAACCCTTTGCCCAGGCCTCCAGCTCCACACCGGCGGTAGCAACGTACGGAAATACACGGTGGGTCTCCTGGAGTTTGATCGCCAGCTCACGGCTGGAGAAACGCACCCCGTCGATGAACACGAAGTCTTCGCCTAGATCGTCGACGTAACCAACCCCGCAGATCGCCCGAGGCCTGGCCACCGACTCTGCCTCGCGGATGACGTTCTTTAGGGTTGCGGCGTCGGGAGAGTCTTCACCCACTCGCAGCCTTTTGAACAGATCCTCCACCGGCAGTTGCACCTGGATGTTGTCCAGTATCACCAGTTCCACAGGTAGTTCTCCATCTGAAGAAATCCTTGGTTAGGCTCTGTAAACCCTACTTCCCGTTGCCGGCCGCGTCCTCGCCGCCCACCAGCAGCTCCAGCCCATCAAGAGCGGTGTTGAAGGTGGTGGAGGCCAGGGCATAACGGGCCACCAGGATCGCCTCCCCAATCTCCTCCTTGGAGAGACCAGCCTTCTGGGCCAGCTTGATCTGGGTCTTCGTGCACTGGTGGTTCCCCACGGCAACGGTGGCGGCAATCATCAAGAGCTGCTTGTACTTCGCGGGGACGTGGGGCAGGTCCATGACGAACTTCTGCTCCGCTGCCTGCCGTGGCACCCACTCCGGGATCACGCGGGACATCAGCACCATCGGCCGGGGCGCCTCCCCATGTTTCTCGGCCATCATCTTCAAGACCTGCTCCGCGGTTGGTTGATTGCTATCCACTTTCTCACCTCGTCTCTCTATTTTTTGTTTCCTATGCCGATGTCGTTGACGGTCCGCTCCAGCTCTTCTTGCGAATTAAGAGCACCACCGGCACTCCCACCAGATAGACCGCCAACGTCGCCACGATATAGCCGCTCCCTAGCTTTGGGCGTCCTCGAGCCAGGTAGCGATCTCCTGCTTGGAGGGGATGCGCCCGGCTGAGAGCAGCTTGCCATTCACCACCAGCCCGGGGGTGTGCATGATGCCGTAGGACATTATGTCTTTGTAGTCCGTCACCTTCTGGAATGTGGCCTCCAGATCCTTCTCCACGGCCACCTCCTTGACGAGGGCCTCCAGCTTCTTGCAGTTGGCGCAGCCCGAACCCAGTATCTTGACGTCCATCAGTGTTCTCCTAGATCAGAATGTTGAACAGGTATCCGGTGATGATGATGCCGGTGCCGACGACACCGACGAAGACGGCGATGAGCTGGATCTTCAGCACCCGCCTAAGGATGATCATCTCCGGCAAACTGAGGGCGATGACGGCCATCATGAAGGCCAGCACAGTGCCTAGGGCCGCCCCCTTCTCCATCAGGGCCTGCACAATGGGGATGATCCCCGCCGCGTTGGAGTACATTGGTATCCCCACGACGACCGCGGCAGGCACGCTCCACCAGGCAGCCTTTCCCATGATCCCCACCATGAAGTCCTCGGGAACGTATCCGTGGATAGCGGCCCCCAGGGCGATGCCCGCCACCACGTAGGGCCACACCTTGCCCACGATGTCCTTCACAGCCTCGGTGGCGTAGGCCACTCGCCCCCCGAAGGTGAGCTTCTCGTCAAGAGCCGCATCCCCCACCTTTACCTCGTAGACCCACTCCTCTACCCACCGCTCCAGATGCAGCCGGCCGATCACCCAGCCCGCCAGAATGGCTATCAGCAGTCCAGTGGCGATGTACAGCCCCGCCACCTGCCAGCCGAACAGGCCTAAGAGCAGGACGACAGCCACCTCGTTGATCATGGGCGAGGCGATCAGGAAGGAGAAGGTGACCCCCAAAGGCACGCCCGACTCGACGAAACCGAGGAAGAGGGGGACCGCCGAGCAGGAGCAGAAGGGGGTGGCGATCCCCAGGGTCGCGGCCAGGACGTTGCCCACGCCCTCCCGCTTGCCACCGAGGTACTTCCGAGTCCGCTCAGGGCTGAAGAAGGAGCGCAGGATCCCCACAAGGAAGACGATGAGGGAGAGGAGCAGCAGGATCTTCGGCACGTCGTACAGGAAGAAGCCAACGGCAGAGCCGAGATGGCTCGCGGGGTCCAGGCCGAGGGCATGGTAGCTGACGTAGTCGGCCACGCCCGGCAGTGCCTGGTAGGCAGCGAGCCAGAGGAGGCCGACTGCGGCTAGTCGCAGTGGCAGGGGAAAGGCCAGGTAGAAGGGGCGTCTTGTTGCTTCCAAGGTAGTATCCTCCTTGCCGGCGCCCGTCATCGGGCGTCCGGGTCACACTTAGGGCAGTTGCAGCCAGGCAGGGGCCCGCGAGGCGCTGGGGAGGGTTCAGAACCCCCCGCCAGAACTCGGGATGTCCTCAGGAGCTCGGCGATCCTGGGATCGGCGCTCCGGTAAAAGACGCGCTGGGCGACCCGCCGGTCGGTTACCAGCCCCGCCTCCTTGAGGGCGGCCAGGTGCTGCGAAACGAAGGGCTGGGGTCTGTCGAAGAGGGTCGAGAGATGGCAGACGCACTCCTCCTCGTCGGCCAGCACCTCCAGCATTCGGAAGCGGAAGGGGTGGGCTATGGCCCTGAGCAGCCGGGCCTGGACCTCTTCTGGAGCGAGTGTTGCGTCTATCATGGACCCCTCTCGTTCATGCGTCGTGGCGTATATATCTTGGTTCGCATATATTCTGCGCCGCATATGGGGTTCCTGTCAAGGGGTTGGGCTTCAGCTCTTGGGATGACGCATGCCGCCAAGGACGGGAGACTACCGACAGCACGCTACTGGTTGCCGCCCCGGCGTCGGCGGATGTAGGCAGCGAAGATACTGAGGAATGGATCCTCGTCCGCTGAAGAGGTTTGACGTCGTGGCTCCTCGTCCGCTGAGAAGGGTTGACGTCGTGGCTCTCGCCTGCTCGGCCTTTTAGTGAGGGCCTCGTAGGCGGCCTGCACCTCTTTGAAGCGTTCCTCCGCCTCGGGGTCGCCCGGATTCAGATCCGGGTGGTATCGTTGGGCGAGGCGCCGATACGCCCTGCGAATCTCGGCCTTCGAGGCGCCCGGGGCTACTCCCCGGGCTGCCCCCCCATAGGGGGGTGTCAGCCTGAGCTTCTCCGAGGGGTGGCTTCCCTGCGATTAGGCACCCTGGGAACTGGTCAGGGACGCACACTCTTGAGTTGAATCTGCTCGATCCGCCGGCGCAACCGCCGCAGGAACAGCAGCGCCCCTTCCTTGTCCGCGTCCTGCACGATGGCCTCCAGTTCCAGTAGCTCCTCCCCGTCCAGTGGGACGGCCAGCTTCTCCAGCTTCATGACTTTGCCTCCAAGGCCTCCATATCGGGGCTCTCTTGCAGGTGACGAAGTCGACTTCGCCGAGGGAAAGCGGGTTCGGGGCTCTCATCCCCGCGCCCTGGTCTCTGGCCGGCTCACGGCCGGCATGTCAGCATCAACAGCCTGGTGGCGTCTCCCCCGAGCCCACGCCAGGGGATGACGCATCCGGCTGGTACAGATTGCCGTCGTAAAGCACGGCGCTCTGGGGACAGTTGACTTGGCAAGCACCGCAGAGGATGCAGAGGCAATCGTCGATAACAGCAACGCCACCGTTGCTCTCGATGGCCTCGGCCGGGCACAGCTCGATGCAAGTACCACAGCCGGTGCACAGCTCCTGATCAACGCTGTAGGACATGGGCGACCTCCTTGTCACCTTGGGCCAAAGGATGAAGCAACTCGATCGCCTAGCCCCTGGCCCCTTCCAGCCAGCCACCGATCTCCTCCCTGGAGGGCACGCGCCCGTAGACAACGACCTTGCCGTCCACCACCAGCACCGGGGTGCGCATGATGCCGTAGCCGATGATCTCCTTGTAGTCGGTGACCTTCTGGACGGCGGCGAAAAGGCCCTTCTGGGATACCACCTCCTTTACCAACGCCATCACCTTATCGCAGTTCCCACAGCAAGAACCGAGAACCTTGATCTCCATTTCTCTCTCCCCCTATACAATCAGGTTGAACAGGTATCCAGTGACGACGATGCC
>Ga0209638_1000734_pt1 | contig 21592 bp, 20 predicted proteins | sample BarGraNGADG00211_FD_184490 | JGI IMG/M metagenome (GOLD analysis project Ga0209638, IMG submission 184490) | Arctic peat soil microbial communities from Barrow, Alaska - Barrow Graham LP Ref core NGADG0002-211 (SPAdes) (version 2) | ecosystem: Environmental > Terrestrial > Soil > Wetlands > Peat...
AGTCTGGCGCTACCTGTTCGACATCGATCTGATGTCGCAGATCCACGTCGAGTACATGCCGATCGACCATCCGCTCTTCTTCCTGCTCGCCGAGCCGAGGCGGCTGCGCTTCCGCGTCGAGGACGGCATCTGGCTGCGCCTGGTCGACGTGGAGGCGGCGCTGAGAGCTCGCTCCTACGCCGCGGGCGAGCAGCTGGTGCTCGACGTCACCGACTCCTTCTGCGCCTGGAACGAGGGCTGCTACCGGATCGAGGAGGGTGAGGTCTCGCGCGCCAAGGGCGCCGCTGACCTGCGCCTCGACGTGCGCGAGCTGGCGACCGCCTTCATGGGCGGCTTCAGCTTCAGCCAGCTACACCGCGCCGGCCTGGTCGAGGAGCTGCGCCCGGGCGGCATCGCCTGCGCCGACCGGCTCTTCGCGACGCCCGTAGCGCCGTGGTGCCCGGAGATGTTCTGACCAAGGTGGTCTCGCTGTAAGCGGTCGTTCGCGCTCGCAAGTAGGGAATGGGTCTCCTCGACCAGCGTGATCGCCGAGAGCCCATTTCTGTAAGCGTTTGACGGGCTGGAACGGGGTTACTCACTCTACGTACTCATGACCGGGTGAAGGCGGCTGCTCGACACTCGAGCCTAGAAGTCGTTGCGCAGGCGTCTCCAGCTAGCGTGTTGGCCCTGGCCGACCTGCTTGAGAACGCCGGCGGCTCTCAGTTTACGAAGGAGTTGGCGGATGTAGACGTCGCTCGCGGTCGGGACCGCCCGGCGCACGTCTTGAACCTTGAAGGTATCGCTCAGGGAAGAACGGATGAAGTTCTTTACCATCTCGCCCTTCGCCCCTCGGGCCGCGACCAACATGCCTGACCGATCCTCGAATCGACGGTAGGCGGCGAGTATGACGCCGAGGAAGTAGCGCGTCCACGGCCTCAGGTCGTGCTGGCCCTCATGCCATCCGACGGTCGATGCTTCTAAACCCTGGTAATAGCTCTCCTTCGTGTCCTCGATCAGCTTCTCGATGCTTATATAGCGACCAACCTCGATATCCGACTGGTAGAGGAGCAGCAACGTGAGCAGGCGCGACATGCGTCCGTTGCCGTCGCTGAAGGGGTGGACGACGAGGAAGTCGAGGGTGAAGGCGGCGATGAGGAGCAGCGGGTTGTAGGCGTCGCTGTCGCGGGCGTCGGTGAAGCCTGCGCAGAGCTGATCCATCGCGGCGGACGTCTCGAACCACCCAACGGGCTGGAAGCGTACGCGACGCGTACCGTCCGGCAGAATTTCCTCGACCGTGTTGTCAGTGCCTTTGAACTTTCTGCCGCGAGTAGCGCTGAACTGGTTGAGGTCACGGTGGAGTTGCTCGATCATGCTCGGCTTGAGTGGTATGTGAAGCGCACTCGAGTGGATCGTGTTCAGGGCCGATCGATAACCGGCGATCTCCTCTTCCGAGCGGTTGCGCGGCGTTGTGTTCTCCGATACGAGCTGTTCGATTCGCTTGAGCGGCGCTGTGATGTTCTCGATTGCGTTCGAAGCCTCCACGCTTTGAACGAGTGCGATATCGACCAGCGTATGGAGGACCTCGGGGTGTTGAAGACGGAAAGCCATCTCTCGCCCGCGAGCAACATCGATGTCGCTCAGGAGCCGGCCGATGGGGGCCGGCGTCTGACCAAAGCGGCGATCGAGGTCGCGGAAGCTCTGCATGATCTACATACTTTCCTTGAGGAACTATAGGTCAAACGGACCTAAACCTATAGTTCATGTGCCGGAAACTATATACACGGCTCGTTCATTTATATATGTAAGCCACGATAACCTATATATCACCAGAGACCGTGCCACTCTCGACCCATCGGTGGGAGAGTCACCGTCTCCGAGCAGTCAGTGATGGCGGCGAAGCCGGTGGCGCCACGAGAACGACTCTCCCATAAATACCCCACAGCGGGCCACGACCTCACAGATAGCGCCAAAAGCAACCAGCCCGACAAGCTGGGGGTAACTGGTTCAAGCCCAGTACCGCGCCTTGGCTACAATGCCCGGCGACCGGGGCGGTTAGCTCAGTTGGGAGAGCACCAGCTCGACAAGCTGGGGGTCACTGGTTCAAGCCCAGTACCGCCCACTCATTGAAAGCCCTGCTAGCGCGGGGCTTTCGTTCTCTCGGAAGGCAACGCTGCTGGGCGCGCGGCAACAGAATGGCAACGCTCGCGGCCGGCCGCCCTCGTTCGCCACGCTAACCCGCAGGTGACGGCAACGGTCTACGCCGGCCTGATTGAGCACGATCGCGATCGCCTCGGAGCGAAGCTCGCCGAGGCAGGATTCGGGCGATGAGCTACTCGGGCGAGGCGGTCAGGTCGTTCGGGCGAACGACCTTCGCCTCGACGATGTCTGCTCTCCGGGTCTCATAGGGTTGAGTCGTCTGAACCGATTCGTCGTCACCATTCTCGAAATCCTCAAGCGCACGTTTCGCATGCTCGGCGGTGCCTTGTGATCCCAGTAAGTAGCGCTCCCCCTTATCCGAGAGCACTAAGAGAACCTGCCACAGCTCTTCGTTCATACGGCGAGTCTATTCCGAGTCGCGAGTCGTCGCAACAATGGCAACACTTGACGTTCGCTCGGGTTCGGATGCGTTCGGAGCGGTTCCCCGAAAAGACTGCAAAAGGATGTTTATGCGAGCGGGCGCGAACGCTTGCCGCGATTCGACAAGCTGGGGGTCACTGGCGCAAGCCCAGTACCGCCCATCCCTCGCTTTCTCGGTCGGGTCATCGCCGTGAAGGCGATGACCCTGACGCCGCCGGCGGCACGATCTAGCGAGAGGCCGTGTTTGTGAACACTGTCCTCACGCGGCTCGCACCGCCAGCGGCGCCCCGAGAAACCGAGGGGCGGAGAGGTGGGGGCGGGGCGGCCGCACTTGTCGGTCGCGGCGGCGGATATTACTCGGCGAGCGCTGATTTCTTTCAACGATCAGACTCGTCACGAAGGTGTTGCGATCGCTGTCGAAATCGCTTCTCTCACGTCCGCGATCGCGGGTACCATCGACTCTATGAATGAGGGCCACTTCGCCGAGATCGAAAAGACGCTGCTCTTCATCTCCGAGGCGAGAAAACGAGCCGAGCGAGCGGCCACGGGTCTCGAGAGCGATGGAGCCGAGCCGCATCTGGTCGCCGCCCTGAGGCAGACGGAGCGAGAGCTCGAGGAGCTCGGGCGCCGGCTGATGCAGCAGACCTACTTCGCCGTGCCGAGCGACCAGCTCTCGATCGATCCCAACGAAGCATTGACCCTGCCCTAATCGTCGTGCTGACCGGCGAGGAGATCAGGGCGGCTCTTACCGCCTTCGCGGCGCGCTGGAGCGTCTATGAAGGAACTGAGCGCTCCGAAGCCCAGACTTTCCTAAACGAGCTTTTCGCCTGCTACGGGACGGATCGCTCGGCTGTCGCGCACTTTGAGGAATACCAGGCGGGCCGATTCGTCGATCTCATGTGGCCGCGCGTGTGCTTGATCGAGATGAAAGCGCCGAGCGAGGCGAAGCGACTGGCCAAGCACCGAGATCAGGCCCTCCAGTATTGGCGTGAGTCCGCCGACCCCGAGGCGAACACGCCCGCGCCGCCCTACGTTGTTCTCTGCGCCTTCAACAAGCTGGAGATCTGGGAACCGGGCTCGTTTCCCGGCGCGCCGCGTGTCGTTCTCGATTTGATCGACCTACCCGATCAGTACGACACACTGCTTTTCCTCGCTAATCGCGAGCCCGTCTTCGCCGGCGGCCAGGCGGAGCTCACACGCGAAGCCGTGGTTCATCTGGTCGATCTCTACGAGCAGCTGAGCAACCGTCGCGCGGCCGATGCCTGTTCGCGGAGGATCTCGGCCAGATTCCCGAGCATGGCTTCATCGACCTCCTGAACTACGTCGTGCTCGACCCGGCCTGCGGCTCGGGCAACTTCCTCTACGTCGCCTACCGCGAGCTGCGCCGGCTCGAGAAGCGCTTGCACGAGCGCGAGGTCGAGTTGAGGCGCAAGGCGGCCCTGAAGGAGCAGGGCTCGCTCAGCCTCCACTTCCCGCTCTCGAACATGAAGGGAATCGAGATCGAGAGCTTCGCCGTCGCGCTGGCGCGGGTGACGCTCTGGATGGGCCACAAGCTGGCAGTGGACGAGCTGGAGCTGTCCGAGTCGACGCTCCCGCTTGCGGATCTTTCAGGAATCCAGATTGGGGACGCGTTGCGAGTTCCGTGGCCGCGGGCGGACGCGATCATCGGCAATCCGCCGTTTCATGGCGATCGGTTCCTTCGCGGCGTTCTTGGAGATGCTTATGTGGAGTGGCTGAAGAGCGAGTTCGGAGTCGGCATCAAGGACTACTGCGTCTACTGGTTTCGAAAGGCGCATAACCAGCTTGAAGACGGGAAACGGGCCGGCCTCGTCGGGACGAACTCGATCAGTCAGAACCGAGCGCGCCGTGCCAGCCTCGAGTACATCACCGAGAACGACGGAACGATCGTCTCCGCCGTCTCCTCCCAGGATTGGCCAGGCGAAGCCGCCGTTGATGTGAGCATCGTGAATTGGGTGAAAAGCCCTTCATCGCCGCCGCGAAGCCTGTGGCTTGATGGCGTCCGGGTGACCGGTATCTCGCCCTCGCTAAGGTCGCTCATCTCAGACGTCGGAGGCGCATCGCGTCTGCCTCACAACGGGCGTCGGGGTTTCTATGGGCCGATTCCCGCGGGGAAAGGGTTCGTTCTCGACGGAGCGACTGCGTCGCGCCTCCTTGCTATAGGCCCCGCTTACCGAGATGTCGTTCGACCGTACCTCGTCGGTAATGACATCGCTAACGACCCAGGGCAGGAGCCGAGTCGGTATGTCATTGACTTCGGTTTTCGTCCCCTGGAAGAGGCGGCGAAGTACCCAGAAGCTCTAGATATCGTGCGGCGTCTCGTGAAACCGGAGCGAGACAAGACACGCCGCGCAACGTATCGCGAGAAGTGGTGGAGATTCGCTGAACCGCTCGTAGCGATGCGGACCGCGATCGAACCACTTTCTCGCTATATCGCTGGAACGGCGACTGGGAAGCGAATCTTCTTCTGCTGGTGCAGTACCTGGACGTGCCCGAGCAACGCGACGAACGTGTTTGCGTTCAACGACGATTACGCATTCGGCGTCCTGACCTCGCGAGTTCACACGGCCTGGGCTGAAGCGCAGTCATCGACTCTCGAAGACCGCATCCGCTACACGCCGACCTCTGCGTTCGAAACCTTCCCCTGGCCAGATCCAATCTCGGACGCTCAACGCGAGCAGATCGCCGAGCTCGCCCGCAAGGTCGTCGCCCGCCGCCAGGAGATCTGCCTCGAGCGCCAGATCGGCCTGACCAAGCTCTACAACGAGGTGGACGACGGCGCCTACGCCGATCTCGCCGCCCTGCACCGCAAGCTCGACGAGGCCGTCTGCGCCGCCTACGGCTGGCCCCGCTCGATCGCCGTCGACCCCGACGAGACGAATGCCCGCCTGCTCGCGCTCAATCAGGAGATCGCCGCCGGCAAGCGCCCGTACGACCCCTTCGGTCATCTGCGTGAGCCGGAAAGCGAAACGTCTTGATCTCCGCTCAGGGTTGGCGCCCGATTGGCGCCACGGTTTTCATGCCGCCTCTGCTGGATTTCGCGATCTAGCCCTCACGCTCACCACTCAAGCCCCGCCCGCCGCCAGCCGATCTGCTTCCCGTGGAGTCTCAGTGCAGGATCTGCGGCGCGCTCTGGCCACCCGAGCAGCATGTCCCTGCCCATATGGGCGGAGGGTGTCCGAGCTGCGGCGGATCCCCGCTCTGTGACACTTGCGGTCATCCGAGACGCAACCACTTGGGCGTTTTCTCGGGCGGCGGTAAGCAGCGCTGCAGGGCGCATAGCCGCGATATTCAAGCTCTGGCCGCCGTCAAGTGCACCTGTACACAGTACGTCCCACGGACGACGCGGTTCTCGGACGCCAAGTTCGCCGAGCCCGATCCCGACGCCAAGGGCCCGATCCCGCGCCTGCGGCCGCCGAGCGCCTCGCCTGATCGGCGAGATTCCTAGCGGCGCCGATGCTTCCCGTGGCACTTCGCGCAACAGCCCGCTTGCTTCCGCGCGCGGCCCCGGTGCCCCCGCTTTCCGCCCGTCAGGAGTCGCCGGACGCTCAGGATCGTACCGGCGAGCGCTCCAGCCTTTGCCAGGCGCCGGGCCCGCTTCAGCCGCCGCGCGATCAGCGGCCCTAGCTCGTCCAGCTCCTCCTCCAAACGGCCTCGCACGGTCTCTATTTGCGCACGGATTTGAGCCGGGCTTTGAGCCATTCGATGTTCTCCTTGCTGCTCTGGATCGCCTGCTTCGGAAGCGGAGGAACGGCCGCGCGAAGGGACTGGATGCCGATAGCCACGCACGCGCCGGTGACCAGTAAGAGCAAGGCCGCCACCACGAGCGCGGCCGCCCAGCCCGGAACGACCAGGGCGAAGGCCAGCACCGCCGCGGTCACGAGCGTTGCGATCAGTAGGAACACGGTGAGAAGCGCGACGAGAAGCAGGGCGACCCCGATCGCGGCGTGTTTTCCCTTCGAGGCGAGCTCGCTCTTTGCCAGCGCGATCTCGAGCCGAACCAGCTCACGCAGGTCCGCGCCGAACTTCTTCACGCTCGAGGTCGTATTGTTCGTCTCTTCGTCCATCTCGTTCTCGCCATACCCTAGCTAGGCGCAAGCGAAGCGTCAGTGCGGCGAACGCCGTTTCGCGGAAAGGCTGCCGTAACCATTCCCAGCCGACGCGCCAAGTAGCGTTTGCCGCGGTCTAGATGGGCACGACGCGCAACTACGTTGCTTTCGACATCGAGACGGCCAAGGTGCTGCCCGAATCGGTGACCGACCTGATGGACCACCGGCCGCTCGGCATCGCCTGTGTCGCCGCCGTTGTATCCGGGCAGGAGGAGCCGTTCGTCTGGCACGGGGTAAACGGCGGCGAGCCGGCGGCGCAGATGTCGCCCGCCGAGGTGCGCGCGATGATCGAGCAGTTCGCCGCCTGGGCCGATCAGGGCTACACGCTTCTCTCCTGGAACGGTCTCGGCTTCGACTTCAACGTGCTGGCCGAGGAGTCGGGCCTCGCGGAGGAATGCGCCCTCATCGCGCTCGGGCACGTGGACATGATGTTCCACGTCGTCTGCGAGCTCGGCTATCCGGTGGGCCTCGGTAAAGCGGCGGAGGGGTTCGGCTTGCCCGGAAAGTGCGGCGGCATCACCGGCTACGACGCTCCGATCATGTGGGCTCAGGGCCGCTGCGCCGACGTGCTCGAGTACAACCTCCAGGACGCCAGGCTGGCGCTCGCGATCGCACACGAGGCCGAGCGCCGCGGCGAGCTCCTCTGGATCACGCGCCGGGGGACAACGGGGCGTATGCCCCTGGCGCAAGGTTGGCGCTCGGTCGAGGAGGCGCTGCAAACCCCGTTGCCGGACACCTCCTGGATGTCCGACCCGCCGACTCGAGAAGATTTCACCGCTTGGCTGCCGTCCGGCTCGCTCATAGCCTGACAAACAGCGAGATTTGGACAGCGGCGTCCGCCTGCGCATCGTCACGGGCCGGAAGACGCGGCTGCGGAGCGCTGTCTTCAACCCGAGCGGCGACCTTGTCGCCTCGGCCGGGATGGACGGGGTGATTCGAATCTGGGCCGTGCCCGACGTCGCGAAAAGCGTCTGACGAGTGCCCTTGACGCCCGCGGGCGGGCGGCTCGCCGATCTCATCCCCCAAATGGGTCGCTCCGGTCTGCACGCGCCGTAGTCTCACTGCGCGGAAACGGGGACCTGGTCGAACGGCTGGTTGGCGCGGGCAGGCTCTATCCGAGGATGGACGTTGACCGCGCTCCTCCGATCGCTGGGGTATGGGCAATCGGGGTCTCGGATTACGCTGCTGGAAGCCGCTTCGGCGCGATCGCCGGGCCGCTGAACGAGGGCTGGGGACTCGTCGCTTCGCGCGCTGGTGCGTTGCTTCCACTCTCGCCGCGGTGTTGATCTCGGGCCCTGCGGCGCAGAAGGCCGCCACGAGCCCCACGAGCCCAAGCTCGGGCGCGATCCATGCGCGGCCTGCGCTTTGTCTCAGCGCTCAAAGCGGCGAGTGCAAAGCCGGCGTCGCCGCCGTGAACACCAAGGCGCACAAGAAGGCGAAGAAGAACTGCGCGGTCAAGGCGCGTAAGCACACAAAGAAATGCCTGGCCCAGGCCCGCAAGAAGGCGGCGCAGGCTCGCAAGAACGCGAAGAAGAAGCCGGACAGCACGGCAGGGCTGAACGCAAACTCGGTCAGCGCGCGCCCCGCCGGTTATGGGCCGGCGCAGCTTCGCGGCGCCTACAGCCTGCCCTCCGCCGCAGCTAGCTCGCAGACGATCGCGATCGTGGCGGCCTACGACAGCCCCACCATCGAGGCGGATCTCAGCGTCTACTCCAAGACCTTCTCGCTGCCGGCCTGCACTAGCGCGAACGGCTGCTTCCGCAAAGTGAACGGAGCCGGGGCGAAGACTCCGCTTCCAAGTCCCAACGCTCTCTGGGCGCTCGAGACCTCGCTCGATGTCCAGGCCGCCCACGCCGTCTGCACCAATTGCAAGATCCTTCTCGTCGAGGCCGAGTCGAGCTCGATCAACGATCTCGTCGCCGCCGTCGACACCGCGGCGAAGCTCGGCGCCGATGTGATCTCGAATTCCTGGGTAGTGAACGAGTTTCACGGCGAGACTTCTTTCGACTCGCACTTCAATCACCCCGGAATCGCCATTACCGCCGCCTCCGGCGATACCGGCTACGGAGTGAAATGGCCCGCGGCCTCGCCCTACGTCACCGCGGTCGGAGGTACCACCCTCGACGTCGACGGCTCGAATACCCGCGTCAGCGAGACCGCCTGGGAGCAGGGCAGCTCGGGTTGCTCGGCCTACGAGCCCAAGCCGGCCTGGCAATCTGACGCCGGCTGCGCGCAGCGGACTGTCCCGGACGTTGCGGCTGTCGCGAATCCCGACACCGGCGCGGCGGTCTACGACTCCTACGGTTATTCCGGGCAGAGCGGCTGGTTCAAGATCGGCGGCACCAGCTTGGCCGCACCGATAGTGGCGGCCATCTACGCGCTTGCCGGCAACGCCGACACTGTCGTCGCCGGCTCGTATCCATATGCCCACGCCTCCTCGCTGTTCGATGTTTCGGTGGGTACGAACGGAACCTGCTCCGCGAGCTATCTGTGCAGCGCCGCCGCCGGTTATGACGGCCCAACGGGGCTGGGCACTCCCGCGGGCACCAGCGCCTTCTAGTCGATTGCCGAAAAGCCGAGGGTCCGCCGCCTGGTGCCTCGAGCGGCGCCCCTGCCCCGAGAAAAGCGCTCCGGTCGCCACTGGCTCGCCGCGACGCCAAGCTACCCTTGCCGCATGCCGGTCTTGGTCGCCTCGAATCTGCGCAAGGAGTTCGCCGGGACGCTTCTCTTCGAGGACGTCTCGTTCTCGCTCGATCGCGGCGAGCGGATGGCTCTGGCGGGAGCGAACGGGGTCGGCAAGACGACGCTCCTGCAGGCTCTCGCGAGCAGGACCGAGTTGCAGGCCGGCGAGCTGGCGCTGGCCAAGGGGACGAAGATCGCTCTGCACGACCAGCGCCCGCCGCTCGAGCGCGGGCTCGACCTGCGCTCGTACATGCTCTCGGCGAGCGAGGATCTGCTCGCCGCCGAGCGGGAGCTGGCAGAGCTGGAAGCGGCGATGTCGGCGGGGACTCACGACCCGGCGACGTTACGGCGCTACGCCGACGCGCAGGCACGGCTCGAGCACGCCGGCGGCTACGGCTGGCGCACGAGCTACGAGGCGGCCGCGCGCGGGCTCGGCTTCACGAAGACAGATCTGGAGCGCCCGCTCGAGAGCTTCTCGGGCGGCGAGCTGACGCGCGCCTCGTTGGCGCGGGCGCTCGGCGCGGGCGCCGATCTGTTGCTTCTCGACGAGCCGACCAACCATCTAGACGTCGCGAGCATCGAATGGCTCGAGAGCGAGCTGTGCCGGCTGGACGCGGCGCTCATCCTGGTGGCGCACGATCGCTGGTTTCTCGAGGCCGCCACCAATTGCGTGCTCGAGCTCGAGAACCGGCGCGGTACCTTCTTCTCGGGCCCGTGGCATGCCTGGCGCGAGGAGCGCACGGTGCGCGAGCAGCACGCGGCCAGGATGGCCGCCCGCCAGGCCGAGGACATCGCGCGACTCGAGCGCTTCGTCGCCCGCTTCCGCTACGGCACCAAATCCCGCCAGGCGCAGTCGAAGCTGAAGCAGATCGCGCGCATCGAAGCGGACAAGGTCGACGCGCCCGCGCGAGCGCGGCGCTCGCTCGGCTTCGAGTTCCTGAAGCCGACCCGTTCGGGACGGATCGTGCTGGATGCGAAGGGGGTTGCGCTGGAAGTCGGCGGTCGCAGGCTCCTCGGCGCCGTCGACCTCGTGCTGGAGCGCGGCGAGCACGTTGCTCTCGTCGGCGCGAACGGCTCGGGCAAGACCACGCTGGTTGAGACGCTGATCGCGCGCCGCGCGCCGGCAATGGGCACCGTGCGCCTCGGCCAGAGCGTCGAATGCGGCTTCTTCTCTCAGCACACCCTCGAGCTGGACGATCGCGGCAGCGTCATCGACTGCGCGCGCTCGGCCACCGGTCTTTCGCGCGCCGACGCCCAGAAGCTGCTCGGGCGCTTCCTCTTTTCGGGCTACGAAACGCAGGAGAAGGCGGTTCGCATGCTTTCGGGAGGGGAGAGAAGGAGGCTCGCGCTGGCGCTCCTCGTGGCTTCGGGCGCCAACTTCCTCGTTCTCGACGAGCCGACCAACCACCTCGACGTCGAGAGTCGCGAGGCGCTGGAGGCTGCACTGGAGGCCTTCGACGGAACGCTGCTCATCGTCTCGCACGATCGCGCCCTGCTCGATGCCGTCGCGACCCGTACTCTGGCGATCGAAGACGGCGAGCTGCGTTCGTACGACGGCCGCTGGGCCGATTACGTTCTGGCTCGCGAGCAGGCGCGCGCGCCGGCGACGCCGCAGTTGCCGCCGAAGGCGAAAAAGTCTCAACCCGCGCGGACGAAACCATCGCCGCTCGAGCGCGAGCGGCTGCGCCTGGAGCAGGAGATCGAGCGTCTCGAAATACGACTCTCGGCGCTCGAGCAGGAACTGGCCGAGGACTGGGCCGATATGGAGAAACTGAGCGCCTTTCGGACGACTCGAGCCCGAGTCGATCGCCTGCTCGAGCGCTGGGAGGCGCTGGTCGAGACCGAGAGCTCGAAGAACGGCGACACTTCGGCCTAATGCCCTCGGAACCGGGGGGAGCGCGTACACTCGATGCGCGGTCGCTCGATGAAGTTCCTGAAGGGACGTAGAGTTGGAGTGAACATGTTCCGAGCTGCGCTCGCCACAACCTTGTTAGCGGCACTAGCGGTGACGATCTGCACCGGAAGCGCACGCGGCGCCTTCCCCGGGAACGACGGCAGGATCGCCTTCATCAACGACCGCAACGGGACGCCCTCGATCTTCGTGATGGACCCGGATGGCTCGAACGTGCAGAAGCTGGTCGTGAACAATCCACAAGGGGGGTACGCGGTCGCCTCGCCAGACAGAAAAAAGATCCTCTTCTCGGTGCGGATCTTGACGAAGCTGACCGTCGGCTATGAGTTCTGGACGATGGACTCGAACGGCAATCACGTCGGGCGCTTCATCGAGGAAACCTCGAACCGGCCCTTCGCATCGACCTGGTCGTCGAACGGAAAGAGGATCGCGTATTACCGAAACGGCAGCCTTTGGGTGATGAACGCCGACCGAAGCAATGCCCGGGAAATCACGAATGCCGACTTCAGCGGCGCCGCGCCGAGCTGGTCGAAGCGAGGGTTGATCGCCTTCGATCGCGGCGGAAGCGTCTGGGTCGTGAATCCGTCGAAAGGCAAGGAGCGACGGGTGGGTTCGGGAAGCCAGCCATCATGGTCGCCGGACGCGCGCAAGCTCCTGTTCGTAGCAGTGCCTCGCAGGGCCACGCTGAACGACATCTTCGTGATGCGCGCGGACGGATCCGGGCGCAAGCGCCTAACCGCGACTCCGAACGTCAACGAGGTTCAGCCCACCTGGTCGCCCGGCGGGCGCTGGATCGCTTTCACAGCCAGCAAGGGCGTCTATGCAATGAGGAGCGACGGAAAGAAGCTGCGTCTCGTCGCCGCCAAGGGCGTACAACCGAGCTGGGAGAAGGGGACAGACGGGATCGTCTACACCCGACGAACGGCTCGTTGGAGTGGTTTCGTCCTGCAGACAAGCCTGAACGGGAAGCACACGCGCTGGTTGTTGCGACCCCGGCTCGACGCCAGCCCGACCTGGTCGCCGGACGGTAGCGAGCTGGCGTTCACACGCGACGGAGTCGTCTACCTGGTTGACGAGAACGGAGAGGTTCCGCGCTCGACCGGGCTTCGGGGCGCCGATCCCGCCTGGAGCCCCGACGGCGAGTACCTCGTTGTCGCGTCGGGACTCGACCTGGTGATAGCGAACAACGACGGAACCGCCCCAACACCGCTCGACCTCAAGTTCGACCCGACCAGCCCGACGAAGTACACGGGCGTCTCCGAGCCCGCCTGGACGGTCAACGCGAAGAACGAGAGCTCTATCGCCTTTACCGCCACGGGCACCGACGGCATCCGAAGCATCTTCGTGGTCGAGCTGCAGGCCAGATCTCTCAAGCCGAAGATCGGTCCGCTCGAGCCGCTCGCCCTGGGTTGCGGCTCGATCGGAGCCAGCTCTCCCACCTGGGCGCCTGACGGAAGCCTGATTGCCTTTGCCTGCGATCAGTCGATTGTCATCTCCGGCAGCGACGGGAGCAATCCGCGCCCGCTGGGCCCGGCGGCGAACGCCACGCTTGCCTGGTCGCCCGACGGCTCGCGGATCGTTTTCTCCAAGCAGTTCGGCAGCGACTTGGCGGACCTTCACGTCATGAACTCCGACGGGACGGCGCCGATGACTCTCGACGCCGGCCCCGGCTCGAGCGATCAGCCGGACTGGCAACCGCTTCAGCCGCCTCCGTAGAGCGCCGCGGGGCTACGCTGCCGCTGCGCGCCGGAACGCCGAGGAAGGGGAGCGCGGCGATCAAGGCGAATTCGTTCGTGGCAAACAACTCACCTGGAGGGACGTCGTTTTCAGTATGAGGTTTTCGCTAGGCGCCGCCGTAGCGATAGTTGGAATGGTCGTTTTCGTGGGCTCAGCGCCCGCTCGCACGGCTCTCCCCGATCAGAAAGCTGCGCTCGCCGGCATCAAGCGAGGCGTCGCAAAAGGCTGGATCGAACGAGCCGATGCCGCTCGCTACCGAGGCGCGGTGAACCGTGCGGCAAAGCTCATTCGCGGGCTACCGCAATCGCGGCGGGCTCCCGTTGCGGCGAACCTGCACCAGGTGGCACGGGTGGCGTCGAAGCTGACCCGGGCCCGCGCCAGCGCCGTGCTGGGGCAGCTCGAGATCAACAACGACTACTTCGCCAAGCATGGAGTACCCGCAAGACATACCGATATCAGCGACGCCGACGGCGTCGTCTACCGCTATATGAGCGGTGTTGGCTTCGAGTTTCACCCGCTGGCCAACTTCGGAGCGCTGAACGCGAAGGTCGCCGGTGGATCGGTCGAGTCGGTGCAGCGCCTGGAGCAGGCCCTGATTGAGCGGGGCGTGAACGAGCCCGGCGGAGGCCTTGGCTGGGAGTACTACTTCGATTATTCGAGCGGGCGGGGTCCCTGGCTGTCGGGAATGGCACAGGCGGTCGCGGCTCAGGCATTCGCGAACGCGGCGCGAATAGTCGAAGCCGACTCGGCGAAGTTGATGGCGACGGCCCAGGCTGCTTTCCGCACGATTCCCGGCCGACTCACGCTGCAGCGCTCCTCGGGCCCCTGGATAAGGCTCTACGGCTTCAACAATCTCGTCGTGCTGAACGCCCAGTTGCAAGCGCTGATATCGCTACGGGGCTACGCCAACGCAAGCGCCGATGGTGATGCGGCGACGCTCTCCACGGAGATGGAACAAGCCGCGGCCACCGACCTGCGCCGCTTCGACACCGGTTATTGGACGTATTACTCGCTGCCGAAAACGCCGTCCACGCTCGATTACCAGAAATTCGTCGTGCAGTTGCTGAGAAAACTCGGATCGTCAGATCCCAGGCTCTCCGAAGCTGCCACCAGGCTCGCCGGCTACACGAAGCAACCTCCGGCCTTCAGGCTCGCCAATGGCGACGCCGGAACGGTTCGCTTCTGGCTTTCGAAGCCGGCCGCAGTAGAGATGAAGTCGGCGGCGGGCCGGACGAAGCGCCTGACGCTGTACGGCGGTTGGTACAACCTCGGCTGGAAGCTGCCCGCTCGAGCCGGCGCCTATTCCGTCACCGTCAAGGCGCGCGATTGGGCCGGAAACAGCTCGTCTTTCACGGGCCTTCCGATCGTACGCGTCGTCCCGGCGGCGAATTGGTCGGTAGTGAGCTCGGCCGTATCGCAGAAGAAGTCGGTCTTGGATGCGGCCGAAGCCGGTGTTGTTTCGCGAGCGGCCGCCGCGACGACGACGACGCCCTCGACCGGTCCGGTTTCCTTCAGCGTCGGCGCCGGCCTGGACAACGCTGCTCAAGCTTCTCTCGCCACGAGCGCGAGTCTCAACGCCGTCCGCCTGATCGTCAACTGGAGCCCCGGCGCCTTGGCACCCGACGCAGCCACGGTCGGCGACCTCAGCGCGATTCCCGCTACGAAACGCCTGATCGTCGAGCTGGCGACGGTGTCTCCGCCTTCCGACGCCACCGGTCGCGCCCAGTTGGCAGCGTTCGCAAGCTCTCTCGTCACGCAGGTTCCGGGCATCAACGAGCTGATGCTGGGGCCGGCTCCGACAATCAAGAGCGCGCCCGCTTATGCGGCTGCGCTGGCCGCGCTTCGCGACGCCGCGAAAGCCAAGGCGCCGACGCTCGTAGTCGCCGGAGAGCTGGACGGAGCGGTATCACCGGGTACTACCCTCATGACACTGGCGGAAGCTATCGATTTACTGGGTCGCACGCAGCCGAGCATGGACGAGCTGGCGTTCAAGCCCGCGCCGGAAGCCGCCAAGAACGTCTGGACGATCAAGAACTACCCACAACTCGTGGCGGCGCTCGACAAGGCGTTCTCCGACTCGTCTCAAAAAGGCTTGACGCTGCCGATACTCGTGGACGGAATCGCCGCGGCAACGACCATACCGGCCGAGAAAGCGAGCGTGTACCCGACGCCGCCCGGTCCCGTGCCAGGTGTCAGCGAGATCGTTCAGAGGAACGCGTACGAGCAGGTTCTGCAAGGCACCGTCTGTATGCCGAACGTCTCGGGAGTGCTGTTCAACCGGCTCGTGGACAAAGCCGGTAGCGGTGTGGTGCCCGGCGACCAATCGGGGCTCTACTACGCCGACGGAACCGCCAAGACGAGCGTGAGCGACGTCGCCAAGTCGGCCGCTCTGGCCGAGCGGGGCACGCTCGACGTCTGCCCGGGCCTTCAGGCAAGTGTGGCCGGCAAGACCCTCGTCTTCCCACTCAGTTTCCCGAGTCAATCCCCGCCCTGGGTACTGCTTGCGTGCACGCGCGACTGCGCCTACCTGATCACCCTGGAGCGCGCCGATGGTAAGCCCATCAGAGCCATGCGTGGGACCTTGCAAGGCGACGTGACCAGCAAGCTGGCCCTGTCTACGGGTGCGCCTCTCAGTGCCGGTAGCGGGTATCGCCTGCGCGTACGGTTGGTCGCCAGCACCAGTCCCGGCCCGATCCGGCAGTACGTAAGCCCGCCGCTTTCGCTTACGTAGACGGAAAGCTCGCGGCAACTCCGAAGCTGGTTCTCAAGAAGGCGGAGCCAGGCGAGTTTCCGCGGGCGCATCCTTAGAATCGCGCCCGAGCAGAGGGCCTGGCACGCGATCGAGCTCGCTGGCGCCCGGAATACGGTCGAACCCCGGGAAGCCCTCGCCCAGGCCTCCCTCCAGCAACCAGTACTCGATCGCCCGCTGCCCCTTCGCCCCAACCAGCACCAGCGCCAGCGAATACGCCTCATCGGGAGTCTCCGGCCCGATTTCTCGCGAGAAGCGCCCGCCGCTGGCATGCAGTTCGGGCTCGACCGGGAAGAGCAGACCGCGTATCTCGAAGGCGAGCCAGACGTGGTGCCCGTGCGGGACGGGCGAGAGCTCGCCCTCGACGCGAAGGCGGCGCGCCGTATCGAGACCCTTCTCGGAAAGGAGGATGCGGCCGCTGACATCGACGTGGCTGTCGAGAAAGAGCATCCAGATTGCGGAGGCGAGGAAGAACGCCGCAACAGAGGCGACGATCAGGAGCGCGCTGGCTGTCTGACTCACTCGCGAACCTCCTCCGGTCTCGACTCGATATTCCAGGAAGTTTCTACCCGTGACCGGATCCCGGCAACCCCGGTCGTGGCGATCCGGTGCCTCCTCACCTGCGGCCTAAAGCGTGCATTTCACGAGGGCGAGAGGCCGTGTCTACCGAAATGCGCGACTGGCTGTGGATATCAGCCACAACCTAATTAGCGACCCAACGGCACGCGAGCGGGAGCGGGGCGGTCTGGCCGCCCCGCTCTTTCTTGCTCATGCGTAAGTCGCGCTTGTTACAGCGGGCGTGAATCGAGCCGCCGGGCTAGTCGCCCCAGAGCCCTTTCCCCACCGGGAGTACGCGTTTCGTGCCCATCCCGTTGACCACTCCCGCCGCCGAGGCGTACCAGGCGACAAGCGCGGTGACGATGCCCGACCAGCCGCCAACGTGAAGCATGTAGGCGCTGTGGCCGTGAGCGAGGCGGAAGAAGCCGATCACGAGCAGAATCTCCGTGATCTCCAGGGCTAGGAACACGGCGAACGTCGCCAGGTTCAACCGTGAGGCCCAAAGGAGCATGTAGGTGTTGAAGATCGCGAACGCGAGCAGGAACCAGGCCAGCGCGTTGTAGACGTCGGGCGTGAGGTTGGTGAATCCGCTCGAGGTGCTGCGCAATACCTCGAAGATTCCGAGCGAGAGCCAAAACCCTCCATAGGTCGAGAAGGCCGTCGCGCCGAAGACGTTGCGATTCCGGAACTCCCACATGCCCGCCAGGAGTTGAATCAGCCCGCCGTAGAAGATCGCCAGTCCCACCCAGATACCGCCCGGAATGAAGGTCGCGTTACTCCCGCTGAGCATGAAGGTCGTGAGCGCGAACGCCGCCAAACCTAGCGGAGCGGGATCGGCGACCGGCGAGAATCCTCGCTCTTCTGTCGCCTCAGCCATAGATTCCTCCTTGTCGTGGATCGCGGCGCCCTCTGGCGCCGTCCGCGCAATCGTAAGAGCCGAGCCGGCTGCCTGCTGACAGAACGGTTCGAGGCTTAACTAGAGAATCTTGGAGAGGAAGGCTTTTGTGCGCTCGTGCGTCGGCGACTCGAAGAAGTGCTCGGGCGAGCCCTCCTCGATGATCACGCCCTCGTCCATCATCACCACGCGGTCGGCGGCGCGCTTGGCAAAGCCCATCTCGTGCGTGACGACGATCATCGTCGTGCCCTCGTGCGCCAGCTCCTCCATCACGTCCAACACCTCGCCGGTGACCTCCGGATCGAGCGCGCTGGTGGGCTCGTCGAACAGCATCAGCGCCGGCTTCATCGCCAGCGCCCGGGCGATCGCCACCCGCTGCTGCTGACCGCCCGAGAGCTTGCCCGGGTAGGTGTCTTTCTTGTCCGCCAGGCCAACGCGCGCGAGCAACTTCTCGGCATCGTTGGTGGCCTCTTGCTTGGAGAGGCCGCGCACCTGAATCGGCGCTTCGACCACGTTCTGGAGCGCCGTCTTGTGCGGAAAGAGGTTGAAGCGCTGGAAGACGAAGCCGATCTCGGTGCGCTGGCGGGCGATGTTCCTTTCGGAGTCCTCGACCAACCTGCCGTTCTTCATCCGGTAGCCGATCGGATGCCCGTTCACCTCGATCGAGCCGCCGTCGATCTTCTCGAGATGGTTGATACAGCGCAGGAAGGTCGTCTTGCCCGAGCCGGACGTACCGATGATGCAGACGGTTTCCCGCGGCCGGACGTCGAGTGACACCCCCTTGAGGATGTGCAATCGGCCGAAGTGCTTGTGCACCTCGGTCGCCCGCAACACGAGACCTTCCGGGCCGGACATCATGATCGTCCTCGCCAGCGTCCGCCGGCGCCGAAAGGCCAGTCTCCGAGGCGAGCGACCCCGCCGCCCTCCGTCCAGACTGCAACAGCGCGCTCACGCAGCGACAGCTCGTCGCCGTGCTCGCTGACGGCAAGCCGGCGCTCGATCACAGCCTGGACGATGCTCCAGATCGAGGTGAGAACGAGGTACCAGAAAGCGACCGCGATAAAGGGCGCGACGTTTCCCGAGCTCGAGAAGACCTGCTCGGCGTCGCTGAACAGCTCGTAGACGCCGATGATGTACACCAGTGAGCTCGTCTTCATCATGTTGTTGAACTCGTTGCCGAGTGGTGGCACGATCACGCGCGCGGCCTGCGGCAGGACGATCCTGCGCATGATCGCGCCGTAACGCATCCCGAGCGACTTCCCGGCCTCCATCTGCCCCTTGTCGATGGAGTCGATCCCGGCTCGGATGATCTCGCGCATGTAGGCGCCCTCATTGACGCCCAGGGCGAGGATGCCCGCGAACACTTCCTGCTTGAGAGTGAAGGCTCCGAAGCCGACCGAGCGCCCCGGGATGATGAGCCAGATGAACATGATCTGGACGAGCACCGGGGTGCCACGAAACACGAGCACGTAGGCGCCCGAGAGGAAGCGGAGCGGCCTGAAGCTCGACATCCGCATGAGGGCCGCGATCAGGCCCAGGATGATGCCCAGCACCTGGGCGACGATCGAGATGTAGACCGTCGCCCAGAGTGCTTGAAGGAACACGTTGTCCGGATCGGCGATGCGCGTCCAGACGAGGTGCCAGTTGACCAGTGCGAGTGCGATCAGCAGGCTCCTATTTCTTGGCCAGCTTCGCGTTCTCGGCGTCGAGCATGGCCTTCTGGGTCGTGGCGGCCTGAACCGCGACGACTTTTCCGCTCAGGGAAGCCAGATCGGTGATTCCGGCCGGGTTGCCCTTCTTGACCATGATCAGCGTTCCGACGGAGACGTAGTCGGCGAAGTCGACCTCCTTGGCACGCCCCGGCGTATCCGAGAGGGCGCTGATGATCGCGTCGCACTTCTTCGCCTGGAGCGCGGGGATGAGCACGTCGAAGCCGGTCGTCTGGAACTCGGCCGTCTTCCCCCAGAGCTTGACGAGGGCGTTGGCGATGTCGATGTCGGCGCCGACGGTCTTGCCGTTCACTATCGACTCCATGGGCGGGTAGGTGGTGTCGCTGCAGAACTTGATCGCGCCGCCGCTGATGTTGGGAGGAGTCAACGACGCCGGAGCGGCCGGGGGATTCGTGAGAGCGAACGCGCTGAGGCCCCAAGTGGTGAGGATCTTCTGCATCTCACCGGTCGCGTAGAGCTTCGCTATCGCCTGCTTGAAGCTGTTGCCGAGCGGATCGCCCTTACGGGTGGCTATGCCTTCTGGCGTGGCTGCGAGCTGCTTTCCGGCGATCTCGTACTTGCCGGGGTTCTTCTTCATGTAGTAGAGGACAGGGGTGGCGTCGGCCACATAAGCGTCGACCTTGCCGGTCTGCAGGGCGATGGCGGCGTTCGTGTCGGCCGGGAAGACCTTGATCGTGATCTGCTTGCTCTTTGAGCTGCTGCCACAGCCGGTGGTGGCTCCCGCAACGAGCGCGGCTACGAGCACCGCCCCCAGCAGGGCGAAAAGCGTGCGTGTGCGCATGGTTACTCTGATTCCTTTCTCGAGGACGTCGCTTCGAAAATGTCCGGCCGCAGGGGCGGTAACGCGCTGTCTGCGCCTGCAGTTCTTGCGAGTAGCCACGACGTCCGGAGTCTCAACGAGGGGCATTGTCCTACGTGGGCGCCCGGGAAAGCAAACGGCAACACGTATTGCCACGAGGTAGCGCCTACAGCCGCCGGCGAATCGGCGCGGCCGAAAGTTCCGGCGCGAGCGTCCAGGGGCGCCGGGCGGAACGCGGCGGTACCGTCGTGGGCGTTTCAGGCCGCGTGCCGGACGCCGGCCAGCACGGGCGACTCGTGTAGCGTGCCGCGGCCACAGGCGGTCGTGCTCACGCGCACAGTCAGGCGGTCGCTTGCGCCGGGCGGTCGCAGTCGCAGCGTCTTCCCGACCGGGCAGGAGCTCTCGCTACCGACCGGCACGTCGCTGTAGGAGATGAGAACGCTGGCGCGACCGAGGTGCTTCAGTTGTACGCGCTTCGGAGTCGAGTTCAAGACCGCCAGCCCGCCGTGTACGACGCGGGTCGGAAGCAGCCGGTGCGCACCCATGATCCGCAGCGTTGGATAACCCTGGAGCGAGCAGGCGTCGCCCGAGTTCTCGAGCGTGACGCTGAAGAGAATCGTTCCGGCGGCTCCTTGTGAGTCGAGTAGCTTCCCCTTCAGCTGAGAGGCGGTACAGGTGGGCGCGGCGGCCCGCGAGCCCGTTGCGCTCTGCGCCACGAGCACGGCGACCATGATCGCGATCACCGCGGTGCCGAACAAAGAGAGGGGTGTGGGCGATCGCATCGTTAATCCCTATTCCAATCTCGGGTTCGCGCGAAACCCGCCCGAATTGGTCGATTTACCTCGTGCAGCGCGGGTCATGACGCTGGCTGTAAGCCCGATCACTCGATATGAAGCTCAGGAGAGCGCTCGCGTCTGCCGATGAAAAAACGAGAACCCCACCGTCCGGCGAGAGCGAGGAATGCCGTGAACCTCGATTCAAAGTCGATTATCGAAAACACCGTCGCCCACGATGTCGAGGCCGAGCGGGAACTGCTAGTCGTGCTGCGTGAGCTGATCGCACTTGCCGTAGAGCGCCCGGGCGGCGTGGCGATCGACGAGCTGGCGCGCCGGTTGGGGAAGGATCAGGACAGGCGCAGCGTGCGAGAGTTGCTCGAGCGCGGCCGCCTGGCGCAGGAGGACGAGATCGGGGCCAACGAGCGTTTTGCCGTAGTCGAGCGCGTCTACGACGATCCGTTCGCCTACTGGCGAGCCCGCTACGTCCCGACCTCCTTCGGGCGCATTTTTCTGCAGGGCCTCGGCGCCGAGCAAAAAGCCGACTAGGGGCTGGAAGCCCGCAGGCGCGCCAGGACCTCGGCCGTTGTCGAGGCCATCGGAATGACCCGGTCGAGGCTGGTGATCTCGAAGGCCCGTACCACGTCGGCGTTCGAGGCGACCACACCGAGTGCGCCGCTCGACTCGCGTAGGCGCCTGGAGGCTCGAGCCAGCGCTCCCAGCGCGATCGAGTCGATCAGGTCGACCTCGCCTAGGTCGACCACGACCATCTCGCCGGTCTCGGAAATGGCCTCGTCGAGGGCGTCCTGGAGCCCACCCACCGAGTGCAGGTCGAGCTCGCCGCTGACCGAGATCAGCAACTCTCCCTCCGCGAGGCGATCAATTCGAACGACCGGTCCCATGATTGACACATCCGTCCGGTACCCATCTCAGGCGATTTTCTATCCCGCCGATTCTCCGCGGGGCGTGAGCCTGAAGAGCTCGTTCCATATGAAGCACTCCATCGCCTGGCCGCGCTCGGAGGCGCGATGCGTCGTCCTTAGGGTCTATCCCGCCAGGTCTACACGTTCGAAG
>Ga0209638_1000735_pt1 | contig 21554 bp, 19 predicted proteins | sample BarGraNGADG00211_FD_184490 | JGI IMG/M metagenome (GOLD analysis project Ga0209638, IMG submission 184490) | Arctic peat soil microbial communities from Barrow, Alaska - Barrow Graham LP Ref core NGADG0002-211 (SPAdes) (version 2) | ecosystem: Environmental > Terrestrial > Soil > Wetlands > Peat...
CGCGACCGATGAGCACCTCGGTGCCCCGCTTGCGCACCATCACCAGATCGTCGGCGACGAGCCGGTGTCCGCGCTCCACCAGATCGAGCACGCATTCGGACTTGCCGATTCCGCTCTTGCCAATGAGGAGCAGCCCCACCCCGTACACGTCGGCGAGCGAGCCGTGCAGCGTCGTCTGCGGCGCGAAGTAGTCTTCGAGCCATGGCTTGACCCGGTTGTAGAACTCATTCGTCTTGAGCGCGGAGCGGAGGATCGCCACCTCGAACTTGATCGCTTCCTCAATCACTTCCGCCGGCAGCTCCAAACCCTTGGTGACGAAGAGACAGGGGAACGGAAACGAGAAGAACTTCTGCAGATGCTCGCGCCGAGTGCCCGAGTCGAGCGATCGCAGATAGGTCACCTCCGTCTCGCCGAAGACCTGAAGCCGCTCGGCGGGAAAGCGCGCGACGAAGCCGGCGAGGGCCAGCCCGGGGCTCGAGACGTCCGCGCCCGTGACGACACGGTCGAGACCTTCGGTGCCGGGCACTCGCTCCAGCTCGAGCAGCTCACGGAGCTGCTGGTAGAGTGCGCCAACGCGGAGGGAAGTTGTCACGTGACGATCAACCTCTCTGAAAGGAAGTGCGTACCTGTTCCAGATGCCGCTCCGTCTCGTCGGCCGCCCGGTCCCAGGTAAACGTCTCGGCGAATCGCCGTGCCTGTACTCCGAGCCTGGACACGAGCGCAGGATCGTGGGCCAGTTGTGACATCGCCGCCGCCATTGCCTTCGTGTCGCCATGCGGAACGAGAAAGCCTGTCTCACCGTCGCGCACGGATTCACGAATGCCCGGCGAGTTCGACGCGACGACGGGTGTCCCGCTGGCCGCCGCCTCGAGATTGGTGATTCCCCATCCTTCCTTCGGCGACGCGAACACGAGCGCCCAGGCCCGGCGAAGAAGCGCCAGCTTCTCCGTCTCGTCGATACGTCCAAGAAACCGTACGCGCGCGCCAAGGTCAAGCGAAGCGGCGAGCTGTTCCAGTGCGGGGCGGTAGTCGCCGGCGCCCGCGATCTCGAGCGTCGCCGTCGGGTGGTTCATCGCCGCGAAGGCGCGGATGACGAGGTGCACGCCCTTGTACTTCTTCAGCCGGCCGAGATAGGCGAACGTCGGCGTGGCGGCGCGCGTGTGGTCCCGCGGCGTGTACGCAAAAGTGTCGATGCCCGGGTAGATCACCTCGATCGTCTCTCGCGGAATGCCTCGCTCGGCGAGGTCGGCTGCGGTGCTCATGCTGATCGCCTGGAAGGGGACGCCCTTGTAGGCACGGCCAAGCGGACGCTCGGAGAGCCACACCGCGGAAGCGAGCGGCGCGGAAAACTCCTGGAAGGCCGTCGAGCCGAACAGGTGCGGTACAAGAGCGACGACCGGCGGACCGCCCCACCGAGGCGTGTAGAGCGGCACCTTGTTCACATCCTCGACGAGCAGATCGAATTGCGCGCCGGCGAGTTCGCGCTGGAAGTGCTTGCGCGCCAGGAAGGGAAAGGTGTAGCGCGTGCCGACGCGAATCACGTCGATGCCGTCTAGTCTGGTGTACGGATCGCAGCCGGGCCAGCCGCCGCAGAGCAGCGTGACCTCGTGCCCGCGGCCTGCGAGCCGTCCGAAGATCTCGTGCAGATGGATCTCAGCGCCCCCGGCCTGTGGATTGTCGCGGTCCTGCCAGTTGACGAGGAGCAGCCGCACTACATGCGCCCCATGCGCCGCGCGAGAGCGTCGAGCACGCCATTGACGAACTTGGCGCTCGCCGCGCTGCCGTAGCGCTCCGCGAGGGTGACCGACTCCTGGATGATCACCTTTGGCGGCGTGTCGCCGATGGTCAGCTCGGCGGCGGCCATGCGCAGCACGCACCGCTCGACGGCACCGATGCGCTCCATGCGCCAGTTCGTCGTCACGTCGGCGAGCTGCGCGTCGAGCTCACGCTGCCTGTTCGCCACGAGACGTACGATCGGGCCAGCGACGCGACGTTCCTCGGCCGTGATCGCCATGTCGTCCCACACCTGCGTGGCGACCTTCTCGAGGTTGCTCGCGGCGCCGCGCATGTCCCACGCGTAGAGCGCCTGAAGTGCGCGCGCGCGCGCCCGCGTCTCAACCCTCGTCCGCGCCATCGAGCCGTTCAAAGAGGTCCGACATCTCGAGCGCGGCGATCGCCGCATCCCAACCCTTGTTTCCGAACTCGCCGCCAGCGCGAGCTTCGGCTTGCTCCATGTTGTCCGTCGTCAGCAACCCGAAGCCGATCGGGATCTCGTACTCGCTGCTCGCATCCGCGAGCCCGCGCGACGCTTCGCCGGCCACGAAGTCGAAGTGCGGCGTGTCGCCGCGGATGACAGCGCCAACGACGACGATCGCGTTGTAGCGCTCCGTCTGCGCGAGGCGCCGAGCGGCGAAGGGAAGCTCCCACGCACCGGGCACCCAGACGAGATCCACATCCTCCGAGGCAACGCCATGCCGGACGAGCGCGTCCATCGCGCCGTCGGCGAGCCTGCTCGTGATGTTGTTGTTGAAACGGGACGCGAGCACGGCGTAGCGCCGGCCCTCACCGTTTGGAACGCCGTTGAATTCAGCCATCTCGGATCAGGATGCCAGCAGGTGACCGAGCTTGTCGCGCTTCGTACTCATGTAGCCGGCGTTCTCGTCGTTCTCCGGCTGCACGATGGAAACGCGCTCGTCGACGCGAAGGCCATAGCCCTCGAGGCCGACCATCTTGCGCGGGTTGTTCGTGATGGGACGAATGGACTTGAGACCGAGGTCGAGCAGGATCTGCGCGCCGATGCCGTAGTTGCGCAAATCGGGTGCGAAGCCGAGCCGCTCGTTCGCCTCGACCGTGTCGGCGCCGGCATCCTGAAGCTCGTACGCCTTGAGCTTGTTCAGCAGGCCGATGCCCCGCCCTTCCTGATCGAGATACACGATCACACCGCGGCCTTCGGTCTTGATCATCTCCATCGCCGTCTCGAGCTGCCAACCGCAGTCGCAGCGCATGGAATGAAAGACGTCGCCAGTGAGGCAGCGCGAGTGCATCCGCACGAACGTGTTCTCGCCGTCGCCAACGTCCCCGTACACGAGCGCGACATGCTCGTGCTCGTCCACGTCGTTCCTGTAGCCGACGATCTTCCACGTGCCGAAGTTGGTCGGCAGGCGCGCCTCGGCGATACGATGCACGAGCCGCTCGTTCTTCAGACGATGCGCGACGAGTTGCGCGACACTGATAAAGGTGAGGCCGTGCTCCCGCGCGAATTCGATGAGCTGCGGACGCTTCGCGGTCGTGCCATCCTCGTTCAGAATCTCGCAGATCACGCCGGCGGGGTAGACGCCGGCAAGTCTCGCGAGATCGACGGCGGTCTCCGTGTGACCCGTACGTTGCAGCACGCCGCCGTCGCGCGCCCGCAGGGGGAAGATGTGTCCGCCGTGGTGCAGGTCGCTCGGCACCGTGGCCGGATCGACGATCGTGCGGATCGTTGTCGCGCGGTCCTGCGCGCTGATGCCAGTCGTCACGCCAAAGCGCGGCGACGCATCGACGCTCACGGTGTACGCCGTGCGATACTCGTCGAGATTGCTCTCGGCCATCGGAGACAGCCCGAGCTGATCCACGCGCTCGCCGGGAAGGGCGATGCAGATCAACCCGCCCGCCCGCTTGATCATGAAGTTGATCAACTCAGGTGTGACGAGCTGCGCCGCGCAGATGAGGTCACCCTCGTTCTCGCGATCCTCATCGTCGGCGACGATGACCAGCTTTCCTGCCGCGATGTCGGCAACGGCTTGTTCGACGGTATTGAATGGCATAGGATTTAAAGCGCAGGTCCTTCGCTGTGCTCAGGACGACAATACTGCACGTAGGGCGCGACAAGCTGGCGCACGTACTTGCCAAGCATGTCCGCTTCCACGTGCACGCGGTCTCCGGCGGCGAGATCACCGAGCGCCGTGTGCCGCCAGGTGAACTCAATGAGTGATAGCTGAACAATCCCCGGCTCGGGAAGAGCGTTCACCGTGAGACTCACGCCGTCGATCGTCACCGAGCCATGGAGCACCACCAGGGGCACGAGCTCGTCGGGAAGCCGTACGTCGACGAGGATGGCGTCGGAGGCGCGCTCGACGCGCTCCACGACTCCGACGTCGTCCACGTGCCCCTGCACGAGATGCCCGCCCAGCCGGTCACCGAGACGCATGGCGCGCTCGAGATTCACGCGCCGCCCCGCGTCCCAGTCGCCGATCGTCGTGCGGCCGAGTGTGGTCACCACAGCGGCAACAACGAACCAGCCGGGGCCGGATGTGCGCACCGTGAGACAGGCGCCGTTCACCGCGACGCTCTCGCCAGTGGTCAGCCCGGTGTAACGAGACGAGATACGGAGCTCACGCCCCACCTCCGTCCGCTCGACCCGCTCGACGACGCCGACGTCGTCTACCAATCCGGTGAACAATTCAAATAGCTCCAGCCCCCTCACTCGGGAGGCGCATAGACCGTCATCTCGTCGTCCCCAAAACGCCGCGCATCGATCACGCGCCAGCGCCGCGCCTCCCCGAGCGTCACCGGTGGAAGTCCGGCGAAGGCGTTGAGCGCACCACCCCCGAGAATCAGGGGTGCCCGGAAGATAATCAGGCGGTCGACCAATGCCTCCTGCAGAAACGAGGAAGCGAGCCCCGCGCCGCCCTCCACGAGCAGCGTGCGGATGCCCGCGACCCGCAGGGCCACGAGCGCATCCGGGAGCGAGGCCGCGTGCACCAGCGTGACACCTGCATGTTCGAGCGCGGCGGCGTGGGCGGGATCCGGGGCCCAGCAGACGACCATCGTTGGTTGCTCCCGCGCCGTCTGCACGAGCCTGGAGGTGAGCGGCAACCGCGCGGAGGTATCGAACACGATGCGCGCCGGCGGAACCCGAGGTGGCGCAGCGACGTCGCGGACGGTGAGCAGCGGATCGTCGGCGCGCACCGTACCGATTCCCACCGCGATGCCATCGGCTCCGGCGCGCAGCCGGTGCACCTCGCGCCGCGCCTCCTCGCGCGTGAGCCAGCCGCGCTGCCGAGTGTGATCGGTCAGCGCCCCGTCGAGCGACAGCGCGAGCTTGAGTTGAACGAACGAGCGCGACGACGCGTGTGCGTGGAAGAAGGGCGCGTTCAGTTCGCGCGCGGCCGGCTCCTCGATGCCGACGAGAACCTGTACGCCCTGCTCTCTGAGCCACTCCGCCCCGCCCTGCGCCACAGGGTTGGGGTCGGCCGTCGCGGCGACGACGCGACTGACGCCAGTGGCGAGAAGCGCTTCGCTACAGGGGGGAGTCTGCCCATGATGGTTGCAAGGTTCGAGGGTCACGTACATCGTCGCGCCGCGGGCCGCGTCTCCTGCCGCGCGCAGCGCGTCGATCTCGGCGTGCGGCGCCCCATAGCGGGTGTGCCATCCCTCCCCGACGACGACGCCATCGCGAACGACGACGGCGCCGACCATCGGGTTCGGCGCCGTCTGTCCCCATCCGCGTTCAGCGAGGGAGAGCGCGCGGCGCATGAATGCGCCGTCGTCTGGCGCTGCCACGCGCGCTCCCTCTGTCATGCGATTTACAGGCCGAGTCGGAGACCGACCGAGTAATACTGCAGGGACTTGTCCGCGCGGCCACCCTGGAATCCGTTATACGTCTGCACCGTTCCGCCCGACACCTGACCGACTTCACCAACAAGCTTGAAGAGCGGCAGGTTGAGCGCGGCGTCGAAGAAGTAGTTCCTGCGCTGCATCGACTGCGCGGTTCCGGGAACGGACGTGTTGCCAGAAAATCCGGCGCTGCTCACCGTCGCCGAGATGTCGGCCGACTGGTCGTACTTGTCCATGCCGCCACCAGCCGCGAAGCTGAAAAGCAGCAGGCTCTTGCTGGCCACGACGCGCCACGCCGTCGTATTGACCGTCAGATTGTTGACGCTGAGCGAGTTGTTCCCCGACGCGCCGGTGATGCTCGTCGTCGGCAGATCGCGCTTGAGATAGGTGAACGACACGCCCGGTACGACAATCGACTCGGACAGCAGGCCGACGCGCACGCCGTAGCCAATCTGGAGATTCTGCTTAGGGGTCACGGTTACCGAGCCCGAGGTGACCGTCGGCACGTACGCGGCGCTCACGAGCACATCGACGCCACCAACGTTCGTCAAGCCGAGCGGAATACCACCGAACAATCCGATCGCGGCGTCCGCGGTCGGAAGGCCGACCCACTGATCCTTCGTCGGCAGCGCTGGGTTCTTTTGTGCGCCGCTCGTGCTTTGCGTGAAGCTCTGCACCTGCGGCAGCGAGCTCTGGAAGGCATTGAGGCGCACACCGATGGAGAAGTGCCCGAATCCACCGAGCGTCGAGCCTTGCCCCAACGTCGCGTTGCCGCCGGTGAGGGCGAGGCCGAGCTGTGGTGCCATGAACTGATAGATGTCCGACGCTTGCTGGCAGGCGTCCTGTGCGACGCGCTGCGAATCCGGAATGCCGGCCGTCGTAGAGCCGGGCGGGCAGATCGAAGTCGCCAAGTCTTGCGCCCCAGCACTGGCAACAGCGAACACCGAAAGGCCTGCGGCGACCAGAAGATGTCTCTTCATGCTTTCTCCTCGGAGATGCGCACCTGACCGGTCCCGCGCACAATGCGCCCGATCCGGTAGGATGCGATGTGGGCCGACGCGACGCTTGCCTCGACTGCGGGCATGCTGGCTTCGTCGGCGATGACAACCATTCCTACACCCATATTGAACGTACGGTGCATTTCGGCCCGCGATACCTCGCCGGCCGTCTCGAGCTGACGGAACACGTTTGGCACCTCCCAGCTCGATGCATCGATGACCGCGTCGAGCGTATCTGGGAGCACGCGAACCACGTTTCCCGGCAAACCGCCGCCGGTAATGTGTGCCATTCCGTGGATTCGCGCCAATACTGGCTTAAGCGCGGAAAGATACGAGCGGTGCACGCGAAGCAAAACATCCGCAACCGTCCCATCCTCGCCGGGGAAACCATCACCCGAGCCGAGCTTCATGCGCTCGCTCACGATCCGGCGAGCGAGCGAATACCCGTTCGTGTGCAGGCCGCTGCTCGCTAGCCCTAAGAGCAGATCTCCCTCTTCCACGCGATCGGCACCGAGGATGCCGTACTCTTCGACACAACCGACGATGAAGCCGGCCAGATCGTAGTCGGGCGGCGTGTAGATCCCAGGCATCTCCGCCGTCTCGCCACCAGAGAGCGAACAGCCATTTTCCCGGCAGCCAGCGGCCACCCCGCTCACTACCGCTTCCACCACCTCGGGGAGCAGAATCCCCGCAGCGAAATAATCGAGAAAAAAGAGTGGGACTGCCCCCTGCACCAGCACGTCGTTCACGCAGTGATTGACGAGATCGTGCCCGACGGTGTCGTGCCGGTTGGCCTCGATCGCGACGCGCAGCTTGGTCCCGACACCGTCCGCGCTCGAGACGAGCACGGGACGCTGAAAATCGGCGGGAATGCGAAACATTCCGCCGAACCCGCCGAATGCCCCGCGGGCCCCTGCCGTAAAGGTGGATTCGACGACGGCGCGGATGCGGCGCTTCACCGCGTCCGACCGCGCGATGTCGACCCCCGCCGCCGCGTAGTCGAGCCCACCCTCGTCCGTCACGATACGCTTTCCTCTTCCTGTTCGAAGGCCACGAGCTGGCGGAACTCGACAACCCGCTCACCGATGTCGCGACGCGTGATCTCGAGGAGCCGCTGGACGGAGAACTTCTCCACCGCGAAGGAGCCCATTGCCGATCCTACGACGACCGCGCGACGAAGGTTTGCGTCACTCAGGTCGCCGGTCTGGGCGAGATAGCCCATGAAGCCGCCGGCGAAGGAATCGCCCGCGCCCGTGGGATCGAATACGTCCTCGAGCGGATAGGCGGGCGCAAAGAAGATGTTTCGCTCCTTGAACATGAAGGCGCCGTGCTCACCCTTCTTGATGATCACTATCTTGGGGCCGCGCTCCATGATCCACCGCGCGGCCTTCACGAGGTTCGAGCAGTCCGTTAGTTGTCTGGCCTCCCCATCATTCAGGGTAATCAGATCGACGTGCTTGATGAGCGCGAGGATGTCGGGGCGCCGGCTCTCGATCCAGAAATTCATCGTGTCGCAGGCGACGAGCTTCGGCCGCTCGACCTGCTGCAGCACGTCGAGCTGGAGACGCGGGTCGATGTTCGCGAGGAAGACGAAGGGTGCGTTCTTGAACTGCGGCGGAATTTTCGGACTGAAATGCGAGAACACGCCAAGGTGCGTCTCGAGCGTTTCGGCGGAGTTGAGATCGTGCCGGTATCGCCCGCGCCAGCGAAAGGATTCTCCTTCGACCTGCTCAAGGCCGGCCATGTCGACGCCGCGCTTCTTCAGCGGCTCGAGTTGGTCCATGGGGTAGTCATCACCCACCACGCCCACAAGCTGCACGGGAGCGAGCAGGCTCGCCGACGCCGAGAAGAAAGTCCCCGACCCACCGATGACGTTATCGGCTTTCCCGAACGGAGTTTCCACGGAGTCCAGCGCGACCGAACCGACGACGAGAACGGACATGGAGCTATAGGAAAAGAGGAAGAAAGGACGACACGACCTGCAGCGGAGCTACATGCGATCAGGCGTGCTCACACCGAGCAATGTGAGGCCGTTACGAATCACGATCTGCGCGGCGCGAGCGAGCAACAGGCGGGCGTGCATGATCTGTTCGGGCTCGTTGAGCACGTGGGCCTTGTGGTACCAGAGGTGAATTCTCCCAGCCGTGTCGTGCAGATACGTCGCGACGCGATGCGGCTCGAGCGATTCGGCGGCGCTCGCCACCGTCTTCGGAAAATCGAGCAGCGCCTTCATCAGCTCCGTCTCTTCCGGCAGCGCGAGCTGCGCGAAATCGACGGCGTCGGCCGAGATTCGCGCGGGGTCGATCCCTCCCACGCGGAAGATGCCGGCGAGCCGCGCGTGTGCCATCTGAATGTAGTAGACGGGATTCTCTTCGCTCTGCGTCCGCGCGAGGTCGACGTCGAATGAGAGCTGAGAGTCGCCCTTTCGCATGAGGAAGAAGTAACGGACCGCGTCGCGTCCCACGTCGTCGATGAGATCGCGCACGGTGACGTAGCTCCCTGCCCGCTTGGAGATCTTCACCTCCTCGCCGCCACGGAGCACCGTTACGAGCTGGTGCAATACGTACTCGGGGTAGCCTTCGGGAATGCCGATGTCGAGGGCCTGGAGGCCCGCGCGCACTCGCGTGACCGTGCTGTGATGATCGGACCCCTGCACGTTGATCGCCCGCGTGAAGCCGCGCTCCCACTTGGTGACGTGATACGCGACATCGGGGAGAAAATACGTGTACGTGCCGCCCTTCTCCGGGCTCTTGCGCATCACGCGATCCTGGTCGTCGCCATAGTCGGTGGTTCGCAGAAAGAGAGCGCCGTCCTTCTCGTACGTGTGTCCGCTCGCGACGAGCGCGGCGACGGTCTTCTCGACTCGGCCGTCCTCGTAGAGTGAGGACTCGAGGTAATAGGTATCGAACGCCACGCCGAAGGCCTGGAGATCGAGATCCTGTTCCTTTCGCAGCTCCTGCACGGCAAAGCGGCGGATCTCGTCGAGATCGTTGCCCTCCGCATCATCCGGGTGTTGCGCGACATACCGTTCAGCGATTTCCGCGATGTACGCGCCGTGATATCCGCCTTCGGGAATGGCGAGGGCGGCACCGCGCAGCTCGCGCACGCGCGCCTGCGTGCTGCGCCCGAGATTCTCGATCTGGACGCCGGCGTCGTTGTAATAGAATTCGCGCGAGACGCGCCATCCATTCCACTCGAGCAGTGACGAAATCGCGTCGCCGAGCGCGGCCTGGCGGCCGTGGCCGACATGGAGTGGGCCCGTGGGATTGGCGCTCACGAACTCGACGACGACCGGCTTGTCCGCGCCGGCGGTCGAGCGACCGTACGCCGAGCCCTCGGCGACCAGTGCGCTGATGCCCGTCGCGACCGTGCTCGCGTCGAGACGGAAGTTGATGAAGCCCGGCCCGGCGATCTCCGCCGAGGCGAGCCCCGCTGCGTCGCGGTCCAGTGCGCTGATCAGTTTTTGCGCGAGATCGCGCGGCTTTTGACCGAGCTGCTTGGCGAGCACCATGGCGACGTTCGTCGCCCAGTCACCGAAGGCGGGATCGCGAGGACGCTCGAGCAGCGGCACGATGTCATCGGGCGCACCAAGCGAGACCGCGGCGCGAGTGATCTCGCGTCGCAGAGCGTCGGCGCCTGCGCTCACTCGCTCGCGCTCGGCTTGGGCGCTGCCGGCTTCGAGTCAGCGGCCTTCGATTCCGTCTTCTTCGACTCGCTGTTCGAGGTCGACGACTCGCTCCTCTTCGCGCTGTCGCCCTTCGCGCTGTCGCCCTTCGCGCTGTCGCCCTTTGCGCTCACACTCTTTGTCGCGGTCGCCGTCTCGGTCTTCGCGCCGTCGGACTTGGACGAGTCGGACGACGACTCATTCGTCGCCGCCGCGCCGGATTTCGCCTCGGGTGGGGGCTCGCCGCGATGGGCGTTCTTGCCGTAGTCCGTCAGATAGAACCCGGATCCCTTGAAGGCGAACCCGGCAGCAGACATCATGCGCTCGGCTGGCTTTCCACAGACCGGACAGACGGCCTGGGATTCGGCACCACCGATACTGCGGTAGAACTTCTCGAACTCGTGCCCGTCGGGGCAGCGAAACTCGTAAGTTGGCATCGATATGAGACTTAGGCGATTCGTTCCCAACCAGCAAACTTAGCCGCTGCGAGGGGTGGGTACAAGCCCATGACTCCGGCTTCAGCGAGGTGCCTTTGGCGACGGGAGCGGTGAAATCGATGCGTAGGAGCGAAAGCGATAGCCAAAGCCGAGCTCCAGCACCGGACGTCGTCTGCCATTCACGTCGGTATTGACATTGGGAACGACGAGGTCGGCGGAGAGAATGACGAGCGCGCCCGATGGTGCGATCAGCTCGCGTGCGGCGCCGATCGACCAGAGCGCGCCGCTCGTTCCGGTGTGCTCGCGATCGGGACCGTGGCCCCCATCGATCTCGTCGAAGCCCGCTCCGACTGACGCACGCACGCTCGTACGCGTACCTGATCCGAGACGCCATTCGCCGATGAACAATCCGTCGAGTCCGTGGCCACCATAGCTGCTGGTGGGGTTCAGCTCCCAAAGGCGCGTGCCCACCGCGAGGGCGAGTCGCTCCCCTTGAATGCCGGCGTCCAATCGAAAGCCGGCGTGCGCGCCGATATGCGAGCTGCCATCGATGCGCACCGGCGTCGCACCGGCAATGCCACCCACGGTGCCGAACACCTCGACTCGTCGCCCGAACAGTTGCGCGTACACGACAGTCGGAACGACCATCGCCGCGGCAACGGTGGCGACGAGCACCAGACGCCGCCTCACGTCGCGGGCCGGTACGTACCCCATGTCGCGCCCAGCACATCGCTGATCTCGCCAACGCTGGCGCGCATGCGTGCGGCGTCGATGATGAGGGGCATCAATGTCGCACACGAGGTTGCGTCGTCGCCGAGGTAGCTCTTCGACGCTTCTGCGAGCGCGGCGAGCGTCGCCGTCACTTGCGCCGCGTCACGCGCGGCTCGCACGGCCTCGAGGCGTGCGACCTGCTCGCGCTCGAGCGCCGAGTAGTCGGGCGATGGGATGACCGGTAACTCGTCGCCATCGGCGAACTTGTTCACGCCGACGATGATGGTCTCGCCGCGCTCGACGCGCAGCTGGAACTCGTACGCCGAGCGGCCGATCTCCTCCTGAAAGAAGCCCGCCTCGATGGCGCGTGCAGCGCCTCCGAGCTCGTCCACGCGCGCGAGCAGCGCGAGCGCCTCACGCTCGAGTGTGTTCGTGAGCTGTTCCACGTAGTAGCTCCCCGCGAGCGGATCGGCGGTGAGTGCAGCGCCGCTTTCATACCCGATGACCTGCTGCGTGCGCAGCGCGAGCGTGGCCGCCTCCGCCGTCGGCAGCGAGAGCGCCTCGTCGTAGCCGTTCGTGTGCAGCGATTGCGTGCCGCCGAGCACCGCCGAGAGTGCCTGGATGGTGACACGAACGACGTTGTTGAGCGGCTGCTGCGCCTGCAGCGTCACGCCGCCCGTCTGCGTGTGAAAGCGAAGACGGCAACTCGCGTCGCGAGCACCGAAGCGCTCGCGCATGAGGCGCGCATACATGCGGCGCGCCGCGCGAAACTTCGCGACCTCCTCGAACAGGTCGTTGTGCGCGGCGAAGAAGAACGAGAGACGCGGAGCGAAGTCATCGATCGCGAGCCCGGCATCGATGGCCCCGCGCACGTACTCCATCGCGTTCGCAAAGGTGAAGGCGAGTTCCTGTACCGCCGTGGCACCCGCCTCGCGAATGTGATAGCCGGAGATGGAGATCGGATTCCAGCTCGGCACCTCGCTCGCGCAAAATCGGAAGATCTCCGCGATGAGTGCGAGCGAAGGCACTGGCGGGTAGATGTACGTCCCGCGTGCGATGTACTCCTTGAGGATGTCGTTCTGGATCGTGCCGCTCAGCTTCGCGCGCGGAATCCCGCGCTCCTCCGCGACGACGATGTACATCGCGAGCAGCGTCGCCGCCGTCGCGTTGATCGTCATGCTCGTCGAGACTGTGTCGAGCGGGATCTGATCGAGCAAGACGTGCATATCCTCGACGGTGTCGATCGCGACGCCAACGCGACCAACTTCGCCGAGCGCACGCGGCGAATCGGAATCGATACCCATCTGCGTCGGCAGATCGAAGGCGACGGAGAGACCGGTCTGCCCCTTCTCGAGCAGGAGCCGAAAACGTGTGTTGGTCTGCTGCGCCGTCCCGAAGCCCGCGTACTGGCGCATCGTCCACAGCCGGCCGCGGTACATCGTGGACTGCACGCCGCGCGTATACGGATAGGAGCCTGGATCGCCGAGATCGTGCTCGTAGTCGATCGGCGCGTCGTCGGGGCGATAGATGGGGGCGATGGGAAGGCCGGAGGGCGAGAGCTTGGTGTCGTCGGACATGACCTGAACTTAAAGACAGGAAGAGAGGAAGAAAGAGAAAGGGGCACACCTGCCTGCTCGGTGTGCCCCGTCCTGTCCTCTCTTCCTGCGTTACGCGCCCACGCGCTCGGAATGATGCGCAAAGGTCTGCGTCGCCAGATCGACATCGCGCTTGCTCCCGATGTACAGCGGGACGCGCTGATGCAACTCGGTGGGCACGACGTCGAGCACGCGCTGAATGCCGTCACTCGCGGCGCCGCCGGCCTGCTCGCAGATGAATGCGAGCGGGTTCGCCTCATAGAGCAGTCGCAGCTTGCCGCCCGGTGCCTTCTTGTTGGCGGGATAGCAGAAGACGCCCCCGCCGAGGAGGTTGCGATGGAAGTCTGCGACCAGTGAGCCGACGTATCGCACGTTGAGCGGCTTCCGGCCGCCCTCGAGCCCGCGGTATTTGCGCATCAACTGCTTCGTCCCGTCGTCCCACTGTGCTTCGTAGGAATCGTTCACCGACAGGTAGCGCCCTTCGTCGGGGATGCGAATGTTCGGATGCGAGAGGAGGAACTCACCGATCGCCGGATCGAGCGTGAAGCCGTGCACGCCCGTGCCGGTGGTGTAGACGAGCATCGTGCTCGACCCATAGATCACGTAGCCCGATGCGACCTGGCGTCGACCCGGCTGCAGCATGTCCTCCATCTCGCCCTGACGGCCGCGCGTGATCTTCTGCACCACGCTGAAGATCGTGCCGACCGGGACGTTCACGTCGATGTTCGACGATCCATCGAGCGGGTCGAACAGCAGGCAGTACTTGCCGCAGCGAAAGCCGTCGGGAATCTGGATGATGCCCGGCTCTTCTTCCGACGCCATGGCGCAGAGCCGCCCGCCATGATCCATCGCCTTGATGATCGTGTCGTTGGCAAAAATGTCGAGCTTCTGCTGGATCTCGCCCTGCACGTTCGAGTTCTCGGTCGCGCCGAGAATGTCGGCCAGCCCGGCTCGGCGCACCTTGTTGGCGATCATCTTCGCCGCAAGCGCCATGTCGTACAGGATGCCGGAGAGCTCACCCGAGGCTTCCGGGTGCATGCGCTCCTCCTCGATGATGAACCGCTCGATCGTGACGACCGACGTCGCAGTGTGATGAACCACAGTCCGCCTCTACGCGGTGGGGTGAGCCTCGGCGAGTCGTCGTGCAGCGAAAGCGCGCGCGTCGGCCTCGTACGGATTATCCGTATACCCATGCCTCACGCCGCGCCACAGGTAGCGCAATGGGAAGAGCGGGTCCGCCTCAAATTGATGGACGTGCCGGAGTTCGTGCAAGAGCACTTCGGGTTCGGGTGCGCTCTCCGGCGAGAGCCAGACGGTGCGCCACAAGGTGATTCCTGAAACGGTGGACCGGCCCAGGCACCATCCACCGATACGCAGTGCCAGTCCTCCTCGGCGCCATGAGGCGTCGCCGAGCTCCGGATATTGGGCGAGCAATTGCGCCGGCAGGTTGTATGGAGTGCCGACCACACCGCGGAGAATGTTCAGCACGCGTCGAACGTCTCGGGGATCATCTATGACTTGAGTGGAATGAGCCAGTGCTCGCCGCGAGCCGTGACGTCGATCGCGCGCGGAAGAAAGCGAAGGACGACGGTGCCGAGGCGATCGGTGCGAAGCGTAGCGACGTTCGCCGCTCGCAGCGACTCCAGCACCTCGGCGCTGGGATGGCCGTAATCATTGTGCGCGCCAACGCTGACGAGCGCGACGCGCGGATGCACGGCGGCAAGGAATGCGGCCGTCGTGCTCGTCGAGCTCCCATGATGCCCCACTTTGAGCACGTCGGCATGCAGCGCCTCAGCGGAGTGAGCCAGCAGCCATGCCTCCTCGGGCGCCTCCGCGTCGCCAGTAAAGAGAATCCGTACGGATCCGATGCGCGCCATCAGGATGGTGTTGGCGAGATTCGCGTCGGCGAGATGTGCGGCCCACGCGGAGTCGGGCGCGAGCGCGGTGAGCACAATGTCGTCGACGACGAGCGAATCGCCGGGACGGACGCGCTGCCATGGAATGCCGTCCAGCCGTGCCTTCGCGAGCGCCGCCCTGTATGGGGCGTCGGTTCCGACGTATCCAGGGTCGAGGAATCGTCCGGGATGGAGCATCGAGAAGAGCGAGGCGGCTCCACCGACATGATCGGAGTGCGGGTGCGACAGCACGAAGAGCGCAATCTCGCCGCCGCGATGCGCGATGTATGGGGCCACGGTGTTTCGCCCAGCGTCCCCGCCCATCCAGCTTGGCCCTGCGTCGATCACGATCCAGCGACCGCGCGACGTGCGCAGCGCCAGCGCATCGCCCTGCCCCACGTCGATCATGTGCAGCTCGGCCGCTCCGTTCAGGTGCGGCAGGAGGGGCTCAATGACGAGCACGGCGATACCGAGCGCGCCGATGAGCACAGGCCGAGCTGGACGGCGCGATAGACACGCGACGATTAGCGCGACGGCGACGACGCCCGCGGCAACAGCCCCCAGTGCGCTCGGCAATGCAATTGGCGCCGCGCCGGGCACAGCGTCCGCGGCGCGCGCGATGCCATCAAACGCGGCGAGCAGCGCATGCGACGCATCGGCGACGAATCGTTCGACACCAACGACCGGAATCGCCATCGCGATGAAGAGGAGTGGCTGCAACAGCCCCATCACCGGATCGGCGGCAAGGTTAGTCACGGGTCCGAGCAGCGACACCCGCCCGAACACCCACGCCACGAGCGGCGCGGTGACGGCAGTCGCCACCATGCTGATCGTTCCGCCAGTGGCGAGCGTGCGACGCCATCCGCCCCATCCTTTCGGAATGATCCGTCGCGCGAGCGCACCGCCGGCAATGAGCGCCGCCGTGCCCGCGACGCTGAGCTGCCACCCGAGATCCAGCGCGGTGCGCGGGTCCCACAGCGGCGCGGCCGCTCCGAGCGCAAGGATGGCCCACGGTGACGTGGGACGTTGAATAAGGCGAGTCACGAGGAGCGCGCTGAGCATTACGGCGGCGCGCACGGCCGGCGGCGGCGCGCCAATGGCAGCGACATAGATGGCCAGCAAAATGAGCGTCGCGACACGCGCCGGTGTACGTGGCAATCGGAGTATCGACGCGAGCAGATCCAGCGCGAGAGCGACGATGCCGACGTGGAGACCGGACACGCTGAGCATGTGCACTAATCCGGCGCGAGCGTAGCGATCACGTTGGTCCGCGGAGATGGCACTCATGTCCGCGATGACGAGCGCGCGTGCCATCGGTGCGTCGGCGCCGAAGATGCGGTCGATTCGCCGTCCGGCCGCGGCGCGCGCACGCAACAAAAGATTTGAGCGCGTGGCCGACGACACGACCGCGTCTTCGATGAAGAGGCCGCGGTCGCCCGCCGTTGCGCGACCGGCCACTGTGGCGCGATCGCCGCCGCTGGCCGCGCCGCCGCTGATGAGCACGGTCGCACGCGCGATGCAGCCGTCGCGACGTACGCTTACATGCGCGATGTCGCCGGCCGCGGCGTCAGTCTCGAAGTCGGCACGCCACTCGCCCGCGGCGGCGAGCCGTGCCATGCAGCGCGCATCTGCCTGCTGAACCGTCATCGCGATGAGCACAGCCGAGGCGGCGACCGCGCTCACCGTTGCCGGAATGCGACGTCCAACGATCGCGAGCGCAGCGGCCGACGTGAGCGCGAGCGCGCAGAGCCCCACGCGCATCACGTCGCCCACGCTCAGCGAGACGATGAGCGCGGCAGAGTAGACGAGGACCGACCAGGCGACGAGCGGCACGCGATACGAACGCCGCAGCGGCGCGCAGGCGCGTCACCGTTCGTCTGCGGTGGACAGCGCTTCGCCGCGACGAAGGGTCAGTCGGCGCGCACCTTTTCTACCCTGCCATGGGCAGCGGTTGCCGCTCGCGGACGATGCTACCCGTGAACGTCGAGCCCGTGGTGCCCGTGAGCTCCACCGTCAGGTACTGCCCCAGCATGCTGCCGTCACCCGGCACGAGCACCGTCTTGAAATCGCGAGTGCGCGTCATGAGCATCGCTTCGCCTCGCTTCGCCTCGCGCTCGACGAGCACTTCGTGCCGGGTGCCGAGCAGACCGAGGTTCCGCTGCCGCGCCGCCGAGCGAACCGTCTCGACCAGACGCTGCAGCCGCTCGCTCGCGATCTCCGCGGGCACGGACATCTCGGGAGGAAGTCGCGTCGCCGGCGTGCCGTCTCGCGGCGAGAAGATGAAGGTATACGCGTCGGCGAAACCAACGTCGCGCACGGCGCTCAACGTCTCCTCGAACTCCTCGTCCGTCTCGCCCGGGAAGCCAACGATGATGTCCGTCGTGAGCGTGACTCCCGGAATCGCGAGACGAATACGGTCGACGCAATCCATGTAACCGTCGCGAGAATAGCGACGGAGCATGCGCTTGAGCATGCGCGACGATCCGCTCTGCATCGGCAGATGCACGTGCTCGCACACGGCCGGCACTTCGGCCATCGCACGGATGACGCGATCGCTGAAGTCGTTCGGGTGCGGGCTGGTGAAGCGCAGGCGCTTCACGCCCGGCACACTCCCAACGTCGCGAAGCAGATCCGCGAAGTCGTGCGTGCCGTCGGTGTACGAATTGACCGTCTGTCCGAGCAGCACGACTTCGCTCATGCCTTCCGCGACCACACCGGCCGTCTCGCGCACCACATCCTCGAGCCGGCGGCTGCGCTCGGAGCCGCGCGTCGTCGGGACGATGCAATAGGTGCAGCGATAGTCGCAGCCGCGTTGCACCGGGATCCACGCCTTTACCTTGTCGAAGCGACGCGGCGTGAAATCTTCGTAGTGCTCCTCGAGGTCGAAGCTCGTGACGATGGCGCGCCGGCCGTTCCGGGCGCCGTCCACGAGCTGAGGAAGGGCGCGATAGCCATCCGGTCCGATGACGAGCGACACGTGCTTGGCCTTCTCGAGCAGTAGCGGTCCCAGGCGCTGCGCCATACAGCCCGTGACGCCCATGACCGAGTCCTTCTTCATGTGACGCTTCAACTCGCCCAGCCGCCCGATCACGCGCTGCTCGGCGTGATCGCGAATCGCGCAGGTGTTGACGAGAATGACGTCAGCGCCGTCGGGCACGTCCACAGGCTGGTAGCCGGCGGCAGCGAGCTTGCCGAGCATCAACTCGGAGTCGCTGACGTTCATCTGGCAGCCGTACGTCTCGACGTAGACGGTTGGTTGGTCCATTCTGGAAAGATAAGGTCGGCACGCGTTCCACGCGCGCCGACCTAAGACGTGAGCGGCGCGGACGCCGCGGGCGGGTGCATCGGAAGCCAGAAGTGAAAGGCGCTGCCGACCATGTCGCCACCGCTCTTCACCCAGATGCGGCCACCATGCGCTTCGACGACGAGCTTGCAGAAGGCCAAACCCAATCCGGAGCTGCGAACGCGTGGAATGTGCAGCGTCTTCACCTGCTCGAACTTCCGGAAGATGATGTCATGATACTCGGCAGGGATGCCGACGCCGTCGTCCGCGACGGTGAACAGCGTGCCGTCATTCTCGCGCCGCGCGCCGAGCCTCACCGTGACCGCGCGGGCGGAGTGCGTGAGGGAATTCTGGAGCAGGTTGCCTAAGACGCGCTTCACCAGCGCCTGATCTGCTTCGATCACGGGCGCATCGTCCGCGACCTCGAGCGTGACCGTTGCGCCCTCCTGCAGCACACGCATGTCCCACTCGTGCCGCACTTCGGTGAGCAGCGCGCCGGGTGCGGTGGGCGTGAGGTTCAGAGCGAGCCGCGTCTCCTCGAGCCGCGCGACCTCGAGCAGATCCTCGATGAGCGCGAGCAGATCCTCGGCGCGCGTTTCTGCGTCGCCGAGTGCGGCGCGTTGATCGGTGGTGAGCGTGCCGAAGTCGCCGTCGAGCAACATCTCCATCGCGCCGATGACGGACGTGAGCGGCGACTTGAGGTCGTGGACGATCATCTTCATGAGATCGTCGCGCACCTTCTCGAGCTCCTTCTGTTTGCGCAGGCTCTCCTCGAGCGCGTCGGTCGCCGCCTTGAGCTTGAGCAGCGAGCGAACCCGCGCGCCGAGCAGGAGGCGGTTGTGCGGCTTGGTGAGGAAGTCGTCGCCACCCGCCTCGATCGCCTTCACGCGATCGGTCGTGTCGTTCAGCGCGGTGACGAAGATGACTGGAATGCGCGCCGTGCGCGGATCACGCTTGATGCGTCGGCACACCTCGAATCCCGTCGAGCGGTCGTCCACGCCGAGATCGCCCGCGGGCATGGACACGTCGAGGATGCAGAGATCCGGCATCTGTTCGAAGCAGGTCTTCAGCGCCGACGGGCCGTCATGCGACGCGATGGCGCGAAAGCCGAGCACATGGAGCTGGTCGAACAGCAGCTCCACGTTCGCCGGCACATCGTCGGCAACGAGGATGATCGGCGCGTTGGCCGGCGGCGGGACGAGCCCAGTCATCCGATCAAGGACGCACCGTAACGCCGATGCTCAGCGTAAATGCGGTCTCCGAGAGATTTGGTCCAGCCGCCCGCGTGGAGCGAATGCCGGCCACGTCCAGCGCGGCGCGTCCGCGCGCGAGCAGCGTTCCCGCTCCGAGCGAATAGCTCTTCTCGGAGACGCTCGACGTGCTGGTGCCGAAGGGCAGCGTGCGCCATCGAGCACCGCCGCGAAACTGGATGCTCTGCTCACCGAACCGTGGTCCGAGCATGTCGGTCCCAACGCTCGTGTCCCAGCCATCCGTGATGCGCAGGCCAGGAGAGCCAAGTCCGGCCATGCGCGACCAGCTGTCCTTCGCGGTACGGACGGCGATCGACGAACCGCGAATGCCAAGAAACGCAACGCTCATGGCAATCCGATCCGGCACGTGCGCGTTCGCCAGGGTCGTATCGCCCCTCTTGAGCGACAATGGCCCGCCATGTCGGTATGATCCGGCCAGACTCCAATCGTGGCCGGCGATGAGCTCGAAGCCCGCCGAGTACGCGTTGCCGGTATAGCCGACCGTTGCCGTGTCCACGAGGCGCGCGAATCGCGTGCTGTCGTCGAACACCTCTGTGTTGCGCAGGCGGTTGTCACCGGTGATCGCATGCGCTGCCACGCCGAGCTTGAGCCACGGCACCGGAGTCCACGCGAGCGCGAGCCTTAGATCGGCGATCGCACCGTCACTCTTGAAGGAATTCGTCGTCGCCATCGTGGAATCGCCGATCGTCTGCAGGCCGCGAGACGTCGTCTCGAAGCTGCGGTCGAGCAGGTTCGACACGCTCAACCCGAGGAGAACGTCCTGCGTAACCGGGATCGCGGCGGCGATGAGCGGATAGCGGGCAATCGAGGTCTTCTCCGACGCGCTGCCGACGTGCAGCGTTCGATACTCGGGATCCGCCTGGAAGTAGAGCACGGAGCCGCCGAAGGAGCTGATCGCGGCGGGATTCGACACGGAGAGCGGATCGATCTCACCGATCGCACCGCCGGTGCCCAGGGCGCGCGTGCTGAGCAGGCCCGCGGGATATCCGAAGCCGAGCGTGCTCACGTTTCCTTGTGCGTGCGCGCCCGCCGGAAGCAGAAGTGCCGCCGCGGCGAGAAATCGAAACGAACTGGAGCGCATGGTCACGGAATCCCGAAGCCGCGTCGCGGCACGTAAGTGATGCGAAGACGCGGACGCAGCGCGACCGGACCCTCCATGGACACAAAGTCGAGCTCACCAGGCGTGTTACCCTCTTGCGGCGAGCGCAGCACGATGGAGCGCGTGGTGTTGGTCGTGCCCACCGTGCGCCACAATCGCATCAGGTTCACCAACTCGATGCTGCGCAGGCCACTGTCGCGGGGCGCATACGTGACGGAATCCACGCCATACGCGCCTGGTGCACCGAGGAAGGTGGAGGCGGTGAAGATATCCGTCACCGAGGGTGCGGCGAGCACGGGTTGTGTGTAGATGCTCACGGAGTCGCTCGTCGCCGCGATCGATCTCGCCTTCACCTGGGTCATGAGCAACGAGGCGCGAATCACCGTTACCGAATCGATCACGATACCCGGAATGTCGAATCGCAGGTACGTGCGCGCACCGGCGATTCCGCCGATGACGAGCCGATCATTGGACGGCTGCGGCAGCCGCCCCTTCAGCACCACCGGGAAGAGCCTGAACGCGCCCTGCTGATAGATGTCGCCGGGCGGCGTCGCCGACATGGGAACAATCGTGTCCGGTTGGACGGTCGTGTCCGCCGACACGCGAAAGCGAATGCGTGGGGTGAACGAGCTCCCCAGCATGCGTATCTTCGCCGTACCCGATCCTCCCCCCCGCACCTGCAAGCCGATGTGCAGAGGCAGCGTATCCCTGATTTTCGCGAACAACGCCTCGTTGCTCAGCGCCAGTCGCACCGTGTCCGACGTGAAGTCGGAGGCCGCATAGGTCTGCGACCCGATGAGACGGTCAGCGCGGTAGAGCCGGGCGATCGTCGCGGTGAGCGTGTCCGTCGCCGTCGTATCGATATCGAAGGCGTCGATCGTGATCGGCGTCGTCGGCTTCGTCACCAGCGTGTCGATGACGAAGATCATCGTCGCGCTGTCCACCTTGCGGATCAGGCTGTCAGACAACGCCCCGTAGCTAGCCGGCAGGGTGTCGTAGTGGA
>Ga0209638_1000737_pt1 | contig 21544 bp, 15 predicted proteins | sample BarGraNGADG00211_FD_184490 | JGI IMG/M metagenome (GOLD analysis project Ga0209638, IMG submission 184490) | Arctic peat soil microbial communities from Barrow, Alaska - Barrow Graham LP Ref core NGADG0002-211 (SPAdes) (version 2) | ecosystem: Environmental > Terrestrial > Soil > Wetlands > Peat...
CACCTGCCACGAGCCGTCGAGAGTGGCAGGCGCAGGAACCGAGGCTCCGGCGGGGATCACCGGGGCTGCCGCGTTCGCCGCTGCCGGACCGATCAGGATGTACCAGAGTCCGTAGCCGCCGGCTGCAATCGCGGCCACCAAGAAGATGGCGACGACCACTAGCAGGTTCCGTCTTCGGCGGGAGCGCCCGCCGGCCGTAGCGAGTGTCGTGGTCATGGCGTGGACCTCTACATAGCAAGAGGCCCGGACGAGTCCGTGGGCACGAACTCGTCCGGGTTTGTCGGTCAGGGCTTGACCAGGTTCCAATTGGGGTAGCTGCCGTTGGTGTCACCGGCGGCACTGTCGCCCGAGTAGAAGTAGAGCGGCAGGCCGTTGTACGTGACCTGGAGTGTCCCGTCGTCGGCGCGGGTGATCGTTGCGAGCGTGCCTGTGACTCCGTCGCCGGCGGTCGGCATCGTTCCGGCGGCAACCGTCACGGCCGGCCACTTCGCGAGGCAGGCCCCGCTGCAGGTGCTGTTCCCACCGACAGTGTCTTTGGTGAACGTGTAGACCGTCATCCCGTTGGAGCCGGCGACCAGGAGGGTCTGGCTGCCTATCGCCTTGGCAAGCAGCGTTGCCGTCGCGCCGGATGCGACTTCGGTCGGCGTGGCACCTGCAGCTTGCGTCACGCTGGCTGCAGTCTGCGTCGCGCCGGCCGCGGCTTGCGTCGGTCCGGCTGTGGCAGCGCTGCTGCATGCTCCGACCAGCACCGCGGCCAGGAGAAGGCCTGAAGCAATCCCGATGGACGTCTTCGTCACGTTTAGTCTGCTCATCTGAGAACCTCGGTTTGTTCAGTCTGTCTTGCGGCATTTCCGCTAAGAGCAGAGTGGCTTCCCTGCTCAGCCGCCGCCACGGGCCCGGGTTCCGAATACGACCGGACCTTGGTCTGATGCCGGCACGGGCCAAGGTCCATATCCAATCCGCGCGGCTCAGCACGCTCGTACAATTGCTGCTCGCAAGGCACCGGAGGAGACCGTGCTCCGACATAGGGCGGCCAGTCTCGCGGCGAAGGTTCGCGCCAAGGCGATCGGTCAGAGATGAGGCGCCTTCGGTCCGTCCTGGGGAACCTGTCTCTGGCGCGCCGCTTCCTGCTAGTCAGCCTGGCCGTGGTCGTGGTCGGCGGCGCGGCGCTGGCCTGGGTTTTGGGGCAGCTGATCGAGACGAGCGCGATCAACCGCACCACCTCGGTGACGGCCCTCTACGTCGAGAGCTTCGTCGCGCCGGAACTGCAATCGCTCGCCAATTCCTCAAGCCTCACTCAGCCCGAGATCGATTCGCTCCAGAGCCTCCTCAGCCCGAGCTCGCCGGTGGGCCAGCGAATCGTCGCCTTCCGGATCTGGTCGACCGATGGTCGGATCCTCTACAGCCCGAACCCCGAACTCATGGGCCGCAGATTCGCGATGGACGGCGACCGGGGACGGGCGGCGCAGGGCGCCGTAACTGGTGACATCAGCAACCTGACCGATCCCGAGAATATCTACGAACGGCAGCACTGGAGCCACCTACTCGAGATCTACCTCCCGATCCGCGCCAGTCGTTCGTCGCTGATCATCGCCGTGGCGGAGCTCTACCAGGACCCCAACGAACTCGAGGGGGAGGTCTTCCACGACCAGCTGATGGCCTGGGGGCTGGTCGCGGGCGCGGCTCTTGTCGCATATCTGGCGCTGGCTCTAGTCGTACACCAGGGCAGCCAGAAGATCATCAGCCAGGACTCCGAGCTGGGTGAAAGAGTCCGCCAGCTCTCGGCGTTGCTCGACCAGAACGCCGGGCTCCACGATCGACTCCGCCGGGCGGCGGGGCGAACCACGGCCCTCAATGAATTGGAGAGACGGCGCATAGGCTCGGACCTGCACGATGGCCCAACTCAGACCCTGGCCTTTGCGATGCTGCGTTTGGACGCCGTCGAGAGCCGCCTGGAGGAGACCGGCCACGGCGGCGACGAAGACCTAGGGAGCGTGCGCGGTGCGCTTTCGGATGCGCTCGGCGAGATGCGGACCATAGCCGCTGGGCTGCGCACGCCCGAGCTGGAACGTGCCAGGCCGGCCGAGATCGTGAGACGGGCGGTGGCCGACCACGAGCGCCGTGCCGGCACGCGCGCGACAGTCGACACCAGGGGGATCCCTGCCCGGGCTCCACTCGCCACCAAGATCGCCCTCTACCGCATCCTTTCGGAGGCGCTGTCCAACACTGCTCGCCACAGCCGAGGGGCGGGCGTTGAGGTCAGGGTTACCAAGTCGGCCGACGGTTACATGATGGCCGAGGTCAGCGACAAAGGCCCCGGATTCGACACCAGCCAGGGACCAAGCCAGGGCCACCTTGGGCTGGCCGGCATGCGCGAACGCGCCGAGTTGCTTGGCGGCCGGCTGGAACTGGATTCCAGCCCCGGCGCCGGGACGCGTGTCCGGGCCTTCCTGCCCCTCACTGAAGTTGCGAGCGACGTGCCATGAGCGAAGCGATCCGAATCGTGGTTGCGGATGACCACCCGCTGTTCCTGGATGGCCTCGTCGCGACGCTTTCGGCCGACGACGAGCTTCGGGTGGTCGCCATCGTTGGGGACGCGGAGGCGGCCGTCCACGCCGTCCGTGAGCACGCGCCCGATATCGCTCTGCTGGACGTGGCAATGCCGGGCGGCGGCCTCGAGGCTGCGCGCCAGATAGCGGCTGCCTCTCCGGCCACGCGCCTCGTCATGCTCACCAGCTCCGAGGACGAAGACGACTTGATGGCCGCGATGACGGCCGGGGCGAGGGGCTATGTGCTCAAGGGCATCTCCGGCAGAGAGCTGCGGGCGATCCTCAAGTCGATACACGCCGGCCGGACGTACCTGGCACCGGGGCTCGCCTACGGCGCGCTCAAGGGGCTGACGAGGCCACCGACACGTAATCCCATCGACGAGCTGACGGGCCGAGAGCGGGAAGTGCTGGCGCTGGTCGCCTCCGGCCTCTCCAACGCCGAGATAGGCGGGCGCCTGGGATTGGCGGAGAAGACGGTGAAGCACTATATGACCAGCATTCTGGGCAAGCTCCAGGTGGCGAGCCGCGTTGAGGCCGCCCTCCTGGCCTACAAGGCCGGGCTGGCATCGGGCGAGGGCGGATCGACCGAGGATTGACGATCCGCGAGATCGCATCTTCGGACTCGCGCTCAAGATCGATGGCCTGGGCCCACGACTCGCATGGCGCAATCGACCGGGTCGGAGCCGCGGCTAAATCGCCATTGGTGTGAACCTCTTGCCTTACCGCGAGCAATCGCGGTTGAGCTAGAGGAAGTCATGAACCGGATCTTTGCCCTGATCGGCGTCGCGAGCGTCCGCTTCCGATATCTGATCGTCGTCGCCTGGATAGCCGTCACCATTCTTGCGGTTCAGACGCTGCCCACTTTGAGCAGTGTTGCCAAGACCACGACGAGCGGATTCCTGCCGGCCAACGTGCCGAGCATTCAGGCGTCGAAAATGGCCGCGCCCTTCCTGGACGTCAACCTCGGGACCGCGACCCTCGTTGCGGTCCGCGACGGAGGTCTGACTCCTGCGGACAACACCGCTATCGACAGCCTCGCGGCTCAGATCAAGGGGATCGACACGGTCAAGGTCGTGGTGGATCTGGGCATCTCCGGCGACGGCGCAGCGCGGCAGGTCCTCATCGAAGCGCAGGTTGCGTCGTTCACCAGCGTGAGCGGAGCCGAAACCCTCGTCACTGCCATCCGCGACGCGGCGGGTGCGGCTGCCCCGGCCGGACTTCAAGTCCATCTGACCGGCGAAATCCCCGACCTCGTCGACAACGCGAAGGCGTCCGGATCTTCGCAGGATCGGACCCAGACCTTCTCGCTGCTATTCATCCTCGTGCTGCTCGTGCTCGCGTACCGAGCATTGCTCGCGCCCGTCCTGACTCTAATCCCGGCCGTGGTCGTGCTCACGCTTGCCGGGCCGGTCATCGCCAAGTCGGCCAGCGCGGGGATCCAGGTGTCCTCGATAACCGAGTTCATGCTGATCGTGCTCATCCTTGGCGCTGGCACGGACTACGGCGTCTTCCTGGTCTTCCGTGTTCGCGAAGAGCTGCGCCGCGGCCTGTCAGGTTCCGAAGCGGTCACACGCGCGGTGACCCGGGTCGGCGAGTCGATCACTTTCTCCGCTTTCACGGTGATCGCCGCCCTCTCCAGCGTGGCGCTGGCCGAGTTCGGGCTCTACCAGAGCATGGGTCCGGCGCTCGCTATCGGCATCGCCCTCATGCTCGCGGCCGGGCTCACGCTTCTACCGGCCCTGCTGGCCATCTTCGGCCGGGCGGTCTTCTGGCCGAGCGACGTCCGCCATCACGAAGTCGAGCGCGTCGGCTTCTGGGATCGAGTCGGGCTGATCGCGACGCGGCGCCCCGCCCTCACCCTGATCCTCGGGGCCGTCCTGTTCGGCGGAATGGCGGCGACGCTGCTGACTACCGGCACCTCCGGTTTCGGCGACTCATCCACAAGCGCCGCCGGGACCGATTCCGCGGCCGGGGCCGCCGCGCTGGACGCCCATTTCCCATCCTCGAAGATCGTGCGGACGCTGGTCTTCTTCCAGTTCGATCGCCCGGTGTGGCAAAACCTGGGCGAGCTGGCGACGGCCCAGGCGGGACTCAGCGCGCTGCCCCAGTTCAAGAGCGTCGTTGGACCGCTCAATCCGAACGGCATCCCTCTGACCACCGACCAGTTGACTCAGCTCCACACGACCCTCGGGCCGGCGCGTCAGCTGCCGCCCGTGCCGGCGACGACGGCCGTGTCTGCCGAGCTGTACAACGCATATCGGGCCGAGGGACAGCTGATCAGCCCCGACGGTCTCACCGTCGAGTATTCGGCCGAGGTCGGCGGCACCGACCAGTCGAGCCCGGCCGCGCTCGACACGGTCCCAGGGTTGCGCGATGGAGTGACCAGCGTCGGTGTATCGGCCGGTGCGACCGCGACCGGGTTGCTCGGCAACCTCGAGTTCTCGTACGACATCCGCCAGATTTCGGCGTCGGACCTGGAGCGGATCATCCCGATCGTGGCGATTCTGATCGCCATTTTGCTGGCGGCGGTCATGCGGAGCGCGGTCGCGCCGCTCTATCTCGTTGCCAGCGTGGTGATCTCGTATCTGGGCGCGCTGGGCCTGACCGGGATCCTGTTCGTGCGTCTCGGCGGTGAAGCCGGTCTCAACTTCGTGCTGCCATTCCTGATGTTCGTCTTCCTCATGGCACTCGGCTCCGACTACAACATCCTGGTCATGAGCCGCATCAGAGAGGAGGCGCACCACCTCCCGCTGCGTGACGCGGTGGCAAAGGCGATCGGCAAGACGGGGAGCACGGTCACGACCGCGGGCATGATCCTGGGCGGCAGTTTCGCCGTCCTCGCCATCGCCGTAGGCGGCACCGCGGGCGCCGCCCAGATTCAGCAGATCGGGTACGGCATTGCCGCAGGAGTGCTCATGGACACGTTCTTCGTTCGCTCGCTCCTGGTGCCGTCGGCGGTGGTGCTGCTGGGTCGCTGGAATTGGTGGCCGACTAGCCTCGGCATCGACGAGCCGGCTTCGAGCCCGGCCACGGGAGCATCCGGCGCGGAGCCGACCGACGGCTGACCGCTCGTCACTTTTCGACTCAACGACCAGGCTTGAAGGCCGCGGCCCCGTCGCGACACCATAACCGGACACGCTACGCTCGCGCCCGTTGGTGCGGTTGGGTCGTGCTCTTGCCGGACGGCCGCAAGGCATATACGCGGCCCTGCTTGCGCTCGAGGTCCTCGATCTCGGTTGTCGTCCGGACCTCGTACGAGGCGAGTTCGACCAGCTCGTCGGTGGGCAGGTAGCGGCGTCCGGGGTCGCCGACCAGGACATCGATGCCCCTGTCCCGAGCCCGCTTCAGCCACGGCAGGACGCGTCCGGCGAGGCGGGCGTCGTACCAGCAGTCGCCGGCCAGGATGACGTCCACGTCGGGCGGCTCCTCGTCCAGCACATCGCGACGCACCACGGCCACACGCAGGCCGTTGGCGCGGGCGTTGAGCTGGATCGCTGCGGTGGCGAAGGTATCGATATCGGCGCCGGTCGCTTCGGACGCGCCGGCATATCTCGACGCGATCGCGCACAGCCCGGAGCCGGATGCCAGGTCGAACACCCGCCGACCCGCCGCGACTTCCGGGTGCTCGCGCAGGTATCGGCCGATCGCGAGCCCGCCCGCCCACGCGAAAGCCCAGTAGGGGAGTGCCGGGTCTTGATCGTCCGTCTCGATCTGGACGGCGTGCCAAAGCGGCAGCACCTCGTCCGCCAGGTGGAGGCGGATCTCCTCGAGATCCGGCACGGGACGGAGGTGCGTGTGGCGCAAGACGAAGGCACGGGGCGAGGCGGCCATCGCTGTACTTTACCGGGCCGCCGTTGGGTGCCTCGCACGGACCCGAGCGACAGGCCCGCTGAGCATCTATGCGGTGATCCGGGCGCCCGGCTATTTCACGCGTCGGGCGACCAACTCGACCAGGTGGAAATGGTGCGGCTCCCCGAGCGCGGTCTGGGTGTCCTCCTCACGATCGATCCAGTGCTCGATCTCGAAGGACGACAGGCTTGCGCCGACCGTCTGCGGCGACGGGCACGTCATCGAGGGGTCGGAGGCCGAGCCGTCGCGATCGCCGAAGAGCATCGCTGCGACTCGGCCGCCGACTTGGAGAGCCGCGAGAACGCGCTCCCATGTCCGCCAGAACTGATCCGCGGCTAGGAAAGGCAGGCTCAGACTGGCGTTCACGAGATCGCACGCCGGCACGTCGACCGTGGCCAGGTCCGCGACGCGGGCCTCGAGAGCCCGGCGCAGATCAGGTGGCGTTGCCGCCTCGAGCGTTTCGATCGCACCGCGCTCTCGATCGACCGCCAGGACGCGCCAGCCTGCCCGCAGGAGCTCGCGCGCGTCTCGGCCGGCGCCGCAGCCGAGGTCCACGGCGAAGCGAGGGCGCGGCTGATCGGCGTCGGCGGCGAATAGCCCAATGGCGAGCTTGACCGTTTCCCAGGACGGACGGTCGACGGTCACCGCGTAGTAGCGAGCCCAGTAGTCGGAGTCGGTCACGGCGCGAGCCTATCAAGTCGGCTCGCGGAGTCAGTTCCCACGTTCAGCCCCTAGCTGCTTCTGCCACGCGATCAGCTGGCGGTGGACGGCCGGTGCCCCAAGCGGCGGATCGCCGGCCAGGGTCAGGGTCGCCGGGCACAGGATGAACGGCTCGCTCTGCCAGCCGCCGAGGCCGCCGTGCGATCCGACGAGTTCCTCGAAGCCGGTTACCTCCCCCGATACGCGGTCTATGGCGCCAAACAGCATCAGATCGCCGACGTTCGCCAAACCTTCCAGGTGCCGCAGGTTCTCGACCGCCCGAGGGCCATAGTCGGCCAGGGCGTGGTCACCGGCGCTCGGGTCCGCGGTCAAATCGAGCCGGCCATACGGCCCTAACACCAGCGCGTGACCGTCTGCGGACCTGACGAGGAGCGCCCCGATCCCCGGATGACGCGCCAGCGCCTCGATCAGGCCCGGGTAGCGCGTCTCGATCGCTTCTTCCGTCATTCGATCGGACTGGCTCGTGAAGTAGACGTGAGCCAGGTTGCCGGACGAGGCCACCACGACGTCCGGAGGAGCCGCGGTGGGGCCGCGCTCGGCTCCGCGGCCGGCTCCGCGACCGAAGGGCAGCAGCGCGCGAGGCAGCAAGCGTGCCAGCAGCGGTGCGAGGCCCGTGCCTCGCCCAAACTCGGCCGCAACGCGTCGGCCCATGCCGGCCGATTCGACCGAGTCGGTCGTGCCCATGACGCTCATCGAGCCCGGCAGCAGTCCGGCGATGAGCGCCTCGAGCGGTTGGCCGTGGCGCTGACTGAAGGTGGCGCCGAGGCACTGACCATGATCGGAGAGGACGACCAGCCGATAGGCCCGGCACGTATGCCGAGCGGCCTTCACGAGTGACCCGATGGCCCGATCGATGCCGGCCAGCGCGTCGATCGCCTCCGCGCGCTCAGGGCCGCAGTGGTGGGCGATGGCGTCGTAGCCGGTGTAGTCCACGTAGATCGTCGGCGCCCCGCAATACATCTCCTCGATGACGAAAGCGGTGGAAACGGTGCGCAAGGCGATATTCGTCACGGCTCGTTCGACGGCGTAGTGCATGCCGCGGGGCATGCGCGGCTCGACCGATCGGCCGCGCTGGCGCTCAGCCTGATACAGCTCCTTGACCATCTCGCCGGCCATGAGCACCAGCATCCGCGTGTAGTTGACGGAGGTGGCCAGAAAGCCGCGCAGGCGCCGTCCGTTGTCGGCCGGTTTGCCCTCCCCAATCGTGGCCATGGTCAGGTAGCTCCGCGGAGCGTCGCCCGTCAGGAGGTTGCCGATGCTGGCCCCGTCGTCGGCGAGCAGGCCCGCGCCGTTACTGACGCGATGCTCGATCTCGGCCGCATCGTCCGGGTGGTTGGCCACGAGCAACCTGGCGCTCGCCTTCTCATACCAGCGAAAACCGACTATGCCGTCGTTGCGACCGTGCAGAATTCCCGCCTGACTGGCCGGCGTCGTGGGTGGCAGCAATGCGATCCAGGGGTGGAGTGTCGCTTCTCCGTCGCGCACCATCCCGCTGAGCACCGGCACCCGGCCGCCCCGCATCGCGTGCTTCAGGACGGGAAGGCTCAGCCCGTCGATCTGGACCACGAGCAACCCCGGCGTCGGTTCCGCGGCGCGCCTGAAATTTCGCGCGACCAACCGCCGAACGAGCACGCCATAGTAGGAATCGTCGTCGCTCACCGCCACGACCTCGGCGAAGAAACTGTTGAGCATCGTCAGCAGCACGGCGCCCCAGACTGCCGTAGCTGTGCCGTCCACCCCGACGCCCGGCACCACCCGTCCGAGGGCGATGACGGCCAGGACCTGGACGACCAGGCCCAAGGTCTGGGCGACGAAGATCGGACGCCCCACGAACAGCCACTGGAGGAGGACGTCGGCGGAGCCGTCGAGGATCAGGAGCAACAGGCCGGCCAGCAGCAGTGCGCCGGGGCCGTCGATGTGCAGCCCAGAGATGATGGCGGAGGTGATGGCCAGCGCCAGACACGCGCCAAGGTAGGCCAGGACGGTGCGACGAACCATCGCCAGGCGGACCGGTCGCCACTCCCACATCAAGCGAGCCTGAAGCCGGTAGGAAGCGATCAGGCCACGGTCCGCGGGCGCAAAGCCCCTGCCGACGTCGGGTGTCATCGAACGGCGCTCTCTTGCAGTTGCATCGATTGCCCCGGCTGCAGAATGCGCACGTCGACGTGCGGGGCACGTGTCGCCACGGCGTCACGGAATGCCTCGCCGGGCCCCTCGAACCAGCGACCCATCACGCGCCGCAAGCCGAGCGGGTAGAGCGTGCCCCAGTGGATGGGCGTGGCGATCGCGGGGCAGATTCGTTCCGCCGCCTCGGCCGCTCGCCGCGGGTCCAGATGACCGGGACCGAGCCTTGGACCCCAGCCACTCACCGGCAGAAGAGCCACGTCGACACGGCCGGCGAGCTGCGCCATTCCCGGGAAGAGGTCGGTATCGCCGGCAAAATAGACGCTGCTCGATCCGGTGATGAGGATGCCCAGGGCATCCTCCGAAGCCGTGAAGAGCGATCGGCGGCTGCCGTGCTCGGCATGGACAGCCTCCAGTGTGAGATCGCCGAGTTTCAGTCGATCGCCGGCCCGAAGCTCGTGGACGACCCCGAGCGACGCCTTTGCGACGATGCGCCCCAGACCGACCGGGACGATCAGCGCCGGCCGACCCGGGAGAGCTCGAAGGGACGACATATCGAGATGGTCCCAGTGAGCGTGGCTGATGAAGACCGCGGCGAGACCGCCGAGTGTGTCAGGCGGCACGGCCGGCACCTGACGCCGGATGGCACCCGCCATGTGGCCGAGCAAAGGATCCGTGAGCACGCGAACGTGGTTGAGGTCGACGAGGACGGTCGAATGGCCGAGGAACGTTAGCCGATCGCCCACATCATCTCCTACCTGCACGCGCTGTACCCCGCCGTATGGCACACGATAACCGCCATTCTGCAGACCCGGGTCCGCCAGCCACCGGCGCTTGGTGCGGTCCCGTGCGGATAGTGGCGTCTCGCAGGTCTTGACGAATGTCTCGTCTCGCGGAATATTTGGGGGACGCGATTTTGTGGGACAGGTGAACCCGCCAGATCGGCGGCGGCCGACTCTGTGGCCCTTGCTCCCGGTCAGCCCCGGACGAGGGTCAGCGCTGCAATCCCCACCGCGATCGCCACGAAACCCGAGCGCTGCCGTGTCGAGAGTCGTTCGCGGAACAGCAGGAAGGCGGCCACCGCTGCGATGGCGGCGAACTGGCTGGCCAGGACGGATGCGACGGCGATGCTCTGGCGGGCGCCCACGACGTAGCATGCGTTGCCGAGTACCTCGCCCAATCCGACGATCACGACCATGGGGGCCGCCCGGCGCGTCATGCGAAGGCGGCCGGCCAGTGCCATCGGGACGAAGACGAATGCGACACCCACGATGCGGGCCGGCAGCACGGCCACGGCGATCGGCAGACTGATTCCGGCCTTCGCGGTGCCGTAGATGCTGAATCCGAAGGCGATGGCGGCTGCGGCCCCGAACAAAGCTGCTCGCTGCTCCGCGCTCAGCCCGGATCGCGGGCCGGCGCCTCCGTCCAGTTGGGTCGGCTCCGCCGCCCCGCCGCCGGCCAGAGCCACGGTCGCGACGCCGATCGCGATGACGCCTAGCACAAGCGCCGCGGGGACGGTCAGACTCTCCCCGGCGACGACGGCGAACACGGCGGCGATCGCCCCCTCGGTCGATGCAAGCGCCAGGACTACGCCAACCTTGCCAATCCGGAGTCCACGATAGACGAGCAGGAGACCGATGACGCCGCCGACGCCGGAGGCCGTCAGCCACACCGCGAGCGTCGGCGTGATTGCCGGCAGCGGACCGGAGGCCACCGCAAAAGGAGTGGTGACGGCCAGCCCGACGAGCATCATCCATGCCACCGTCGATGACGCACCGATGAGACGGCTGGATCGGGACGACGCAAGGTTGGCGGTGGCCCACAGGGCGGCGGCGCCGAAACCGCCAAGGATCGCGATCATGGCCCCAGTCTACGGCGACCGGCGGGCCGACAGGTCGGCGCAGGACAACGAGCGCGGGTTACGTCCCCGAGTCCGTCTGTCGAGTCCGCGTCGGCGGCCGAGGCCCTTCGACCGCATTCCCGGCACTCGCCTGCCCGCCATCGACCGCCGACCGCCGACTGCCGACGCGCCAGATCCGGCGCCGAAACGGACCTGATTCGGACCGGCGTTCCCTCCACGCTCAGCTCCGGGTGCGTCAGGCGGTCCGACGCGGGTTACGACCAATCAAGGCAAGGGCGTGCCCACGTAGTGCTTCCCGGGGCGTCGATGGGGGAGGAATCGACGGGAATCGGCTCTAGCGCCGCCCCAGGCAGAATTGAGGAGAAAGCACGGACCCGCAAGCCGGGACGACCGCGCCGCTCTTCACGGCAACCAGTGGCGCATTGGCATCCACCTGGTTTCGTTCGGCCATGGTTGACTCCGAACGCGCAGCCCCGGCCATTTGTATGCAATCCGACATCTCGGCCGATCGGATCTCATATACCAATCAGGCCGTCACTCTGCTGGACGCGATCACGACACTGCCGCTTGCTTGATATTTGCGCGATCCGGTCTCACGGAGTGGCCCTTGTGTCATCTGAGGTCAGTCGGCCGGAGCGTCGAGAACTTCGCGAACCTTGCGCGCCAGACGCTCGGGAGTGAATGGCTTCGGCAGGAACGCCACCCCCGCCTCGATGAGCCCCTCCGGCAGCACGGTCGACTCGGCGTGCCCCGATACGAGGAGCCGTCTGACCCCAGGGGCCACTAAGGCCAGCTGCCTCACCAGCTCCGTCCCGCTCATACCGGGCATGACTATGTCGCTGACTACGAGGTTCAGCTCGGGCGCGATGCGTTTGGCGATCGCCAGCGCCTCCGCCCCATCCGAGGCCTCGATGACCGTATAGCCATGCGCGCGCAGGCCGACAACCGCCAGCCGCCGGACGATCGACTCGTCTTCGACGACGAGCACCGTCTCGATTCCGGTTGGGGCTGGGGAAGCCGGCCCGACTGCCGACCGAACCGCGGCGGGCCCTTCCACGCAGGGCAGAAAGATGCGGAACGTGGTCCCGCTTCCAGGTTCCGAAAAGACTTCGATGTGCCCGCCCATCTGATGGACGATGCCGTGGCACGTCGCGAGTCCCAGGCCGGTCCCTTTTCCCCGACCCTTGGTCGTGAAAAACGGCTCGAAGAGATGCGATTGGACCTCCTCGCTCATGCCGTAGCCTGTGTCCGTCATCGAAAGCCGGACGCGGCTGCCGGTCTTGGCCTCAGGGTGCGCAGCCGCGAAGGTCTCGGTAACGTTCTCCATCGCCGTCTCGATGGTCAGCCGTCCGCCATCCGGCATCGCGTCGTGGGCGTTGACCGCGAGATTGACGAGCAGCTGCTGGATCTGGCTCGGGTCGGCCTCGATCGTCCCGATCTCAGGCTCGAGGTTAGCCACGACGGTAATGTTCTCGCCGAGCAGAGGGCGCAGCATCTTGAGCAGCTCGACGACGAGGGCGCTCAGGTCGAGGCGAACGGGCGCCACGATCTGCTTGCTTGCGAATGTGAGGAGCTGACGGGTCAGAGCCGCGGCGCGCTCCCCGGCGGCCCCGATCTGGTCCAGGTCGGACCGAAGCTCGTGATCGACCGGCAGGTCGGCAGGCAGGTCGAGGCGAGCTATCTCGATGTAGCCGAGGATCGCCGTCAGCAGGTTGTTGAAGTCGTGCGCCACGCCGCCCGCAAGCCTGCCGATCCCCTCCATCTTCTGGGCCTGAAGGAGCTGCTCCCGTAGTGCTCGGCGCTCGGTGACGTCCTGGATGAGGGCGTCATATGCATACAGCGCGCCGGACGGATCGAAGCGCGGGACGAGGGTCGCTCGGACCCAGCTAACCGCCCCATCCTTTCGGACGATACGGTGCTCCAGCGCTCCAACACGCTCTCCGGCCAAGACGCGACGTGACTGCTCCTCGACGCTAGCCCGGTCCGCCGGAACCACGATCTCGAGCCAGAGACGGGGATCGCGCGAAAGCTCGTCGGCGCTGAAGCCGGTCACTGCCACACACCCGGGGCCGTGGGAGGTGGAGACCGCTCGGCCGTTCGAGACCACGACCGTGAAGACGTAGTCCGTGATCGTCTCGATGATGTTGCGGTAGCGCTCTTCGCTGAGGCGAAGCTGTTCCTCGGCCCGCTTGCGCTCGGTGATGTCCTCGGAGATGCCGAGCAAGTGCGAGGGCTTGCCCGTCTCGTCGAACATCGGGATCTTCGTGGTATGGAGGATCCGATGGCCGAGCGGCCCGATGGAGTGGTCCTCCTCGGGAATGTCGACGAGCTTCCCGCCCTCGATTACTTCGCGATCCTTGGCCGCGAAGAAGTCCGCCTCTTCCTTCGGGTGGATGTCGCGGTCGCTCAGGCCCACGAGCTCCTCGCTCGACCGACCCAGCAGGCGCTCGCCGGCGCGGTTGAAGCGCACGAACCGCAGATCGGAGGCGTCTTTGACGAAGATCATGTCCGGGATGTTCTCGACGATGCTGTCGAGGAATTGCTCGCTGCGGCGTAGCGCTTCCTCCGCCCATTTTCGGGAAGTGATGTCCTCATAAGTGCCGAGCAACCCGATGATGCGACCGTCACCCGCGCGGAGCGGAAGCTTGCTCGTCCGAACCCAGCCCTCACTGCCGTCCGGGCGGACCCGCGGCTCCTCATAGTTGATCTTGGCGATGCCCGTCTCCATGACCTTGCGATCGTCCGCCCGATAGCTCTCGGCGTTCGGCTTCCAGGGCATGTCGGAATCGGTCTGGCCAATCAGCTGACTCGGGTCGTCGAAGCCTGCGTCGCCCGCGAATGGTGCGTTGCAGCCAACGAAGACCGAGTTCGTGTCTTTCCAGAAGACACGCTGGGGGATCGCGTCGAGCACGAGCTGGAGCATCTCTTCGGAACGAAAGGCATTCTCCTCGGCCGCCAGGGCCTGGGCTAGCCGGTCCTCTACCTCGGTGGGCTGGCGATGGTCGCTTGCGCCCTTCCTATGTGGGGAGTTGGGTTCGGGGCGCGATTGGCGAGCGACCATACGGTTTCCTCTCGGCGGGACCTGCCGTTCCTCGTCAGGTTTCGGCGATTGGGTGCCGAACCTGCAGATTCGGCTGCGCGTGACCGTCCGCGGTTGCGCCGGTTACGGTTCTCCGCGGATGTCGGTAGGAGCGTCCTCCCCCGGTCGCGTCCCGGTCAAGTAGCAAGTTGCCCGACTTGCGCGTGGCTCAGGCGACGGGACGGTCGAATGCCACGGTTTGGATTCCGTATGCATCTCGGTTCCATGTCACCCGGAACCTACCGGCCGCGCCTCTATGTCTCTAGCATGGAAAGATCCACCTGACCGGGCCGACCAGCGCGATCGCCGAGATCGGGGAGAGCGGCTGCACGGGCTTCAAGACCGGTTGCTGGTCGCGCTGGTACCTGGCCGCCACGACCGACGGCGGCCGAACCTGGACCAACCTCTAGCCTCCTCCAGCCGCGTCCCGCCCGGCGGGCCCCGAGACGCGTCGCCACCCGCCGCTGCCGGCAGCCATCACGATGGCGCCATGAAGCTCTCGTTTCTGGCACTGCTCCGCGCGCTGATCCCGCGTCGATCGCGGCTGCGGCCAGGTAGGGTCGCGATAATCCGCCTGTACGGGCCCATCGGGGGCGGGGCGCGGTCGGCCGATTGGGTCGAGATCGTCAAGGAGCTGGGCCGTCAGAAACGCGTTCCTGCGGTCGTGCTGGACATCGATTCACCCGGCGGCGACGCGGCGGCATCGGACTACCTGTACCTGGCCCTCAAGCGGCTTGCCGACAAGAAGCCTCTGGTCGCGCACGTCCGCGGGACCGGGGCCTCCGGCGCCTACCTCGCCGCCATGGCTGCCCGGCGGATCGTCGTCGCCCCGTCGTCGATCGTCGGCTCGATCGGCGTCATATCGGCCGGCCCTCGCCTGCCGAAGCTGCTCGATCGGCTTGGGGTGCGAGTGGAGGAGCACCGCGCCGGGCGACTGAAAGGCATGGGCGCGCCCTGGCGCGAAGACACCGACGAAGAGCGGACTCGCGAGCAGCAACTCGTGGACGCGTTCTATGACAGGTTCGTGGATCGCGTCGTGGTGGGCCGAAAGCTCGACCGCGCCCGTGTCCTCGATCTCGCGACCGGCGAGGTCTGGCTCGGCAGCCAGGCCGTCGAACTCGGGCTTGCGGATGCGATCGGGGACCTGGACGACGCGATCGAGGTCGCAGCCGGCATGGCAGGCGTGCCGGCCAAAGCTTCGGCCGTCCGGCTCCGGCGTCCGCTGCTCAGTCGCCTGGCCGATCGATTCGCGATGCGGCTGGCCGGCTCGATCGCCGACGAGCTAGAGGCTCGGTTTACGCGGGATCGATTCAGGTAGCCTCTCGGACAGCCTCGACGCTCGCCCCCAGAGGCTGGCGCGAACCGTGGCCACCGCGAGCGGCACGCCCATGACCACCGGCCCGATGATCGCCACGGCCAGAGGCAGGACGCCGGCCAGCAGGTCGGCGGCGAGCATCATCCCGTAAGCGCCCAAGGCCAGGGCTGTCACCCGCACCGAGACCGGGCCGGCCGGGTCGGGCCGGACGCGCTGCTCCAACCCGCGGTAGACGAGGTACACGGTAAACGTCGTCAGCAGCCAGCCCAGGTAGTTGTGGATCGGGATTCCGAAGTACGGGCCGCCGGTCTCCCAGACCCAGGCACGGGCGTATGGCCCCGACAGGATCGGGTCCACGACCAGGTCCCAGGCGGTCATCACGACGGCGCTTGCCGCAGCCAGCTGGACCAGCGCCCGAGCCCCCGGCGGCGTTCCGGTCGGCCGGCCCCGGACCACCATTCCGGCGATCACGTAGCTCGGGTAGATCATCATGAACCAGGCCAGCGGGATCAGGAGCGGCACGTCGCCGAGCCTCGCGCCCAGGTAGTCGGTGTAGTGGTAGGCGCCGAAGACCAGACCCGTGGTCACGCCCACCTGCTCGTACGCCCACGAGATCGTGGCGCTGATGGCGAAGAAGGCGAGCGTCAACCGGCCGCCGAGCGAGTACCAGGCGTGGAACAGGCTGAAGAGCGCGAGCGCCGCGGTCAGCATCTTGAGGCCGCCCGGAACGGATTGCAGCGCGACGACGCCGCTCAGCAGCAGCCTGATGACAGCGTCATACGTGAAGATCCCGAGCAGCACACATGCGATCCCGAGCAGGACGCGGCCTCTCACTTGTCCTCCGTCAGAACCCAGACCACGGGATTCCCGGAGAGGTCCCAGGCCACGGCCCTGGCGCCCGCGGCCGCCTTCTCCCCGATGGCGGCGGCGATGTCGCCCCGAGTCAAAGCCACGATCTGGCTGAAGGACTGTGGATTGGGGATGCGGTCTCCGGGCGAGAAGATCGTCGGCGACAGGGCGTAGTCGATGAACTGCACGTCCATCTTCTGGTAGTCGTCCACGATGACGGCGGTGTTCGGCCGGCCCGCGGCGTCGGCGAGTTGGACGAGAGCGAAGCTGTCGGCGTCGTACCGGGGCGCGACCGGCCACGTCGAGTAAGCCTGCCAGGTGCCCAGCGCGGTCACCGCAAGTCCCAGCGCCACAGCGGCCACGCCAAGACGGGCCGGCCAGACCCCCGGATGCCCATGCAGCTGCTCCACCAGCTCCGCGGCGCCGAGCCCGATCGTTACCCCGAGCGGCGCCGCCAGCCCCAGCAGGCGAAGGAAGTGGGGCGACCCGCCCTCGACCGCGAGCAGTGCCGGGGCAAGGAAGATGGGCAGGCTCCACAGGATTAGCGCGTTCGCAGGCTCGCGGCGGCCGCGCCACAGCCGGACGATGCCGAGTATCGCCAGCAAAGTGAGCGGTATGGAGAGCAGCGGGATGGCGGAAACGTCCTGGCGGGCGTTCGGGTCGCCGACGAAACCGAAAGCGCCGATGGTGCGAACCCAATGGATCAGGAAGTTGCTGTCGCTCGGGACGTCCGGGTTGAAGGCGCTGACGTAGGCCACGCGGCCGAAGTAGTTGGTCGGCATGGTGATCGCCACCGCGATCATCGGCGCCGCGACGACGAGGAACGCCGCCACGAATTGCCGCCAGCCGCCGCGCAACCGCTCATACGTCGAGGGGTCGCTCCTGCGCAGCCACCACAGCCACGCCACGATCAAGACCGGCAAGAGCTTGAGCGGCTGGTACGTATACAGCGTGCAGAGCGCGACCGCGGCCCCGGCCAGCGCCGCAGTCCACCGTGAGGACCGGGCAAGCCACAGCAGCAGTGCCAGCAGTGCCACGGCGCCGAAGAACGGCACGATCGTGTTCCGCATCCCGTCGCGGCTGATGACCACGAGCCACAACGAGGTCGCCGCCCAGGCTGCAGTCGTCAGCCCCACCCAGGTCCCCCAGCGACGGGCCAGGAACCATACCGCCACAACCCCGGCCACGCCGAAGCCGGCGGCAGCTCCCCGCAGGGTCAGCACCGTCTCGCCGAAAAAGTGGAATACGACGGCCACCACGTAGGCGAACAAGGCCTCACGCCCGCCGTCGCCCACGAACCATACGAACCACTCCGGGTGGAAGCCCGGCTGGTGGAGGATCCGCTGAGCGTCGAGACCCTCGGCGGCTTCGTCCGGGTAGAGGCCGCCGGGCAGCGTCGCCAGATCCGTGAAGCGCAACAGGATCGCCGCGACGACGATCGCGACCAGCGCCCCAACCGCGACCAGCGCGGCCGTTCGCGCCCACGGGAAGATCGATGCCGCCAGGTCTCGTTCGTTGGGCGGCGGTTCGCCCGGCGGCGGGTCGTCCGGCCGCGGGTCGTCCGGCCACGGTTCGCCCGGCCGCGTTTCGGCGGGCCGCGTTTCGTCCGCGGCTGACGACGCAGGCCCCGCGAGCCGGCTGGTGCGGATTCTCATCCGACCTCAGACTCGAGCCGCGGAAGCCAGGCGGCGGAACTTCAGCTCGACCTGAGCCGACTCGCCGTTCTCGTGGCCGTTGAATGGGTAGACGGCGATCTCCTTGGGTCCAGCGTAGTGGTTGTATGCGGCGAAGACCGTGGACGGCGGGCAGATCGTGTCCATGAGCCCCACGGCGAAGAGCGCGGGCGATTTGGCTCGGGCCGCGAAGTTGACCCCGTCGAAGTACGAGAGCGTGCGGAAGACCCGATCCGCCTGGTCGCGGTGGACCTTGCAGTAGCGGACGATCTCATGGTACGGGTCGTCGTCGGTGATCTCGGTGGCGCGGCGCCAGTGGCACATGAACGGGACGTCGGCCAGCGTGAGCAGCAGGTCCGGGACGAGGCCCGCGGCTGCGAGGGCCAGGCCCCCGCCCTGGCTGCCGCCGTTGACGGCGATGCGCGCCGGGTCCACGAGCGGGTGAGCCCGCGCGGCTTCCACTGCCCGAACCGCGTCGGTCATGAGCCGGCGGTAGTAGTAGGTCTCCGGGTCCGCGATGCCACGGGTGGCGTAGCCCGGGAACTGGCCCGTGAATGCGCCGGACTCCGGATCCGGGGTGTCACCCGATCGCCACGTGCTGCCCTGGCCCCGAACGTCCATGACGAGATGGGCGTAGCCGGCACTGGGCGGTAGCAGCCAATCGAGCGGCAGGCCCCGACCGCCGCCGTAGCCGATGTACTCGACCACGCACGGCAGCCGGCCTTCTTTCGCGAACGGCGAAGCCGCGACGTCATGCGGGGCCAGGAACCAGCCTTTGATGGGCTGGCCGCCGAAGCCGCCGAAGGTCACGTCGGCCACATCGATCGTGGCGAGGCTGGCATCGACCGGTTGGAACCGGGCATCCAGCGGGTGAGATCGCGCGTCTGCCAGCGTCTCGGCCCAGAACGAGTCGAAGTCCTCGGGCTCGTCACGATCCGGCTTGTAGACCCGCAACTCGGAGAGAGGCAGATCGAACAGCACGCCTTTGATCCTCCTGCTTGCGCCCAGGCTACTGCACGCGGGCGCTGTGACCCTTCCAGAAGGGCTCTCGAAGCTCGGCTTTCAGGACCTTGCCGGTCCCGCCCTTGGGCAGCGACTCGCGGAAGTGCACGTCGCGCGGCACCTTGAACCGCGCCAGGCTACCGCGGCAGAACTCGCGCAGCTCGCGGGCCGTTGCCGTCGCGCCCGGCTTGAGCACCACGATGGCGATCGGGGCTTCGCCCAGGTGGCGATCCGGGGCCGAGACGACCGCGCATTCGAGCACGGCCGGGTGAGCCATCACCGCGTTTTCGACCTCCACGGACGAGATGTTTTCGCCGCCGCGGATGATGACGTCCTTGGAGCGATCCTTGATCAGGACGTAGCCATGCTCGTCGAGTGTGGCCATGTCGCCGGTGTGCAGCCAGCCGCCCTTGATCGTGGCCGCTGTGGCGTCGGGGTCGCGGTAGTAGCCCTCCATGACGGTGTTCGACCGGACGACGATCTCGCCGATCTGCTCTCCGTCGGGTCTGACCTCGCGCCCGTCGAGGTGCACGACCTTGAGCTGCACGCCGGGGAGCGGCCAGCCGGTCATGGCCTGCCGTTCGACGCGCTTCTCGGGCGCCTCCGATGCAGTCAGGAAGGCGCGAGGCTGGGCCAGGGTCAGGATCGGCGATGTCTCGGTCAGCCCGTAGCCGACGATGGCCTGTATGCCGAAAGCCTTTTCGAGGGCCGCGACTAGGGCGGGCGAGGCCGGCGAACCGCCGATGATCAGCTGACGGAGGCTCGACAGGTCGTGCTTGGAGCGCTCCGGGTGGTGCAGAACGGCGTTGAAGATCGCCGGCACGGCCAGGATTCGGGTGACCTTGTGGCGCTCGATCGCCTGGAGCACGCTGAGCGGGTCGAACTTGCGGAGCATGACGTGCTGGCCGCCGACCATCGTCAGGAAGTGGGGCGTTCCCCAGCCGTTCACGTGGAAGAGTGGAACCACATGCAGGGCGACGTCGTCCTCGGTGAATCCCAAGCCGATCTGGGCGTACAGGCAATGCAAGTAGAGCTCCCGGTGGGTCATCGACACGCCCTTGGGGAAGCCCGTCGTGCCGCTCGTATAGAAGAGCTCGGCCATGGCGTTCTCGTCGATCTCGGGCTCGAGAGGGTCGGTGGCGCCGCCCGAGAGCAGGGCCTCGTACTCGTCGCTGGCGATCCCGCCGGGCTCGCCCTCGAGGACCACGAACCGGGGGCGACTGGAGAGCTTGGGCTCGATCGCTTCGACCAGCGGCCGAAAGTCGTTGTGGAAGAAAATGACCTTCGATCCGGCGTGGTCGAGGATATACGCGATCTCGTTTGGCCCGAGCCGGATGTTGATTGGATTGAGGACCGCGCCCGCCTCGAGAACGCCGAAATACGCCTCGAGCAGGTGGTGGGTGTTGTAGGTGATGAACGACACGCGATCGCCGGCCCTCACGCCAAGCTCGACGAGGGCGTTGGCAAGGCGGTGGGTCCTCTCCCCAAAAGCGCCGTAGGTGAACCGCAGGTCGCCGTCCACGACGCCGATCTTGTCGTGGAAGTACGTCTCGGCCCGGTCTCGGAACTCAAGAACGGATAGAGGAACGAACACCGGGGACCTCCTCGCCTCACTGGCACCGGCGGCGGGACGCCGGGAGCATTCGACGCCGGGACAATTCGATGACTCGGCACAAGATACGCGTCAGCGCGGGCGACGGAGAGGCGCGCGGCGCAGGGGAGTGGCGCGGGGAGTGGCGCGGGGATCGGCGCGGGGATCGGCGCGGGTCGCGGTTCCGCGCCTTTACCGCCGGCCGCGGTGGTAGATCGGCCGCGGGTCGCGGTTCCGCGCCAATACCGCCGGGGGCGGTGCTAGATCGGCCGCGGGTCGCGGTTCCGCGCCAATACCGCCGGCCGCGGTGCTAGATCGGCCGCGGGTCGCGGTTCCGCGCCAATACCGCCGGCCGCGGTGGTAGATCGGCGCGGGGCTTCCCAGAGTGCTTCAGCACCAACGAATCGGCCACATCGCCACGTTCGTCGAGCGTGGGCCGGAGACCTGGACCTCTGGATTCGACCCGGCCGGGACGCCCAAGACTGCTCGGTTCTCTTCTAGCACCGCCCTGGGCGGTACGCGCTCGAAACGGGTCCGCGGCGGGGGAGCCCGTCAGCCGACGAAGTCGCGTGCTGCCGCCACGAAAGCGGCCCAAAGCCGCTCGAAGTCGCTGGGCGTGGAGTCGAGCCGCTCAGGGTGGCATTGCACTGCCACCAGCCATCGATCGCCCGTTCCCTCGAAGCCCTCGACCAGGCGGCCGTATTCGCTGTCGGACCAGGCCGCGGGTCGAACGGTCGGGGCCAGCCGGCTCTCCGGGACGGCCTGATGGTGGAATGTGTTCACGGTCAGCGCCAGCATCCCTCGGCCGTCGGTAGCGGCGCGCGCCTCACCGGCGGGGGCCGCACGGGGCCGGCCGTCGGTAGCGGCGAGGGGCCGACCGGCGGGGGCCGCGCCCGACTCGCGCGACTCGCGCGACTCGCCCGACTCGCCCG
>Ga0209638_1000738_pt1 | contig 21536 bp, 11 predicted proteins | sample BarGraNGADG00211_FD_184490 | JGI IMG/M metagenome (GOLD analysis project Ga0209638, IMG submission 184490) | Arctic peat soil microbial communities from Barrow, Alaska - Barrow Graham LP Ref core NGADG0002-211 (SPAdes) (version 2) | ecosystem: Environmental > Terrestrial > Soil > Wetlands > Peat...
GAACTTTCCGTCAGCTATATTGATCATAATACGATCCAGATAGGCTTTGAAAATGCGGACGATCATCGCTATTTGCAGAGCGTGGCGCAAAAATTCGGCGTCGTTCTTTCACGCGCCGGAAACGGCATTTGTCACCAGGTTCATTTGGAAAGATTCGGCAAACCCGCAAAAACGCTGATCGGCTCGGATAGCCATACACCAACCTGCGGCGCGCTGGGCATGATCGCAATTGGCGCGGGAGGTCTGGATGTCGCGCTGGCTATGGCCGGAAAACCCTTTTATCTGATTTGTCCCAAAGTTATCAAAATCAACCTTACCGGCAAGCTCAAGCCGTGGGTTTCCGCCAAAGACGTCATCCTCAAGGTATTGGAAATTTTTACTACCAAAGGAAACGTCAACACGGTGTTCGAGTATGGCGGTGAAGGCGTCGCATCTCTCACAGTTCCCGAACGCGCCACGATTACCAATATGGGCGCGGAATGCGGCGTTACGACTTCCATTTTCCCCAGTGATAAAATGACGCTACTTTTTCTGCGTTCACAACAAAGAGAAAGCGATTTTACAGAACTCAAAGCCGATGAAGACGCGAACTACACCAAAGTCGTCAATATTGACTTATCCCGGATTGAACCATTGACGGCTAAACCCCACAGCCCGGACAATATCAGCACAGTCAGAAAAATGAAAAAAATCGCCGTTGATCAAGTTTGTCTCGGCAGCTGCACCAATTCTTCATACAAAGATTTGGTTACCGTGGCTAAAATTTTAAAGGGTAAGACGGCTCACCCCAATATTAGTTTTGTTATAGCGCCCGGATCCAGACAAGTGCTGGAAGAACTCGCTCAAAACGGTTATCTGGCCGATTTGATTGCCTCTGGAGCGCGGATTATGGAAAACGCCTGCGGCTTTTGTATCGGCAACAGTCAGAGTCCTAAATCAGCCGCCGTATCACTGCGCACATCCAACCGAAATTTCTTAGGACGTTCGGGAACTATGGATGCCAATGTTTATCTGGTGAGTCCGGAAACTGCCGCGGCAGCAGTAATTACCGGACTCTTCACCGACCCCCGTGATTTGAAAACACGCTATCCCAAGGTGGAGATACTGAAAAAGTTTTCCATTGATGATTCGATGATAATCCGGCCGGACAAGAAAAAGAAAGATGCAGAGGTGTTTCGTGGCCCGAACATCGGCGTTCTTCCCCGCAGCCCGGAGCTTTGCGATATTATTCAGGCCCAGGTAACAATCAAGGTCGGCGATAAGATCACCACAGATCATATTATTCCCGCCGGCGCGCGGATGAAATACCGTTCCAATATTCCGAAGTATTCCGAGTTCGTTTTTGAAAACGTCGATGCTTCATTTGCAAAACGAGCCGCTCAGATCAAAGAAGAGGGAAAGCATAATATTATTATAGCCGGACTTTCTTACGGTCAGGGTTCTTCACGTGAACACGCCGCCCTATGCCCCATGTATCTTGGCGTCCGCGCGGTAATCGCCAAATCCTTTGAAAGAATTCACGCTGCCAATCTGATTAATTTCGGCATATTGCCTCTTACTTTTTGTGTCGAGAGCGACTATGATTACATCGATCAGGAAGACGAACTGGAAATTTCTGAGACAAGAAAGATAATCGCCGGAGACGGAAAGTTTCTGATGCGAAACAAAACCAAGGGCACTGCCTTTTACGTAACTTGCGTTCTGTCTGAAAGGCAAAAGCAAATAATCCTGGCGGGCGGAGCCCTCAACATAAAAAAATGATGAAATAAAATTTACTGGGAGCAACAAATTTTTTTATGGCAAATAAAATCAAAGTAAAAACTACTCTCGTCGAAATGGATGGTGATGAGATGACCCGCATTATGTGGAAAATGGTGAAAGACAAACTGCTTTCCCCCTATCTGGATATGGATATTGATTACTACGATCTGCATGTAAAACATCGCGACGATACCGATGACCAGGTAACCATTGATGCCGCCCACGCGATTATGAAATACGGCGTCGGCATTAAATGCGCCACCATTACACCCAACAAAGACCGAGTCAAAGAATACAAATTGAAAAAGGCCTGGAAAAGCCCCAACGGCACCATCCGCGCCATGCTCGACGGCACGGTTTTCAGAAAACCTATTTTAGTCAACAATATCAAACCTGCGGTTTCTTCATGGAAAAAACCTATAACCATAGGCCGTCACGCCTATGGCGATGTTTATAATAATTTTGAGATGCAGATTCCGGGCGCGGGAAAACTGGAAATTGTTTTTACTCCGCGAAACGGCAGCAAGGCAAAAAACATTCTGGTTAAAGATTTCCCGTCAGCGGGTATAATTCAGATTAACCACAATTTAGATAAATCCATATTGGACTTTGCCAAGGCCTGTTTTACTTACGCCTTGAGTGAAAAAATTGATCTGTGGTTTTCCACCAAAGATACTATTTCCAAAATATACGATGCCGGATTCCGCGAAATATTCAATCGTGAATTTGAACGAAACTGGAAAGAAAAATTTGAAAAAGCAGGCATCGAATACTTTTTCACCCTGATTGACGATGCCGTGGCTCGCATTATGAAAAGCGAAGGAGGAATGCTCTGGGCGCTGAAAAACTACGACGGCGATGTGATGTCGGATATGATCGCTTCCGCCAGCGGTTCTCTGGCCATGATGACATCAGTTCTGGTTTCTCCCAACGGCTGGTTTGAATACGAGGCCGCGCACGGCACCGTGCAAAAGCATTACTACAAACATTTAAAAGGCGAAGAAACATCCAGCAACTCTATGGCGCTGATTTTTGCCTGGACGGGCGGATTGCGCAAACGCGGCGAAATGGACGGCACGCCTGAGGTGATAAAGTTTGCCGATAAGCTCGAAAAAGCCGCCATTGCCACCGTGGAGAACGGCACAATGACCGGTGATCTGCTCGCGCTCGCCGAAAAAAAATCTACCAACAAAAAAGTCAATACTGAAGGCTTTATCAACGCTATCGCCGCAACACTGCAAAAAAAATTCAATGATTAATCGCGCCGATAATCAGCTTCCCAATTTACTGGATTTGACTCTGGAGGAAATGGAAGAATTCATTTCCTCTCTGGGTAAAGAAAAATTCCGCGCGCGGCAAATCATGAAATGGCTCCATCAATCCGGCAGCGTTTCTTTTGAAGACATGACCACCCTCTCCCGCGACTTTCGCGCCAAGCTCTCTGAAATCGCACGCGTCATCCGTCCGCAAATCGTCAAAACTCAGGAATCTGAAGACGGAACAAAAAAAGCTCTTTTGCGTTTGGAAGACGGGCTTTTTATCGAAAGCGTTTTAATCCCCGGGAAAAATAACTGGACGATTTGTGTATCCACTCAGGCCGGCTGCGCCATGGATTGTAAATTTTGTCTTACGGCGCGCCAGGGGTTCAAAAGAAATCTACAGCCTTCGGAAATTGTCGGACAACTTATAACTCTGAGAAACGAAACGCCGGAAGGTCCCGACATCAAAAACATTGTGATGATGGGCATGGGTGAACCACTGGCCAATTATGATAATGTTTTGAAGGCGATAAAAAATCTCACCTGTGATTTCGGCATGGGATTTTCCAACCGTAAAATCACTGTTTCCACCTGCGGACTTGCCCCGCAGATTATACAACTCGGCAAAGATATTTGCATCAACCTTGCCGTATCGCTTAACGCGCCTGATGACGAGACACGAAACAAGCTTATGCCGGTCAATAAAAAGTATCCGTTGGAGGTATTGCTGGATTCCTGTAAAAAATATCCCATGCCCGGCCGGAGACTGCTGACCTTCGAATATATTTTAATTGACGGAGTTAATTCTTCCGTGCAGGATGCCCGAAAATTGTCAGTTTTATTGAAAGGCCAGCGCTGTAAGTTGAATTTAATTGTTTTTAACGAATATCCCGGATCACTTTTCAAATCACCATCGCGTAAAACCGTGGAAGCTTTTCAGCAGACACTGATTGATAATCACTACACAACCATGCTTCGCGCCAGTAAAGGAAGCGACATTCTGGCCGCCTGTGGACAATTAAGCGGCACCTCCGGAATCTGATGAGTTACTACTTATTCAGAGCATTAAGATAAGAGAAAGTGTTTTGAGTATTTCTTCCTGTACTACACAAATTGTTAGCCTCGACAAAAATGCTGGACTTCAATTAGTAATAAACATAATTTACGCCCGACGACAAAGATCGAGACCATACCCCGCTTTTTCGGTCAGCTTTTCATTGACACATAAGGCTTAGTTTCATATAGTTCGAACATGAAAAAACAACATTTTATCAAAAAATATTTATTCTTGAGCATCTTTCTTCTATTAACCCCTACTTGCTCGTGGGCTGGGGAGATGCTTAGTCTTGAGGATTGTTTTAAGGCAGCACTGCAAAGAAGTGAAGTTTTGGCCAATCAGCAAGAGTTGGTAATCCAGGCTGAGGAAAATTATCGCAGGGCATGGGGCGCTATCCTTCCATCCGTCTATGCTTCTTATTCCTATTTCCCTCGGAACGCTCCCGGGCTTACCAGCTCAGGGAACACTGATTCTTCAGCAGGACAGCAGACTTTAACGATTACGGCTGGCCAGCCTTTATTTAGAGGGTTCAGAAATTTTGCCGCTCTGAATGCGGCGAAAGCTTCGATCACGGCGCAGGAACAAGCCAGACAATGGGCAGGCATCCAGCTTTACAGGGACGTAGCACAAGCTTTTTATGCTCGCTTGGCCGTAGAAAAAGATCTGAATGTTCTGGATAAAGAACTCGATCTCTACCAAAAACGAATCAAAGTACTTAAGGACAGGATCAACATAGGTCGATCCAGGATTACTGAATTGCTCACCGTTCAGGCGGCCCGAGCTATTCTCAAGACGCAAAGAGAACTAGTATTAGGTCAGTTGAATGTAGCGAAAGAAGTGCTGGCTTTTCTTACAGGTTTGGATCAGGAAATCCAATTGGATGACATGGATGCTGTCCCCTCCAGAATAGGATCATTGGACAGCTATCAATCTAAGATCACTGCAAGACCTGATATCATGGCAGCCATAAAAAATGTGGAGGCTTTCAAATCCAATGTTTCCGTTGCCAAAGGAGCTCATCTGCCTTCCGTGGATTTGATTGGGAACTATTACGTTGATCGGCCCGATCTGCACAAAAATGGAGACTGGGATGTGGCAATTACCGTGACTTTGCCAATTTTCATGGGAGGAATTATTTCGTCGAATGTTAGGACCGCTGAATCTCAGAAACGGCAGAGCGAAATACAATTAAGTCAGGTTCAGCGAATGGCTCTGGAAGAAATCCGTTCCCTATACCATAACTTTAAGGCTGATCTGGCTCAGTTGGCGGCTCTTCAAGAAGCATATCGCTTGTCGGAAAAAAACTATCAGGCCAATGTTAAGGATTATGAGCATAATTTGTGCATTAACCTCGATGTGATGCAGGCGCTCGCAGCGTATCAGGATATGGAACGTTCCCTGGAAAAGATCCGTTACCTGACCAAAATCGACTATAATAAGTTGGAAGCTGCTACTGCCCAGAAGCTCTCTCTTATGAAGAACCTGGAAAAACAATGAATTTATCAGAGATCTCCATAAAACGGCCCGTCTTTGCCTGGATGCTTATGTTTGGGCTCATTGTATTCGGCGGCATCTCATTTATGCGCATGGGTATCAGCCAGCTGCCGGATGTCGATTATCCCGTGGTCTCCGTCAATATCCGTCTGGAAGGAGCGGCCCCGGAGGTCATCGAAACCTCCGTCGTCGATATCGTCGAGAACGCGGTGATGACCATTCAGAGCATCCGCAACATTACCTCCCGGTCGGAAAATAGTGAATGCACAGTGACGATCGAATTTGAACTCGATCGTGACATCGATCTAGCGGTTCAGGACGTCCAGGCCAAAGTCGCCTCTGTTATGAAAAAACTCCCTAAAGATACCACTTCTCCGACCATCCGTAAATCGAATCCTGAGGATCAGCCGATTATGCTGCTGACACTGGAAAGTGATAAGTATCCCCTCAAGGACTTGATGTCCTATACAAATGACCGCATCAAGAACCAGTTTTCAACGGTAGCTGGTGTCGGGGACATTACTTTGGGCGGTTACCGCGACCCCAATCTGCGTATTTGGGTGAATGAGAAAGCTCTTAATTCTTACGCACTTTCTGTCAATGACATCATTAGTACTATTCAGAATGAGCACATGGAAAGTCCCGCTGGTCAGTTGGAGGAGGGAAAGCGACAATTGAATGTCCGGACCATGGGTGAGGCCAAAACCATTGAGGAGTTTGGCAATCTGATCATTAATCAGCGCGGCGGACAACCGAATTATCGCTCCATTTCATTGAAGCAGGTCGCACGGGTCGAGGAAGACCTGGCCGATACCTTAAGCATCAGCCGCGCCATGGGTACGCCCGGTGTCGCCCTGAATATTCTTAAACAGCGAGGGTCCAACGCCGTCGCGGTGGCCAAAGCCGTCCGGATTAAGATCGCGGAAGTTCAAAAAGGCTTGCCGGAGGGCATGAAACTGAGCATAAATTTTGACAGTACCCGTTATATCGAACAGGCAGTCCACGAGTTAAACTTTACGCTGTTGCTCTCGGTCATTTTGACTGGACTGGTTTGCTGGATGTTCCTTGGTTCATGGTCATCTACTCTCAACGTTCTGCTGGCAATACCAACTTCGATCGTTGGCACTTTTATCGTGCTCTATTTCTCCGGCTTCACCCTGAATACCTTTACTTTGCTGGGCTTAAGCCTTTCCATAGGAATCGTGGTGGATGACTCCATCATGGTGTTGGAAAACATTATTCGACATCAGGAAAAGGGCAAAGGCAAGATTTTGGCGGCTTTGGCCGGATCTAAAGAAATCTCTTTTGCGGCCATGGCCGCGACTATTTCAGTTGTAGCGATCTTCCTGCCGGTGGCTTTCATGAGTGGCGTTATCGGTAAGTTTTTCTTTCAGTTCGGGGTGACCATCACTGTGGCTGTATTATTGTCTCTTCTCGAAGCCCTGACTTTGACTCCCATGCGTTGTTCGCAGTTTGTGACTGTCGGCAAACGGACGACCCGGTTCGGTCAAGGGGTTGAATGGCTTATGGACAAGGCAAGAGATCTGTATGCCGGTTCACTTGCATTAGCGTTGAACCATCGCCTAAAAGTGATCGTCATAGCACTGATAGTATTCGCCTTAAGTTTTTCGACTCTTTTGTTTCTCAACAAGGAGTTCATCCCTCCCGAGGATCAGAGCCGCTTTAATGTCCGTCTCAAAACCTCGGTTGGTTCGGCACTTTCTTATTCTGACTCGAAATTTAAGGAGGTCGAAAAGTTTCTTTCGCAACGACCCGAAGTTGATCGTTACGTCCTGAACGTGGGAGGAGGTTCTCCCGGTGACGCAAACAGCGGTTCCGCGCTTGTCACTATGAAAGATCTGGGTAAGCGCGGTATTGATCCAACCGTCGGGCATGAACTGAGCCAGCAGGAGTTTATGGACCTTTGCAGAAAACAGTTCAACAAGATTCCCGACGTGCGCGCGGTCGTCCAGGATCTTTCAATTCGGGCGTTTACGGCCTCCAGGGGGTTCCCTGTGGAGTTTACGGTTCAGGGACCGGATTGGAACAAGTTGGCAGATTATTCGAAACAAATAATGGAAGAACTGGGGAAAACAGGCTTGGTCACAGACCTTGACACCAATTATTCTCTTGGACAACCTGAACTGCAAGTGGTGCCTGACCGCAAGAAGGCGGCGGAATATGGGGTGAGCATTGCCAGCATCTCTCAGGTCGTAGAAACTATGATCGGTGGAGTTGCGGTTGGTACTTACGAAAAAAGCGGCCACCGTTACGATATCCGCGTAAAACTTGAAGAAAGCAAGGAAGACCCCCGCTCCAAGGTTAATGGTCTTTTTGTCCGTAATAACCGTGGCGAGTTGACACCGCTTTCCAGATTGATCACTATGGAAGAAAAAAAGTCCATGATAGAGATCTGGCGCAGCAATCGGGAGCGATCAATCACGGTTTTCGCCAATATCAAGGCAGGGGAATCCCAGCAAAAGGCCTTGCTGGCAACCCAGGACATTGCCAAGCGTATCCTGCCACCTGAGTATCACATCGCTCTGACCGGCAGCTCGCAGACATTTACCGAATCCCTGCAGAGTCTCGTTTGGGTTCTTTTGCTTGGCATTATGGTGGCTTACATGGTGCTGGCTTCGCAGTTTAACAGCTTCACCGATCCTCTTTCAGTGCTGATGGCTCTTCCTTTCAGCATATCCGGCGCGCTTATGGCTCTGTTTATTACTCAGCGATCTATTAACATTTATAGTGTCATCGGTTTAATCCTGCTCATGGGAATCGTCAAGAAAAACTCAATTCTTCTGGTGGACTTTACAAATCAGGTAAGGGAAAGAGGGGAAACTTCCGTTGATAAGGCGCTCCTAACGGCCTGTCCTATCCGCTTGCGGCCTATACTTATGACCTCGGTGGCCACCATTGCCGGAGCCGTTCCTGCAGCGTTGGCCTTTGGACCGGGGGCGGAAAGCCGCACTCCAATGGCCATTGCTGTTATCGGTGGCGTGATCTTCTCAACGATGCTTACGCTCTATGTGGTTCCTTGTTTTTACAGGGTTATGTCACGCTTTGAAGGCAAGCATAAGCATGAGGAACTCCTGTCGGATGCTTTGGAAGAAAAAAATGATTATGCGACCCGCTAACCTCTGCACTAACAATGTTTCCTGACCTTAAATAAAAACCGCTTGGGATCAAATATTTGGCTAATTATCTTTAGCATATACCTCAATTCAAACGCAAATCATCAAAATATTTCATCCACCATAGGTGCTGATTTGTAGGTGAAACAAACAAACCATATTTGATAACTTTTATTATAAGAGATGCAAATACCTAATCATCGAGGGGTTTACCAATCTAATTTTATGAAAAAAACGTTTCTTTTATTTGCCGTGCTTTTTTGCCGGAAACGGATTATCTTTTTTTGAGCGTTGAGGCGGGTTATATTTTTTTTCGCGCAAAAGCCGGGAGATGTCTTTTTGTCTGCGGGTTGTTTTTTGTCCGGCCATAAATACTGACTGATACCATTTGCTTTCAAAGGATAACGAGGCGGCAAGGAGGAGGCTCCGCGGTCGTATTACTAACGCGTGACCTTCAGGTTATAAGTTGAGAAAGCCGGCGACTTAGCCAGCAAAGTTAGCCAAAGAAAGCGCGAATTGGTATGCTCCTTTTTATTCTAAACACATTCCTCTTCCAGCGGAAAAGTAAACGCCCTTAAACCGGCGCGAGGATGTTCAACCTTCAATTTTCTCACCAGATCACAAAGCGGATGAATTTTTTCATCGCTCACTGCCAATAATAAAGCGTTGTTTTCTCCCGGCCAATAATGGGTGCCCAGCTTCGGTTCGGATTCTTCTCCTTCACCCATTAATCCGCTCATTTTTGTATAAGCCTTGAATCCTGATTTTTTAAAAGCGTCAACGATATACTCATCGGAGGCTTCCGCATAAATAACCAAAAACATCTTCATGATCCAGACCTCCCTTTTAATCTCAATTATATTATTTTTTCTTACTAAAATATTGACGACATGCTTTTGCCGTTTCAGCTATTTTGTTAGGAATATTTTTTAATAATAATATCAATTCCGTCAACATTTCTTTATATGTTTTTTTCTTAAAATATTCCTGCCAATCATCGAATATATCATAAGCCGCCGGTACTACGACCAGCGTAAGGAATAAAGAAGTAATCAAACCGCCGATAACGGCTATCCCCATTGGGGCGCGTGTTTCCGAACCTTCGCCAACACCAATGGCCACAGGTAACATACCAAATATCATGGCAACTGTAGTCATTAAAATCGGCCGCATCCGGACAGGTCCGGCATGTAATATCGCTTCACGTTTGGACATGCCTCTTCCCCGCAAAACATTGGTATAATCAACCAGCAAAATCGCATTTTTCTTTACCAAACCCATTAATAGAATTAAACCAATCATGCTGTATATGTTCATCGTCTTACCGGTGATAAACAATGCGCCAAAGGCGCCGATAAAGGAAAGTGGCAGGGAAAGCAAAACTATTATAGGATGGACAAAACTCTCAAATTGCGCAGCCAAAATCATATAAGCCATAACGATACCTAGAAAAAGGGCAAACAACAGATAGCCAAACGATTCTTTCATGGTATCGGCCATTCCCTGGTATTTGGGCGAATAATCGGGTGGAAGAATGCGGCTGGCTATATCGTTTAGTTCCTGCATGGCATCACCTAACGGTTTTCCCTCCAGACTCGCGAATATAGTGACAGCGCGCTGCCGATCGATACGATTGATTACACTTGGTCCACTACCTTCCTGTATCTTTACAATATTGGAAAGTTCGACTAATTTCCCGTCACGGGCTCGAACATAAATTCGCTGCAGGCCGCTGCTGCTTTCCCGATCTTGCGGATTTAGTCTTACACGAATATCATAGCGTTTACCGCGTGCTTCGTCTTTATATCTAGCGATATCCAACTCCCCACTAACCAACAAGTTAATCGCTTCGGCAACAGAGGCCACGTCCACACCCAGATCAGCAGCACGATCGCGATCAATATAAACCTTATATTCCGGTTTTCCTGTTTCCTGCGATGTATCCACATCAACTATTCCCGGCAACTTGGAAAATTCAGCAGCTATTTGCTTGGCATAATTTTGTGATGCCGATAAATTCAAACCGCGAATACTATATTGGATAGGAACCTGCCTTTGCCCGCCGCCGACAACCGAGAGATCTTCGGCAGAAACTTTAAGGCCGGGTATTTGCTTTAATTTATTACGCACTTCTTTTTTTATATCTTCCTGACTTTTATTGCGCTTGGCTTTTGTCGTCAATCCTACAATCATCATAGCACGGTTGGCATAGCCGCCATATCCCTGAAAATAATAAAGAGAATTAATTTCTTTTATTTCTCTGATCAGCTCTTCCGGTTTCTTTAAGTAAGCCTCCACTGAATCCACAGAATAATCAATGGGAGCTTCCAACCGGACAAGAAAATTGCCCTGATCTTCCGAGGGAACAAATTCTTGTTTTAAACCATATTTCACCAAAAGAATACTTAGGAAAAAGACAACCAGAGCTCCAATGAGCATGAATTTTCCGTACTTCAAAGAAAACTCCAGAACATTCCGATAACCGCTTTCCAGTTTTTTATAATATTTTTCCATAAAATCTCCGGCTTGCTTCCAAAATGCCCACCGGACAATAAAATTCCCTTTGGCAGCAGGAATCAAAGGATTTTTAGATGAATCTTTTTTTGATTTTAGGAAAATAGAGGCCATCATTGGCGTCAATGTAAAAGAAACAAGCAGAGACACTAACACCGCAAAAACAACAGTCAAGGCGAATTGGAGGAAAAATCTGCCGATGATTCCTTTCATGAAAGCGACAGGTAAAAATATGCCTACAATAGCAAAGGTTGTCGCCATAACAGCCAGACCAATTTCCGATGTGGCAAAAGTTGCTGCTTCACGCGGTTCCATCCCTTCTTCCACATGTCGGTAAATGTTTTCAATGACAATAATGGCGTCGTCAATCAATAAACCGACAGAAAGCGAAAGAGCTAACATCGTCATGTTGTTAAAAGTAAATCCAAAAGCGTTGATGAGCGCGAACGTGGAAATAACGGATACCGGCAGGGCAACGGCGCTGATCAAAGTAGTCCGCATATTTTTGAGGAAAATAAACACTGCCAGAATCGCAAAAATACTGCCGATGATCAGGTGAAACTGCACTTCTTTAATGGAACGAATAATAAATAAGGACTGATCCATGGCAATATTGATTTTCATCCCCGGAGGTATAGTCTTATTGATTTTTACAATTTCAGCTTTCACCCGGTTGGCTACTTCCACCGTGTTTGTGCCTGATTGTTTCTGAATACTCATTCCGACAGCGGGAACTCCATTATAACGGGCAACTGTTCTTTTTTCTTCCGTACCGTCTTCCGCCCTGCCGATATCTTTTATCTTTACCGGCGCGCCTTTGTAATAACTGATAATCAGATCATTGAAATCAGGTATGTTGGCAAATTCTCCCTTTATTCTTACAGTGTATTCTTTAGTTGCAGTTTCAATCCGGCCACCCGGTAATTCAATGTTTTCCCGTTGGAGGGCACGAATGATGTCGGTCGGAGCAACCTGATAGGCCTGCATTTTTGCGGCATCCAGCCAGATGCGCACTTGCCGCAACCTCAAACCGCTAAAACTTACATCACCCACGCCATTAATTCTTTGGAATTGTTCTTTTAAAATTTCATCAGCGTAAGTGGATAGTTCTCGAACAGTTTTATTCCCGGAAAGATTAAGATATAAAATAGGTGAGGCATCGGGATCTACCTTGGCTATTCTGGGTTCATCAATGTCAGCGGGCAACTTAGAACGGATTATGGATACTTTTTCGCGTACATCTTGAACAGCCTGATCGATGTTTCTCTCCAAAACAAATTCTATGGTAACGCGGGAAACACTCTCGGCGCTGGTCGAGTTGATACTCTTCACGCCGTTGATCGTGTTCACCGATCCCTCGATCATATCAGTTACATCTACGTCCATTACATCGGGGCTGGCGCCTTTGAGCGTAGTCGTAATGGTGACAATAGGAAAATCAACTTTGGGCAAGAGATCAACGCCAATACTGGGATAGCTGACAATGCCCAGCACCACCAGGGCCATAATAATCATGGTAGCGAAAACGGGACGTTTAACCGATGTATCAGCGAGCCACATTTACTTTTACCCCTTCCGATAAATTGTTCTGGCCAATAACGACAATCTGTTCCATTTCTTTCAGTCCTTCCAGAACTTCTACAAACTCTCCATATTTTCCGCCTATCTTAATAACCCTTTCCCGGGCTTTATCTCCATCGACCACAAATATACGAATAACAGCGTTGTCATAAAGCAGTGCTGTAATCGGAGCAAGGACGACTTCGCGCGGCGCCGCTGTATAGATAAGTGTCCTGGCAAAATATCCCGGTTTTAATAAGTGATCGGCATTGGGTACCAGGGCTTCTGCTTGCAGGGTTCGCGTTTTTTCTTCCACATTCGGGTAAAGTAAGTTTACTCTGCCTTTGAATTGTTTATCGGCATAAGAATCAACGCTGAAAGCAACTTCCTGCCCTATTTTGATGCTTGCCGCATCTTTTTCACTAATTGTAAAATTAAGTTTTAGGGGGTTGATTGTAATTAATTGTAATAGCGGTGTTCCGTTGCGCACATAATCGCCAACAGAAACTCTCTTCTCTTTCACCGCCCCGTTCAAAGGTGAATATACTTTTGTCCGCGTAAGCTTTTCTTTAGAAATTGATAAAGTGGCTTTTGCCCTGTCTATCTCAGCTTCCGCCAGAGCAATTTTTGTAGTTATATCGTCAAATTGCTGTCGAGTAATCAGTTCTTCCTGATACAGAGTATTTTTTCTCTTATATTCGGCTTTAGCATTCGCCAAATTAGCTTCTGCCTGCTTTAATGCTGCTTCTGATCTTTTCCAGTCCAAAATATAATCGATCTCATTGATTTCGACCAGAAGAGTTCCTTTATTAACAGGTGAGCCTTCGTCTACCCTGATCTGTCTGACGATGCCATCCACCTCAGAACTTACCGCTACCTCCTCATTTGCTTTCAGCGTTCCTGTTGTTTCCAGATAAGGTTGAATTTTTTTCTTTTCCGCCGTGGCGATTCGCACATTTACAGCTATTTCCGGCTGTTCTTTTTTTTCTTTCGTGCAAGCAACGAACATAAGACTTACCATTACTGAAATTAGAATCAAACTAATCGATTGCGCAACACGATATCCTGAAATCCTATTTTTTTCTGGATTAGCAAACTTTCTTAAATTCATGAAAATATCCTCCACGGGGTCAGCCAATCATGGCTTATTTTATTGATTACTGCTAATGACAAACTGCAACAATGTACCATTTGATCTTTTAACTCTTAAGTAAACAAGTTGATAGTTATAATATGCTTCCGCCACGTTTTTTTCCGCGGTAAGAAGCAGCGAATTTGCGTCCATGACATCAAGATTCGTAGCGAGCCCATTATCAAACTGCCGAACTACTCCGCCGTAATTATCCTGGGCAAAAGCCAACTGGTCTTCTGAAAACTGAAGAACGCCTTTCTGTGTTTGCAAATCAAGATAAGCTCCCTGCAATTCTATACCCACACTCTTTTTAAAGTCTGCATAAGCTAATTTTGCCTGCCGCTCTTTTGCCTTTGCTTCTTTATACTCAGCCACCCGCAAACCACCTTCAAAGAAAGGGAATAATAAAGATACTCCGGATACAAGAGTTTCCCTGTTGAGAGTTTGTCCGGGGGGGTCCTGATCAGCTCCGTTGTAGATAGCAAATAGACTTAAGCTGGGCCAAAAAGCACCACGGGCATAAGATACATACCCCTGCGCTATTTGAGCCTGCATATCATAACTTTTTAAATCAGCCCGCCTATCAAAAGCGATATTGCGCAGATTAGTCAAAGAAATATTATCCTGCGCGGGAAGTGGTGTTTCCTTCAAACGGAATTCATCTTCAATACCGGTTATACGCACCAGCGCAAAGCGCGCAAGTTGAAACGCGTTGGTCGCCTTGATATAGTCCGCACTCGCTCCGGAGAGCTCGCCTTCCGACCGTAATAATGCCGTCCTTGTAACATCACCTACCCTTAGTCTTTTTTCCACGGAATTCCGATATTGAGTCAGACGTTCCACATTGGCTGCCGCAATTTCGAGCCCTTTTTTTGCTTTCATTACATCGTAATAGGCAGAAGCAACAATCAGAACAAAATCAGATTTTGTCGCATCCAGATCAAATTCGCTTTTAGTGATGGTCTGGCCGGCTACTTTGAGGGCGGTCAGTTCACGCACACTCAAAGAAAAAGATTGATCTGCGCGGACCCCCCATACCCCTGATTGTTCCGGCTGGATCAACACGTTGCTGCTAATGGTGTACGACAAATCTGGCAGACTTGTTGTAGAAACAACGTACTTATCTTCGGAAAAACGATTGTAGGTACCGAACGCCGTCACTCTGGGCATTAAAACCGCCCAGGCTTTATCTTTACCGTATTGGGCAATGTTAATATTTTCCTGCGCCATTTTCATTTTTTCGGAATTTTTCAACGCCTGTTGATACAAGTCACTCAATGTATATTCCTGCGCAAGTGCCGTTGTAACCAAAACAGCTGTCCAAACCAATAGAATTATTCCGTATAAAAATAGTTTCTTCATTCTTAAAACCTTTCGCTCACAAGCAAGTATTTTGGTAATTACCTGTTTTATTATTCTTGTTCATAATCTTTCTTCAAAATGCTACTTTAAGTAATTACAGGGCTTCCTTAAGAGACGGGCATCTTCTCAAAAGCCTTTTACATTTTATAATTTCCCGTGTGGTTCTTTTGGATCGTCAGAAAATCCGGATGGGTGACTGTTTAGTCATTACCGTGATTATCAGATTGATCCACTACTTATCGCCACCGCCCAGTGTCTTATACAGAGTGATTAGATTGTTGATCCGGGCGAGACGCAACATAATCAGTCCCTGTTCGGCGCCGTAGAGCGAGCGTTGCGCGTCCAGAACGGCGAGGTAGCTGTCAATTCCTTTTGTATATCGCGCATTGGAGAGGCGATAGGTTTCCGCAACGGCTTCGACCAGAGATTGCTGCGCCGCGATCTGCTGGTTCACCGTGCCCCTCACGGCAAGGGCATCAGCCACTTCCCGAAAAGATGTCTGAATGGCCTTCTCATACTGAGCCACGGATATTTCCTTATCTATTTTGGTGACATCGTATGCAAACCATGTCCGGGCGTCAAAAATCGGCATAACGATCTGCGGTGCAAAACTCCATACACCCGAACCGGATTTGAAGAGTCCGGACAAATCAGCGCTTGCGGTTCCGATGGCGGTCGTCAGGGAGATGCGGGGAAAGAACGCGGCACGGGCGGCACCGATATTGGCGTTGGACGCCTTGAGCTGATGTTCTGCCGCCAGTACATCCGGCCGGCGCAAGAGCAGTTCGGAGGACAGGCCGGGAGAAATCTCTTGGGGAGGAATGACGCCGCCAAGATCCGCCGACAGGAGCGCCGGCGGTATCGGAGAACCGACCAGAAGATTCAAGACGTTTTCGTCTTGCGCCGCCAGTTGCGTGTAGCGGGCGACGTCTCTCCTGGCTATATCCACCTGGCTTTGCGCTAGACGGAGGTCCAACTCGGATATCATGCCGACGTCATAACGTTTCCGAATCATTTTGTAGGTGGCTTCCTGAGCCTCCAGTGTTTTCGACACCAGTTGGAAAGCTTCCCGGTCCGCAGCCAGGGTCAGATACGCCTGTGCTATCGAGGACACCAGCAGGATCTGTGCGCTGCGGCGGGCCTGATCCGTGGCCAGGTATTCTTCCAGTGCCCGATCTTTAAGACTGCGGATGCGGCCGAAGAAGTCTATTTCCCAGGAACTGATGCCGAGATTGACATCGTATTGTTCGGTGATCATCGCGCTTTCGGTGGACGAAAGATCAGCCGGAACGAGCCCTTTATACCAACTTCCGACCGCGTTGAACGAAGGCAGAAGCGAGACCCTCCCAATACCATACAGCGCCTTAGCTCTTTCAACATTCAGCGCCGCCAGCCGCAGATCACGGTTGTTGTGGAGGGCGATTTCGATAATCTTTTGTAAGCGTTCATCAATGATGAATTCCCGCCATGACAACTCCGATGCTGCCGGAGCAGATGCAGCGGACTTCGTTTCGCTGTAGGCCGCGCCGGTCGGCCAAGCGGACGGCACAGGAGACTCCGGGCGCGTGTATTTCGGGGCCATCGTGCATCCAGCCGGAAGGAAAACCAGGATAACCAGTATAAGAACCCATTTTCTATTCATATCATTTAACCTCTGATGGATTCGCACCATCTGTTGCGGTCGATTTTTGTTTTTGCCGTTTAGCGAAGATCTTTTCGATCAACCCATTGAAAAACGATTTTTTGTTATCTGTGCCGGCTGTTGCCTGTTTTTTACCGAAGAGTTTTTCGATCAGCATGTAAAATAATGGCACAAAGATAACCACCAGGATGGTCGCCGTGATCATTCCTCCCAAAACGCTGGTGCCGATGGCATTCTGTGCACCCGCGCCCGCGCCGGTGGTGAGCGCCAGGGGTAGAACCCCGAAACCGAAGGCCAGCGAGGTCATAAGAATCGGGCGGAAGCGGAGTTTCGCTCCCTCGATGGTGGCTTCCATGATCCCCATGCCTTTGTCCAAACCGGCTTTAGCGAACTGGACAATCAGGATAGCGTTTTTCGTGGCAAGCCCCAGCGTAGTCAGAAGTCCGATCTGGAAATAAACGTCATTGGCCAGTCCGCGTATACTCGATGCGATGATGCCGCCGATGACGCCCAAGGGCAGCACCAGCAGGATTGCGATGGGAATTGTCCAACTCTCATAGAGCGCGGCCAGACACAAAAAGATCACGAAAATGGAAAAGGCATACAAAAGCGGCGCCTGAGAGCTGGCCATCCGTTCCTGGTAGGAAAGTCCGCTCCAGTCAAAACCGAAACCGCTGGGAAGCTTTTCCATTGCGTCTTCCATGGCCTTCATGGCCTCACCCGAACTCTTGCCCGGCGCGGGTTCTCCCCAGATGTTAATGGAGGGAAAACCGTTGAATCGCGTCAGTGTGGGAGGTCCGGACGTCCAGTGACCCGAGGCAAAAGAAGAAAAAGGAACCATTTTACCCTGCGTGTTCCGGACATAGAGCTTATCCAGGTCCTTGGGCAGCATGCGGTAAGGAGCATCCGCCTGGATGTAAACCCGTTTTACACGGCCGCCCTGAACAAAATCGTTGGCATAGGCGCTGCCGAAAGCCGCCGAGAGGGTTGTGTGGATGGAGGTGATGGGAACACCCAGAGCGCCAGCTTTTTTCCAATCCACATCGACGCGGTATTCAGGCACGTCCGCCATGCTGTTGGGCCGGACTTTGGTAGCTCTCGGGTCCTTGGCCACAAGACCGAGAAGCTGATACTGGCCATCCATCAAAGCTTGATGCCCCAGTCCGCCCCGGTCGAGCAACTGAAAGTCGATGCCCATGGACATGCCCAGCTCGGGAACAGCCGGGGGCTGGAAGGTAAATACCATGGCGTTGCGGATACTGGAAAGGGCTCCCATGGCTCTTTTCGTAATGGCCTTGGCTTTCAAATCAGGCCGGTTGCGCAAGTTCCAGTCCTTGAGTCGAATAAAGACCATGCCGTTGTTTTGCGCTCGTCCGGAGAATCCGACACCGGTAATGGTCATCACCATCTCCACCGCTTCTTTTTCATTTTCCTGAAAATATTTTTCAATTTGTTCCGTGATCTCTCCGGTTTGTTCCAGGGTGGCACCGGTGGGCATAATCACCTGGGCAAGCAGGATTCCCTGGTCTTCATCCGGCAGATAAGCGGTGGGCATGCGCAGAAACAGAACCCCCATGACTACGATGATCACCAGGAAAACCACCATATAACGCTTTTTCCGGGATAGGGAATGACTGACCAAACTTGTATACCGATTTCTAAGGCCAAAGAACACGCGGTCAAACCACAGGAAAAAAGGCTTTAGAAAAAAAATGACATTTTCCGCCGGCTCATGCCCGGCTTTCACCGGTTTGAGCAGCGCGGCGCACAGAACCGGCGTCAGGATCAAAGCCACAACGACCGAAAGAAGCATCGCTGAAATAATCGTAATGGAGAACTGGCGATAGATGACGCCGGTGGAGCCGGGAAAGAATGCCATGGGGCCGAAGACGGCGGAGAGCACCAGTCCGATGCCGATCAGCGCACTGGTAATCTGTTCCATGGATTTGGCCGTGGCTTCTTTGGGATGAAGTCCCTCCTCGCTCATGATTCGTTCCACATTCTCCACCACGACGATGGCATCATCGACCAGAAGGCCGATGGCGAGTACCATGGCAAACATCGTCAGCATGTTGATGGAGAATCCGAAGAGACCCAAAATGGCGAATGTTCCCAGAATAACCACCGGCACCGCAATGGTGGGAATCAGGGTGGCCCGCATGTTGCCCAGGAAAAGCCACATGACCAGAAAGACCAGCACGATAGCGATGACCAGGGTCTTGATCACCTCATTGATGGACACTTTGATGAAGGCGGTCGAATCGTTGGGATAGATGACTTTCAATCCGGCGGGGAAAAATCGGCTCATCTCCGCCATTTTCGCTCTTACTGCATCAGCCGTATCCAGCGCGTTGGCGTCCGGAGCCTGGCGGATGGCGATGCCCGCGGAAGGCTTGCCGTTGTTATAAACCTGGATGTCGTAAATCTCGGTGCCCAGCTCGGTTCGTCCCACATCGCCGATGCGCACAATGGAACCGTCCGGATTGGTCCTGAGAGGAATATTGGCAAATTCCTCAGGTGTTGAAAGCATATTCTGGACGATAATGGTGGCGTTCAAACGCTGACCCTTCACGGCAGGCGCTCCGCCGAACTGGCCTGCGGAAACCTCCACATTATACGCTCTGAGCGCGGCCAGCACATCTTCCACGGTCATACGATAATCCGTCAGCTTTTGAGGATTGAGCCACACGCGCATGGCATAACCGCCGCCAAAGATTTCCACTTCGCCCACACCGGGGACACGCGCCAGAATTTTTTCCAGGTTGGATTTGGCGTAGTCTCTCAGGTCGGTGCCGTCCATCGAGCCGTCTTCCGAAATCAGGCCCACGATCATCAGGTAGTTCCGGGTGGATTTGGTGACTGTGACTCCCTGACTTTTCACCACATCGGGGAGGCTTGTCAAGGCGGTTTGAACCTTGTTCTGTACTTTAGACCAGGCGATATCAGGATCGGTCCCCGGCTTGAAGGTCAACTCCAGGCGGGAGCCACCGGCAGAATCACTGGAGGCGGACATATAGATAAGATTATCCAGACCGGTCATCTTCTGCTCGATGACCTGGGTGACGCTGTTTTCCACGGTTTCCGCTGAAGATCCCGGATAGAAGGCAGAAATAGAAATGGTCGGCGGAGCCATCTGCGGATACTGGGAAATGGGCAGGTTATAGATTGCAATGATGCCGACCGCCATAATGATAATGGCAATGACCCAGGCGAAAACCGGACGATTCAGAAAAAATTTAGATAGCATTCGACGCCCCCGTTAATTTGTTTTGGCAGGCGGGACCGCCATCTTAATTTTCCCGCTGTTTTTCTCACCGCTTTCAAAAGGGACCGCTTTTACAGGAATGCCTGGTTTCACCTTCAGCATCCCTTCGACAATGACCCGCTCGCCTTGTGCAAGACCTGATGAAACAAGCCAGGCATCGCCGATAGCACGGTCAAGCACGAGAGGCCGCTGCTGAACGGTTCCTTTGGCGTCCACAATTAATGTGAGAGGATTTCCCTTGGGATCACGTGACACGGCCTGCTGGGGAATAAGGATGGCCTCTTTATAAACGCCCTCCTGCAGGACAGCGCGGACAAACATGCCTGGCAACAGGACCCCATTCGGATTGGGAAAGATAGCTCGCAGAATAACCGACCCCGTCGTGGGATCGACCGTGACGTCCCGGAATTGAAGGGTTCCCGCTAATGGATACGCTGTACCGTCTTCCAGAATGAGTTGAACCTTTTTCTGATTTGCTTCATTTTGACTCAGACGACCTTCTTTCAGGCCACGTCGCAATCGCAGCAGGTCGCCCGTGGATTGGGTAATATCCACATACATGGGATTAAGTTTTTGAATGGTTGCCAGGGCTGTGGGCTGCTGAGCCGTCACCAGAGCGCCCTCAGTGACGCTGGATTTTCCAATACGGCCCGAGATGGGCGCGGTAATCGTCGTATACTTCAGATTGATGCGTGCTGTCTGTATATCCGCCTGAGTCTGTTTCAGCGCGGCCGTCGCATCATCATAGTCCTGCCGGCTGACCGCTTTTTCGGCGAGTAATTCCCGCAAGCGGTCGGCCTTTAACTGGATGGCCGTTAGATTGGCCTCGGATCTGGCAAGCGCCGCCTGATACAAAGCAGGATCTATCTGGAATAGCACCTGGCCGGCCCTGACATCGGAGCCTTCCGTGAACAGGCGCTTCTGGATGACACCACTCACCTGAGGACGTACTTCAGCTACTAAATTGGCGGACGTTCGACCGGTCAAGTCGGTCGTAATAGCTACCGGCTTCGTCTGTATAGTAACAACGGCAACTTCGGGAGTTTGCGGAGCTTTTGTGGTCTTCTGTCCGCAACCGCCCAGGATCAAACCCACAACGAGAACTCCCGCGGCGGCCATCAGCCCGGCTTTGTTATTATTTTTCATTTGACACCCCATTTATTTTAATCAATTGTTGCTCGCAACGAGCATCCCATATAACAATATTTTTTTATCTTTAAAATACTTTCAAACACAAACAACATACAACAAAACTATGGCCAAATTGTTCCCATAGCCCTTTGCAGTTTGGCATAATTTATATTGTAATCGCCCAAGGCATTGGCATATTCGGATTTCGCCTTCGTCAACAGCGTT
>Ga0209638_1000742_pt1 | contig 21468 bp, 22 predicted proteins | sample BarGraNGADG00211_FD_184490 | JGI IMG/M metagenome (GOLD analysis project Ga0209638, IMG submission 184490) | Arctic peat soil microbial communities from Barrow, Alaska - Barrow Graham LP Ref core NGADG0002-211 (SPAdes) (version 2) | ecosystem: Environmental > Terrestrial > Soil > Wetlands > Peat...
GAGGGTACCCGATTTTCGGAGCGCGGCCAATTTATCGCTGGACTTTTCCGTGACTATCCGCTATAGTCTGGTGGATGGATCTATCGATCAAATCACAACTACGGAAATAGGCAGCCAAGCGCCTGCCGTTGAAGATAGCTTGTCGCCCGCCGCCCGGAGCGGGGTCATGGATGTATTTCGCAAGGCTGCTTCAGAAGAGTTCTTCCAGCAACTCAAGAAGGAACTGGGACTCAAATCGCGACAGCGCGTTTATGACCTGCCGTTGGTGATGTGGCTGATGATGGTGCAGCGGTGGGACGCTAAAGCCACGCTCTCGACGGCGGTGCAGCAGGTGGTGGAGAAGCGGCCGGCGGCGCTGTTAGGCGATCACAAGCGCGTCCGGGAAGGCAAGGTGGGGGTCCATACGGGAGCCTACAGTGACGCGCGGCACCAGATGCCAGTGGCGGCTGCAGAGAAAGTGGCGGATCGCGTGTTCGAGGAATTAATGCAGACGCGGCAGGAGGCTTTGCCGGGATGGGACCGGCGGGTGTTTGTGTTAGACGGTTCCTCCCTGGAACTGCCCCACACCGAGGAGTTAGTGGCGGCTTATCCGCCGGGGCGCAATCGGCACGGGGAAGCGCATTGGCCCGTGTTGCGGGTACTGGTGACCCAGGAGTTGACGACGGCGTTTGCCGGGCGGCCGTACTGGGGCCCGATGTACGGGCCCAAGGCGGTGAGTGAGCAAGCGCTGACGGAACGAGTTCTGGACGGACTGCCGGACCGTTCGGTGTTGATGGGAGACATCAATTTCGGAGTTTTCACGGTGGCCTTTGCGGGTACGCAGCGCGGGCACGACGTGCTCTTCCGCATGCAGCCGTGCCGGGCGCGAGCCCTGGGGCGAGGCCTGCCGCTAACGCCGGGCACGGACCAGAAGATCTGCTGGCGGCCCAGCCGGTGGGAGCGCAAACAGCACCCCGAATTGCCGCCCAATGCGTGCGTTTGGGGCCGCCTGATCGTGGCACAGGTGACGGCTTCGAATGGCAAGAGTGTGCTGCTGTATTTCTTCACCACGTTGGATCTGGAGGTGGAGCAAATCCTACAGCTCTATGGACAGCGTTGGGATGTGGAGACGGACATCCGCTCGCTGAAACACACGCTGCATCTGGACATGCTACGCTGCCAGAGTCCGGACATGATTGCCAAAGAGTTGATCCTGGCCATCACGGGCTACAATTTAGTGCGCGCGGTGATGAATGAAGCGGCCCAGCAAGATCATCTGGACCCCCGGCGCTTAAGTTTCTCACGCTCGCAGGATGTGGTAAATGCGGCTCTGCCTGGCTTGGACGCAGCCCAGTCGCCGGCCGAGTACGAAGAACGGGTGCAACGGATGATTCAACGGGTGGCTTGCTGCAAGCTACCGAACCGCAGCCGACGGCGCTCTAGCCCGCGGGCAATCTGGGGACACGGTGCCAAGTTCCCCAAGCGCAAAGCCCTGGCCCAAAACTGAAATAGGGACGTGCGAAATGCGATTCCTACCCTCAAACGGAAAAACGAGTGGCATTGGGCTGGCAACCTGCGGCGGATTGTTAATCCGCCTGCCGGCCCCTTCGGGCGCGGTCGCCAAAACGTGCTCCGATCCGCCAGGCCGATTGCCAATCGGCCGCAGATTAACAATCTGCCCCACAAAGGCTGTGTTGTAAGCGCCTACTTCACCATTCCCTTCAGCAACTTTTCATACGCGTCGGTGACCGCGTCCCAGGAATAGCGGGCTCGCACGCGGGCCATGGCGGCATGGCGCAGGCGTTCGCGGTCGAGCTCCGGCATGGCGAGAGAGCGGCGCAGCGTGGCGGCGAGTTCCCCGGGTTCGAAAGGGATGCCGGCGTCGCCGGCCACTTCCGCGTTTTCCGGAGTATTGCGGTAGAGCACCAGCGCCCCGCGGCCCATCGCCTCGATCAGCGCGGGATGCGTCCCGCCCACCTCGGTGGCATGCACGTAGGCGAAGCAGTGCGAGCCGAGTTCGCCATAGCCCGCGCCGTAGATCGCGCCCGGAATGACGATGCGCGGATCGCTGGTGTCGCGCACCTGGCGGATGTACTCGTGGGCGTAGGGGGCGTCGCCGATCAGCGCCAGTTTCATCGGCGTGACCACCTGTTCGAAGGCCTGGCGCACTTCGAGGGGGTGATTCTCGGGCTCCAGGCGGCTTACGTAGAGGAAATAGCGGCCGGACTCCAGCCCCAGCCTGGCCAGCACCTCCGCGCTGTCCACTTTCCCCACTTCGGCGCCGTAAGGGATGAAGACGCTCGGCTTGCCGTAACGCGCGCGATAGTATTGCTGAATGGTCCGCGCGTCGGTGACCACCACCGTCGGGCAGAACTTGGTCAGCCACTCCGACACCAGGTACCACGCGCGTGCCGCGCGGTTCCACTTCTTGCGCTTGCGCTCGATGCCGTCCACGTTGAGCGCCACGGGGACGCCCACCAGGCGCGGCCACACCGTGAAGATGGCGTTGGCCCCATTGCAGTAGAGCGCGACATCGGGGCGGTGGCGCAGCAGATGCCAGGTGGAGACCGCGGTGTGCGCGATGGTGTCGAAGTACTTGTGCCGGATGGTCGGGAGATATTGCAGGCGCACGCCGCGGTACACGGGTTCCGCAGGCACTTCGCGGCAGTAGACGGTGACTTGATGGCCGCGTTCCACCAGGCGCGCGGAGAGCTCTTCGGCGAAGGTTTCGAATCCGCCGTAATTGGCGGGAATGCCGCGGGTGCCGAGCAGAGCGATGCGCACTTACGTCTTGGCGGTTTCGGAACGCGGGAGCATGCGCGCCATCTTCTTGGGCGCCTGCTTGCTCACCGGCGCGTACTGGAACCAACTCGCCATGTATTGATTGTCCACGCGGCGGGCGGCCTGAATCCGGCGGCGCTTCGCCAGGACGCGGGACAGGTTCTTGCCGAGAAGCCAGAAGGCCTTCAGCGACGTGTGCTCCCACATCAGGCAGCACATCACCACCATCAGGTCGCGCGCCGTGATGGAAAACCAGTTGTGCCAGTAGAGGTGCGGCGAGATGTTCTTGATGCGCATCAGGAAGCGGTTCTTCACTGAGTGCATGTTGATCTCTGGCGGCAGCGCCCTGCGGTTGCCGGGCAGCACCTTGCGCACGTGATAGCCGCGGGCGTAGGGTGCGTACAGGCACTTCCACCCCATCAACTGCGCGCGCCAGGCGACGTCGGCGTCTTCGCGGTAGACGAAGAAATCGGTGTCGAAGAATTCGCCGTCGAGCGAGATATCGTCGATCATGGCGCGGCGGTAGAGCGCGGCGGCGGCGGTGGCGCCGAAGACGTATTCGTATTGCAGGTAGTGGCCGTTATCCACTTCCTGGCTGCCACGGTCCAGGTGGCGCAGCATGGGGTTGAAATAGATGCCGGTGGAATCCACCACGGGCTTCTCGGGAATCTCGAAGTGGCTCGTCATGGTGAGCAGCTTGCCGCAAACCGCGCCGATCTTGGAATCGAACTGGCCGGCATCCACCAGCGCCTGAATGAAGTTCGGCAGCAGCAGCACGTCGGGATTCAGGGTCAGCACCCAATCGCCGTTGGAGAGCCGGATCGCCTGATTCTGCGCCGCGGCGAATCCAACATTCTCGTCGTTGTAGTAAACCTGACAACGATCTTCGAACTGTTCCAGGATGTCGATGGTGCCGTCGCCAGAGGCGTTATCGATGACGATGATCTCTTTCAGCCGATAGCGCTGTGCGAGAACGGATTCCAGGCACCGCTTGATGAACCGGCCGCTATTGTAGGTCACTATCGTGACGGATACGACGTCGTTGTGCGCCATGAACAAGAACCTGAGAACCCGAATGTGTGAAACATATCCCTAAGACCCGCAAAACAGACAGCGGGCCGCAAGACCTGCAACTTTCCCATATGCGGCCATGGGCTTGAAGCTGCGATCCAAGGCCGATTCCGCAATGCCGCGCAGAAAGGAGCCCGTCACGACGGCCAGACACACCGCTCGGAACGCGAACGGACCGAAGTGCTTGGCTGAATACCTTAGTAAACCACGATACCAGTAAATCAGCCGCATCTCCAGTGGCAGGTTCGGCACCGAGTGGCCGCCTGTGTGTTTCGCAACAGCTTCCGGGATGTAGTACAAACTAAACCCTCGATCTCGAATTCTGCGGCAGAAATCCACATCTTCGAACCACAACGGGAAGAAACTTTCATCCAACCCGCCCAGTTCCTGCCACACCGCGCGGCGCACCATGAAAAACGCTCCAGCGGGTTGCTCCACCTTCGAACATGTGGAACTATCCCAGTCCAGGCAGCGGTAGCGGCGGTTCACCGGATTCCCCGGCCAGATTCTATTAAGCAAGAGAGCTTCCAACGCCAGGGTGGCAGGAGTCGGCAGTCCCCGCACCATGAATCCAACCTGCGGCCGACCGCTGGCGTCCAGCAGTTTTCCGCCGGCGCCGGCGGCACCGGGCAGATCGCAGGCCTGCCGGAGAGGTTCCAAACTGGTCTGAATCACGGCATCTGGATTTAACAGCAGCACATAAGGGCTGTTTAATGCGCCAAAACCTTGATTTACGGCCCCCGCAAAGCCCCGATTCTCCGAATTGGCGATCAAACGCACCCCGCGGCGGGCGACTTCCGCGAAAGTGCCGTCCCGCGACGCGTTGTCCACTACGATGGTTTCGGCGCCGGAGGCGAGCGCCGCCTCGAGGCAAGCGCCGATCTCGGCCGCGGAGTTATAAGTGACGATAATAATGCCGATGTCGCTCATGTGTCACTTTGCCCCGCCGGTGAGCAGGAAGTACAGTGTCCAATACGTGTCCTGACTGGCGGCCCGAATGAACTGTTCATTCGATCGCAGCACTTGTTCGAGAAGTTCCGGATCTTTTTGAAAGTTTTGCGTACGGGCGGCGGAGAAAAGGCAAAGGCCCTGGAACTTGCCGCGCGCCCACGCGAGTCCGCGGCCATGGCGAAGGGCGACAGCGCCCCAAAGGAGCTGGGCGACGAGGACCGGCCACAGGTGCCGGGCTGCATAGTGACGGGCCGCGAGCAGCAGTTGATTGCGCGCCATGCGGCGCACCGTCTCCGGATGCCAGCGGCCCAGCGCGGCGCTCCCCAGGTGGATCGCCCGCGCCTCGGGAACGTAGCGGCCGGTGATGCGCTGGGCGGCGCAGCGCAATCCGAAATCGGCATCCTCCAGATAGGATTCGAAGGATTCCTCGAGCAGGCCCACCTGGCGGAAAACCTCGGCGCGGTAGAGGACGGCCGTCCATGGCGGCGACGTGATGTCGCGTAGTTGATCAAAGGGCCGGTCGAAGGGTGGAGCATCGGGGTGGCCGGCGCCGCCGCGCCATGTAGTGGCGCCGCGACAGGTCAGGTCAAAGGTTCCATCGAGGAGACCCGCTGGGCTGAGGATCTTGCCGGTGGCGAAAGGCGCGTTGACGGCGGCGAGTTTCTCCAGGTAGTCGGGGGCCAGTTCGACATCGGAGTTGAGGATCGCGACCAACGGGTGGCTGGCCTCCCGTATGCCGCGATTGACGGCCGCGGCGAATCCGGCGTTGCGGCCCATGGCGATCACGCGGGCGCCGTGGGCGCGCGCCAGCTCGGGAGCGCCATCGGTGGAGCCGTTGTCGACGATCAGCAGTTCGGCGGCGGGCCGAGTCTGCGCTTCGAGAGAGGCCAGCAGGCGCGCCAGCAGGTCGCGGCCATTCCATACGGGCACAATGGCGCTGATGTTCATCGCAAGAAGCGCTTCTTGAATAGGAGCAGAAGATTCTGCATACCGTCGCGCCAGAGATTGAGCTTGGTTTCGCCCGTGCGCGAAGTGTACATAATCGAAATTTCGCCAAAGCGAATCCGCGAATCGCGCAGGGCCTCGATCTTGATCTCCTCGCTGAAGCCCATGCCGTCGGATTCCAGCTTCATGTCCTGGAGGATGGAGCGGCGGAAAACCCACATGCCGGATTGCGAGTCGCGCACCCAGCGGAAATAGAGAAGCGACATGGCCAGCGAGAGGCCCAGGTTGCCAATCTCGTTGATCAGGCTCATGCCGCGCCGGTCGCGCACGGGGAAACGCGAGGCGTTGAGGAAATCGACTCCCAGGTGCAGGAAGGCCTCGATCAGGTAAGAAATGGCGTCCACCGGGTAGCTGTGGTCGCCGTCGAGCGTGATGATGAGGTCGCTGGTGGCCTCGGCGAATCCCCGTTTGTAGCTGCGGCCGTATCCGCGGACCTGTTCGCGCACCACCTTGGCGCCCAGCGCGATAGCGACCTCGCTGGTACGGTCGGTGGAGTTATTGTCCACCACGATCACCTCATCGACGAAGTCCGGCATGGCGCGGAGCACCTTGTCGATGCCCTGCTCTTCGTTGAGGCACGGAATGATGACGGTGATGCTGAGGGATTTATACATGGGTCCGTCTTTTTCCCGACGCCGCGCGTCTGGATATCATGGGTTCTATGAAGCGGCTTGCGCTCCTTTTCTCCTGCTCGGCGGCGCTAGTGTGCGCGGCGGATCTGGCCAACGTGCACACGGTGTACCTGCTCAAGATGTCCAAGGGCCTGGACCAGTTTCTGGCAAACCGCCTCACCTCGGACCGCGTCTTCCAGATCGTGACCGACCCGAAACTTGCCGATGCCGTGTTCACGGACCAGATCGGCGAAGCCTTCCAGATGAAACTGGAAGAGATCTTCCCTACGCCGGAAAGCCAGAAGCCGGCGCCGCCCGCGAAAGCGGAGAAGACCGGGGACGAGGCTAACCCGATGCTGGGCGATACGGTGAACAAGCTGTCGAGTCCGGCAGCGAATTCGTCGTTCGGGCGCGCCAAGGGCACCGTCTTCCTGGTGGACGCCAAGTCGCGGCAGGTGGTCTGGTCGGTGTACCAGCCTGCCAAGGGTGTGACTCCGAAAGAAATGGATCGCACGGCCAACGACATTGTAAGCCGCCTCAAGCGCGATCTGAATCCGAAAGCGAAGTAGGGCACGGGAGGCAGCCCCTTCAACGCAGAGACGCAGAGAGCGCAGAGGAAGCGCAGAGAAAACCAAAAGTACGTTCGGTGAGTCTCGACCGCCGTTCTCCCGGCGTTTTCTGCCCCACCCCCGCGGCGCCGCCTTATAATGCGTTCTCTGCGCTTATCTCTGCGTTCTCTGCGTCTCTGCGTTGAACCCACATCTTCCCTCATCCTCTCTCTCTCTTCTCCTTCACCAGCTCGCGGTAGCTTTCCACCAGGCACCGCGTGATAGCGGCCATGTCCCATTGGGATTCCACTTCGGCGCGGGCACGCTCCGCCATGGCGGCAGCACGCTCGGGGTCGCGCAGGAGGGCGATGACGCGGGCGGCGAATTCCGCCGGCTCGTCGGCCAGGGCGCAGAAATCGCCGTCCTTCACGGCCAGGCCTTCGGCGCCCACTTTCGTGGACACCACCGGGATGCCCGCGGCGAACGCCTCCAACAACTTCACGCGCACTCCCGAGCCACTGAGAATCGGGCACACGAAGATAGCGTAGCGCGCCAGCGCTTCCCGGACATCCTCCACGTAGCCGAGCATTTGCATGTGCGCGGCGTGATCGGCGTAGGTGTGTTCCGGCGGCGGATCGCTACCCGCGATGACGAGTTTGGCGCCGGGTTCCTGGGCGAGGATCAGAGGCAGCACCTGGCGGACGAACCAGTCCACGGCGACGCGGTTGGGGTCGTGGCGCCAACTGCCGAGAAAGAGCATGGTCAGGGGCTCGCGGCCGCGCGGTTGGAACGGATAGCGGCCGCTATCGATGCCGGCGCGCAGACCGGCCCGCATGCGGGGCGCCAGTTCGGGGCGGAAACTCAGCAGGTAATCGCGGTTCGCCGGCGTACAGACCTGCACCTGATCGAAGGCGGGCAGCACGCCGAGTTCGTAGCGCAGGGCGCGCAGGTATTCGATGCGCGCCTTCATCTCACCCAAGACGCCGATCATGTGGCCCAGGCCGCGCCCGATGGACTGGAAGTAGATGTCGTGCTCGAACAGCGCCGTGGCGATGCGGCGGAACTCGCCGCGGTACTGCGCCATGGGCGTGTACTCCAGTTGCAGCACATCGATCCGGCGGCAATACAGTTGGCGGTGGATGAGCCATTCCAGATCGCCATTGGCAAACTCGCGAACCGCATGCGGTTCCAGCGAGCCCATGCCTTTGGGCCGCCCGGTGGGCCGCACCAGCCACTCCGCGGAGGCGCAGAACGCGCGCAGTTCCTGGTTGTCCGCTTCCTGCGACGGCCAGTCCAGCAGTTCGAGGACGTGAACTTCGGCGAGCTTCGCCATCTCGCGCAGCGTCTGGTACATGAAGACGCCGCCGCCGTGGATGGGCGGGCAGATGGGGTAAGGCGAGACGAACAGGACGCGCACACGATCCGGAGCGGGCTCCATGGCCGCGAAGCGATCGCGGAAGTAGCCGCCCAGCGGGCGCCTGAAGGCTTCGGTGTCGGTGACCCGAGCGAGAGCCAGCGCGCGGCGCCGCGAGCGCATGGCTTGCGCAAGCTCCCGGAAGGCCCACCAGAGGGCGGCGAAGTTCGGGCGCAGCGGGATGTCGCCGAACACCACGGCAAGAACGGCGCCGGCCCAGGCGAAGAAGAAGTGCGCCGCCAGGCGCGGCCACTCGTGAATATTCTTCCAGCAGAAGAGGACGTAGTTTTTCTTGAGGACCGCCTGGATCCGTTCCTCGGTGAACTTCTTGCCGATAGTGCCCCGGTGCTCGTGGAATACCACGCTGCGGGGCTGGTAAAGGACCTTCCAGCCGCGCTTCCATGCCATGTAGCCGAGGTCGGTGTCTTCCAGGTAGAAGGGTTCCAGCAGGGGGTCGAATCCGCCGAGTTCGAGGAACTTCGAGCGGTCGAACGCGCAACTGCCGCCGCCGCCGTAGAAGCAGGGGAAGAGGTCGTCAACTCCGCCGTCGATGCGGTGGCGGACCCGTAGGCTGCCGTCCTGCCACCAGCCCTGGGTGAGGCCGGTCTCCTCGCGGAGCCTGGTTGGGTCGGTGAAGAAGATCTGGCAGGAGACGGCGAAGACCTCTGGGTCGCTGAAGCCTTCGAGCAGGGGCGCCAGGAAGTCGGGAGCCACGCGCATGTCGCTATTCAGCAGGACGACGATGTCGTTCCGGGCGGCGCGGAAGCCGGCATTGGAGCCGCCACCGAAGCCCAGGTTTTGGGGCAGGGCGAGGACGGTGATTTCGGGGAAATTCGCGCGCAGGAAATCGGCGCTGCCATCGGTCGAGCCGTTGTCGACCACCAGGATCTGGTTGGCGGAGTTGCCGGCGAGCGCGGTGCGGATGCTCGGGATGTATTTGGCGAGCAGGTCTTTCCCGTTCCAGTTGGGGATGACGACGGTGGCGCAGGCACTCCTGCCTGCCGCGTCGGCACTCATGCCGACGCTTGCTTGCGACACCGTGTCAGGCCCGCGAACAGGTGTCGAGAGGAGTCTCGACACGGCAGGCACGAGTGCCTGCGCCACATCGGCCGGCGGAGGAATCCTGCCGCCGCGCCGCGTGAAGAGCTGCACCAAAACCAGAGCCAGGAAGCTGATCGCCATCAGGAATGGCGAGAGCAATAGCAGCGGGAGCGCACGGATGAGGCGTTTCAGGAAGGCCATGTCAGAGCGCGGGGCCGAGGCCTACCTTGCGCCCCAGCTTGACCCATCGGGAGGCGCGCACCATGTGGAGCAGGTCTTCGAGCTGGCGTTTCTCTTGCTCCAGCCGGAGCGCCCAGACCGTGCGCTCTTGCAGATCTTTTTCGGTCTGCTCCAGGGTGGCGGCGGTTTCGGTCAGCGCATCGGCGATGTTACGGATTTCGGCGCTGAGGCGGGCTTCGATGTCGAGGGCCCATTGGGCTTTTTCGCGGCCTTCCTGCTCCAGGGCGGCAATCTTGGCGTTGTATGCGGCGACCACTGTGCGCGCGTTTTCCTGATCGCGCGCGAGTTCCTCCTGAAGCTCGTCGATGCGCGCTCCGCGGGCGGCGAGCGCGGCGTTTAACTCCTCCGCCCAACGGTTGCTTTGCTCCAATTCTTCTTTCTGCTCGCGGAACATGACCAGCAGCTTCCGGTGCTCGCGGTCGAATTCGGCCAGATCCAACTGCGCTTTGTCGAGCCATTGGTCCTTGGTGGCAAGTTCGCCTTCGAGCTTGGCGATATGGCGCTCGCGTTCGCGAAGCAGGTTCGCCACGCGCGGCACGTAAACAAAAGTCGGGTTGCCGATCTGCGGGCGGTGGGCGCAGACGGCGAGGAAGAAGTGGCTCTCGTCGGGAACCGGCTCGGCGGCATCCACGCGGGTTTCCACGGTATGGCCGGGCTCGAGCGGCTGGAAAGGCTGGAAGGTGACGCCTTCGATGTGGTTTTCCAGGAACATGGAGACGTACGGGAAGAATTGCTTGAGCTCGCGAGTGAATTCGTCGAAATCGAATTCGTGAACGTGGAAGGGGTTGGCGCCCTCGGTACCGCGCGATTCGGTGTAGTAGAGCCGGTTGGGCGTGGACACGATCAACTGTCCCGCGGGAGCCAGCACACGCCGGACTTCCTGGAGAAAGTCCCGCCAGTTTTCCAGGTGCTCGATGACTTCGAAGGCGACCACCAGATCGAAGGCGCCATCGGCGTAGGGCAGTTGGGTGCACGAAGCCTGTTCGAAGGCGAGATTGGGGAGCGCGTAGTGGGCGCGTGCGTATTCCACGGCTGCGGGCGCGATATCGATGGCCGTGACGCTTTCGGCCACATCGGCCAGTTCCGCGGATCCGTAGCCGGCGCCGCAGCCGGCGTCCAGGACGCGTTTGGCGCGGGCCAGGCGCACCGCGAAGTGGTAGCGCGCCATGTGCTCGTTGAGCAGGTCGATATCGACCTCGCCGGGGATGAGCCGTTCGCCGGTGAACTCAGCCAAGGTGATTCTCCAGGTCTTGCTCCAGGTGCCGCTCGGTGCGGATGCGCGCGTTGACTTCGACCCGGCAGGGCAGGTGCAGGTAGCCGTAGACTTGGGCTTCGGAGCGGCCCATTTGCAGCGTGATGGCGTTATCGATCCAATCGCACATCTGGTAACCCATGAGGGTGCCGTCGGCAATCGCCGGGGAGAACGAGAAGGCGGCCGGATAGAGCTCGGGCAGATCGAGGTAGAAATCCACCGTGGTGACATCGCCCGTTTGGAGCGGGGCAAGTTCGTAGCCTTCGCGCGCCGTATTCGTGCCGGAAAAATCCATGCCCAACTGATTGCGCAGCATGAAGCCGACGATGGGCAGGGCCACATCGGCCGTGGCGCGCACGCTGATGCGCACCAGAATGCGCGAACCGGGCTCCAGGATGGGGAGCGTGCGGCCCTGCTCATCAAGCACGGCGATGCCCATGATTGCGGCGCGGCCATCGCCGAAACGGTGGTCGATATTGGGGATGGTTTCGACGATTTCGGGGGCTGTCATGAGACCGCCGCGGCGCGGTGGTGGATCGGTGGCGGATTTCAGCAGGAGATAGGTGGAATCCTTCTCGGTCATGGCGGCGAGGTATTTGGAGACCACCCGGTCGGGTTCGCCGACGTCGATCATGCGGCCGCGATCCAGCCAGAGGACGCGGTCGCCGATGGCCTTGACGTCGCTGACGGCGTGGGAGACGAACAGGATGGTGATGCCGCGCTGGCGGAGTTCGTGGACCTTGCGCATGCAGCGCTGGCGGAAGTAAATGTCGCCCACTGCGAGGGCTTCATCGACCAGCAGGATTTCGGGATCGACGTTGATGGCGACGGCGAACGCGAGGCGCACCACCATGCCGCTGGAGTACGTCTTCACCGGCTGATCGATGAAGTTGCCGATTTCGGCGAACGCGGCGATGTCTTTGTAGCGCTGATCGATCTGGCGGGTCGTCAGCCCGAGGATGGAGCCGTTGAGGTAAACGTTATCGCGGCCGCTGAATTCGGGGTTGAATCCGGCGCCGAGTTCGAGCAGGGCCGAGACGCGTCCGTAGATCCCGACCGTACCGGAAGTGGGATGAAGAATTCCGGCGACCATCTGTAAAAGAGTGCTTTTGCCGGAGCCATTTTCCCCCACAATGCAGAAAGTTTCGCCGCGCTTGACCTCGAAGCTGACGTCGTGCAGCGCCCAGAAATCCTGGTGGCGCTTCAGACGATTCAGGGACAGCAACTCCTTCAGGCGGTCGCCCGGCGCGTCGTAGATCGCGTAGCTTTTCGAAACACCCTGGAATTCAACGGCGTTCACGGTTGGGAAATCGAAAGCCTAGTGTAGCGCGGGGCCGTTGCGCGCGGGGTCGGGAGCCATGGACAGGTCACTGGAGGGCTGGGGAAAAAGAAAAGGGCGGCCGCCAACCCCTGGGACTAGCGTACCTGCAAACCGGATGGACTAGCGGTTCAATGACCGCGGCGCCAATTCCCTACAGAGAGGTATCCAACGCGTCAGGGTTCGCAGCGGGTCCGATGAGGAAGCCGGAAGCCGCCCATCTGATGAACTGGTTCTATGAAATTCCTCCTTGTCGTTGGTTCCTCCCGTTCGGAGGATCGGGACCCGCTACAGATAATCGGGCCTACAACCACAATATGCGCTTGCCCGGGTAGGGATGTCAAGCCGCAATTTTTGGGCCGAATGCAGCAGGAGCGTTCCCGCCGGCGCGGCTCCCGGTGTGAGCGGCTGTATGCCACCCCGCCGCGCGGCACTCACGGCGCGAACGTACGAAGCATCACGCAAGGCGAAGTCTTGTGGGTGCGGTACTGGGACAAGCGCGTGGCGCCCGATATTGCTAAAATAAGGCTGTGGGCAATATCGAATTTGCCTGGGATCCCCGGAAGGCCCGATCGAACCTTGCCAAGCATGGCGTCTCTTTTGAGGAAGCTCAGACCGTTTTTCTCGATGAGAAGGCGCGCTTGATTGACGATCCGGATCATTCCGATGAAGAAGAACGATTTCTGCTGCTGGGTTACAGCTTTCAGGCGCAATGCCTCATCGTCACTCATTGCTATCGGGAAGCCGATGCGGTGATTCGCCTGATCTCCGCCCAGCGCGCCACACCGCGTGAAGAAGAAGTCTACTGGAGTTTCCGATGAGAAGCGAATACGATTTTTCCGAGTCCCGCAAGAACCCTTACGTCAAACGGCTCAAGCGCCAGATCACGATTCGCCTCGATGCCGCGGCGGTGGACTACTTCAAGCAAATGGCGGCCGATCTGGGGATGCCATATCAGAACCTCATCAATTTGTTTCTGAGAGACTGCGCCACACGGAAGCAGCGCCCCATGATTCAATGGTCCGGGGACGGCCAGACGCAGCCGAACGGCCAGTTGCGGAAATGACCCGCCGAGCGGGTTGCGGACGCGATGGGCCTACACGGGAGGCTTGCAAACGGCGGCGCAGGGGTGTAAATATCGTCCAGGCTTATGCCGCAACGATCAGCACGGAGCGCACGGCCGGAACGGCCGAGGCGTGGTCCCGAGGTCGCGCCATTGGCGGACGCGGTGGAACACAACCATGAGTTAATTGAAGAAGTACTCGCGGGGATTGGCGCCAAGCGGGCGGGCGTGAAATTCGGCGCCAGCAAGGCGCTGCGGATTATGAGCGAGCGGCTGCCCGAGCTGCTTTATCCGCACTTCGACTTCTTCGCGGCGATGCTCGGCCACGACAACCACATTCTGAAATGGAATGCCACGCTTACGCTGGCCAACCTGGCGCGGGTGGATCGCGAGGGAAAGATCGAAGCCATCCTGGACCGGTACCTGGACCTGATCTCCGGGCCGAACATGATCACGGCGGCGAATGCCATTCGCGGGGCTGCCATCATCGGCCTGGCCAAACCACACCTGGTGAGACGCATTTTGCTGCGCATCATGCGGGTGGAGCGCGTGGAATACGCCACGCCGGAGTGCCGCAACGTGGCGATCGGGCACGCCTTGCGGGCGCTGGAACAACTGGCCGATCTGCTGCCCGACCGGCGGGTGCTGCGGCTGTTTGCGGCGCGCCAGTTGGGGAATCCGCGGCCGGCAACCAGCGCGAAAGCGCGCAGGTTTCTGAAAGCGCGGAAGAAAACGGCTTAGGGGACAGACCTGCCTGTCCCAAGGCGCGCCTTTTGCGCCGCGTGGCGGGTGCCCTCTGGGCGCGGGTCGGTCCCCGGGTTGTCTGTCCCCCCGGTCTGTTTGTCCCCCATCTGTCAAACGATGTGCAGGTCTTTCGGCGTGGAGGTGAGGACCTCGCAGCCGGTTTCGGTGACCACCACGGTATCTTCGACGCGCACGCCGCCGAAGCCCTCGATGTAGGCGCCGGGTTCGATGGTGATCGCCATACCGGGGCGCAGGCGGTGGCGATCGCGCTTGCCGAGCCGGGGCGGTTCGTGGATCTCCAGGCCCAGGCCGTGGCCGGTGGAGTGGATGAAACAATGGTCGAGACCATAGCCGGCGAGGACGCGGCGCGCGGCGGCATCCACGCTGACCGTGGTGACGCCGGGGCGTACCGCGTCGATGGCGGCGAGTTGCGCCTCCCGCACGGCGCGGTACATGCGTTTGACTTTGGCGTTGGGGGCGCCCACCGAGAGCATGCGCGTCATATCGCTGGCGTAGCCGTCCTGAAAGGCGCCCATGTCGACCACTACGAGGTCGCCGGGCGTAAGGCGCGCGGCGGTGGGTTGCGCGTGGGGCAGGGCGGAGCGGACTCCGGCGGCAACGATGGTCTCGAAGCTGGGCTTTTCGGCGCCCAGCCGGCGCATGCGGTATTCGAGTTCGGCGGCGAGATCGCGTTCGCGGATGCCGGGCTTGATGCGGGCGATGGTCTGCTCGAAGGCGCGAGAGTTGGTCTCGACGCTTTGACGGATGAGGACGAGTTCGGCGGCGGATTTCACCATGCGCAACTCTTCGATCCAGCCGGTGACCGGTTCCAGCGAGGCGCGCAAGGGGAGCCGCGACTTGATGGACTCGAAAGTGTCGCAGGTCATGCGCGCGGGCTCGTAGCCAATCCGCTTGACGCCGGCTTTGCTCAGGGTGGCCAGCAGGTCCAGCACCAGCGGCCCTTTGGAGACGCGGATCTTGCAGGTGGATTCCTGGGCGGCCTGCGTCTTGTAGCGCGGGTCCGTGAACAGGATGCTCCGCCCGGGAAGAATCAGCAGGGCGCCGTTGCTGCCGGTGAAGCCGGAGAGGTAGCGCAGGTTGGGACTGAAGGCCACCAGCAGGCAATCGAGTTTACGTTCCGGTAGCGCGGCGGCAACGGCCCGCCGGCGCTGTTCGTATTGGCTATTTTCCACTCTGCAATTCCTTGGCGAGGATCTGGGCACGCTCGGCGAGGGCATCCGCCTGGCGCAGGTCGTTGTGCTTCTCGGCTTCTTCGGAGAGCGCGAGGAAACTCCGGATCGTAGCTTCCACGTTTTGCTGGGCGCTGGTCTTCGGGCGCCGGCCGAGCTGATCCAGAATCTGATTGGCCTCGCGACGGCGGCCCTGTGCCCGATCGTGGAGGCGCTTTAACTCGGCGGGCGAGATAATTTCCTGGACGGTTTCGCGCGGCTCGGTTGGCGAGGCGGCGGCGGCGGGCGGGCTGGCGGGTTGGCCGGCGGCCGGGCTGACGGCCGGGATGCCGCGCCGCGAACGGGCCGGGGCGGCGGCGGGCGGCGGTTCCGGCGGCGGCTCCGGCGGTATGGTTTCGGTGGCGAGGGCCGCCGGGTCCACAGGCTGCGGCTGGGGTAGCTCGACCCGGGTTTGAGGGATAGAGAGCGCCGGCGGAGGCGGCGCGGGTGCGGGGTTGACGACGGGCTTCGGCGCCGCCGGCGGGGCGGCGGACTTTGCCGGATTGCCGCGCAGCGAGCAGCCGGCAAGCAGGATGCTGAAGACAGCGGTGAGGAGTGCCTTGGCTTTCATGGATCACACCGCGATGGGCAGACGGATCAGGAAGGTGGTGCCTTTTCCCGGCTCGCTGGTGAAATCGATTGTACCATCGTGAAGTTGCACGATCCGGAAGGTCATGGCCAAACCAATTCCCGAACCTTCCTTTTTGGTGCTGAAGTAGAGGCGAAAAATCTTTTCGCGCAACTCGGGAGGGATGCCCGTGCCGGTGTCGGAGATGCGCAGTTCCGCGGTGTCCTCGCTGGCCGAGGCTTCGAAGCGCAGTTCGCCGCCCTCGGGCATGGCCTGCATGGCGTTGAACACCACGTTGAGCATGGCCTGTTTCAGCAGGTCGCGATCCACGCGCACTTCGACGCCTCCGGCCTCCTGACGGACCGACACCCGGATGTTGGCGGCGGCGGCCTGCGGGCGCGCCAGATCGACGATCTCGCGCACCAGGTCCTGCATGGGGACGTTGTCCAACTGCAACTCGACGGGGCGGGTGAAATCGAGGAAGGTGCGCACCACGCGGTCCAGGCGGAGAATTTCACGCGAAATGATTTCCATTTGTTCGGCGACATCCGTGTCGCCGCGGGAGAGCTTGGAGCGCGCCACCTCGACATGCAGCAGGATGGCGTTGAGCGGATTTTTCACCTCGTGGGCGACGCCGCTGGTGATGCGGCTGATGGCCGAGAGGCGGTCGGCGGTCTGGAGTTCGCGGTTGATCTTGCGCTGCGCCTCCGGGTCGCGCACGCGGACCAGGATGCCGCTGGCGCCGGCGGGCCCGCCGGGAAGGCTCTCCAGTATGTCCACGGAGAGCAGCACCACGGCAGGGCCTGCAAGGGCTTGGCCGGGCGCGGCGAGAGGAACGCGGCGGTTGCGGATGGCGCGGCCGTTTTGCGAGGATTGCGCCACCAGAAGGCCCAGCGTGGTGGAGGGCGGGAACACGCCGGACACCAATTGCCCGGGAAGATCGGCGCGGTCGCGGCCGAGAAACTTCTCGACCGATCCGGAGGCGAAGACCAGGCGGAATTCGCGGTTGAAGATAAAGACGGCGTCTTCCAGATCCTGCAGCAGGTGGTCGATGTTGCCGCGCAGGTCGGAGACTTCGAATTGGGCCCCGCGCAGGCGCTCGCCGAGCAGACTGACTTTGGACGCCATCACCGAAAGTTCGTCGCTGGCGGTCTTGCCCGAGGGCAGGTTTTCGGGCTCGTAATCGCCCGTGGCGACGCGATCGAGCATTTGTCCGATGTGGCCGAGGCTGCGGAAGAGAGCCATGGAGAACAGGAACGTCAGCAGGACGGCGCCGGCCACGCAGAGAATCGCCACTTGCGCATTTTGATAAAGCGTGTCCTTGAGCGAGGGGCGGATCAGCGCCGGGTAGATGACCACGCGCACGTAGAAAATGGTGGCCCCGCTGGAGCCGACCGGGTCCTGCAGCATGTAGTACTGGCGGTCCTTGAACAATAGTACGTTCAACTTCTCGAACCAGCCGCGCTGCAGCACCAGCGTACTGAAATCCGTGGGGTAAGCCGTGCTGCCGATGCGGTTTTCGAGCGTGCTGGCCAGCACCTCCTGGTTCTGCGCCGACACCATGTCAATGCAGAGGACCCCATTGGGCGAGCGCAGCAGATTCAGAAGGTTGCGTTTGAGCTCCGGATCGCGCAGTGCTTCGCGCAACGCCACGTCGCGCCGGCGATTGTGCGTGTCGACGACTTCTTCCCGGGCCACATCCTTGATGACCTCGGCGCGCTCCAGGGTGGCTTGCAGTTCGAGTTCCATGAAACGGCACAGATCCACTCCGGAGACCGCCGTGACGATGACGGTGGCCAGCAGCACGGAGCCGAACGTCACCTTGGTCTGGAGCGTCATGACTCACTCGATGGCGAGGAGCAGTTTGCCTGCGGTCTTACGGGATTCCAGATCGCGGTGCGCTCTGGCGGCATCGGCCAGCGGATAGGTATGATCGATGCGCAGGCGGAGCTTGCCGGCATCCACCGCGTCGAGCACTTCACCGGCGCGCCAGAGGAGTTCCTCGCGCGTCAGCAGGTAATGGCCGAGGCTCGGGCGGGTGAGGAACAACGAGCCCTTGCTGTTGAGAATGGCCGGGTCGAAGGCCGGTACGGAGCCGCTGGATTGACCAAAGAGCGCCAGCGTGCCCCGCGGGCGCAGCGAGTTGAGGCTTTTCTCAAAGGTGGTCTTGCCGACGGAATCGTAGACCACATCGACGCCGCGGCCACCGGTGAGGCGCCGGGCTTCGACGTCGAACTCCTGCTCGGTATAGAGGATGATTTCGTCGGCGCCGGCTTGGCGCGCGATTTGCGCCTTTTCCGCGGTGGAAACCGTGCCCAAGACGCGGGCGCCGATGTTTTTGGCCATTTGCACCGTCAATCCGCCGGCGCCGCCCGCGGCGGCGTGCACCAGGCAGGTGTCGCCGGCTTTGAGCGGAAACGTGGAGTGCGTGAGATAGTGAGCGGTCATGCCTTGCAGCATGGCGGCGGCCGCGCTGTGGAAATCGACGTGTGCGGGGATTTTCACCAGTTGGGCGGCGGGCACGACGGCGTACTCGGCGTAGGAGCCGCGCGCCATGGCATAGGCTACGCGGTCGCCGGGCGCGACTTCGGTGACGCCTTCGCCCACCGCTTCCACGGTGCCGGCGCCTTCGCTGCCGATGGCTATCGGCAGGTCGGCTTTGTACAGGCCGGTACGAAAATAGATGTCGATGAAGTTGACGCCACTGGCAACGATGCGCACCAGCGCCTGCCGGGGACCGGGCCGCGGTGTTGGGATGTCGACCAGTTGGAGATTTTCCGGGCCGCCTGGAACGTTGACTTGAATGGATTTCATAGCTCAGTTTTTGCGTAATGCCCGACGGGCATGGGCGGACGTTGCATAGAGTAGCAGATACAGCAAAGTGAACGGGAAGGAAATCAGGCGCACCAGCGTGCGGACCGCTCCCGAGCCGGCCAGGCCTGAGCGAAACAGCACAAATCGGCGAATCGTGCCCAGGTGCATGCGGTCGAACCAGAAGTAATCGCCGTTTTCGTTAATGATGAACAGCTTGGCCGGGATGCGCAGCGCCAGCGCCCATTTCCACTTGGCCATGACAATTTCGCCGGAGCAGACGATCCCCACCAGCGCGTAGCGGTTACGGGCGAGTTCGCCATAGAGCCGTCCGCGGGCGGCGCGCCCACGGTAATCGCCGACGCGGTAGACGCGCGTATTGTGGGGCTCGAAGCCCTTGGGCAGGGTTGCGTAGCAGGTGACCAGATCGATCGGGATCTGGTCGCCCCAGGCCTGGCGGAGTCCGGGGATCAAGCCCTCGAGCAGGCCGCGAGTGCCGCTCTCCACCAGCAGGATGGAGGTGACTTTGGGCAGACGGCCGGTGAGGAAATAGCGCACTATTCCGACTATAACGTGTTGCGCGACAATGAAAGGGAAAGGCGGTCGCCATGAACAAGGTCTTTCACTTCGACGCCCCGCGCGAGAAATACCACTGCGATGCGGCCATTATCTGGTGCTTCGACAATCGCTTTGAGCTGGGATTCCGCAAGTTTTTGAAACGCATCGGCGTGTCCAATTCGGACCCCATCAAGATCGCCGGGGGCGCCAAGTGCCTGGCGTCGCCGGAGTTGGAAACCGAGCGCGAATTCGTGCTCGAGCAGATCCGCAAATCCATGCACCTGCACGGGACGCGGCGTGTCATCCTGATGCTGCACTCCGATTGCGGCGCCTACGGCGGGCTGGACGGCGGGTTCGGCGGCGATGCGGCGGCGGAGCGGGTGCACCACCACGAGGAATTGCGGCGCGCGGCGGAGAACCTGGTGCGCGCCATCCCGGGGGTGGAGGTGGCGGGCTACTTTGTGGATTTCGAGGGCGTCTGGGAGGCGGACCTGGCGCTCGCGCCATAATCCGGAATGGAGGATAATGTGAGCGATGGCAACTGTAGACAAGGCCGATCTCTCCCGGATCAACGTTGTGCCGGGCCAACGCTCTGGGCAGCCTTGTATCCGTGGACTTCGGGTAACCGTGTGGGATGTGCTGGATATGCTCGCTTGCGGTATGTCCGAGGATGAGATTTTGCGCGACTACCCGTACCTGGAGAGGGCCGATTTCCCGGCAGTGTACGCCTATGCCTCGCATACCGGGCGAGAGCGGATGTTGCCTTGAAGCTTTTGTTCGACGCCAACCTCTCGCCTAAACTCGTTCATCGCCTCGCTGAGCTTTTTCCCGATTCCGTTCACGTTTTCGACACCGGCCTCGCCCGGTTCACCTCAGACGAGGTGATTTGGCAATTGCCTTACGGCATTGCGTAGCGGGTCATGGGGGTTGTCTCATTCTGACGCACTCCCAACGAGTAGCTACCGTCTAGCGCCCGGTAGATTTGTACATCAAAGACACGGTGGCCGTCAACGATGCGTCGCGTGACGAATCCGCTATCGGCTAGGGCATCCATGGGGAGGTGGAAGTGTCCGACCGTCTCCCTACTGCCGTCGGCGCGCTTCAGTCCAAGGTGGAGATCGACGATTGCCTCGACGATACCTGTTCTGGCGTATCTACCTTTGGGCTCGTTTAGATTCCATTTATGAATGACGCGCATACATGAAACGCTCACTTACAGGGCTCGCGTGACTTCCAACTGCGACAAACTGGGTCAAATTCGAGCCTCGAGCTGATGTGCTGACTATCCGAAGTGTTAAACGAAATGCGGGCTGGCTGGACGTTCGTCATGATGTAGCGTTCGTTGTAGACCAGAACGAGTGAAGCTGTGAGAAACCACCGCCCCTCTGCTGGGATCGACGCGATTGCGGCAGTTGTATTGCCTACAATACTGGTTCCTGAATAAACCTCAAAGTCCAGCCACACACTGTCCAATGCGGTCGTGGTGCTGTTGTTCGACAGAGTACCTTCTACCTCGGCGATGACGTTAAGCAGGTATTTGTGGTTTACACTGTCAAAGTATCGTGTGAAATCGTATTCGAGCACGTAAATACTCTGTCTCCCCTTCATGGCTCGGAAGAGATGCTCGATCGCGTGCTGTGCGTTGCGGTCGGATCGGTACGCATATGAATATCCACTGAAAACTGGCGTATTTCGATCCAGCAATCGTTGGAAGAGCCAATACGAGACAGCGGCGTCCACGACAGTAAATATGCTTATGGCACGCGTTCCACCATTTGGCTTCGGAATTTCAATACGTAGGCTTGGGCGGGGTTTGTAATCCCCTCGACGAATGCTGGCCTCCAACGCGTGTGCAATACTCCCGCTATGTTTGCGAACGTAAAATGGATCAAACTGTTGGTCTAATCCCCAGTGCCGAGGAACAGATCGACCGGGTCGTAACGCCACTTTTCCGGTACGCTTGGCGTAGTTGTGGCGGTGTTTGGCCTTTGTTTCCAGGTTGGCGAAGTGGCGCCGGATCTGTTTATCGGCCTCTCGTACGAGAGCTTGTTGGAGTTCTTCTCGCATCGACACTCAGAAAAGAGCGGGTGCCGCACAGGATGAGTAGGGGTTCGTTTGCTAGTATGTTGATCGCTACCTAGTGTAGTGCGTCAGAAGTCCTGTTAACGCGCTTCCCGAAGATTTTCCGAAGATTTCCCTGGACATAGGGCGTGGAATCGGTTAGGCTACTGTTGACCCGTGGCGGTTCCCTGTGTTCAGCCCCGGCCCATCTCATGGAGCGTGC
>Ga0209638_1000743_pt1 | contig 21466 bp, 21 predicted proteins | sample BarGraNGADG00211_FD_184490 | JGI IMG/M metagenome (GOLD analysis project Ga0209638, IMG submission 184490) | Arctic peat soil microbial communities from Barrow, Alaska - Barrow Graham LP Ref core NGADG0002-211 (SPAdes) (version 2) | ecosystem: Environmental > Terrestrial > Soil > Wetlands > Peat...
CAGGTAGCGGCGGAGCGCCGTCGCCACCCCCAACTCCTCCAGAGACGGCGGCTCCAGCTCCTGGATCAGCCTCCTGGTCGACTTCAGCGCCTGGGATGCCGCCTGCCTCAACAGAGAAAGCTCTTCCTTGGCCATGTCGGTATCCCGGTCCACCAACCGCTCGCATATCTCCGCCCTCAGGATGAGGTCGCTCAGCACCTGGGAGGAACCGTCCTGCAACTCGCGGGAGAGGCGGTGGTACACCAGCTCCATGGCGCGGATCAGGCCACTCACCTGGTCCTGCCCTCCAGGTCCGCTGCCCTCTCCCGCGGCCGCGGAACCGATAGCCGCCGCGGTTCCGGCTTCGACGCCGCCCATCAGGGAGTCCACAACCCCCAGCAACCCCGCCGCCATCTGTTCACTTCTCTCCAGATTGGCCTGGCGGTTCCTGAGCTGCTCCAACTGGTTCTGCTGCATGAACAGCCGCATCTGGGCTTCTTGCCAGACTGAGTAGCGCTGCTGGATCTTGGCATGGGGGTAGGCATCTATGTTCGCCTGAAGCTGGCGCATCTGGGAGGATTGGTCGCGGTTGAGCTGCGTGAGATGGTCGATTTCGCCTGCCGTTTGCTTGATCAGGAGGGAGATCTCTTTGCGCTGTTCCGCCATGGCGCCGATTTCCTGGCGGAGGGACACCACCACTTCGCTCAGTTGGCTCCGAGTTGGGCTGTTGGCAGGGGAGATATCGACCATCACACTACTTCGGCAACGCTTCCATCTTGATCCAGCCGTGCCGTATGGCGTGTACAACCGCCTGGGTACGGTCGTTCACGGCCAGATTGCGCAGGATGGAAGTGATGTGGTTCTTGACAGTCTGGTCGCTGATCTTGAGGAGGCGGGCGATCTCCTTGTTGCTGTTCCCCTTGGCGATCTGCTCCAGCACCTCAATCTCTCGATTGGATAGCGGAACGAAGAGTGGCTCCATCCCCTTGTCGTCCGGGGTGAAGGCGGTGAACTGCTTCAGCACCCTGGAGGCCACCATCGGCTTGGAGAGTACGTTCTCGTTGATCAGGTACTCACCCTGGCTGACCCGGCGGATCCCATCCATTAGCTCGGTAGGGCTGAGGTCCTTGAGGAAGTAGGCGGCCGCTCCCACCTTGATAGCGTCAAACAGCTGCTCCTCGTCGTCGTAGGCGGTCATGAGGATCACGGGAGTCCTTGGCAGGACGTTCTTCAGCGAGCGGGTGATCTCCACCCCGTCGGGGCCGGGGATATTTACGTCGCTGAGTACCACGTCGGGTGCCAGTTCGGCCGCCATGGCCAGCGCCTGCTCGCCATCCGCGGCCTCACCCACCACCTCCATGTCGGCCTCCGCATTCAGCGCCCAGCGTACCCCCTGCCTGAAGAGGGGGTGATCATCTACCACGAGGATGCGTATCTTATTTTCGACGGGCGGTTTCGTTGCCATAGCCGTTCTTGCCAAGAGTGCGTGGGAGAGAGGCCTATTCCGCGTCCGGTTCCAGCGGGACGACCAGCGAGATCGTGGTGCCCTTGCCGGGAGCCGTGGTGACCTGGAGCCGGGCGTCGATCAGCTCTGCCCGCTCCCGCATGCTGATCAAGCCAAGATTTCGAGAGTGCCGGCTGGCGACCTCGGTCAGGTCGAAGCCACGACCATTGTCTGCTATAGAGAGCCGGAGCACAACGGGGTCGATCTGCCCAGAAACCACCACCTTCGATGCTCTCGCATGCTTCTGGATGTTCTGCAGCGCCTCCTGGACGATGCGGAACAGCGCCATCTCCTGAGTCGCGGGCAGCCGGCGACCGGTCTCCGGCAACTCTATCTTCACGCTGATGCCGAAGTGCTTCTCGAAGTCCAGCAGGTAGCCCCGCAGCGCCACGAAGAATCCGGATTCCGTGAGCGTGGGGGGGCGAAGATCGAAGATGAAGCGGCGCACCTCGGTGAGACCTTCTCGAAGATCCCGCTTGAGCTGGGAGAGCTGCTCCTTCAGCGCCGACGGGTCGTGCTCCACCAGTCGATCGAAGTACTCCAGCTCGAAGACGGCGTTGGCCAGGATCTGGGCCGGCCCGTCGTGGATCTCGCGAGCCAGCCGCAGCCTCTCCTGTTCGTGGGCCTGGATGACCCGCTCGTGGGTGTCGGCCTGAAGCTCTTCCTCCCCATCCTGCGAGAGGCCATCCTTGCCGTGCAGCAGCCTGGAACTTTCGTTCTCCAGCCGTCTGATGGTTATCCCCAACAGGCGCATGGTCCGCTGGAGGCGGTACACCTGCTCGGAGAGCTCCCGATACTTCTCTCTCAGCAGCACCTCATCACCAAGCATAGCGGGGCGCTCCGCCACGTCGCTAACCTGGGACGAGCCGGGCTGTCCGCCGGGCGCCTCGGATCCGAGCACTTCGGCCAGCTCTTCCAGAGACCGCCTGCACTGTTCCAGCTCAGCCTGTCTGCGCTGATACTGGAACCTTGCCTCTTGAGCGAGCGTACGGACCTTTCGTTGGCCTTCTCGCACTGCGGTGTGGGCCGCGGCTAGCAGCCTCTCGTCTTCTTCATCCACCCTGATCACCGGATTGATATCGAAGATTAGCTAGTCCTAGCGAAAAGTATAACATTCGCTGGAGAGCACCGGCAAGGTATGCTACACCTTTTCCGTATTAAGTGCTACAATCTCACGAAACTTTGCCCCATTGGCCATCAGGCCTTGATCTAACGTCTAAGCTGATGGCTAATCGCGATAAATGATTGCCCAAGACTGAACGCTGAGAGCTTATGATGTTGAATCTGCGTACTGCCCGGTCTCTGCCGGAGGGACGCCGGCTTCTACTGACCCGCCGAAGTCTGGATGAGCTTCAGGCCCCGCCCGGCTTGGCCGCCCGCATTCGAACCATCTTCGGCGAGCCTCTCACTCCCAACCAGGTGGTGGAGCGGATAGTCTCTGCCGTGAAGTCCGAGGGCGATGCCGGCCTGGAACGCTACTGCAGGCTGATCGATGGGTCCTTCCCCAAGCCGTTGAAGGTCGACCCGTCTGAGATCGAGGCGGCCCGAAAGGCGATCTCGCCGGAATTGCTATCTGCCTTCCAGATGGCCGCCGAGCGTATCCTGGATTTCCACCGAAAGGCCCTGCGGCAGTCCTGGTTTGAATCTTCGCCCGCGGGTAGATTCGGCCAGATCGTCCGCCCTCTCAACAGGGTGGGTCTGTACGTGCCTGGTGGAACTGCTGCCTACCCCAGCTCTCTGCTGATGAGCGCCCTGCCCGCCAGGGCCGCGGGGGTTCCAGATGTAATAGTGTTCACACCCGCCGGGAAGGACGGCAGCGTGCCGGCAGTAGTGCTGGCAGCTGCGGATGTGGCCGGCGTCTCCGCCGTCTACAGGGTTGGTGGTGCCCAAACGATCGCCGCCATGGCCTACGGAACCGACACAGTTCCGCGAGTGGAGAAGATACTGGGTCCGGGCAACCTCTTCGTGGCGCTGGCCAAGCGAATGGTATCCGGCACGGTGGGGACCGACGCTGTCACCGGCCCCACGGAGACGCTGATCGTGGCGGATGGCTCTGCCTCCCTGGAGCACGTTGCCGCCGACATGCTGGCCCAGGCTGAGCACGACGTGCTGGCTCAGGCGGTCCTCGTTACGACATCTTCGGAGTTGCTGGACGGCCTGCCCGCGGAACTGGAGCGGCAGTTGGCCGGGTTGGGACGTGCCTCCATAGCCCGCGAGTCAATGGAGGGCCGGGGGGTCGCGGTGCTGGTTGGCGACCTGGAGGAGGCGATGATCCTGGCCAACGAGTATGCACCTGAGCATCTCTGCCTGGCGGTCGAGGATCCCTGGTCCATGCTGGACTCGGTGCGGTCGGCCGGCGGGGTCTTCCTCGGCGGACGATCTATCGAGGCGCTGGGCGACTACGTGGCTGGCCCGAGCCACGTCATGCCCACGGGCGGCAGCGCTCGCTTCTCTTCGCCCCTCACGGTCGACGACTTCCTGAAGGTGAGCAGCCTTTTCGCGGTGAGCGAGGAGGGCTTGAGAGCCCTCGGCCCGGCGGCCGTCCTGATGGCGAAATCCGAGGGGCTGGACGCCCACGCCGCCTCGATTCAGCGCCGTCTGGACAATCCAAGAACCAATAGAGGGAACAGGTAGGGGGGTCTTAGTACCGACCGCGGCACTCCAAACCCCTTGGCCCTCAACAGGGAGGTATCGCGCCATGTCCATGGCAGGCGAGCTCGGACCCCTGCAGCCCCGGCGCTGCATCGAGGAGATGGAGGAGTACATCCCCATCAGCACCCCGGAGGCGTTGGCTGATAAGCTGGGATTGCGGCCAGACCAGATCCTGAAGCTGGACGGCAACGAGAACCCCTACGGCTGCTCGCCGAGGGTCCCCAGGGCGCTGGCCGAGTTCGCTTCCTACCACCGATACCCGGATCCCGAGCAGACCGAGACTCGCGCCATGCTTTCCCAATACGTGGGGGTACCCGCCGAGAATCTGATGCTTGGAGTGGGCTCCGATGAGCTGATCGATTACCTGATGCGGGTCTACCTGGAGCCCGGCGACGAGGTGATCGAGTGCCCGCCCACCTTCGGCATGTACTCCTTCAGCACTCAGGTCTCTGGGGGCCTTATCGTGCGGGTGCCCCGGGGCGAGGGATTCCAGATCGACCTCGACGGGGTGGAGCGAGCCGTCACCCCTCGAACTCGGATGATCTTTGTGGACTCGCCCAACAACCCCTCTGGACTGGTGACCCCTCGCGATCAGGTGGAGCGCCTGCTGGCGACCGGCAGGCTGGTGGTGGTGGACGAGGCCTACGCGGAGTTCTCCTCCTTCACCGCGGTGCCCATGGTGCTGGAGAACCCCAACCTGGTAGTGCTGAGGACATTCAGCAAGTGGGCCGGTCTCGCCGGCCTGCGGGTGGGGTACGGCGTCTTCCCGCAGGGGGTGATCCGGCAGCTTCGGAAGATGAAGCAGCCCTACAATCTAAACGTGGCGGCGCAGGTGGCGGTCCGGGAGTCGCTGCTGGACGTCGATCTGCTGCTGGGCAACGTCAGGAAGTTGGTAGATGAGCGGGAGCGGTTGCAGCAGATGCTCTCGACCGTCCACTTCCTCAAGGTATATCCTTCCGAAGCCAACTTCCTGCTGTGCGACGTACTTGAGGGCGACGCCGTGGAGTTGGTGGGGTTCCTGGCTCGCAGGGGTATCATATTGCGCCACTTCAGGAAGCCGCGGGTGTCCAACTCCATTCGAATCAGCATCGGCCTGCCGGAGCAGAACGACGCCGTTGTTGCCGCCCTGCGGGAGTGGCGCATGGAGTGCCGCGCGTAAGCGCCGCAATTGGCCCCGGCGGAGTCTAACGCGGCGCGCGCGGCGGACGGGGCTGTCGGACGTAGGGCGGACCAAGGCGGCGCTCACGCGCCGCAGTGCAAGGGGGGGGGTAATGGACGCTAGTATCAGGCAGGGCAGCTACGCCAGGAAGACTGCGGAGACCGACGTCTCGGTGTCGTGGGTTGTGGATGGGAGCGGCGAGTGCAGCGCCGACACCGGCATCGGCTTCCTGGATCATATGATCGCTCAACTGGCCAAACATGGACTGTTCGACCTGGAGGTGAGGGCACAGGGCGACCTCCAGGTGGACGAGCACCACACCCTGGAGGATGTGGCCATAGCCCTTGGCCGCGCCCTGGATTCCGCCCTGGGCGACCGGAGGGGGCTTAACCGGATGGGCGATGCCCTCGTGCCCATGGACGAGTCGCTTGCCCGCATCGCCGTGGATCTGGGGGGCAGGGGGATGGCCGTGGTGGGTGCCCAGTTTTCAGCGGGGGCCGGCGGCTTCCACGGAGATATGGTGGCCCACTTCCTGGAGTCCTTCGCCAGGGAGGGGCGTCTAACCCTCCACGCGGACGTCCTGAGAGGCGAGAACGACCACCACAAGATCGAGGCACTCTTCAAGGCGCTGGCTCGTGCTCTGGATGCGGCCTGCCGGCTGGATCCCCGCCGCGCCGGCAGCCTGCCCAGCACCAAGGGTGTGCTGTAGTGCTGAGACAGGCGGCATCTTGATAGAGCATGCCTAGTTTAGTTGACGACAGGGTTGATTCACCACGCTCGACGGAGAGTGGAGGCCACGGTTCCAGTTCGATGCCTCCCTACGCCGTCATCGCCTGCTCCATCGTCTTCTTCTGGTCCATCTCGGTGCGGTCACTGATCTTTGCGGTGCTGCCCAACATGGCGGCGGGATTGGACCTCTCCAGTTCCGCCGCGGGCGTTGTAGTCTCTGCCATGCTGATGGGCTACACCGCTGCCAGTTGGTCGGCCGGATGGCTGCCCGGCAGCAGGAAGACGCGCATCCTGGTAGGTGTGCTGCTCTCCATTCCCGCCGCCGTCCTATTCTCCATTGCGCCGAATTACGGCCTCCTGCTTCTGTCCGGAGTCCTTCTGGGGGCGGGGCTCGGCGTGTACCTTCCCCTGGGCCTCTCGTTGATGGTGGAGGTGGGGAACTCTACGGGGAGGAAGGGCTACTACCTGGCGTTCCACGAGGCGTCGGCCACCCTCGCCACTTTCGGTGGGTCCGCTGTCGTCGCTCTTTTCTTGCTCTGGACCGACTGGCGCGGCGCGATCCTGGTTTGGACGCTGGTGGGTGTTCTGGCTGCTCTCGCCTTCGGCCTGGGGCGGGATGCCGGCGGGGATAAGACCAGGCACGCGGCGGGAGCCCAGATCCCCCTGGACTTCAGGATCGTGCTCAGCGTGTTCGTCTATGGGGTCGGGGTCCTGTTGGTGACCGGCCTCATCTCACTGCTGCCGCTGATCATGGTGCGAGCCTGGGGGTTGGGGGAGTCTGAGGCGGCGGTGATCCTGGGCTACACACGGCTGGCGGGCTTTGCGGGGGTAGTCCTGGTGGGGATGGTCGCGGACCGTTGGGGACATTGCCGTGTCCTGGTGGGGCTCCAACTACTGGGAATGGTGGGCTGTCTGGCCATGTCCGTGGGCGGTTTCGGGCTGCAGTTTCTCGTGGGGACGGTGGTGCTGGCGGCAGGCGCTTCCGGCAACATCGCGCTGCTACCGGCAGCGACGGCGGCGGCCTTCGAGCCGGCTCAGCGAGAGCGGGCTATGGCCATTTCCAACTCCATGGGAGGCGTCATTGGGATGGTGGGATCGCCGGCCCTCTTCGGCGTGATGATGGACGCCGGCTACGCCACGGGGCCGATCCTCTTCTCCGCCGCGGCGGCTCTCCTGGCGGCTCTCGCCACCATCCGATTGTACGCCCACGCCAAGCCGTAGGGGCGCTCGCTGCGTGTGCATGCCATCCCATTCGGTAGGGGCCGCAACGCTGCGCTCGCTGCGTGTGCGCCCAGGGCGGACACACCGGTCCGCCCCTACCAGTACCGACACCTGCCCCCACCACTGCAGTGGGTCGCCTCCTACCCCTCGATCGGGGCGACCTCCAGCCGGTAGTCCTCGATCACCGGGTTGGCCAGCAGCTTGGTGCACATCTCTTTCACCAGCCGCTCCGCCTCAGCTTTATCCGGAGCCTCCAGCTTGATCTCCAGGTACTTCCCCGCCCGGACGCTCTGCACCGTGTCGAATCCCAGGGTACGCAGACCGCCTTGGACTGCCAGTCCCTGGGGATCCAGCACCACCGGTTTTAGGGTCACGTGAACTTTAGCCAACCACATCTTAACGCTCCAAACCGGTGATCCGGGTGAATGCTTCCCGGTACTTCTCGGCCGTTCCGGCGACTACTTCGGTGGGAAGGGTGGGCGGCGGTGACTCCTTGTTCCAGCCGACGCTGAGCAGGTAATCCCTCAGGTACTGCTTGTCGAAGCTGGGCTGGGGACCGCCCGGCGTGTAGGAGTCGGCCGGCCAGAAGCGGGAGGAGTCCGGGGTGCACACCTCGTCGATCAGGATCGCCTCCCCGTTCAGAAGGCCAAACTCGAACTTGGTGTCCGCCAGGATGATCCCGCGGGATCGCGCTCGCTGCTCCGCGAAGTTGTACAGGGCGATGCTCTTCTGCACCAGCGTCTCGGTGACCTCTGCTCCCACTATCGGCTTCATCTCCTCAATGGAGATGTTGATGTCGTGGCCAGACGCCGACTTGGTGGCGGGGGTGAAGATCGGCTTCTCCAGCTTGTCCGACTCCTTCAACCCTCTCGACAACGCCAATCCGGCCACGGTGCCCATGGTCCTGTACTCGTTCCAGGCTGAGCCGGAGAGGTAGCCCCTGACCACGCACTCGATGTCGAGCCTCTCCGCCTTCTTCACCAGCATGGCCCGCCCAAACAGCTGAGCCGAGAAGGGCTGAAGCTCGGTCGGGAATTCAGCCGGATCGATGGAGATGTAGTGGTTGGGCAGTAGCTCCGCCGTCGCCTCGAACCAGTAGGCGGATAGGGTGGTCAGCACCAGACCCTTTCCGGGGATGGGCTCATTCATGACAACGTCGAAGGCCGAGATCCGGTCCGAGGCCACTAGCAGCAGCCTGTCCCCCAGGTCGTAGATGTCCCTCACCTTGCCCCGGGCGAAAAAGGGTATCCCCGGCAGCACCGTCTGCGCCACGGGAGTCGGTGCCGGCGCCGCGCCTATCAGGTACGGATGTACTTTCATATCAACCCCAACCTCTTGAACCCGACGTCGATATACCGTAGATGCCAGTTGTAGTCGAACAGCTCCGACAGCTCGTCCTTGCTCAACTGCCGGCGCACCTCCTGGTCGGCCAGCAGAAGCTCGTAGAACTCCACCCGGTCCGACCATACCCGCTTGGCGTTGCGCTGCACCACCATGTAGGCGTCCTGGCGCTTCATCCCCTTCTCGATCAGGGCGGTCAGCACCCTACCCGAGTAGACCAGCCCTCGGGTGGACTCCAGGTTCTCCCTCATCCTCTCAGGGAAGACGTCCAGCCTATCCATGATGTCGCACAGGAGCTGCAGGGCGTAGTCCAGTGCCAGGAAGGCGTCGGGGAGGATAACCCGCTCCACAGAGGACTGACTGATGTCCCGCTCGTGCCAGAGCGCCACGTCCTCCAGGGCGGGAAGGGCGTAGCCTCGAACCAACCGGGCGATGCCGGTCACCCGCTCGCCCAGCTCCGGGTTCCGCTTGTGGGGCATGGCCGAGGATCCCTGCTGCCCCTCGGTGAATGGCTCCGCGGCCTCGCCGATGTCGGTCCGCTGGAGGGCGCGGATCTCCACGGCCATCTTCTCCATGGATGAGGCGATCACCGCAAGGGTGGTCATCAGATAGGCGTGGCGGTCCCGCTGGATGATCTGGGTGGAGACCTCCACCGGCTTGAGTCCGAGCTTATGGCAGACGTGCTCCTCAACCTCGGGCGGCACGTTGGCGTGGGTTCCGACGGCGCCGGAGATCTTCCCCACCGCCACCGTGTCCCGTGCCTCGTCCAACCTGTGCAGATTGCGCCTGGTCTCGGCCACCCAGCCCGCCAGTTTGAAGCCGAAGGTGGTGGGCTCGGCGTGGATCCCATGGGTCCTGCCGATCATCACCGTGTCCTTGTATTTCACGGCCTGCCGGCTCAGTATCGACTCCAGTGTCGCCAGGTCGCGTTGGATCAGCGCCACGGCGTCGAGCAGTTGAAGGGAGAGGGCGGTGTCGATGACGTCCGAGGAGGTGAGTCCCAGGTGGACGAACCGCGACTCGTCGCCCAGGCTCTCGGCTACCGACCGAAGGAAGGAGATGACGTCGTGGTGGCTGACGGCCATGATCTCCTCGATACGCTTCAGGTCGTAGCCCGCCTTGCGGATCCTCTCCATATCCTCCCTGGGGATTACCCCCAGCTCGGCCCAACCCTCGCATGCCGCGATCTCCACCGCGAGCCACTTATCGATCTTGTTCTCTTCCGACCAGATGTGGCTCATCTCCGGAAGAGAGTACTTCGGTATCATCTGGACCCTCCTCTCCCCAATCAAGTGCTGAGTGCTGGGTTCTGCGCCCTCACCCCGGCCCTCAGAACGCAGCGTGCATTTCCCCACCACTCACCGCTTACCCCCCTACACCGCGGCCTTAGCCCGCCGTCTCGCCACTCTGGCGGAGGCGGAATTCCTCATATGCTTTTCGAACTGTCTCGTCGGCCAGGCCGACCACCGAAGCCGCGAAGTAGGCGGCGTTGCGCGCCCCGCTGTTGCCGATGCCGAAGGTAGCCACCGGCACACCAGCAGGCATCTGCACCATGGAGTAGAGGGCATCCTGCCCGTGCAGCTCCCCGGCCGGCAGCGGAACCCCGATCACCGGCAACGTCGTCCAGGCGGCGATGACTCCAGGCAGGTGGGCTGCCATGCCGGCACCTGCGATGATCACCTTGATGCCGCGCTCCTTGGCGGTCTTGGCATACTGCCGCACCTTCTCGGGTGTGCGGTGAGCCGACATCACCACCACCTCGGTGGAAACCCCCAGAGAGTCAAGCACGTCCACGCTCAGCTGCATGGTCGCCCTGTCGCTCTCGCTGCCCATTACTATGGCCACCTGTGCCAAGTTTCCACCTCCCGTCTCTTCCCTCTCCTTCTGGGTGAGGGGGTACTAAAGCTCCCTGAGGGCGATATCCCGCCTGAAATGGCACCCCTCGAATTTGATCCGCGCCACGTTGCGGTACACCTTCTCCCGGGCCTCTGCCATCGTGGTGCCCCGGGCCGCGACGGTGAGCACTCGCCCGCCCGCCGTCAGCACCGCCTGGGCTGTCGGGGTATCCACCATCAACTCTCGCTTCACGCCTGCCCAACGGTCTACCTTCCGGGGGTCGGGCCCAGCCTTCGTGCCTGCCTGGAACAGCAGTACACCATCCTCCAGGTCGTCCAGACCATCGATAGGCAGCCCGGTCGCGTAGCTGCCGGGGTAGCCGGGGGAGGCGAGCACCACGCCGCAGCAGGCCCCTGGCTCCCACTCGATCGTCTGTCGATCCAGCCGTTCGTCGATGACTGCATCGATCACGTCCACCAGGTCTGTCTTGAGAAGTGGCAGCACCACCTGCGTCTCGGGGTCGCCGAAGCGGCAGTTGTACTCCAGCACCTTAGGGCCGTCGGCCGTGATCATCAGACCCGCGTAGAGGACGCCGCTGTAGGGTCGCCCCTCGGCGGCCATGGCGGCAATGGTCGGCTCCAGGATCGTCTTCTGGATCTGATACATCAGCTCCGGCGTGGCGAAACGGGGCGGCGCGTAGCTGCCCATGCCTCCGGTATTGGGGCCGTCGTCGTTGTCGCCGACACGCTTGTAGTCGCAGGATGGGACCATGGGGACGATGGTCTTGCCGTCGGTGAAGGTGAGGACCGATAGCTCGATCCCCTCCAGGAACTGCTCCACCAGCACCCGCTCTCCTGCGACACCCACGGCCCGGTCCACCATGAACTCCCTGACTGCCTTCATCGCCTCGTCGCGGTCGCGGGCGATTACCACTCCCTTGCCCGCGGCGTCGCCGTCGGCCTTGATGGCCACTGGATAGGAGCATCGGCTCAGGACCGATTCGGCCTGGGCGGCGGCAGTCAACGTCTCCGAGGCGGCGGCTGGGATGCCGTACTTGGACAGCAACTGCTTCGTCCACACTTTGCTGCCCTCGATAGCGGCAGCCTTGCCGGTGGGGCCAAAGACCCTCAGTCCGCGCCCCTGGAAGAGCTCCACGATGCCCAGGACGAGGGGGCGCTCCGGACCCACCACCGTGAGGTCGATCTGGTTGGAGCCCGCCCAGTCGGCGAGGGCGGCGACGTCGGTGACCGGTACCGGGACGTTTCGGGCCATCGTTCCGGTGCCGGCGTTGCCCGGGGCGCAGTACACCTCGTCTACCCGTGAACTGAGCATCAGCTTCCACACCAGGGCGTGCTCCCGCGCGCCGTTACCGACCACCAGAACCTTCATTCGCTAGCCTCCGTTACCTCACTCCCACTCGATAGTGGAGGGGGGCTTTGAGCTGATGTCGTACACAACCCGATTTACCCCCGGCACTTCGTTCACTATCCGGGACGAGATCCCGGCCAGCACCTCGTACGGCACCCGCGCCCAGTCCGCCGTCATTCCGTCGTCGCTGTTCACGATCCGCACGGCCACCACGTTGGCGTAGGTGCGACCGTCCCCCATCACCCCCACCGTCTGCAGCGGCGTGAGCACGGCGAAGCTCTGCCACACGGGGGGATCCATCTTGGTCCTGGCCACTTCGTCGGTCACAATTGCGTCGGCCAGCCGCAGCGTGTCCAGCCTCTCCCTGGTGATGTCGCCGATCACCCGCACGGCCAGCCCCGGACCGGGGAAGGGCTGCCGCCAGATCATCGACTCCGGCAAACCAAGCTCGAGCCCTACCCGCCGCACTTCGTCCTTGAACAGGTAGCGCAGCGGCTCCACCAGCGCAAACTGCATCTTCTCCGGCAAACCACCCACATTGTGATGGGACTTGATCCGGACGGCCACCGTCGTGTCGTAAGAGGTGCTTTCGATGACGTCCGGGTAGAGGGTGCCCTGGGCCAGGAAGTCGATCTTACCCAGCTTGCCGGCCTCCTCCTCGAACACCCGTATGAACTCCTCGCCGATGATCTTCCGCTTCCGCTCCGGGTCCACCACCCCCCGCAGCTTCTCCAGGAAGCGGTCGGTGGCGTCCACGAACACCACCTTCATCTTCATGTGGAGCTGGAAAGCATCCAGGGTGCTCTCGGCCTCATTCAGCCGCAGTAGCCCGTTGTTCACGAAAACGCAGGTGAGGTGGTCGCCGACCGCCCTGTGGATCAGGGTGGCGGCGACGGCGGAGTCGACCCCACCGGAGAGGGCGCAGATCACCTTGCTGTCTCCCACCTGGGCCTGGATCTTCGCCACCGTCTCGGCAATGTAGGAGCCGGGAGTCCAGCTTCCCTTGCAGCCGCACTCTCTGTACAGGAAGTTCTTGATGATCTCCTTGCCTAGGGGGGTGTGGACCACTTCAGGGTGGAACTGGAGCCCCACCAGCCCGGCGTCGTTGCCCATGGCGGCAAGGGGGGAGTTGTCGGTGTGGGCCAGCGCCCTGAAGCCCGCGGGCATCCGCGTGATGCTGTCGCCGTGGCTCATCCAGGCGGGGAATGACTCCGGCAGCCCCTCGAAGACGGGGGACACCGGCGTATTGAGGTGAACCTCGGCGGGGCCATACTCCCTGCGGGCTCCCGGGGCCACCTTGCCGCCCATCTGGTGGGCAAGGAGCTGCATCCCGTAACAGATCCCCAGGATCGGCATCCCGCTATCCAGGATGAACTGGGGCAGCCGCGGAGCCCCGTCTTCGTAAACACTGTTCGGGCCACCGGAGAGGATGAACCCCCGGGGCTTCAGGGCGGCCACCCGCTCGGGGCTCGCGTTGTATGGGATCAACTCGCAGTAGACGTTGCACTCTCGCACGCGACGCGCGATGAGCTGGGAGTACTGGGAGCCGAAGTCGATGACGGCGACGGCCTCTCGACCCGACGAGACGGATGGGGTGGTGCCGTTCTGCTGGTTGGCCGTAGTAGGTTCCTCCTGAGGGAGATCTTAGCGCAAAAGAAAAGGGGGCTTCGGGGCCCAGAATCCAGAAGGGGCGCGGTCTGCTCCGCCCCCACTCCCCCATTCGGAGAATATCAACCGGCAGGGGGCAAAGTCAAGGTTACTACATCTACGAGCCATTGAGTCCCCCGCTCAGTTTCCTAGTGAATTCGCGCCTCATTAATTGGGGGGCGTAAAGGACCCTATCTATCCAGCATACAACATTGTAGTAGTACGTCGGCTTCGCAAGATACTCATCGAGCAATTCCTCCACCTATTAGGCGATGAGAGCGTTTGCCCAACGAAATGGGGGATCGCCTTGGCTATTCGCCCTTAGGGCTTCTCCGTTCCACCTTGACGCCAAGGCGCGGTTGGTCGCCTGAGAGTGGCGGCAATATGTGCGACAATAGCTGCTCTGCGCTGAGCCGGTAGACTCGACCATTTGGACCAGTTCGTGTCCAGACGTTCTTCTCTTTGATATGGCTCCAAGTCAGGCCGCGTTTGGTTGTGATGTAGATCACGTAGTCAGTGTTCATGTCACTCCATGTTGCCAAGTTTGACACTGGAAAGGGCTGCAGCAATGCAGCCCTCCGATACTTGCGCAATTGAGACTACTCCTCTTCGTCTTCGTCGTCATCACCGAAGATGTCACAGCGCCGGAACCTCTTATCACCTATCCCCACACCAGTTTGACATTGCCTCCGGCCAGTACCTAAACTGCGGTCCGCCGCGGCGGTCGATCCAATGTCCGCCGACATCAAAACGGGAGTAGTTTGTTGGATCCCGCTGTCGTCGCCGTAATGTTGGCCCTCGGTCTGCTGCTGGGCTTCGTGGGGCTCGGGGGTGCCGGTTTCGTTTCGGCGCTCCTCATCATTCTCTTCCACGTCCCCGTCCACCTCTCCTTCGGCACCTCCCTGGGGGCCATGTTTGCGAGCGCGGCGTTGGGGGGTTGGAGCCACTTTCGGGAGGGTAACGTCGAGCCCGTGGTAGGGGTGCAGATTGGGCTGGCGGGGGTGGTGGGCGCTTATCTCGGAAGCGGACTCGCCCTCGCCACCGGTGCTGCCGAGCTGAAGACGCTGGCGGGCCTTTGCCTGATACTCAACGCGTGCGTCGTGTACCTGCGCACTCGGATGGGGATCAAGGCGAAGCCCGAGGAGAGGGAGGAGTCTCTGGCCAAGCGCTGGTGGCGCGAGTTGCCCGGCTCCACGGCTATCGGCGCGGTGTGCGGGTTCGGCTCTGGGTTTCTGAGTATCGGCACTGCTCCCTGGATCCAGGTGGGCCTGCTGGTGGTCAAAGGCACCGATCTCCGCACCACGATCGGGACGACGATGTTCTCCCTCTCCCTGATGAGCCTGACCGGAGCGATCCGGTTTGCCCAGGGTGGGCAGGTGGACTCGCGGTTGCTCGCCGGCGCAATTCTAGGGCTTTGCGTGGGGAGTTTTGTGGGCGCCAAATACACCAAACGAGCCCCACGCCCGTTGGTGAGGTGGGCAATGGTCCTCACCCCGATCATGGCGGGCTCGCTTCTGGTGCTGGCCCCTGTTTAGAAGAATATCCCCCTCCCCCTTTAGTGGAGAGGGGGATTGTTGACTACGCCTCGGGCGCCTTGCCGGTCGCGACGGCCTGGCCGAAGGCCTGCCAGAAGGGATCCACCCGCGGGTGCTCCAAGTTCTTGCTCGTCGCTCCTTCGAAGACGATCATCCCCTTCTCGTGGGGGGTGCACTCTCCCACGATGCTGGACTCGATCCCCCTGTCCGCCAGCACCTTCAACACCTCAGCCGACTTGTGGGGCCGGCAGGTGAGCAGCAGCGTGCCCTCGCTGATGGCGGCGTAGGGATCGATCCGGAACATCTCGCAGATCTTCTGCGCCTCCGGCCGGACGATGATCTTCTCCTTGTCGATCTGCATGCCCACGTGGGATGCCTGGGCGACCTCGAACAGCCCGCCCCAGACGCCACACTCCGTGGCGTCGTGCATGGTCGTGACTCCGTCGTCCCTGACTCCCACCGTCACCGCGGTTAGCGCGTCGTCCACGACGCTCATCATGTCGAAGACCTTGTCCGCCTGCTTGGCGAACTCGGCCCCGTACCTCTCCGCCACCAGGTTCGGGAAGGTGGCCACAAACAGCCCTGTCGCTTCGATCGCCGCGCCCTTGGTCACGATCACCTGGTCTCCCACCCTGGCCATGTTGGGAGTGATGTACTTGGACTTGGGGCCGACGCATACCACTGTAGCGCCGCCGACCATCGGGAAGTCAGTTCCTTCATAGCGAGCGGTGTGTCCGGTGATCACCGACATTCCGATCTTCTCGCACTCCCGATGGACGGTGTTCCACATGATCTCCAGCCCTTCGCGGTCCACCGCGAGGGGCAGGTTCAGGTCGACGGTGAGGTAGTTGGGGCGCAGCCCCGAGGTGGAGGCGTCCGACGCGAGGATGTGGGTGGCGAACCACGCGGCACGCTCCCAGCCGTACTGGGGGACGATGAAGAAGGGATCGGTGGTTAGCACCATCACCTGGTCGTGCCCCAGGTCCACGACGCCGACGTCCACGCCGTGCTGCGGGCCAACCAGGATGTTGGGCGATTTGGCCCCCAGCCTTGGGTAGATGATCTCCTCGAAGATCTCCGGCGAGATCTTCCCGATGGCGGGCAGTTCGCTACGCATGTTCCTCTCTCCTTCCGGTACTAAACAGATAGGCGGAAGGGTGCGCGGGGGAGAAACGAAAGGCCGCCCATTCTTCTATGGCGGCCGAGCGTTCGAGGTCCTGCTTCCCTTCGCTGGTATTACCCAGATCAGGTTCGAGGGTGAGTGCGATTCTGTGCCCATCTTACATCAACCGGCGGTGGCGAACAATCGGCTATAATCGCGGTGCGGGTCTTTGGGTAGCCGTGCAGCGGCGGGGCTCGTGAGGCGAGCGAGCGCAGCGTCGCGCCCAACGTCGTCCTAGCAATGCGCCGCTGCTGTAAGTCGTTGTGGGAGGCGTTCTCATTGGGTACCCTCTACGTCGTGGGCACACCCATAGGCAACCTGGAGGACATCACCCTCCGCGCCCTGCGGGTGCTGAAGGAGGTGGACCTCATAGCCGCCGAGGACACCCGCAAGACCCTCAAGCTGCTTTCCCGATACGAAATCCATAAGCCGCTGGAAAGCTACCACCGGCATAGCGGTGCGCCCAAGGTGGAGCGACTGCTTGAGGTGCTGCAGAGCAAGGACGTTGCCCTGGTTTCCGAGGCAGGCATGCCCGGCATCTCAGATCCCGGCGAGCCGCTGATAGCCGCGGCGCTGAAACAGGGTTTGCTGGTGGTCCCGATCCCCGGCCCAACCGCCCTCGCCTCCGCTCTCGTGGTCTCCGGCCTACCGTCCGATCGCTTCCTGTTTCTGGGCTTCCTCCCGCGGGTGCCCTCCGACCGCAGGCGGTCCCTGAAGTCCGTGGCCTCCATTCCCTTCACGCTGGTGCTCTACGAGGCGCCCCACCGGCTGCTGGCCTGCCTGGACGACCTGGAGTCGGTGTTGGGCGATCGTCCCGCCGCCGCGGCTCGGGAGTTGACGAAGCTGCACGAGGAGGTTGTCCGGGGACGCATCTCCGAAATTGCAGCGACCTTCCGGGAGCGGCCGCCTCGGGGTGAGTTCACCCTGGTGATTGGACCGTTTGAGGAGGTGGCCGAGACCCCGGAGCAGGTGGCACAATTCGCCGTTGATCTGGCGGAGGCGGCTAGAAGACTTCGGGCCGAGGGGGTTGAGGGCAAAGACGGCGTGAAGAGGCTGATGGAGATGGCCGGCGTCGGTCGGCGCGCCGCCTACCAGGCGTGGCTGGAGTCAGCTGTGTAGGGGCGACGCGTGTGGCCCCCGTCGACGGCGTTATGCTACAATCCGGGCAGTATGCTGGTAGATAGTCACGCCCACTTAACGATGCCGGAGTTCGCCCAAGATCTGCAGTCCGTTCTCCTGCGGGCTGCAGATGCTGGCGTCCGTGCCATGGTCTGTCCAGGTGTGGACATCCCCTCCAGCCGGGACGCCGTCGACCTAGCGAGGCTGAATCAGTGTGTTAAGGCCGCCGTGGGGGTGCACCCCAACGATTGTGCCGGCCTGCTACCCGATTGGATGGATCGGCTGCGCTCTCTGGCCACTGAGCCCGGCGTTGTGGCCATCGGCGAGGTGGGCCTGGATTACTACCGACAGCAAACGGGGAGAGAACTGCAGCGGGTGGTGCTCGTGGCCCAGCTCGATCTGGCCGCAGAGCTCGGTCTTCCGGTGGTGATCCACAACCGCGAGGCCGATGCGGATCTGGCTGAGATCTTGCAGGAATGGAGTGCGAAGCTCCCCGCGAGTCATCCTCGTGGTGTTCTTCATTGCTTCTCGGGCGACCGGGCACTGATGGAGGACTGTTGCTCCATGGGATTCTACATCTCCTTCGCCGGCCCGCTCAGCTACCGCAATGCAGGCAAGAGTGTAGAGACGGCGGTCGCGACGCCGCGGGACCGTCTGCTGGTGGAGACCGACTCGCCGTACCTGGCACCTCACCCCTATCGAGGGCGGAGAAACGAGCCCTCCCACGTTAGGCTGGTGGTGGAGAGGTTGGCCGAGCTTCGGCACGAGGCTCTCGACGGGATGATCGAGGCTACCGGCCAAAACGCGGCAAGGCTATTCCGGCTGGAGATTCAGCCAGCCTCACACGAGAGGTAGCAGCTTGGGCTCTACACCCACCGCAACGATATTCTCCCTGGTCCGCGAGGATCTGGTTGCCGTAGAAGGGGTCCTGACTCGGGCAGTCGAGGCCGAGGGTCCGACCATGCGTCAACTCCTCGGGCTTGTGCTCCCTGGCAGCGGCAAACGGCTTCGACCTGCTCTCGCCCTGCTGTGTGGCCGAGTGAACAGCTTTCGACCGGACCGCCTGATTCCCTTTGCCGCCGCCCTTGAGATGCTCCACACCGCGACGCTGGTGCACGATGACATCGTGGACGAGGCCGACGTGAGGCGGGGATACCCCACTCTCAACGCCAAGTTTAACAACTCCGTGGCAGTCCTGGTGGGGGACTTCATGTTTGCCCAGGCATCCGCGCAGGCCGTCCAAGCAGAGGACTTCCGGGTGATTAAAAGCTTCACGCGCACGGCCATGACCATCATCGGAGGCCAGATCGATGAGTCCTGGTCCAACGGCAGCGTTGGCATGAGCCGGGAACAGTATCTGAGCAGGATTGGTAACAAGACTGCTGCCCTGTTTGCACTGGCTGCCGAGGGCGGCGCGATGCTAAGCGAGGCCTCCCAGTCGGTCGTCGAGGCGGTAAAGCGGTACGGCTACGTTATGGGGCTGGCTTTCCAGATAGTGGACGACATCCTGGACGTGGTTGGGGACGAGCGGAGCCTGGGCAAACCGGTGGGTAGCGACGTCCGGCAGGGCACCGTGACGTTGCCCGCACTCCTGGTGCGCGATCGTCTCACCCCGGAGCAGTTTCACGCGGCCTTCCACGGCGACGGACACCGGGAAGAGCCTATAAACCTCCTGCTGGAGACCATAAAGAGGGAAGGCGGCATAGACCGATCGTACGAGGAGGCGGATCGACTGGTGGCCGAAGCGTGCGCCGTGCTGGCACCGCTGCCAAATGGTGAGGTTCGCGACTCCCTGGTGGATCTGGCCCGCTTTGCCGTACGCCGGGACGCCTGACGCGCCCAGAACCGGAGCGGCCAAGGCACAGCGTGCCGGGGAAGCGCTTTAGACGAGAACTAACAGGATATACAGAATTCAGTCTTGTGCCTTGCGTGGCACCACTATTTTTATCCTGCGTATCCTGTATATCCTGTTCGATATCTTCGTCTTGTCTTGTTCAGTCGCGTCGCAACCCCGTTGATGATGCCGCGCGCGAGTTCTGATGGAGTAATCTGATGAAGATGACCTTTCCTCACGCCGGGCAGGCGTGGGTTCCCCTTTCTACCGTCTTCGCGAAGGCGGGGGTGGAGTGTATCGTCCCCCCTCCCACCAGCAAACGCACCCTCTCCATCGGGGTCAAGTACTCCCCGGAGTGGGTTTGCCTCCCCTTCAAGCTGAACCTGGGGAACTTCATCGAGTCGATGGAGATGGGGGCGGACACCCTGGCCTACGTGTCGGGGCCTGGCCTCTGCCGCCTGGGCTACTACTCCAAGGTGTCGGAGCAGATACTGCGGGACGCCGGATATCAGTTTGAGATGGTCACATTCGACTGGCAGGAGAAGGGGGTCATGGGGCTGGCGGAGTTCTTTCGAAAGGTGCTGCCCGACCGACCCTTGCGGCAGATAGCAGGAGACATCAAGTTCGGCCTGGACCAACTGAAGGTGATGGACGATCTGGAGCGGCTGACCCACCGGCTGCGGCCCCGGGCGGACAACCCTAGGGAGATATCCCGCATCTGGCGGACTGCCGGTGCCAGGGTGGCTAAGGCGTGGTCGCCGTCCGACCTGAAGCGGGTGAGGGCCGAACTGCTGGACGAATTCAACTCGGTGCCGCTGAACCCCGACGCCAACCCGCTGCGGGTCGGGCTGCTGGGCGAGTTCTTCATGGTGATCGAGCCCTTCGTGAACATGGACGTGGAGGAGAGGCTGGGCCGGATGGGGGTGGAGGTTCACCGCCACGCCTTCTTTGGCGATTGGGCAAAGTCCTGGCTCTTCCTGGAGGCTATGGGGCTCAGCCATGGACAGAAGGTGAAGAAGGCGGCGGCGCCCTACCTGAGTCGCGACGTGAGCGGCGACGCTGTCCAGACAGTCGGCGAGACCATCCTCCACCAGCAGGATGGGTTCGATGGGATCATCCACCTGCTGCCCTTCACCTGCATGCCCGAGATCATCGCCCAGAGCATAATGCCTACGGTGACGAAGGACCACAACATCCCGGTGCTCTCCGTGGTGCTGGACGAGCAGATGGGGCAGGCAGGTTTTGTGACCCGAATCGAGGCCTTCGTGGACCTGATGCATCGAAGGCGGACCATCAAGCGGGCGAGCTAGCCTGCCTCGATGGCGTAGGGCAGGGCCCTGTGCCCTGCCGTCAGGCGGTCGTGGGCAGGCGATGGCGGCTGGGGGCAGGCCCCAGCCCTATACGTGCAAATAGGATCAAGAGGGGGCCGGCGGAGACACGCCGGCCCGGGCGCTTTTCCTGGGGGCGAAAGGCACACCGAAGTATCGCGAAAGCCGGAGGGTGCGGTGCAGGGCCGTCAGCTCTGAGCCGTGGCCTTATCTCGAGAGAGCAGGCTCCGGGCGTCCTCGCCCACGCCCAACTCGATGCAGTCGCAGTAGGTGGAGTAGATCGCCCTGCTCAACAGCTTTGCCCACGAATCGTTGGACGTGGACAACACGGCGTGCTCGCGACGCACCCGCAGCAATCGTTCCAGTCTCAGGAGGAAAAAGAGTTGAACCTCGCTGTAAGGCTTGATCCTACCCTGCCGCCCGATTCTCCGCTCCTCTATTGAGTTGAGGTTCCAAGCGTCCGCGCCACTCATTTCAGTTCTCCCCAGCAGATTACCACTGCCGGTTCCGTCCTGCCTCTAGGAGTCGACGGCCAGGCAGGTCATCGTCTTGCTGATGCCAGGGATGCCTCGCACCTCGTTCAACACCAGTCGGGCGATGGAATTTGCATCGGTGCCCTGAGCCACAGCGATTACGTCGTACGGCCCGGTTACCACATCAGAGGCCGCGATGCCGGACACCTTACGCAGTGCGTCCGCCACCTCATTGCTCTTGCCCCCTGCCGTTTCGATCAGAACGTATGCCCTCTGCATCGCCGTGTCACCTCCGCTCTAGTGCCCGGTTCCGCGAGCCGGTAGCCGTCACCACCATCCTCATATTAGGCCTTCCAGCGGCGATGTCAATACCTTTTCGTGCTTCCCAGGAGTGCACAAGGTGTGCCGTACACTCCCATCTGTCCATCACCTCTACCTCCATACCGCTCTCGGATGACCTCGGGACGGAGCCTATCTATCGAAGGCCCCTACCCCCATTCGGGCGCGTGGGGTGACTTTTCGCTGGGCCTTATGGTAAACTCGCGCGGCACTTCAGTAGTCGTGTCGGTGGTGGAGGTT